>Ga0315283_10005020_pt1 | contig 11624 bp, 7 predicted proteins | sample YL17G09_0_MG_FD_204541 | JGI IMG/M metagenome (GOLD analysis project Ga0315283, IMG submission 204541) | Sediment microbial communities from Yellowstone Lake, YNP, Wyoming, USA - YL17G09_0 | ecosystem: Environmental > Aquatic > Freshwater > Lake > Sediment | place: USA: Wyoming | collected...
CGTGGCCATCGACGCCGCAGCCTTGAGGCTGAAGAAGTTGGCGCCGTTGGCTGCGTCCTCGCGGAACTGCAGCTCGGGGGCCGTACCGCTCGCGGGAGCCACGAGGGTGACGACACCCTGGGTGCCGGAGGTCTGCCCGCCGACCGTGATGAGCACGCTTCCGCCGTTGCCGGAGGTCGCACCGCCCGCTGCGGCCGTGAGGTTGACGCTGCCGCCTGCGCCGGTCGCGCCCGCCGTGCCGCCCGAGAGGCTTACCGCGCCGCCCGCGTTGGCTCCGCCGCCCGCGCCGCCCGTGACGCTCGCTGCGCCGCCGAGGCCGCTGGTCGCAGAACCTGCGAGGATCGCCACTGCGCCGCCGTTACCGGAGGTCGCACCGCCCGTGCCGCCGTTCAGGTTCAGCTGGCCGCCCGCGCCGGTCGCTCCGCCCGCGCCGGGCGTGATGTTGATGATGTTGCCCGCGCCCGCGCCCGCTCCGGGGCCCGAACCAAGCAACACGGTGCCCGCGTCGACCGTGCTGTCCTGCAGCGAAGTCGAGGTGAGCCAGGTCGGCACGACGTTCGTGGTGCCGGTGCCCGTGACCGTGCCCGCCGACGCCGCGGTCCACGACATGACGCCCGCAGTCGTGGACGACAGCACGTAGCCGCTCAACGCTGGGTAGGCATCGGGCAGGGTGTAGGGCGTGTTCGCGGCCATCGACGCCGCGGCCTTGAGGCTGATGTAGTTGGCGCCGCTGGCGTCGTCTTCCTGGAAGCGCAACTCGGGGGCCGTGCCGCCGCCTGCGGGGATCAAGATGATGGCGCCTGCTGCGCCTGAGGTGAAGGTACCGGGCTGCAGGTAGATGCTGCCGCCGTTGCCGGAGGTCGCACCACCGTCCGAAGCGATCAGATTGACGTCGCCACCACTATCGGTCGCGCCCGCAACACCGCTCGTCAGGGTGACGTTGCCGCCCTTGTTGGCGCCGATGCCCGCACCGGCCGTGATGTCCACGTTGCCGCCCAGGCCCCCGCCGACTGCGGAACCTGCGGACAGCGAGGCCGCGCCGCCCGCGCCGGAGGTCGCACCGCCGTTGCCGGCCGTGACGCTCGCCGCGCCGCCTGCTCCGGTCAAGCCGCCCGCGCCAGCAACCAAGCGCGCGAGACCGCCCGCGTTGGCTCCGCCGCCCGCACCGGCCGTGACGCTCGCCAAGCCACCGACGCCGCTGACCGCAGCGCCAGCAAGCAGCGAGACCGCGCCGCCGTTGCCGGAGGTCGCGCCGCCCGCTCCCGCCGTCAGGTTGACCGCGCCGCCCGCGCCGGTTGCTCCGCCGACGCCGCCGTTCAGCGCGACAAGTCCGCCTGCTCCGGAGGTGTTGCCGTTGCCGCCAGTGAGGGTAAGGGTGGTGCCGGGGTTGGTGGCAGCGACGCCGTTGACGCCCACGAGCGTGACCGCTCCGGCGCCTGCGGTGAACGAGCCATCCCAGTTGACGAGATCGGTGGGCGTTCCACCATTGCTGCGGTACAGGGATACCGCGCCATACGCCTGAAGAGTGCCTGTGATCATGGGTTTCTTCCTTCTCTATTTAGCTTTGAACAACCACGTTCCATGTGCCTGGAATCGCTCCGCCGTTGACCAACTGATAGGTACTCAAGTCGAAAGCCAACGTGTTGCCGTCGACGTCGAACGCGTTGTCAGGATTGAGAACGGCGAAGTTGTTGTTGTCGTAGATGGCCCACGTGTTGTATCGGACACCTAGGTTGTGAACGACAGTAAGGACGCCAGCGACAAGGTCTGCGTCCGTGAAAGGCTGGCGGTAGGAGCCGGGCACGAGCGCTGCGACCTGCACCTTGAGCACGTCGATCGCGGCTTGAACGGTGCTGACACCGAGGGACGGCACGGGGACGGTGGAGTCGTTGTAGACCGTGCCCGAGCCGTACGACATCGGTAGGGGGACTGTCGCGCCCAGGAAGTTCGTCTGCGCGACAGGCTCTGCGCTCGAATCATAGATCTGCAGCAACGTCGTGGTGGCGTCGCCCGAGAACGTGTTGGCCGCGTACGCAGGGGGCCCAGGCGTGCCCGCCTGAGAAATGATCGCGTGCAGCGCCGTGAAACCTGAACCGATGGCGACGGTCGAGAGCGCAGGGTTGCCGGTGTTGTTCTGAAAGGTCGCCCCCTCGAACTCCGCGACCTCGCAGAAGTTGGCGGCCAGCTGCACTGCGGGCACAGTTGCGCCCACGTCAAACACAACAGAGCCACCCTCACGCGCGATCAGAATCCCGCCCGGGATGTCGATGATGATGGGGATGACCGCCGTCGAGGCGCACGAGACGCCGACCTGCTTGAACGTGAACGGATTGCGCAGACGCCCGCCGTCCGCGATCGACATCGCCGCGCCAGCGCTGATGTTGGGCGTGAAGGACTGGAACGTGACGAGCCCGTAGCACTCGGTGTTTGCGATCGCGGGCACGATCGCAGCCCCGAGCGAGCTGTCGACGTAGACCGTGATGAGGCCCGTTGTCGCAGTGATGCGCGCTTCAACGTCGGACCAGGCCGTGACGACGTCGTCCGCAGCAACGCCGCCCGGGCGCCAGATGACGTAGTTCTGCGTGAAGCCGTGCCACGCGGTGCCGCTCCAGGTGAGAGCCTGACCTTGCACAGGCAGGCCCACAGCCACCGCGTTGCCCTGGATCTTGGCTACGGTTGGATTCGGGTAGCTCCCGGACAGATCACCGCCCGCAGGCCCCGTGGGAGAGCCACCGCCTCCCCCGACGCTAAACGGAATGAATGTGAGCCGAATGAACGCCATGGGTCACCGTGAGCATGCGAGGCCGCAGGCCGCGCGAAGTAAGGTTTTCAAGGCACGACCTGAACGCTGCGAGACCTGAACAAGGAGCCAACCTCGACAGGAGAGGCAACCCTGAACACCTCTTCATCGAACACTTCTACCTTGCCGTCCAGATAGCGATAGATCCTGCCTTCAGAGGTGAGAGCATCCCCCTTGAGCAGGGATTTCACGAGGTTTTGGGCTGTGAAGAGCTGGGTCATGAACTACCTCAGGTCCCGGATAAACGCGACACGTACCAATTGGTGCCGTCGCAGACACATTCGAACTGGTCGTACAGTGCAGGGGTGAAGGTCACGAGCGCCACGCCGTTGACGTTTCCCGGTCCAAGTTGGTCGAATTTGATGTTGCTGCCGACAGCGGTCATGAACACGCGCACGGTCTGCCCCGCAGCGCTGGTAGCGGCAGGGAGACTGACCGTGACGATACCTCCCGAGGTGCTCACGGCTTGAATCGCGCCCGCATCTACGGTGCTGCCAGGGTCGGTCATCAGCGTGGGCACTTTTCGAATGACGTTGGCGCCCTGTGGGGCCGTGGCCGCTCGATGTCCGCCGACGACAAGGTCGTTGACTGGTGTCGCGCGAAGCACGATGTCGCCAGCGCCCGTTGCGGCGATCTCCACCGCACCTTGAGTGCCGCCACCCGTCGAGCTGCCGTGCGTCAGCGTGATCAGACTGCCGTTCTTGCTGCTGCCTGCGGACGTTCCCGACGCGAGCGCGACGTTGCCGCCCACGCCGTTGGGGCAGTTGCCTGCTGTGAGAGAGACAGTGCCTGCGTTGCCGGCCCCTGTGGCGTTGCCCGCTGAGAGCGAGATGACGCCGCCGTCTTGGTTGGCGCCCGCGCCGTTCGTCGCGTTGAGCGTGATGCTTGCGCCAGGGCCCGAAGTCGACGTACCCGCCGTGAGGATGACGTTGCCGCCGACACCGCTCGTGGTCGCGCCGCCTGTGATATTGAGCTGTCCACCATCACCAGAAGTCGCGCCGCCCGCGCCCGCGACGATGTTGAGTACCCCGCCTGCGCCCGTGGCACCGCCCGCGCCGGGTCGAACCGTAAGGGTTCCGCCTGCGCCTGTAGTGTTGCCGGCACCGCTGAAGACGTGGACCACGCCGCCCGCGGTGGCCGCAACGGAGGCGTCTCCCGCCGTGACCGTGACAGTTCCGATGGTTGTGCCCGTCGAGCTGCTCGATATGAAGATTCCGCCACTTGCCCCGCTGACGCCGTTTCCGCTGGAGATGTTGACATCTCCGCCCACGCCCGAGGTTGTGACGGATCCTGCTTTGAGCACGAGCGCGCCCGCGTTGCCCGTCGAGGCCGCGCCGCCTGTGATGTTGAGCTGGCCGCCGTCACCAGAAGTCGCGCCGCCTGCGCCCGCGACGATGTTGAGCACCCCGCCTGCGCCCGTGGCACCGCCTGCGCCGGGTTGAACCGTAAGGGTGCCGCCCGTGCCTGTAGTGTTGCCAGCACCGCTGAAGATGTGGACCACACCGCCAGCGGTGCCCGCAACGGAGGAGGCCCCCGCTGTGACCGTGACAGTTCCGACGGTTGTGCCCGTCGAGCTGCTCGATATGAAGATTCCGCCGCTTGCCCCGCTGACGCCGTTTCCACTGGAGATGTTGACATCTCCACCCGCGCCCGAGGTCACGGCGTTGCCGCCGCGCATCACAAGGTTGCCGCCGGCACCCGAGGTCGCGGCGTTGCCGCCGCGCAGCGTCATCACGCCGCCCGCACCAGAAGTCACGCCGCCAGGGCCGCCCGCCAGCGTGACAGAGCCGCCCGTTTGGCTCGCGCTCGGCGTGCCGCCGATCACCGTGACAGGGCCGCCCAGACCTGTGCCGGACGAAGTGCCGCCTGTCACGACGACAGCGCCACCTGTGGTAACACCTGCGGAGGTGCCGCCCTGAAGCGTCGCTGTGCCGCCCGCGCCTGTGGCGCCGCCCGCGCTGCCGCCTTGCAAAACGAGAGGGCCACCTGCCGCATTTCCTGCTTGCCCCGCGCCACCCTGCACCGTGACGGTGCCGCCGATGCCCAGGGTGCCCGCCGCGGAGCTTCCGGTGCCGCCCGTGATGTTGATCGCGCCGCCGAACGAAAACGGCGCGGTTGTCGCGGTCGTCGGTGTCGAGCCTACAAGGTTGATCGCGCCCGACGTGTTCTCGCCCGTGCTCGCGCCCGCCGTGAGCACGAGGTTGCCGCCCGCGCCCGCAGAGCCCAAGCCCGCTGTGATGTTCAAGGCGGAGCCCGTCGCCGCGCTCGGCGTCGACAAGGTCTGCCCCGAGACCGTGAGGTTCGTGTTGTTGAGCGCTGCGCCCAGCAAACCGTTCCAGGTCGAGATCGCGTTGTTCACCGAGACGCCAGGCCCCGTGACACCGCCGCCGCCCGCCGCAGCCCAGCTCAACACGCCTGTGCCGTCGTTCTGCAGGAACGTCGATGCACCGCCCTGAGCGATAGGCAGCGTCAGCGCGTAGCTCGTCGCGGTGGCGGGCGCTTTCAGATCGATCGTGTTGCCGTCGTCGGCCACGAAACGCAGGCGCGTGGCGCGGTTGTCCGTGTCGGTGCGGTCGATCATGACTACGCCGTCGCTCGCGGCGTTGATGCCTCGTCCGCCGCGCAAGACGACGTTGCCGCCCGTGCCGGGCGTACAGTCCGCGCCGAACAGGTTCACGGAGCCGCCGAGCACGCCCGCGTCCGTCAACCCGCCGAGCAGGTTGATGTCGCCGCCTGCGCCCGAGACCGAGCCGCCCGTGCCCGCCGTGAGCGTGATCGAGCCACCTGTGCCCGTCGTGCCGCCGACGCCTGCGTTGACAGCGACCGAGCCGCCGTTCGCAGCACCAACAGCGGTCCCTGCTGTGAGCTGCAGGAAGCCCGGAGCGCCCGTGCCTGTGGAGTTGCCCGAGGAGATCGAGACGTCGCCGCCCGCCTTGTTGACGCCGGCACCGCCGCTCGCTGCGATCGAGATGGAGCCGCCAGCGCCCGAGGTCGGAGTGCCGCCGGTCAGACTGACCTGGCCGCCTGCGCCCGTGGCAGAGCTGGCACCGCCCGTGAGCACGACGTTGCCGCCCGCTCCCGCTGTTCCGGTGCCGCCCGTGACGCTGACGTTGAGCCCCACTGCGCTCGGGACCGCTGTGAAGGTGGGCGCGACGTTCGACGAAAAGACACCCCCCGCAGAGAGCGCGACGCCGCTGTCCTTGATCAGCTTGCCTGTGAAACCGTCGAACACAACGACGTGCAGATCCACAGCGCCCGCCGGCCCGACCACGTCTCCCGTGCCCGCAACCGCGCCCCACTCCACGCCCGAGGGTTGCAGCGAGTTTGCCTTGAGGACCAGGCCGTTCGCGCCCACAGGCAGCGCTGCAACGACGCCCGAGGCCGTGCCCACGAGAATGTCGCCCTTGGCTGTGTAATCCGAAAGAGGGACGTTCCCGCCTCCGCCCCCGCTACCGCCGCCGATGAAAGTGAGCCGAATAAACGCCGTCATTTTGCCACCCAGCCTGTGTTCGTTGCTGCGCCCGACTCTTTCACGTAGAGCGTCGTGCTCGCGCCGCCTGATGTGTTCGTGTAGAGGTCGCCCGGAGAGCCCGTCACGACGCCTTCTGGTGAACCTGTGCCTGTGCGCCAGCGAGGGCCTGTGCTCACGCCCGTGGATGTGCCGTTGCCAGGGCCGATCGGGCCCTTCGCAGACAGCTCACCCTCGCTCGTAAGGCGCATGGAAAGCTCGCGCACGCCCGCGAGCGTCGTCAGCTCTACCTCGGCGCGACACGGCACAAAGGCCGCAGTGGGCGTGCCCTGAGCATAGAACGTGAAGAACGCGGCGAGGTTGAGCGACGCGTTGTCGGCCGAGACGCCGATGCACGTCCAACGTCCCAGGATGTCGTCCGCGATGACCGAGGCCGTCAGACCAAAAGCACCGCGCGACTTGAAGGTGGTGACCCCGGGTGCGCCCGTGTTGGCGCCGTACTGGTTGTAGCGGTTCTGCGCACGGTTCGCGCGGTCACTCGAATACTGAAGGCCAGCGTTCGAACCGTGGAGCTGCCCTGTCGGCACCGCGCCAGCCTGGGACATGCCCATGAAATACTGGCCCGTGATGTTGGGTGCACCGCCGAGCTGCGCCTGCATCGCGACGCACGCGCCCCAGCCTGTGTTCGTGGCAGCGCCGCTCTGCTTCAGCCACAGCACAGGGCCGCCGACAGCGTCGGTCTGCGTGTACAGGTCGCCGACGTTCCCTGTCTTGACGCCCTCCGGCATGCCCGTGCCTGCGGTCCACTGCGCGCTGCCGCCTGGCAACAGAAGCCAGCCGGTGTTGCCCGCGCCGGACTCCTTGATGTAGAGCGTAGAGCCCGGAGCGCCCGTTGTGTTGCTGTAGAGCGAGCCCACCGCATCCGTGACGACACCCTCAGGCGAGCCCACACCCGAGGACCAACGGGGCCCTGTCGAGCCGCCCGTGCGCACGGTGCCGAAGTACGCCGCGCCCGACGCGCGCAGGATCTCCGCCGTCACAGCAGAGGCGTCGCTCGTGAGCAAGAGCGACGTGGGGTCGACTTGGAACGCAGACCCGATGTCGACACCGCCGACGACGCGCCGCAGCTGGAAGCGGTCGGACTTCGTGACGCCCATCATGCCGTTGGCGGCGTCTTGCGTCCCGTTGGCCGGGCCGTAGACGACGACGCCCTCGCCCGGCTGGTTCACAGGGTCGCCGTCGAAAACCCACCCACCCTGACGAAACACGGGCCCGTTGCCGGCGCTGAGCCGCCGGTCGAGAATCTGAGGGCGTCCAAACTGGTCGACAGGCGCAGCAGTAAGGGCCGCGTCGTCGATGAGCGCGGCCCCTGTCGGATTGAAGTACGCGATGGCGTTCGGGTCGCCCGAGGGACCGCCGCCCCCGCCCCCTCCACCGACGAACGTGAGCCGGATGAACGCCACGGGGCCTACCTTGTGTACGAGTGCCGGATCTGGGCGCTCAGGTTGAACACGGCGGCCGCGTTGTTGTTGTTGTCGAGCGTGAACGTGAAGCCCGTGTAGGCGCCCGTGACGGGGTCTTGGATCAAGGTCGCGGCCGAGGCGCTGATGATGTCCACGTCCTGCGGACGCACCACGACCTCGATCGAAAAGTTGTCGTCGAGCCGGATGTACTCCCACACGAGCGTGTTGCCGCCCGCGTCTACATCGAGCGGAACGACCACAACGACCGCGAGACCCGCCTCGCCCGTCGGGCCGGTGAACGAGTAGTGGTACTCGGTTTGCTCGGGGGTGTCTGGGGTGAGGTAGAGTGTGACCATTTCGGGGCGTCCTTCGGCGAGCGGGCGTGCGTGACCCCCCGAAGAGTACCGCAAAAGCCTCAGCGCGTGGTAAGACGCAAATGTGCTCACGTGTCCGGGAACCTCTCGGCGTGTTGGGAACTAGACAGGCGGACGGCCGGGGCGGAAACGCTTCGGCCGTTCGTCTTGGTACTGCTCGCGCGCGCAGCGAAAACACAAGTCCGGTGTCAGTTGGCGCGCGCTCTTCCGGATAAGCCCTCTGCGCCCACAGTTCCGGGGGTTGCGCGCGGCTGTCAAATATGTGTCCCCACCCTGCGCGGCGGCGGTGTGCCCGTCGTTCACGCTCGCGCCCACAGTTCCGGGGGTTGCGCGCGGTAGCAGAGTGTGCGCCGCGCGCTGTAACGACTCGCGAGCGCCGAAACCGTGACAGCGCGAGCGCGCGAAGCGTGCGCGCGGTGCGCTCCACGCTCGCGCAAGGCTGGCGCTGTGCGCACGCAGTGAAAATGGATTTTTACACCGGGGGCTTTCGACCCCAAAACCCGAATAACGCCCGTTAGCCCCCGTTGCCGTGGCCTGGCCTAGCCCGCCCCCGTCGGGCCTTCCGCGAGCCCTGGGGGGCCTTTGCCGGGGCGTGGGCGCAGAATCGGCCGACCCCCGGCACGCCAGTAAGCGCAGTCAAGGCTCAAAACTATTTTGCACCCGGTAAGCCCTTGATATTGCTCAGGTTTTGCCCTTTACGGCGTCCTGGCAGTAACAAAGGTTATTGACCTGCGCAGTCCCGGGCACTAAGTCTTGACTGCGGTTGTGAGCCGCACGCCACGGGCCCGGATGAGGCCTGCGACGGGTGCCACGGAGCACCGCGACACGCGCGCCTAGCGCAGATCGGAGATAGGCCCATGCACCCCCACGTCCAGCCCTGCTAGCCACGCGCAAATGACCTGTATCACGGGCAAACCCCCGTGCGAACCCCTCCCAAGGTTGCGAGCCTGGGAGCACTCTTAATCAGAGTGTCAGGGGCGACCACGGCGCCTTGCGTCCTGCTGCTGATAGTGGCGGGCGTGGAAACGTGTACAGCTGGCGCAGCGCGCACCATAGCCCGGCCAGGGGCGGCGAGAAACACGGACCACGCAGCATGCGGGGGACGCTGGGCCTTTGGTCACGGTAGCTACGCACACGCGTGGTCGTGACACTCTGCGGGGTGATCCCCTGGTGAGGTTGGCCGTAGGCGACACTCGGACCCCAGGGGAAGCCCTGGCACGCATTGCGCGCGGTCTCTGGCACTCGCGAGCCACACGCAGGCCTGACACGCTAGCTAGGCTCTATGCCGCCCACGCGACCCCACGCGAGGCACGGCGAATACATCGGAATTGGGGGCATTTGTTCCCCCTCCAGCAGGGCCGACCCTCACGGGTCGGGCCCTTGCTCGTGTGCACGTCACGCGACGCGCACACGAGCAAGGGGCCCACTATGGGCGCCGGGAGGGTAGCAGAATGTGGGAGACAACAGATCGTGAGCTTTGCTTGCTCGCGACACGGGCGCGCGTGCGTGGTCGTGTCGTGAGCTACGGCCGCAAGTGTGCCGCGCGGTGTGAAGCGCACCGTCGGGGCCTGTACCGCACGCCTACGGCGCAAGAAAGGGCCGAAGCGCGAGCGTACAACGCGGCCAAGTTGGCCACGGGCACGCGCTGCGTGTGCCTGGTGCCGTACATCGCGCCCACGCCGCAAGGCGTGATCGCGCGTGGTGCCGTGTGCCAAGCGTGCAAGCGCACGGCCACGCCGCGCGCGGTGCTCGTGTCGACCGGACACGCCGCGATGGTAGGCCACACGTGATCGTGTTCGGCCAGGATGGCCGGATCGTTGAGATCCGGTCACACGGCGCGATCTGGGCCTGGGCCTACGGGCCGCGCCCAGTCTGGACGCTCGCCACGCGCGATCGCGTGCGTGAGCTGCCAGCGTCGCTCGTTCGGGAGACATTTCCCGAGCTGAGCGATTGGCTGGCGCAGTGACGCGCGGCGTCCCGCAAGGGACGCACGCAGACACGAGCCGATCACACCTTGTGGTCGGCTCGTGCCTGCGTTTTGCAGGAGGATAGACGGAGGGTGGAAACAATGAAACAGGCCACTATTTACGGTCAGATCGTCAAGGCAGCCGACGAAAGCACGCTACTCGATGCAATCGGGAGCGCGCTACAGGGTCGGGCCTGGGATCTGACACTCTGCCGCATGCTGCCAGCCAGCGAGGGCGACACGCCCGCGCCGGCTGAGCCTGTGGCACCCACGCCTGAACAAGCCGAGGCCGCTCTGATCGCGCAACGTGGCGATCAGTGGGGCACGGTGGGCGTGTCTGAGCTTGGCGCAGCGCGGGCAACCGCCGACATGCTCAAGCTCACGCAACTGGGTTTCGTCGAGACTCCGACGCTGTATGCGATCGGAAGCCTTGTGAACTCGACGGGCGTAGCAAACGCCTCACGCAAACGCCTGGAACACGAACGCAAGCCCTTCCTGGGGCAGGCAGACGCGGACTTCGGGCGCCTGATCGCCGCTGAAAAGCGGCACGACATCATCGTTGACGACGTGAAGCGCCTACGCTTCCTCGACGACGGCAGCGTACTTTTGCCCAACGGCGAGCCGATCAACTTCGGCGTGGCGAGTTTCGACTCGTTCACACGCCGTCTCGACATGCCCAAGGGCGCCGGCTCGTACTTGTCAGGGGTTGACCCTGACGTGCGCGCCTGGAACCTGAGAAGCTGGGTCGAGCGGAACCCCGCGCGGCCCTTCAAACTGCGCTTACGGCGCGAGCGAGAGGTGTTCGCGGTCGTGTCCGAAAAATACGTGGACTACGGCGCACATCTTGTCGTGCACGATCTCGCGCTCGCGCTCGAAGACCTGCCAGATCTTCGGGCCACGGTGGATTACGACGGCTTTCGCGTCCAGGTGGACGCCACCGCGTTCAGCGACGTGAAGCCAGAGCGCTACGTCGCGGGCGAGGTGTTCCAGGTCGGGGCGAGGGCCGGCACGGTCGACGACGGCACGGGAAGCGCCAAGGGCGGTGGTAGCGCCGTTCGCAACCTGTGCCTGAACCTGTACATCCTGGCCGAGATGAGCGCCGGAGGCTTCTCCGTCGCTCACCGAGGGTCGCGAGCGGCGTTTCGTCAGGCCCTGCGTGCAGGGTTTGACCGCGCCAGCGAGGCCGCACGCGTGTTCGTGCAGCAGTGGAACGGAGATCGGCAGACCGCCGACATCCGAGACACCGTGAAGGCGTCGGATGGCGTGTCGTTCATACCCACGGGCAACGACGCGTACAGCGTCAACCAGTTGCTGTGGGGCGTTTTCGTCGCAGAGCAGGCGCGGGGCGTGCTGGGCGTGGGCCAGAAAGAGCTGGCCGGCGTAATGCGCGCTTGGCAGAGCGAGCCGGAAGCCAATCGGCGCGGCATCGCGAACGCTTTGACCCGGTACGCCCACGAGGGCCAGGGCGATCCCTGGCACGCGGACGAGATCGAACAGTCGGCGGTGAGCTTGCTCCTGAGCAAGCGCCCGCTGGAGTGGGCCGATCCGGCTG
>Ga0315283_10005024_pt1 | contig 11619 bp, 11 predicted proteins | sample YL17G09_0_MG_FD_204541 | JGI IMG/M metagenome (GOLD analysis project Ga0315283, IMG submission 204541) | Sediment microbial communities from Yellowstone Lake, YNP, Wyoming, USA - YL17G09_0 | ecosystem: Environmental > Aquatic > Freshwater > Lake > Sediment | place: USA: Wyoming | collected...
GCTCGCGAAGTGGTAGTAGAGCGCCATCGCCTCGACACCCAGCTCCTGGCCGAGCTTGCGCATGCTCAGCGATTCGAGCCCGCCCTGGTCGGCGAGCTCGAGGGCGGTGTGCAGCACCCGGTCCCGTGTCAACGGGGTCTCCGGCCGCCGCCGCTTCATGGTCCTGGTCGTCACGGGGCTCCCTGTGGTGCCGTTGCGAAGCGCTGAATTGGGGGTTGACAGTCCGTACTTTACACCGTACGCTAGCGGCCGCTGGATTTACAGCGTAAAGCAACGGAGCGTCCCATGCAAGCAGTCGTCCAGGACACCTACGGCACGGCAGCCGTCCTGCAGTCCCGCGAGATCCCGAAGCCGGCAATCGCCGACAACGAGGTGCTCGTCCGCGTCCACGCGGCGTCGATCCACGTCGGGGACTCGATCCTCATGTCGGGCACGCCGTACCTGATGCGCATGGCCGCGGGCCTGCGCCGGCCGAAGAACCCCGTCCCGGGAACAGACGTGGCCGGGATCGTCGAGGCCGTCGGCGCCGCCGTGACGCAGCTCCGGCCGGGCGACGAGGTGTTCGGTTGGTGCACCGGCGCGTTTGCCGAGTACGCGTCGGCGAGCGAGGACCACTTCGCACTGAAGCCGGCCAACCTCACCTTCGAGCAGGCCGCTGCCATCGGGGTGTCCGCGACCACCGCCCTCCAGCTCCTGCGCGACGACGGCAAGATCCGGCCGGGGCAGAAGGTCCTGATCAACGGGGCGTCCGGAGGCGTGGGCACGTTCGCCGTGCAGATCGCCAAGGCGTTCGGCGCCGAGGTGACCGGCGTGTGCAGCACGAAGAACCTGGACCTCGTCCGCTCGATCGGGGCCGACCACGTCATCGACTACACCCGGGAGGACTTCCGGAAAGGCGGAGCGCGCTACGACCTCATCCTCGACAACGTGGGCGACCACTCCATGTCGGCGACGAGGCGAGCCCTCGCCCCCGGAGGGACGCTGCTCTCCAACGGTGGAGGACACCAGGGCGGGAAGCTGAGCCGGGTGATCCGGGCCACCGTCGCGTCCATGTTCGTGCGCCAGCAGGCCAAGCCGTCCGTCAAGTTCCAGAACCATGACGACCTGGTCGCCCTGAAAGGTCTCGTCGAAGCCGGGAACGTCACGCCCGTGATCGACGGCACGTACCCGCTGCGCGAGGCCCCCAGGGCGGTCGGCCACGTCGCGGCCGGCCACGCGCGGGGAACCGTCGTCATCACCATGCCGCTCCTGGCGGCCGTAGCCTGACGCCAACACAGCAGTCGAATCGTCCCCATTGCCGGTGGATGCCCGAGGGCCTGCGCGCGCAGGCCGGCAGGAAGCCTGTTTCGCCGTCCAGGACTGTTGACGGATACCAAGGCACGGCCGTAGCATGTGTGTGCACGTTGTTGCAACAACAGGTGGCCTGGATGACCGAGATGCCGACTCCCCTCGCGCACGCACGTCCGACGAAGGATGGGCGGATCGCCGTGCGCGCGACCCGCGAGGAGCGTGCCCTCATCGCCCAGGCGAGCGAGATCACCGCGACGACGGTGAGCGACTTCGTGCTGCGTGCTTCCATCGCCCGTGCCGAAGACGTGCTCGCCGAGCGTCGGACGTTTCGCCTCTCAGAAGAGCAATGGACGGCGTTCACGGCGATGCTCGACCGGCCGGTGACCGAGAAGCCGCGGCTCCGGCGACTGCTCACTGAGCCCTCTGTTCTCGATCGCTGACCGACCCGCCTCCGTGGACTTCGAGCCTGCCTGCCGATACGAGTCGGCCCGGCACGACGTCACCGCCTTCGACTGTGGCTCGCAGGCCCAGACGCGATGGCTACGCGAGAGCGCCCGCATGGCGCAGGCTGCCCGAACGGCGACCGTCTACGTCGTGACGCCCGTCGGCGACGGGCGCGTGGTCGGATACCACGCCGTAGCGGCCTCCTCGTGCGCGCAGGACGACGCCCCCGTCCGGCTCCGGAAGGGTTCAGGGCAGGGACCGATCCCGGTCATCCTCCTTGCGCGGCTGGGCGTCGACCGCTCGGCGCAGGGCCAGGGCCTTGGGGCGGCGCTCGTCAAGGACGCACTCCTCCGCGCACGGGAAGCCGGCAGCGTCATCGGCGCGAGGGCCCTGCTCATCCACGCGGAGTCGCCCGAGGCGAAGGCGTTCTACCTGCACCTCGCGGAGTTCGAGGTCTCTCCGACCGATCCGTTGCACCTCGTCCTGCTGATGAAGGACATCGAGCGAATCACGGGTTAGCCAACATGGCGAAGCGCGCCGAACCGCTAGCCCGAGCAGCCAGACCCGCAGGTCGCCCATATGCTGGATCGTTCGCTCTTCGTTGCCTGCCGCATATGGCCGCACTCCCCGATGGAGGCCGCCCGGGCGCTGGGCGCCGGCGAAAAGACGATCGTCGGGGCCACGATACGAGTCCGGTTGTCACGGTGCGGCAGTGCGATGGGGGATCTGGTTGGCGGTGTGCTCGGTCCGGTCTCCGAAGAAACCGGGGCGCGGGCCTGGGCAAGTGCTCGCCGTAGAAGAGGCACGCGGTTGCCGCCGCGCACCGGGGACGTCAGCGCGCGCGGGCCCGGCCGATCGCGTAGCGCAGGCCGGCGGCGGTGATTGAGCGCAGGCGCTGGCTCTCGACCCGCGACAGCCACGGCTCGAACGGCTCGAGCGAGCGCAGGCCCGGGAGGTCGAGCTCCGGCAGCCGGCGGGACTTGCCCCGGTGCGCCGCGGACACGTAGCAGAGGTCGAAGATCGCCTTGGCCGGCGTGGCGACGGGGCCGTTGCGCGTCTCCTCCCACCCGCCGAAGAGGGCCGCGGGCAGGTGGTGGACCGCGTAGCTCCCGAGCGCCGTCTCGATCGTGCGGGCCCGGTCGAGCGATGCCACGCTGATGGTGCGCGGGAGCTGGTCGATGACCCCGGCGAGGTTGAGCGCCGAGAGGAACGACACGTATGCAGGGTGGGGGCGGCAGATGTCCCGCACGATCGCGGTCGGGACCGGGCGGTCGGCGCCAATGTGCCACAGGCCGCTTCGGAGGCGGGTGGCGCGCCCGTCCGCCTCCAGGGTCCGCAGCGTCCGGCTCGCGCTCGTGGAGCTGGTGCGGAGCGCGGCCGCGGCCTCGCCGGTCGTGACGACCCCGCCGAGCGCCTCCAGGCGGCCGTAGGCGCTGAGCCCGCTCACCGCAGCGCCTCCATCTGCCCGACGACCTTGAGGATCATGTCCGTCCAGACCTCGGGGCGCTCGTAGACCGGGACCTGGTCGTCCTCGATGAACTCGACGACGAGTTCTCGATACGCCTCGTAGTCGATGGAGAAGGCGGCGTTGATGGCGGCGTCGAGATCGTGGCCGGGCACGTCGCCGTGGCCGACGGCCGTCGGGTGCCGCGCGAACAGCAGGTCGAGGTCGAAGACGTCGCGCGGCTCCGTCTCGCTGCGCTGCCCGAGGGCGCGGATCTTCTGGCGCACCGCCGCCGGGGGAAGGTAGCGGTCCGCCCGCACCACGCGCAGCCCGAGGCCGCGGCCGATGTCGTCGCGCGCCGTCTCGAAGGCGTGCTCGGGGTCCGCGATTCCCCGGTTGCTGAACTCGATCTTGGAGTTGAGGAACGCCCCCGCCCCCTCGACGCTGAACTTCCAGCGCCGGGTGGTGTCGGTCTGCTTCGGCTTCGTGGGCTCGCTCATCGTGACGCCCGCGAGCCGCAGCACGCCCTGAAACACCGCCGAGCGCAGCACGGCGTCGACCTGGTCCTCCACGAGGTCAAAGCGGTCCGGCCGACCGGCGTAGTCGAGGTCGATGTCCTGCGACCGGCGGGCGCTCTGCTCGAACAGGCGCAGGTTCGCCCCGCCCTTCACGATATAGCCGCCGGCGGGCATGCGCGAGGGGAGCGCCTGGAGGAATGCCAGGTGCAGCACCTCGGTCAACTTGGCGCCTTCGCGGGTCTCGCTCATGTTCCAAGACTACACAAAGCAAACTGTAACTGTCAACTATCTGTAGTCATAGCGCTCCTCCACCTCCCGGGCAAACTCGAGGTAGGCCCCGTTCCCGCCCCGGCCGCGGTATGCGGCCGCGGCAATCGTCGAGACGCACACCGGGCGCGCACGCACCCGGATCGGTCCGGCGGCGGCCGCAGTGGTCGTCCGCCGTTTTGGCCGTGCTAGACTCCCATTCGCTCAGGCAGCAGCTCTGATTGAGCACGAAACCGTGGGGCTATAGCTCAGCTGGGAGAGCGTCTGAATGGCATGTAGACGCCGCTGAGCGTTGTGGCCAACCGCTCCCCGATCACGATCGAGTCGAGCGGAATCGCCCAAGTTATCGGCTGTGGCGGAGAGACGATAACGACCTAAGAGACGATAACTGCAGCCCCGCAGTCGGCTGCTGGCCGTGAGGACCCGGTTCGACGAGCACGCAGGCGACTCACAGGGCGTGCTTGGCACCTGCCGTGACCTGCTCCATGCATTCGACGGCGAGGAGCTGGGTGTCGGCGAGGCCGGCAGGATGCATGGAGCTGCCGCTGAGCGTTGTGGCCAGCCGCTCCCTGATCACGATCGAGACGAGCGGAATCGCGCAAGTTATCGTCTGTGGTGGCGAGGCGATCCCGGTTGATCGCGAGCGCCGCCTGGCTAGGTGCCGTCAAAGCTCTCCAGCAGGTCCGGGACGCGACCCCCCTGCCCTCGGCAGGTTGAACGCAGCGACCCGAACCTTGCGGACGACGCCCGAACACAACACGCGAGAGCCTCCGTCAGACTTCAAGGAGGTTCGGCTGCTCGTCTACGCCGCCCTCATCAGCGAGCGGCCGTTCGATGATCTTGGCGCCACGTCCGACGATCGCAATGCCAGCCGGTCCGGCGACGACTCACGCAATCGCTCGCGGCCACGGGGCTGTGTCGTCACGGTCGCGCCACGAGCCGCAACAGTGCCGAATGGAACTTGTCCCACGGCCTGCGGGTGCCGGAGCGTCGTCATGTCAATATGGACTTGACTGGCGACTCGTCGCGAGATCAGTCCCGAGTTGGGTCGCCGACGCTGTCGGCACATCCCGCGCAGGGAGGGGGTGCAACCGGCCCAGCTTGACGATCCATCGCCGATCAATTCGAGGAGAGCATCCCATGATTCGAAGATTGGTAAGCGTGGCGACACTTGCTGTGCTCGTGATGACGGTGGTTGCCGCGCCTGTTTCCGCGGCCGACCACAAAGCCGCACCGAGCGAGGTTACGTTCGCCCCGACGCCAGTTGAGGGCTCAGGACCCGTGCCGATGGCAGGTGCGTTCTGCGCCGTCAACGCAGTAACGGTGAAGGTCAATGCGACCACGGTGGGGTCTCAGGGCTTCCAGGACTGCGAAGGGGGCGTTGCTGTTCAGCGCATGACGGTCTACCTCGAAGTCTGCGATGTCAACTTCGGCATCTGCTTCCACTGGACCACCTTCAAGACCTACGGATCGTGCGCGAAGTTCGGTGCCGGCTCGTTCTCCTGCCCGGCGGCCGGGACGTTCAATCGGTCTCCCGGCCCGGGGAAGTGGCGCACGCGGGTCTTCGGCGAGGTCAACGACACGTCCGGCGGCTACGCTTCGGGCCAGGTGTGGGGCGCCGAGGTTCAACTCTAGGACGGATCCCGGAAGAAGCAAGTATGGCTGACTGGCGGCGGGGCTTGAATCGGATGAGAGCGGTATTCGGCCGTCGATCCCCTCGTTCCGTTGCTTTCGACACGGCTGGACCTCGTGCTGCCAGCGGGCGACGTGAGTCGCCCGCTGGCCTGCGAACACTCCAAGCCCTAGGGATGTTGGAGATGGTCCGAGCGAGTGAGCACGAGATGTCCCATGAACGCGCGGGCGGCCACTCGCCTGACGGAGTGCGAGTCACCAGCATCGAAGTCCGCAGAGCGGGAGTGTTAGGAGTGATCGCGGTTCCGCCGGACCGGGTCCCGGATTTCGGGCGCGATCTCGTCGCGCTCGCGGTGCGCGCCGAGGGCTCCGATGGCTCAGGCTACCAAGGGTACACAACCGACGTTGACGCCAGCGACCGCGGGCTCGCGATCTCCTTTGTGCTCACGCCGCGTCCGACCCCGGAAAGCACATTTCTTCGACTGAGCCTGCCCGCGACGCCTCTCGATGCGCGCTCCGGTGGGATCGAGCTCGTCGCGTTGTTGGGCTGCTAGCAAGGCAGGGGACGCCGCGCCGGCACGTTACGGGCTGATATCGGGTCCCTCCCTTGGTCCGCGCCGCGCCCGCGTTTCGCCGCAGTTATCGTCTCTCCGAGCGTAGTGGCCCAAGTCTTGACTGTCGGCTTGGCCGTTTTCGCCGTGCTAGACTCCCATTCGCTCAGGCAGCAGCTCTGATTGAGCACGAAACCGTGGGGCTATAGCTCAGCTGGGAGAGCGTCTGAATGGCATTCAGAAGGTCCGGGGTTCGAACCCCCGTAGCTCCACCAACACCCCGGTAACGCCGACCATCTGACCCCTCGCCGGGACCGGCGGGGGGTCTTGTTTCATCAAAAGGGCCCGTGACGTGACGACGACAGGCGACAGCGCGACCACCGGCGACGGCGTCGCCCGCGACGAGCGCGGGCGCATCGAGCGCTACGACCACGCCGCCATGGAGCCGAAGTGGCAGGCGAAGTGGGCCGATCTCCGCCTCTACGACACTGACCTTGACGATCGCTCAAAGCCGCGCTTCTACCTGCTGACGATGTACCCGTACCCCTCGGGCGCGCTGCACATCGGCCACTGGTACATCGTGACCCCCACGGACGCCATCGCCCGCTACCGGCGCATGCACGGCTTCAACGTGTTCCTGCCGATCGGCTTCGATGCCTTCGGGCTGCCGGCCGAGAACGCCGCGATCAAGGGCGGCTTCCACCCACGCGAGTGGACGATGGCCAACATCGAGAACATGCGCCGCCAGTTTCGATCGATGGGCGCCACCTTCGCCTGGGACAACGAGGTCGTCACCTGCGACCCCGGCTACTACCGCTGGAACCAGTGGCTGTTCACGCAGCTCCTGGAGCGCGGCCTGGCGTATCGGGCGGTCTCATCCGTGGACTGGTGCCCCAACGACGGGACGCTGGCGAGGGAGCAGGTCGAGGGCACGGACCGCCGGTGCTGGCGCTGCGGCGAGAAGGTGGAGAAGCGCGAGCTGCCGCAGTGGTACCTGCGGACCACGGTCTACGCGGACGAGCTGCTTGACTTCACCGGCCTCGACTGGCCGGAACCGGTCCGGATCATGCAGACGAACTGGATCGGGCGGTCGTCGGGCGCGGAGATCGTGTTCGAGACGGCCGAGTCCCCGCACCACGCGGGCGGCGAGGAGCTGCGGGTGTTCACCACGCGCCCGGACACGCTGTTCGGCGCGACGTTCATGGTCCTGGCCCCGGAGCACCCGCTGGTCGCCGCGCTCACCGCACCCGACCGGCAGGCAGAGGTCGAGGCGTACGTGGCCGCCGCCGCCACCGAGACGGAGATCGAGCGCCTGTCGGCCGACCGGGAGAAGACCGGCGTCGCCCTCGGCGCGGACGCCATCAACCCCGTCAACGGCGAGCGGATCCCGGTCTTCATCGCGGACTATGTCCTCTCGACGTACGGGACAGGCGCGATCATGGCCGTCCCCGCCCACGACGAGCGCGACTTCGCCTTCGCCCGCAAGTTCGGCCTGCCGATCGTCAAGGTCGTGATGCCGAAGGACGCGGATCCCGACGAGGAGCTGACGAGCGCCTTCACCGAGCACACGATCGACGAGGTGATGGTCAACTCCGGCGACTTCAGCGGGGGCCGGGCGGCCGACGCCTGGCACGAGATCGTGAACTGGCTGGAGGAGGACGGGCGGGGCCGCCAGGCGGTCACCTACCGGCTGCGCGACTGGCTGATCAGCCGCCAGCGCTACTGGGGCACGCCGATCCCGGTCATCCACTGCGAGGACTGCGGCCCGGTGGGCGTCCCGGCGGACCAGCTGCCGGTGCTGCTGCCCGAGAGCGTGGACTACCACGGCAGCGGCGACAACCCGCTGACCCGGGACGAGGCGTTCCTGGCCGCAGACTGCCCCCGCTGCGGCAAGCCCGCGCGGCGCGAGACGGACACGATGGACACGTTCATGGACTCGTCCTGGTACTGGTTCCGGTACCTCTCGCCCGACGCCACGGACGCGCCGGTGGACGTGGACAAGGTGCGCGACTGGACGCCGGTTGACCAGTACACGGGCGGCGCCGAGCACGCGGTGATGCACCTGCTCTACAGCCGGTTCTTCACCAAGGCGATGCGCGACCTGGGTCTCGTCCACGAGGGCGAGCCGTTCCGCCGGCTGTTCAACCAGGGCCAGATCCTGGGCGCGGACGGCGAGCGGATGAGCAAGAGCCGCGGCAACGTCCAGGACCCGGACGAGCTCGTGGTCCGCTACGGCGCGGACACGGTCCGCCTGTTCCTGATGTTCATGGGCCCCTGGGACCAGGGCGGCCCCTGGAGCCCGACCGGCATCGGCGGCGTGAGCAAGTTCCTCAACCGCGTCTGGACCATCGCCCTGGACCCGCACGGCCGTGACGCCGGCGACCAGACAGGTGGGGCCCTGCCGGAGGGCGAGTCCGAGTCCGACGCCCGCGACCGGATGCGTGCCGCGGCCCACCGGACGCTGCGTGACGTGACCGAGGACTACGACGGCTTCCGCTGGAACACGATGATCGCGAAGCTCATGGAGCTCTCGAACCTGCTGTTCCGGTATCGCGGCACGTCCGTGGCCGGGCTGCCCGAGTGGGACGAGGCCGTGCGCCTGCTCCTGCTCATGCTGGCCCCGGCCGCGCCGCACATCACCGAGGAGACGTGGTCCCGGTTGGCCACGGCACGCGGCGAGGCCTGGGAATCGATCCACGTCCAGCGCTGGCCGAAGGTGGACGAGACCGCCATCGTGGAGGCCACCCGCGAGATCCCGATCCAGGTCAACGGCAGGATGCGGGACAGGATCACGGTCCCGGCCGGCATCAGCGACATCGAGCTGGAGCAGGTGATCCTGTCGCGGGACAAGGTCCAGGCCGCTCTCGACGGCAGGGAGCCGCACCGGATCATCTACGCGGGCGGCGGGAAGCTCGTCAACATCGTCGTCCGCGACTGACGGGCGAGGGTCGCGGCGCCGCGCCCGGCCGGAGGAACCTTCCATGACGTACGAACCCGCGGCCTCCCGCTACGACGCGATGGTCTACCGAGCCTGCGGACGGAGCGGCCTGCAGCTGCCCGTCATGTCCCTGGGGCTGTGGCACAACTTCGGCGACGCGACCCCGCTGGACACCCAGAAAGCCATCGTTCGGACCGCGTTCGACGCCGGGATCACCCACTTCGACCTCGCCAACAACTACGGCCCGCCGTACGGGTCGGCCGAGGTCAACTTCGGGCGGATCCTGCGCGAGGACCTCGCCGCCCACCGGGACGAGCTGCTGATCTCCAGCAAGGCCGGCTGGGACATGTGGCCGGGTCCCTACGGCCAGGGCGGCGGCTCACGCAAGCACGTGCTGGCGAGCCTGGACCAGAGCCTCCGCCGCGTCGGGGTGGACTACTTCGACATCTTCTACTCGCACCGGTTCGATGCCGACACGCCGCTCGAGGAGACGGCCGGTGCGCTGGCGGCGGCGGTCCGGCAGGGCAAGGCGCTGTACATCGGGATCTCGTCCCACTCCGCGGGCAAGACCCGCGAGATGGCCGCGCTCCTCCGTGCCGAGGGCGTGCCGCTGCTGATCCACCAGCCGTCATACAACCTCTTCAACCGCTGGCCCGAGGCGAAGCTGCTCGATGCGCTCGAGGACGTGGGGAGCGGGATGATCGCATTCACGGCGCTGGCCCAGGGCCTGCTGACCAACAAGTACCTCGACGGCATCCCGGCCGACTCAAGGGTGAACCGGCCCGGCGGCGACTCGTTCCCGAAGGACGTGTTGAACCGCGAGAACCTCGACCGGGTGCGGGCGCTCAACGAGATCGCGAAGCGCCGCGGCCAGTCGCTGGCGCAGATGGCCTACGCGTGGGTGCTGCGTGATCCGCGGGTGACCAGCACCCTGATCGGCGCGAGCTCGGTGGCACAGCTCCGCGAGAACGTGGCCGCCCTGGCGAACATGGACTTCTCGGCGGACGAGCTGGCCGAGATCGACCGGTTTGCGGTCGAGGGCGGGGTGAACCTGTGGGAACGGCCGAGCACGGACCAGCGCCCGTAAGGGGCATGGGCCTCGTCCCTGGCCTCGTCATGAGCGTCGCGCTGGTGGCGCTGGTCGTGGCGTGCTCGCCGGCCACCCTCCCGGGCATCACGCCCACGCCGATCCCGACGGCCGCAGTGCCCTCGCCGTCAGCGCCCGGCGAGCCCACGCCCGTTGGCCCCGCGGACGAGGTTCGCGTGACGCTCGGGATCTACTCCGGCCGCGCCGACCCGACGTGGACGCTCGCGGGCGCGGAGGCCGCGGCGGTGGAGCGCGCAATCCAGGCGCTCCCCGAGGCCGCGGGCTCGCCATCGGAGGGCGGGCTCGGCTACCACGGGTTCACGGTCGCCCGCGGCGGGAGCAACGTCACGGCGTACCTGGGCACGGTCTGGGCGGGCGGCGGCGGGCCGCAGGTGATCCGGCAGGACCCGGAGCGGACGGTGGAGCGGCTGCTGCTCGAGCTCGGCCGGACGGAGCTCACGCCCCAGGAGATCGCCGAGGTCGAGCGGAGCCTGGAGGCCGCCCCCTGACCACGCGCGGCGGGCAGTACCCTTGCGGGGAACCCAATAGGAGGATCCGGACATGGCCGATAAGCAGTTGCTGCTGGGAATCTTCGCGGACGAGGCTGCCGCGGACGCGGCGGTCACGTCGCTCAAGGACTGGGAAGGGGCAACCAAGGGGATCTGGCTCGACGCGATCGGCGTCCTCGCCATCGACGAGTCCGGTCAGCTCAAGGAGCACAAGCTCGGGGCGCGCAGCGGCAAGAAGGGCGCCGGCATCGGGCTCGTCCTGGCCGTCGTCGCACCGCCGACCCTGCTGGTCGGGATGATCGGCGGCGGCATCCTGGGTCACTTCCACCACAAGGGCCTGGGACTCAGCGCCGAAGACAGGGAGCGCATCGGCGGCGAGCTCCAGGGGGGCAAGGCGGCCGTTGGCGTCCTGGTCATGTCCGACGAGGTGGCTGCCATCTCGGCCTGGCTGACGGAGCTCGGCGGCACCGTCGAGGTCTACGGGGCGACCGAGGAGGCCCTCGAAGCCGTCGCCGCAGCCGCGACCGATGCCCCGGTGAACCCCGGCCCGCCCTTGCTCGGCTTCACCGAGCCCGGCCCGGACGACCACGCGCACGAACAGTCCGGCGGCAGGCCGCAGCATCCGGTCAACTGAGGCGCCGGCGCTACCTGCCGACGGCCCCGGCCTGATCGGACGCGAAACCAGGGTCTCCCCGGGCTACGACTCGGCCCCGGGGTCGAGGAGGAAGTTCACGAGCCCGGCGAAGTAGGCCTCCTGGTCGTCGTACATCGCACAGTGGCTCCCGTTCGGGCAGTACAGGTACCGGCCTTTCGGGAGACGGCGTGCCATGTCTTCCATGAAGGCGGGGTCCATCGTGTCGTGGCGGGCACCGATCACGAGCGTCGGTACCTCGATGCGAGCGAGATCGGCGGTGCGGTCCCAGTCGAGCAGCTTGCCGC
>Ga0315283_10005025_pt1 | contig 11618 bp, 7 predicted proteins | sample YL17G09_0_MG_FD_204541 | JGI IMG/M metagenome (GOLD analysis project Ga0315283, IMG submission 204541) | Sediment microbial communities from Yellowstone Lake, YNP, Wyoming, USA - YL17G09_0 | ecosystem: Environmental > Aquatic > Freshwater > Lake > Sediment | place: USA: Wyoming | collected...
ACCGACGCGATGGCCCCAGCCGGGACCTGGTTACCGCCGCAGGCGGCGAACACGAACGCCGACGCCAGCAAGCCGAGCAGGACCGCAGCCACGATGACTTTCTTCATAGACTTTCTCTCCCGGGGATAGAGGACTGGTCGTGAGACACACGGGCTACAAGTATAGCATCGAGGGTAGCCTCGACCCACCCGAGGAGATGTGAGGCCGAGCTTTCCCGGTGGGCAGTGACAGCCCGGCGCTGCTTGAAGTACACGATGCGCTCGTGGGCGGCGCGCAGGCGCGCCGCCCACTCGTCGTCGAGGTCGACGCCCTCGAGCTGCAGGCGCTTGCCACGGTACGCGACGGAGGAGGCCGCCAGCTCCGCCGCCTTGAGCCGGATGGCCTGCAGGGTCAGCAGGCTCTCCACCGGCTCCGGCGGCGGCCCGAAGCGGTCACTGAGCTCCGCCTTGACGTCGCCGAGCGCGTTCAGGTCGCGAGCCCGGGCGATGCGCCGGTGGGCGTCGATCTTGCTGGCTTCATAGGCGATGTAGTCGGGCGGCACATAGGCGGTCACGGGCAGGTCGAGGCGCACCGGCGGCGCGAGGGCTGCCTGGTCGCCCTGCAGCTCGCGCACGGCCTCTTCAAGCATCTGCGCGTACATCTCGAAGCCCACGGCCGCCACGTGCCCGCTCTGTTCGTCACCGAGCAGGTTGCCGGCGCCACGGATCTCGAGGTCGGCCATGGCGATCTTGAAGCCGGCGCCCAGTTCGGTGTGGTCGCTCAGCGTTTGGAGACGCGCGGCCGCGTCGCTGGTGAGCAGCTCCTCGCTCGGGTACAGCAGATAGGCGGAGGCGTGCGCATCGCTGCGGCCGATGCGCCCGCGGATCTGGTAGAGCTGCGCCAAGCCGAGCGTGTCGGCGCGTTCCACGACCAGCGTGTTGGCGCTGGGGATGTCGATGCCGCTCTCGATGATCGAGGTCGTCACCAGCACGTCGGCCTCGCCGGCGAGGAAGGCGCGCATCACCTTTTCCAGGGCGCGTTCGTGCATCTGCCCGTGCGCTACGAGGATGCGCGCGGACGGCGCCAGCTCGCGCACGTGCTCGGCCGCCTGGTCGATGGTCTCCACGCGGTTATGCAGGTAGAACGCCTGACCCTCGCGAGCGAGCTCCTTCGCGATGGCGCTGCGCACGAGGGCGTCGCGATACTCGCCGATGTAGGTGTGGATCTCGTGGCGCCCGCGGGGCGGCGTCTCGATCACCGAGATGTCGCGGATGCCGGTGAGCGACATCTGCAGGGTCCGCGGTATGGGCGTCGCCGAGAGGCTCATCACGTCGACCTGCAGCTTGAGACTGCGCAGCAGCTCCTTTTGACGCACGCCGAAGCGCTGCTCCTCGTCGACCACCACCAGCCCCAGGTCGTGCGGCCGTACGTCGGTGCTCAACAGGCGGTGGGTGCCGACGAGCACGTCCAGCTTACCGGCGCCGAAGTCGGCGAGGATGCGCTTCTGCTCGGCGCCGGTGCGGAAGCGCGAGACCATGCCGACCTTCACCGGCAGGTCGGCGTAGCGCTCGCTGAACGTCATGTGGTGCTGCTCGGCGAGGATGGTCGTGGGCACCAGCACCAGCGTCTGCTTGCCGGCCTCGGCGGCCTTGAAGGCGGCGCGCAAGGCGACTTCGGTCTTGCCGTAGCCCACATCGCCGCAGATGAGGCGGTCCATGGGATGCGCCGCCTCCATATCGTTCTTGACCTGGTCGATGGCCTCCGCCTGATCCTCGGTCTCCTCGTAGGCGAAGGCGTCCTCGAGCTGCCGCGTGAGCTCGCCGTCGGGCGGGAAGGCGAAGCCCGGGATTGCCTGGCGAGCGGAGTAGAGCTCCAGCAGCTCGCCGGCCATCTCGACGACGGCCTTGCGAGCACGCGTCTTGACGGTCTGCCAGTGCGTGCCGCCCAGCTTATCGAGCGCCGGCGCACCGCCGCTGGCGCCGATGTAACGGCTGACCTTGGCGATCTGGTCGTGGGGCACGAAGACGCGGTCGTCGCCCCTGAACTCCAGCACCAGGTAGTCGCGCGTGACGCCGGCCACGGTGCGCGTCTCGATGCCGCCGAACCGGGCGATGCCGTGGTCCTCGTGGACGACAAAGTCGCCGGGGCGCACGTCGAAGAAGGTCGTGAGGCGTGTCCCGGCGGCGAAGCGCTGTTCGCGCGGCGCCGCGCGGATCAGCGCGCGCTCGTTGACCACGGCCAGCTTCAGATCGGCGGCCACGAAGCCCTCGCGCAGAGGGGCCGCGAGGAAGTAAAGGCCCGGGGCGGCCTCGCCGCCGCGGGCCAGCAGCTCGCGGCTCACGACCTCGGCGTGCAGGCTGCGCAGCCGGTACGTGGCGCGCTCCGCCTCGCCCTCGTGACGAAAGACGATGAACACGCGGTAGCCGTCGCGCACCAGGCGCAGCAGGTCGCGCTCGGCGCCGGCGATGTCGCGGGCCGCGAACTGCGGCCGTGAAGCGTGAAACTGAACGGGCTGATCGCGCTGCACGAGGTCCAGCCGCAGGGCGCCGGCAAGGAGGGCGCGGGTCTCGGCGAGCGGCACGTAGAGCCGCTCGCGCACGCCCGCGCCCGCGACCGTCATGCCGACCTCGGCGTCGAACTCGGCCAGCGCCCGGTAGGTCTCGTCGGGGTTGAACACGGCCGTGGCGAGGCCGGCGGCGGCGAGTACATCGGCCAGGGTCGTGAAGCGCCCGGAGAGGGCGGCCAGGGCGCGCACGCCGGCGCGCCGGAAGAGCTCATCCGGGGCCTCCTCCCTGCCCTCGCTTTCCCAGACGGCGAGCGCCTGGTGCAGGCCCGCCTCGTACTCCGGCAGGGTCGTGTCGGCTTCGAACGACGCGTAGATCGTCGTCCGCTCCAGAGTGCCGGTGGTGCGCTGCGAGTACACCGAGAAGGTGCGCAGGCTCTCTACGTCGTCGCCCCAGAACTCCACGCGCAGCGGATCGCCGAGGGCCGGATACGCGTCGATGAGGCCGCCGCGCACGGCGTATTCGCCGCGCGCGCGCACCTGCTCGACGCGCTCGTAGCCCAGCGTCGCCAGATGGACGACGACCGCGTCGAACGAGACCGCGTCGTGAGGCGCCAGCTCGAGCGGCCGTGGCTGCAGCTCCAGCGGCAGGAAGCGCTCGAGCAGAGCCACGGCCTCCGCGACGACCACGCCGCCGGCGGCCAGGTAGGCGAGCGCCTGCTGGCGCTCGCCGACCACGTGCGCGGCCGGGGCCACGTCGGCGCCGTACAGCACGCCGCGCGCCGGCAGTACGGGCACCTCCCGGTCGAGGTAGAGGGAGAGGTCGGCGGCCAGGCGGGTGGCCGCCTCGCCGTCGGGAGCCACCACGAGGCGCCCCCCATCGCCGGCGGCGCGGAGCGCCGCGGCCAGCACGTAGGGCGCGTAGAAGCTCGGGGCGTAGATCCCCGCGTCGCGACGCAGCCGCGGCGCGGCCTTCTCGAACGTCTCGCTGTGCATCAGGTACTCGACGAACACAGGGTCCTTTCGCGCACGCTAAAGGCCCCGCACGCCTGGTCTTCGGCATCCGAGTCGATGCCCAAGCTCGTTGGCGACGGGGCGAGCGCCTGAGATTGTACCCGAACGCCGGCGGCCGGGCCGCCGCCGCGTGAGAGCCGGCCTATCGCCTGTAGGGCAGGCCGGCCGGCGTCGCGCGCGCCGCGACGCGCAGCACGGCGCGAGTCGACCCGGCCTGCTTGTTGCCGGCCACGTCGTAGGCACGAGCGACCAGCGTGTAGCTGCCCGCCTGCCAGCCACTGGGGAAGCTCCACACACCCTGCTCGCCCACCTGAAGCGCGGGGATACGCGTGCTCGCCAGTACCGTGCCGTCCGCCCTGAGGGCCGCGATGGTGACCACAGCGCTCGCGCACGAGAAGGCGGGGTCGCTGAGGCCGTAGCGCACCTGCGCCGTGCCGCGCGCTCGCGTCTGCGTGCTCCACACGCGGGCCTTCGGGGCACGCCCGTCGTGGCCCGACCGCGCGTCCACAAAGGCCTTCAGGCAGACGTTGGCGTCGGCGAACCCAGGCTTGGTCGTAAGGTCGTCCCAGGAGGTGCCGTCGGCGCTGATGTAGGACTGGCCACGCGCCGCGCGCGGCACGATGAGTCCCCCACGGGCTTCGAGCGGGATGGGATCGCGCCGACCCGGCGACGTGAGCTTGACGGCGACCACGAACACGTGGCCGTTGGCGACCGCGATGGGGGTCTCGAGCGGCACGGTGTGGTAGCCGGCCAGGGTGACGGCGCCGGCGGCCACCGGCGGGGCGGCGGCGGCATCCGCCACGCGGCCGGCGACGCGCACTTCGTAGAAGCTGCCGGGCACCGGCGTGTAGAAGCTCACGGCACGGATGGTGCCGCTGCCGACGCAGTGGAAGCGGTTGGCGAACCAGGCGGTATCGGAGCCGTACCCGAGGCTGCCCGACCACCCGAGCGCATCGTATTGATAGATGGCGTCGTAGTTGCTCACGCTCTCGGAGCCGCTGAACACAGCCATCTCCTGCCCGTAGTTGGCGTCGTAGTAGGAGATCCAGAAGTAGCCGGCAGCCCCCCAATCGGTGCCCCAGCTGTTCTTGATGAGAAAGGCGCCGTCGCCGGGCGGCGTCTCCTTGAACCGCGACTTGGGGAAGCCGTCGTCCCAGCCCACGCAGGCCACATGATGATCGAGCACCAGACCGGCCTTCGTGGAGTAGTAGGCGAAGGTGTCGCTGTTGTTGTAGCCGGCCTGGAACGCCATCCCGGTATCCACCGCTCCGTAGGTGCTCAGCGCCCACTTGAGCGCGTCGTTGTCGAGCGCGGAGGTGCGATCCGGCAGGTAGAGCACTTCCTGCACGTGACGCACCGGCCGGAGCCCCTCCGGCGACCGGCCTTTGCGCGGATACGGGTCGTCGCGCTCGAGCACGGGTCCGTCCCAGCGCGCGAAGTAGGCCGTCGACAGGCGCGCGTCAGAGCGCCCCTCGAAGTCGAGGATCGAGCCCATGTGGTCGGCGAGATTGTTCTCGGAGAAGTCGAACAGCGCGCCGGGGAGAAGGCAGGACTCGAGCGAGGCCATGGCGGACTGGATCCAGCAGGTGCTGAAGTTGTCCTGCGAGCGCACCGGCGTGATCTTGCCCTGGTCGCGAAGGTCGTAGAAGGGCGGGTACGGGCCGGCGGTCTCCCATGGCATCACGGCAGCGGACGTGGCGTCGCCCTGCGCTGCGCCGACCGCGGCGGCGCCGGGGAGGGCTGCGCACAGTACCGCGACCAGCGCGACGAACGCCCAGCGAAGCGCCGCGTACGTGCGGGAACTCATCTGACGACGAACCTCCTCCTCGAGCGCGGTGCGCGGGACAGATCATCCATCCCCTGACTTATCGCCGTCCGCGGCCCGCGAGTCAACCCGCCGGTGGATCCGCGAAGCGCCGGCCGGCGGCCCGCGTTTCCGCCAGGGGTGCGGCTCGTCATAGGATAGTCGCCGGGATGGCAGGCTCACCTTGAAGCCGCGGCGGTTCGCCGCGGCCGTGTTGTGCTTCGTCGCGCTGGCCGCGGCGGGCAGCGGCCTGCGACCGGCGCCGGCCGCTGCCGGCGTCTCCTCGCGCATCACCTCGATCCTGCAGAATCACGACGTCGCCGGGAGCAGCACCGGCGTGTACGTCTGGGACTTCGACGCCGCCCGGCAGGTCCTTGCGAGCCACGCCGACACCCGCCTCGCTCCGGCCTCCACCATGAAGCTCGTCACCACGTCGTCAGCCCTGGGCAGCTGGGGGCCGGAGCATCGCTTCAAGACCGAGCTCTACGGCCCCGACGTGCCGGTCTACGGGGGCGTCCTCTACGGAGACCTCTACCTCAAGGGCTTCGGCGACCCGAGTCTGTCCACGCTCTCCTACCAGCGCCAGGTCCTGCACTTCACCACGGCCTCGTTCGAGTCGTTCGCAAAGCGCCTGCGCACCCTCAAGATCCGCAAGGTCAAAGGCCGCGTGCTTGGCGACGAGAGCTGGTTCGACAAGCGGCGCGTCGGGCCGTCGTGGCAATCGAGCCTGCAGCTCGAGAGTGGGCGGCTGTCGGCGCTTTCAGGCAACGAGGGTCTCGACGACGGCAAGCGCGTCAAGGACCCGGCCACGTACGCGGCCAAGCTGCTCACCGAGGCACTGCGCGCCAAGGGCATCAAGGTCACCGGCAAGCCCGGGGCGGGCAAGGTCCCCGAGACCGCCCGGTTGCTCAAGCAGCAGTTCTCGGCACCGCTGAGAGCACTGCTCAAGCGCATGAACAAGCACAGCGACAACTTCTTCGCCGAGATCCTGCTCAAGGGACTCGGCAAGGACTTCTTCGAGGTGGGGAGCACGCCGGCCGGCCTCGAGGTGTCGCGCGCCACCCTGGACGCCATCGGGCTGGATCAGACTTCGTACCGCCTCGTCGACGGCTCCGGCCTCAGCTACGAGAACCGGCTCACCGCCAGAGACCTGGTGCGCATCATCGGCGCGGCCCGACAGACGCCGAGCTACGACGTCTTCTACGACGCCCTGGCCATCGCCGGGGTGGACGGGACACTGAAGCTGCGCATGCGCGGCACGGAGGCCGCCGGCAACGCCCACGCCAAGACCGGCACGCTCAACGTCGCCGTCTGCCTGGCGGGGTACGTGGTGAGCGCCAACGACCGGCTGGTCGGCTACGCGATCCTCGTCAACGGAAGCTCGGTGAACTGGTTCGACGCCACCGCGGCGCAGGACGACCTCGTGGAGATGCTGGCATCCACCAGCCTGTCGGGAGCGCGGCAGATCCGCGTGGACCCGATGCTGCGCCAGCACCCGCTCTCAGCGTTCGCGGCCGTTAACCCGGTTGGCAGCCTCCTCCAGGCCGTCGTACAGCCATAGCTCCACGGCGTCGGCCGAGGCGCCCACGAGGTCGGCCACCGCGGCCTTGCTCTCGCCGAAGCGGCTGAGCACGTAGTCGGCGACGACGTCCGGGTCGTAGCTCGCCGGCCGGTCCACGCCCACGCGCAGGCGCGCGTAGCCCGCCCCGAGCAGCCCCGTGATGCTCTTGAGGCCGTTATGGCCGCCGCTGCCGCCGCCCTCCATGAGCCGCAGGCGGCCGAACGCCAGGTCGATGTGGTCGTGCACGACCAGCACCCGCTCGAGCGGAAGCTGGAGCGCGCGAAGCGCGGCGGCCACGCTGCGGCCGGAGTCGTTCATGAATGTCGTGGGCTGCAGCAGAAGGACTTGACGGCCGCCGATGGCGCCGTCGGCGCAGCGGCCGTCGAAGCCGCGCTTCGCGCGCGCAAACCCGTGGCGGCGCGCCAGCTCCTCGACCACCTGGTAGCCGACGTTGTGGCGCGTGCCCTCGTACGTCGGCCCGGGATTCCCCAGGCCGACGACGACATACTCCACGTTGTGCTGCGGGCGGAAGATGGCCACTATGCCTGCCGTTCAGGCGGCCCGCTGTGAGGCGGCGCTCAGCCCGCCGCCTCCTCCTTGTCGCCCTTGCCGACGATCTCGGGCTCGGCTTCGGCGGCGCCTTCCGCGGCTTCCGCGGCGCCCTCCTCGACCTCTTCCTCGACCTTGCGCGGCGGCAGCACCGAACACAGCACCTGCTCGAGGTCGTCGAGGAGCTCAAGACCCTCCGGCACGACCAGGTCGCCGACCTTGGCGGTGTCGTTGATGTCCATGTCGCTGATGTCGAGCACGAGGTGCTCGGGGATGGCCGTGACGAGGCCTCTGACGGTGACTTCGCGGGTGGACTCGTCGAGCATGCCGCCGGACTTGACGCCCTTGGCCTCGCCCTCAAAGCTCACCGCGACCGTGGTCTCGATGGTCTCGTCGAGGCGGATCTCCTGCAGGTCGAGGTGCGTGAGGGTGCTCTTGACGGGGTCAAGCTCCATGTCCTTGATGATGGCGTGATGGGCGCGCTTGTGGCCCTCCACGGTGATCTCGAGGACGGCGTGCGTGCCGGCGCCCGTGGAGAGCGCGGCACGCATCACATGCGGGTCGACGGCGAACATGGTCGCCTCTTTGCCGTGGCCGTAGAGCACGCCGGGGATGAGGCCGGCCTTGCGCAGACGCCGGGCGGCGCGGCTGCCGGTGACATCGCGCGGTTGCACGACGATGCTGACTTTGTCCATTGGTCGTCTCCTGCTAGAAAAGCTGATTCTCGCCGGCGAACAACTCGCTCACCGACTCGTCCTCGAACACGTTCTTGATGGTGCGGGCAAGGATGTCGGCGACGCTGAGGACCTTGACCTTGGTGTCCTCCGCGCCGACCTCCAGGTGCAGCGTATCGGTGACCACGACCTCTTTGACCCGCGACGCGCGGATGCGCTCGAAGGCGTGCCCGCTGAAGACGCCATGGGTGGCCGTGACGTAGACATCCTTGGCGCCGTTCTCGTAGAGCGTATCGACCGCGGCAGTGATGGACCCCGCCGTGTCGATGAGGTCGTCGACGATGACGGCGATCTTGTCGCGCACGTCGCCGATGAAGTGCATGGTCTCGGCGCGGTTGTGCTCGGGGCGCATCTTGGTGAGCACCGCGAGGCCGGTGCCGGGCAGGCGGCTGATGAAACGCTTGGCGAGCTTGACGCCGCCGGCGTCGGCCGAGACGGCCACCAGCGGCGTGTCGCCGAAATCCTTGTAGCGGAAGTAGTCGGCGAGCATGGGCACCGCCGTCATGTGGTCGACGGGGATCTCGAAGAAGCCCTGGATCTGGCCCTGGTGCAAGTCCATGGAGAGCACGCGATCGACACCAGCGGCCTCGAGCAAGGTGGCGATGAGGCGCGCGGTGATGGGCTCGCGAGCAGCGCTCTTCTTGTCCTGCCGCGAGTACGGGTAGTACGGCATGACCGCGGTGATGCGCCGCGCCGAGGCGAGCCGCGCCGCCTGGATCATGATGAGCAGCTCCATGACCTCGTCGTTGAGCCGGTCCTTGGGCGACTGCACGATGAAGGCGTCGGCGCCCCGGATGCTCTCGTCGTAGCGCGCGTAGATCTCGCCGTTGGCGAAGGTCTTGAGCAGCACGCCGCCCAGGTTGATGCCCAGCTTCTCGGCGATCGTCTCACCGAGCACGGGGTTGCTGCGTCCCGAGAAGACCATGAGGCGCTTCTGCGAGGTGGTCACGCAGCAGGAAGTATCAGCCACCGCGTCCCTTTCCTTGATGGGCTTCCGGCCGAAACGCGATTGTACCAGACGGGGGACGCCCGGCCCGAAGGGCTAATGGGCGTCCTCCTCGGACTCGTCTCGGAGCCTCCGCGCCGCACGGCGCTCTGCGTAGCCGTCGATGTTCTCCTGCTTGCCGCGCGCCACGCCGAGCGCGCCCGGCGGCACGTCATGCGTGATCACCGACCCGGCGGCCGTGAAGGCGCCGTCGCCGATGGTGACCGGCGCCACGATGGTGGTGTGGCTGCCGGTGCGCACATGATCGCCGATGGTCGTGGCGTGCTTCTCGAAGCCGTCGTAGTTGGCGGTGATGTTGCCGGCGGCGATGTTGCTGTGCCGGCCCACCACGGCGTCGCCCACGTAGCTGAGATGCGGCACCTTACTGCCCTCGCCGATGCGGCTGTTCTTGATCTCGACGAAGGTGCCCGCCTTGGCACCTTCGGCGAGCACCGTGTTGGGGCGGATATAGGCGTACGGGCCGACGCTGCAGCCCGAGCTGATGACGCATTCGTAGAGGTGCGAACTGACGACGCGGGCGCGGTCGCCGATGAAGGCGTCGCTGAGGTACGCACCGGGGCCGATCTCGCTGGCGGCGCCCACGGTGGTGCGTCCGAGCAGGTGCGTGTTGGCGCGGATGAACGTGTCGCGCCCCACCTCGACGCCCCAGTCCACGAACGTCGTGTCGGGGTCCTCGACGGTGACCCCGGCGAGCATGAGACGCTCCAGCAGACGCCAGCGCATGGCAGCGTTGACAAGAGCCAGCTCGACGCGCGAGTTGACGCCCATGCACATCTCCTCGTCGTCGCTCTCGAAGACGGCCACGGTGTGCTCGGCGTCGATGAGCAGGTGCACGGCGTCGGTGAGGTACAGCTCGCCCTGCGAGTTGTCGCTGCCCAGGCGCGCCAGCGCCGGGCGCAGCGCGTCGCTGCGAAACACGTAGAGGCCCACGTTGATCTCTTCGATCTCGCGCTCGCCCGCCGAAGCATCCTTGAACTCGACGATACGCGCCACGCGCTCGTCGGCGTCGCGCACGATACGCCCATAGTGGGCGGGGTCGTCGAGGCGCACCGTAGTGAGCGTGGCCGCGGCGTCCTCGTCGAGGTGCCGCTGGAAGAGGCCGGCGACGAACTCGCCGTGCACCAGCGGCACGTCGCCGTACAGCACCATAACGTGGCCCTCGAAACCGGCCAGCGGCTCGAGGCCGGCGCGCACCGCGTCGCCGGTGCCGTTGCGCTCCTCCTGCACGGCGCGCTCGCACCCCACGGGCAGGATCTCGGCGATCCTGTCCTGGTCGGGGCCCGTGACCACGACGATGCGCTCCGGCGAGATGCTGAGCGCCGCGTCGATGACGTAGGCGAGCATGGGCCGGCCGCACACCTCGTGCAGCACCTTCGGGGCGTCGGACTTCATGCGCGTACCGAGGCCCGCCGCAAGGATCACGACGGCCAGCGGCGGGCGCTTGACTGTTGGTCTGTCGGTCATATGGCTCACCTGAAGGGGTCGTGGTCGCGGGTGCCGTACGCGCGTCTGGTAGTGGCTGGGGCGGGAGGATTCGAACCTCCGGATGCCGGGACCAAAACCCGGTGCCTTACCGCTTGGCTACGCCCCAACGCCGGACAGCCGAGGCGCGGCAAGGCACCGCGCCGCCCGCCGCAAAGCGGCACGGTATTGTATCACCCCGGGCGTGGGCGGCCAGGCGCAGCCGGCTGCAGATCGCTGACGCACCAGGCACGGGAGGGCGCCAGCGCCGCCCGCGCCCTGCTCGCCGCCTCCTCGTTCGCGAAGAGACCGCACACCGCCGCGCCGCTGCCGGTCATGGCCGCGGCCAGGGCGCCCTCGGCGGAGAGGCGGTCGCGGAGTTCGGCGACCGCCGGCCTGCGCGCTGTGACGCTCGCCTCGAGATCGTTGTGCATCAGGGCGACGACATCGTCCACGGTCCGTGCCGCCTGCACGCGCGCGGAAAGCGCGCGCGCCTGCGGCACGAACGCCTTGATCGTCGTCACCGCGTCCTCATCGCGCCAGCGGTACACGGCGGCCGTGCTCAGCGCGAGGTCGGGGACGGCGATCACGACGTGCAGGTCGGGCAGCGCGACCTCCTTGAGCAGCAGGCCCCTGCCCATCGCGAGCTGCGGGCCCGGCCAGAGGAAGAAGGGCACGTCGGAGCCCACGGCCGCGGCCACCTCGTGGCGCAGACGCGCCGACAGGTCGAGGGTGAAGAGCCGCTCGAGGGCGATCAGCGTGGCGGCGGCGTCGGAGCTGCCGCCGCCGAGACCGCCGCCGTGCGGCACGTGTTTCTCGATCGTGATGCGCACCTCAAAGGTGCGCTCCAGGCGCGCCTCCAGCTCGCGCACCAGCTTGGCGGCGAGATTCTGCTCGCCGGGCGCCACGTCGCAGACGACGTCCAGCCCGGCTCCCGGCGTGCGCTCCACGATCACGCGGTCGGCAAGCGTCACCGGCACCATCAGCGAGGCGATCTCGTGGAACCC
>Ga0315283_10005026_pt1 | contig 11618 bp, 7 predicted proteins | sample YL17G09_0_MG_FD_204541 | JGI IMG/M metagenome (GOLD analysis project Ga0315283, IMG submission 204541) | Sediment microbial communities from Yellowstone Lake, YNP, Wyoming, USA - YL17G09_0 | ecosystem: Environmental > Aquatic > Freshwater > Lake > Sediment | place: USA: Wyoming | collected...
AACTTCCATGAAGTGGCGCAGTTCCTGCGCCCCTCTCCCGGCGACCTGCCCCGCATCGACGGGCTGGACCTCGCCTGCCTGGTCCTCCCCCTGCACGACGTGGTGGGCGGCGATCACCTGGCGTGGATCGACTTCGACCGCAGGTACGACCTCGATGCGCGCATCGCCGAAGCGGAAAAGCAGGGACGCGCCGAGATCTCGCGCAATTTGCGCCGGCTACGGCAGCGCGCCGGGGTGCTCGTGGCCGACGCCTCCGGGCATCGCGTGACCGACGCGCTGGTCGCCGCGATGCTCCATCAGGCGTTCCTGCTGGGCGTCAACTACGAACTGGACCTGTTCGGCGAGGTGACGACCCATCTCTTCGACAACCTCAACACCCGCTTTTACAAGACGACCGCGGTGAACAAGTTCTTCACGATGATCTACGGGGAGATCTCCGAGGGCGGGAAGCTCCGGTTCCTCTCCGCCGGGCACCCGCCGCCGGCGGTGTTCTCCCGCGAGTTCGGCCGGTTCATGAAAATCAGCGAAGACCGTCTCGTCGCGCTCCCACCGGTGGGGCTCCAGCCTTCGGTCGCCGACCCCGACCGCCGTCGCCATCCCACCCTCCACGGGTACATGCGCCGCTACGAGGTCAACGAGATCAACCTGCTCGCGACCGGAGACATCCTGCTCTTGCACACCGACGGCCTGAGCGAGCACGCCGACGGCACGTTTTTTCCGGCGCGCGTCGAACCGCTTCTCGCCGAGTATCGCGACGCGTCGGCGACCGAGATCTGCGAGCGTCTGCGCCAGGCGCTCCTCGCGGAGGTCGCGCCCAACGACGACATCACCGTCGTCGTTTTGAAGAAGACCGCCTGAGCGCGTAGCAGGTGACCAACTTCGAGGTTTCGATCCGGTTCTTCCTGCAGCTCGCGGTCATCCTCGGGGCGTGCCGCTTCGTCGGGTACGCCACCCGCTACCTCGGTCAGACCCAGGTCGTCGGCGAGATGATCGCGGGCGTGCTGCTCGGCCCGTCGCTTCTGGGATGGCTGGCGCCGGGGTGGCAGGCCTATCTCTTCCCAAAGCCGACGATGACCGTGCTCTACTGCGCGGCCCAGGTCGGACTGGCGCTGTACATGTTCCTGGTCGGGCTCGACTTCCGCATCGACCTGATCCGATCCCGCAAGCGCAGCGCGATTTCGGTCTCGCTCGCCGGCATCCTGACGCCCATGGCGCTCGGGGCCGCGATCGCCTATCTGCTCCGCGCGGACACCACGGTCTTCAAGCCCGAGGTCGCGCTCTGGCAGAACATGCTGTTTCTGGCGGCGGCGATGTCGATCACCGCGTTCCCCATGCTCGCGCGCATCATCCGCGAGAGCGGCATGTCCGGAACCTCCCTTGGCACCCTGGCCTTGGCCGCGGGATCGAGCGACGACGCGGCGGCCTGGTGCATCCTCGCCGTCGTGCTCGCCAGCTTCCGCTCCCAGCCCGCAATCGCCCTCCTCGCGATCGGAGGCGGCCTCGTCTATGCCGTCACAATGCTCACCGCGGGGCGTCGACTTCTCGCACGCTTCCTCGACTTCGTCGAAACGCGGCCACGGCTTACGGGATTGCCCTTGCCCGCGACCCTCGCCTTGCTGATGCTCGCCGCGTGGTTCACCGACGCGATCGGGATCTACGCGGTCTTCGGAGCGTTCATCCTCGGGGCCGCGGTGCCCCGGGGCGCGTTCGCCGACCAGCTGCAAGACAAGCTCGAGCCCCTGACGGTCAACCTGCTGCTCCCGTTGTTTTTCGTCTACTCGGGCCTGAACACCAAGGTCAACCTCCTGAACACGCCGCGACTGTGGGCCATCGGCCTCCTCCTGCTCGTCGCGGCCGTCGTCGGGAAGGGCGTGGCCTGCTACTTCGCCGCGCGATGGAACGGGGAGCCCCGCCGCGAGGCCGCCACGATCGGGGCGTTGATGAACGCGCGTGGCCTGATGGAACTGATCATCCTCAACATCGGCCGCGACTTCGGCGTCATCACCGACACGCTGTTCAGCATGATGGTGATCATGGCCATCGTCACGACCCTGATGGCCTCTCCGCTGTTCGAGCTGCTCTACGGAAAGCAGCGGGATGCGCTGCTGGCCGCGGCGGGCCGGGCGAACGCGCCACCAACGAGCGCGCTCGAGTAGACGGCGCTACCGAGGCGAGGCGCCCACGCCGGCTCCCGCCAGCGCCTCTTTCACCTCGCGACGCATCGTTTCGACCGCGACAGCGGGCGGCGATCCCGGGGCCGCGACGTTTGCGGCGTGATCGAGATCGGAGAGCGCGCCCGGGAGATCGCCCGTCGCGCGCCGGACCTGCGCGCGGAAGTACCAGGAACTGACGTCGCGCGGATCGAGCTCGATCGCGCGGTCCAACGCCTCGCGCGCGCACACCAGGTCTTTCAGGCTGAAGCACGCCATCCCCTTGCCGTTCCAGCCTCGCGGGTCCTCGGGCGCGAGTTCGGTGGCTCGAGTGAAATCAGCCTGCGCGCCCGCGGCGTCGCTCTGGGACAGGCGGATCGAACCCCGGTTCAGCCACGACAACGCGTCGCCGGGCGCCAAACGCAGCGCCGTGTTGAGCTCCTTGCGGGCCTCGTCGAGGTTCCCCCGCTCGTACAAGACGTAGCCGAGATTCGCGTGCATCGCGGCGTTTTGCGGGTTCAGCTCGAGCGACTTGCGCATGTGGAGGACGGCTTCGTCGGTGCGGCCCTGTTCCATGAGCAGGCGGCTGATCTTATCGTGGTATTTCCAGTCGTACGTGCGCCAGTCCTTGACCTCTCCTTCGAGGGCTTTGTTCAGCTCGTCGATCGCCTCGTCCTTCTTGCCTTCTTGCGCGAGATCATTCGCGCGATAGAAGTGTTCGCGGTGGGCGACCGCGGGCACCACGATCTCGCCGAAACCGTCATACGGGGTGTTGACGAACTCGGGGATGTTGGCGGCGCGGTTGGCCGCCTGGGTGCGCTCGACCAGGATCGCGGGGCTGTCCTGGCCGTTGGCGTCGATGTGCGTGAGGAACAGCTGGGTGTACGGCGTGTTCTGCTTGGACGAAAACACCATCCATCGCCCGTTCGGCGAGAAGCTGTGCCACGAGTTCATGAGCGACGTGTTGCACGTCATCTCGCGCGGCGTGCCCTTCGGCAAGGCCATGATCCACAGGCGGCCGTCGGGCCGGAGCAGCATGCCGTTGCGCGACTTGGTCCAGACGAGCCACTTCCCGTCCGGAGAGACCTTCGGGAACGAGTTGCTCATCCCGTTGTCCCCTGCCCCCGGGATCGCTTCGGGCGTGCCGCCGCGGCCGTCGGCAAACGGCATCCGGTAGAGATCGAAGCGGATCTGCGTCTCGTTGGGATCTCCGGGGACCAGTGCTACGGGCTTTGCCGGGTCGTACGGGTCGATCGCCGGCGCGCGCATGAAGACGAGGAATTTCCCGTCGGGCGACCACACCGGGTTGCAGTGGACGTAGCGCGTGTCGTCGGCGCCTGGAAGCGCTCGGATCGTCTTCGATCCGATGTCGTACCACGCAAGGATCCCGCGCGTGGGGTAGAAGGCTTGGAGGATCTTGTAGTCCGGGAAGTTGCGGACGTATAGGCGCTCGTTGACGGTGCTGACGACTTTGCGGCCGTCGGGAGAAATCCTCGAAAGGAACCCGAGCGTCATGTGCCCCTTCGGTTTCCCGGAGAACGCGTTCCACGTCATGATCTGCGCGTCGTCGATCACGATTTTTTCGCCGATGGGCGCGATCGCGTACGCGCCCTTGTCGCCGTCAGGGCCGTCGACGTCCATCGCGAGCGTTTTGCCGTCGGCGGGGAAGCTGTGGCAGTTCGCGCAGGTCGGGATGTCGTGCATCACGACGCGGCTGTCGTCGCGCGCGAGGTCTTTCAGCCGCCACTGGATCAACGGCTGGGCCGATTGGTCGAGCGGCTTGATGACGCCGTCTTTCGAAGCCGACGGCATCAACGGCACGTCGCGGTAGAAGATCGGCGCCCCGACCGGGTCCGCCGAGATCGATAGGCGAACGCTCCCCGAAACGAGGGGTGAAGCGGCGTCGCCATCACGCCAGCCGAAAAAGGTCACAACGAAGGGGCCGAAACCGGCGGTCTTCTTGACCGCCGCCCACGTTTCGTTCGAGGGCCTCCATGCAAGCGCAGAAGCCTGATACGGAGTCGGCCTGTAGAGCGCGTTGGTGACGGAAACGCAGCGCGGGTCGATCTCGCCCTTTGGCGGGGGCCCCGCATCGACCGGAGTGTCCAGCGGGGGCGCGCCGCCGACGAAGGTCCACTCGGCTCGCCAGCGGTCGGCTCGCGCTCCGCCGTCGTGCCAGAGGAAGGTGGGCGCTGCGAAGTCCGGCGGAAAGATGGAGCCGTCCAGCGGGTAGTCGATCTTGGCCGGAGCGGGCGCCGAGCCCGCCACAACGACCCACAAGAATGCGGCTGCCGCCGCTGCGAGAACCCGGCGAGCGCTCACGGCGAATTCCGCGGGAGCCCGGAACGCGCGTACGCGGCGATCCGCTCGAGCACCTCCGGGGGTATTCCTTGCTCGGCATCGCTGCGCAACTGGGCGCGGTCGGTGTCCGCGGCAACCGCTTCGATCAGCAGCCCGTGGGCCGACGCGGCCAGCGCCGCGCGCGCGAGCGGCTCGACGCGGTCCCAACGACCTGCCGCATGCGAGGGATCGACGATCACGGGAAGAGGCGTGAGCGTGCGGATAGCGTGGATCACGTTGAGATCGAGGACCGCTCGCGCGTAGCCCTCGGACGCCGGGACGCGAATGCCGCGCTCGCACAGCACGATCCGGGTATTCCCTTCGCGCGCAACGTACTCGGCCGCACCCAGCCATTCGTCGAGCGTTGCGCTCCACCCGCGCTTCAAGAGCACGGGCTTCCCGCTCCGCCCCGCTTCGATGAGCAATGGACTGTTCTGCATGGACCGGGATCCGATCTGGAGCATGTCGGCGACGGCCGCCACCCGCTCGACGAGGCGCGGGTCGAGGACCTCGGTGACGATCGCGAGGCCGGTCTCCCGGCGAACCTGCGCCAGAATCTCGAGCCCTTCTTCCCCGAGACCTTGGAACGAGCCGGGGTAGGTGCGCGGCTTGAACGCTCCTCCCCGGAGGATCCCGATGCCGGCGCCGCGCACGGCTCGCGCGACCGCCAGCGTCTGCTCGTAGGACTCCACCGCGCACGGCCCCGCGATGAGCACAGGGAGGGCACCGCCGATCGCGATCCCTCCCACGAGTACGGGATGAGTCGTGCCGGGGTCCTCGAAGCCCGGCCAGAAGCGCCGAAGGACACCGAGTTCGGGCAGATTCGATTCCATCCTGTTTACCTCAGGTAGCACGGCGATCAGTTTCAAGCGGGACGATAGAAATACTCCGCAGTGGGACCAGGCTGAAGTCTATCTCCGGGACGGGCATTAGTGGGAATCTGCAAGAAGCGGGCGCCACGAGGTCTTAAAGACCTGGCGCAAGGCGGGTCCAGGCGAGGAACTCCAATCGAAAGAGGTGAAGGTATGAGCAACACCGAGAAGGGTCACATCACGCTGTCCGGGTTTCTGGCCGGCGCCGCAGTGGGCGCGGTCGTCGGCGCAGGGGTCGCGCTCCTGCTCGCTCCGAAGTCCGGGAAGGAAACACGCGAGTGGCTCGGCGCCAAGTCCAGCCAAGTGAAGGGCCGGATCGCCGAGGCCGTCGAGCGGACCAAGTCCGCCGTTCGCCACGAGGCGCAGTTGATCGCGAGCACGCTCGACACGCCCAAGCACTGAGCCTTCCGCCTAGACCTCAGCTCTTTTCGGAGGCGGCTTGGCCACCCGGCGGCGCGTCGGGGGTGGTCGAGGCGTGGCCAGCCGCTCGAGCAGAATTTCCCGGGTGATCCTCAGAAGGTCGCGCTCGGAGACGATGCCGACGAGCCTCCCCTCTCGAATGACCGGGAGGGTGCTTTCGCCATGTTTCACCATCGTGTCAATCGCTTCGACGATGGGGGTTTCGGGAGCGACCGTCAGCGGGTCGCGGCGCATGATCGACGAGACCGGGAGCTTGGACTCACCGGCCGGAAGCCCTCCGCGCGCGACCAGACGGACGATCGCGGCGTACGACACGATCCCGACCAGGCGGTTGTCCTCGTCCTCGACCGGAACCTGTTGCGCACCGCGCCAGTCCATCAGGTGCGCGGCCAACTCGATCGGGTCGTCCGGACGCACGGTGAACAGATCGGTCGTCATGTACTGCTCGACCGGCGCGTCGCGCTCGGACGCGACGCCGGCGCCTTCGACGCGCGCCAGAGGCCATTCGTGCCCCGGTGCGTCACCTCTTTGTCCTTGGAGCATCCCCTGAGTCAGCGCCGCGAGCCGCTGGCCCGCAGTGCCTTTGCGGTCCGAGGCTTCCATCGCGGCGAGCGAGTCGAGCGCCCACCGCGAGCCCGTCCTTCGCGTGGCGACGCGGCGCGCCACGACGCCCAGGAACCGGTCGATATCAGCCGAGTTGACGCCGGCCGTGCGCAGGCCTTCGTACGCGAATGGGATCAACTCGTCGAGGAGGAGCCGGTCGGCCGCGACGGTGCGACCGTCGAACCAATGGAGCTGCGCGTCCAGGCCGAGCCGAGCGGCGGCTATGAAGTTACCGTGCGCCGCTTCGAAACTCATGCGCCGCGTCACGTCCAGGTCCCGGCCAATTGCCCCTCTCATGAGGCCGAGCCAGAGCGCCGCATTCGCGACCTCGTCCTCGACCGTGGGGCCGCTGGGAAGGATGCGGTTTTCGATGCGCAGGTGGGGGCGACCGCTCGTGATCCCATAGCACGGGCGGTTCCACCGCCAGACGGTCCCGTTATGGAGACGGAGCGCTTCGAGAGTCGGAATCCCCCCACGCTCGAGGACCGCCATTGGCCGCTCGCCGTCGTCGCCTCCCAGGATCGGGCGGAATCGGGCGATGTCCTCCCGATAGATCTCGAGCACCGAACGCTCGACCCACGCGCGTCCGAAGGTGACCCGGGGAACGATCGTGCGCCCCGTTTCCGGCCCCCTCGTGTCCGTCGCCTGCTGGAAGAGCGCGATCCGCGTCTCGTGCCACAACCGCTTGCCCAGAAGCAGCGGCGAGTTGGTCGCGGCGGCGAGCACCGGCGCGGCGAACGCCTGGGCCGCGTTGTAGATCTGCGGAAACTCGTCGGGGCCGACCTCGAGGTGGATCTGAAAGCTGCAATTCCCGGACTCGACGATAAGCGACTCGCGCGTCAGTCGAAGGTCATCCACGGCCCGGATATGAATCTGAAAGGTGCCGTGGCCGAGTCTGGCCAACGAACGGTCGATCTCGTGATAGCGCCGCAGCGGCGTCAGGTTCTTTGGGACGAGGTCCGACGCGCGGAGCGTCGGGAGGATACCCGCGAGGACGGCGTCGGCGCCGAAAGTCTGGGCTGCGGCGCGCACGCGGGCGAGAAGAGCGTGGAGCTTCGCCGCCATGCCCGAGAAACAGCCGGCCTCGAGGAGGACCGGCGGAACGTTGATCTCGAGGTTGAAAAGGGCCAGCTCGGTCGAGAACTGAGGGCTCTTCAGGCTTTCGATCACTTCCATCGCCACCGGAGCGGGGGCGCCCGTCCGGTCGATCAGGAAGACCTCCTGCTCGGCCCCGATCCGCCGGACCCCGGACTCGATCACGCCCGCGGCGATCATCAACTCGAGCGCTTGCAGATCTTCGAGCACGCGCCGGACGAACGCCCGCTGCGCCTCCGCGGAGGCGAGTTCGTCGATGTCGTGTGACCCCATGTCGGACTCACGAAGAGTTTAGATCCGACGGGACCCCATCCCGGACCTCCCGGGGACTGTTACGACCTTTTTCCTGGTGGAAGGAATAGGTCGCCTTTCAATTGACCGCGACGTTGGTCCCGCCGCCCAAAACCGTGAGTTCCTCACCCCGGGTGCCCCAGGCCTTGGCTTGTCCCACCAGCACGGGAGTCGTTCCGGAACCGATACCGCGGAAGCGGACGCGGCACAGCAATCCCGCGCCGCGTGCCCCGTTCTCGCGCTCGACGCGGCCGGTGGCGATCGCCACATCCCCGGGCCGGCTTCGCCCGTCGGCGAGAAAAACGACGCTGCTCCCACCCTGGGTCAGGAAATCCCCGGTCGCTCCGTCAACGAATTCCACCACGTTCGGGTCGAACGTCAGGTGCAGCGGCGCGTCCACGACCGCAGTGCTCGACGAGGCCATCACATCCACGGTCATGATCCCGCCTGTCGCGATCTCCGAGGCCGACGCGACGACGAGGAGTTGAAGCTCCCCCGGGGTCGCGTCCGGCGCTCCGTCCTGCCGCGGCGTCTCAGCCGGCTGGCCCGATGCGTTCGCCTTGGTCTCCGCTTCGGACGCGGCCTGTGTGGTCGAAGCGGGCGGCGCGCCGCCCGCAGGAGGCGGAGTCGTAGGACGCGCCGAGACCGCCTGCTGCGCCGAGAAGACGTAAACCGAAGCGGTCGCGGCGGGCGCCGGGCTCTCCGTGGCCTTGCGCGCGGCCGTGGGAGCCCCCACCACGCCAGGGGTCGACGCCCCGGGAGCCGACGCCACCGGGGAGTCCGTGCTCCCCGTGGCAACAATCGGCCCGCTGGGGGTGGCCTGCGGCTTCGGAGGCGAGGGCGCCTCGCTCCGGGGAACTCCCGCCGGTGTCGCGTCCGCGGGTTTCGCCCCCATCCGCACGGCGCAACCGGCACAGGCCAGAAGCGCCGCGAGGGAGATCGGAATCAGCGTTCTTTTCATCACTGATACGACAGCGCGAGGTTGCTCGCGAAGGTGGTGCCCGCCGTCGAGGGAGTGGCCGTCAGCGTGCGGTCGATGTTGAAGTCGAGCGGGGTCGCACCAAACGTCGCCCCCGGCGCGCGGGCGAACGTGAGGCTCAAGACGAGGTGGCTGCCCGCAACGTCCGTCAGGGCCATTCCTCCCGTCATCTGGATCGCCACGACCACATCCTTGTAACCGGGCACCGAGTTCGGCTCGGTGGACGGAGTCACCAAGATCAAAGCGCCGGGAAAGAGCTGGCTCGCGGCACTCGCGTCGTACGAGTCGTAGACCAGATTGTCTCCGTCATACATCACGTTGAAGCTCAGACCGCTCAGTGTCGCTGGACCGCCGATGACGACGTCCACTTGCTGCGTGGCGTACGTCGACCCACCGCACGTCATGGTGACTGCATTCGCCACGGGCGTGCCGCCGTCCGTGCACGCGAAGGTGGGCGAAACCGATACGTCTCCGCCGCTGCTGCACCCGAAAGCCGTCAGCAACGCCGCCGCGAAAAGGAACAGGAAGAGTCTGCGAGCCATCATTGCGGGTGTCCTCATTGGCAGCTCCGGCCAAATGCGTTCATGAAGAGATGGAAGTCGGTCGCACCGATGCACACGCCCGGAAGCGTCGCGATGCGGTCCAGGTTGGCCTCGGGGTTGTAGCGCACCACGTCGGCCGGACAGGTGTTCCACGCCCAAGCCAGCACGGCCAGGTCGAGTCCGTCGATCCGGGTGTCCGAGAAGTTGGTGACGTCCAAGTTGATGTCGCTGTGCACGCAGCCGCTCGTCGGATCGCACACATCCGCAGTGCAGACAGCGTCATCGCTAGGACAACTCAGCGCCGACCCGCCGACACAGGTTCCGGCGTTGTCGCAGGTATCACTCGTCGTGCAGAAATCGCCATCGTCGCACGCCGTGCCGTTCGGTTTCACCGGGTTGGAACACACTCCGGTGACCGAATCGCACGTGCCCACGGCATGACATTGATCCGACGCCGAGCAGACCACCGGGCTTCCGGCGACGCAGCCGTTCGCCGGGCTGCAAGTTTCGACGCCGTTGCAGGCGTTGTTGTCGTTGCAGACCAGAGCCGTTCCAGCGACGCAACCGCTCGCCGGAGCGCAAGTCTCAACACCATTGCAGGCGTTGTTGTCGTTGCAGACCAGAGCCGTGCCACCGACGCAAGATCCGCCGGAGCAGGTGTCGGACGTCGTGCACGCGTTCCCGTCATTGCACGACGCCGTGTTGTTCGTGTTGACGCAGCCCGTCGCCGGGACGCACGAGTCGTTCGTGCAGGGGTTGTTGTCGTTGCAGTTCGGAGCCGTGCCGCCGACGCAAGACCCGCCGGAGCAGCTGTCGACCGTGGTGCAGGCGTTGTTGTCGTTGCACGAGGCGGTGTTGTTGGTGTAAAGGCAACCGCTCGCCGGGACGCACGAGTCATCCGTGCAACCGTTGTTGTCGTTGCAGACCGGAGCCGTTCCGGCGACGCAACCCGTCACGGAGTCGCAGGTCTCGACGCCGTTGCAGGCATTGCCATCGTTGCAGGCCAGAGGCGTGCCGGCGACGCAGCCGCTCGCCGGGTTGCACGTCTCAACGCCGTTGCAGGCATTGCCATCGTTGCAGGCCAGAGCCGTTCCGGCGACGCATCCGCTCGCCGGATTGCAAGTCTCAACACCGTTGCAGGCGTTGTTGTCGTTGCAGGCCAGAGCCGTTCCGGCGACGCAACCGCTCGCCGGATTGCAGGTTTCGGCACCGTTGCACACGTTGCCGTCGTCGCAGGTCAGAGGCGTGCCGGCGACACAACCCGTCACGGAGTCGCAGGTCTCGACGCCGTTGCAGGCATTGCCATCGCTGCAGGCCAAAGCCGTTCCGGCGACGCAACCGCTCGCCGGATTGCAGGTTTCGGCACCGTTGCAGACGTTGCCGTCGTCGCAGGTGATCGGAGTGTAAATGCAACCCAGGGTCGGGTCGCAGGTGTCGGTGGTGCAGGCGTTGCCGTCATCGCAGACGACCGGCTGCCCGCCGACGCAGAGGCTTGCGCCGTCGCAAGCGTCCGTGCCCGTGCACGCGTCGTTGTCGTTGCAGGCGGTTCCGAGGGCCGAAGGGGCGTGCGAGCAAGCGCAGGCATTCAGCTGGTCGGCGAAGTCGTCCGTGCAAGCGTTCGCGTCGTCGCAAACCGACAATCCGCCGCAGGTCCCGGTTCCGTCGCAATGGTCGCCGGAGGTGCAGGGGGACCCGTCGTCACAAGTCGTGGTCGTGGGTTCGGGCGGGAAGACGCAGAACAGGACCGGGTCGCAAGCATTCTGCGTGCAGCCGTTGAAGTCATCGCACGTGTCGCCAGCGTTGCTGGAATCGAAAATGCAACCCGTCGCCGAGTTGCACGAATCGTCCGTGCAAACGCTGTTGTCGTTGCACACTGTGGTTTCGGTCACGCAGACACCGGCGTCGCAGTGATCGTTGGTCGTGCACAGGTCGGGGATGCACACCCCGCCGGCGCAGTTGATGTCGGTGCAGCCGTTGTTCGCGGCGGCCACGGTGGTGAAGGTCGCCGTCGCCGAGTCGTTGCTCGGGTTGGGATCCGTCGACACCGTGGTGATCGTCGCGACGTTGTCGATGACGACGCCGTCACCGATGCAGTTGTTGACCTGGGCGGTCAACGCGTAGATCGTGGTGCTGCCGGGGGCCATGGACGCGTTGATGCAGTAGATCGGCGCGTCATTGGCGCCCGCGGTCGGCAACGAGTAGCACGCGACGTTGTTGCCGCCGAGCGTGTCGTCGACCGTCAGGCTGATGAACGTGAGGTTCGCGTCGAGCGTGTCGTCAAGCGCGACTTCTTGCGCGATCTCGGTGCCGTTGTTCACCATGGTGA
>Ga0315283_10005027_pt1 | contig 11618 bp, 13 predicted proteins | sample YL17G09_0_MG_FD_204541 | JGI IMG/M metagenome (GOLD analysis project Ga0315283, IMG submission 204541) | Sediment microbial communities from Yellowstone Lake, YNP, Wyoming, USA - YL17G09_0 | ecosystem: Environmental > Aquatic > Freshwater > Lake > Sediment | place: USA: Wyoming | collected...
CTGGCAGAAATGGCCGGAGCGCTCGGAACGCTTTGATTCGCTTTCCAGGAGGTACCGAAAGGCTTCTTGGTTGTACGCGCCACTCTGAGAGAGACTCGCCATGCCTTTCATCGCCTCCCTCGGCCTGCTCGCTGAGAAAATATTGCTTGCAACACCGGTCATCTAGGCACTCCGCCGAAACAAGTTGAAAGTAAGTGACTTTCCCCACCCCCGACTCCCCGCACGCATGGGCAACTATCGCCCGACTTCTCACTTGCAGCAATACCGATGAGGTAGGGACGACCCCCTACCTAAGTACTATGGGGGAAAATCTAGGGATTTGAGCTATGTCTAGGGGTACAAGGATGCACCGAATCTCCAGCACGGCATGGCCTAGTTTTTAGAGAAGGGTCAGGGGGAAGGGGTGCCGCAGAAACATTGGGTATGGGAGGGGGTACGTAGTGGCGGGGCAACGGGATGACGAAACACGCAAGTTCAAATCCGAGCGGACCTTTCCTGAGTGAAAGACTAGAGATTGAGACTACTCACACAGACGGAGTCTGGCAGACGTTGACGGGGTCAGCTTTCTAATAGCAAAATGATCCCTTCACATTACCGGGCGATACTACACATAGGTTTTCGCATACACTCTTGCACCCGCAGGCACCACTTTTGACAAATAGCCAGCTGCTACCCGTTTTTTAAAACCAAGAATATCTAGAATATTGCTTACATTTCAATATGTTAATTATACTTTAGCAATCTTAAATGCTTCACTGATGACAGGCATCTTATTTGCTCCCTTGAAGTGACAAAGTAGGGGTGCTTATGCCCGTCAGGGATAACCCATCTGACTTTGTTTTATGCTCCACAAGCCCTTCGCTGGGCGCTGTGGTGAACAATAGTCTCCAGTGCTCGGAAAAAGGACCCTCACCTGAGTTGGCGCACTCGTAGAGACGACCGCTTGAGGTGGGGCGGGTGGGGTGGTATGGAATATCTTCGGTGGGCCAGGCCCGAGCCCTATCAAGTCGCTCTTAACCTGGTCCTATTAGCCTTTATCCTGATACTATCAAAGATGAAATGGCTACTGAGTTTGAATTATGGAGGTACCCGATGAAAAATCTGTTGTATTTAACTTTGCTTCTGACGATGCTTTTTCTCGGCACGGTGAGTGTCGAGGCCGCGAGCCACTACATTCGTGCGGGGGCCTCTGGAGCCAACAATGGGTCCAGTTGGACTGATGCCTGGACGAACTTCCCCAGTGGCACGACCTACATCCGTGGGGATGAGTACTATGTGGCTGACGGATCATATCCCAGCTCTCAGTATTTATTTCAAACGACGGCCAGTGGAAGCACGACCATCAAAATCTGTAAAGCCACGGTCGCCACGGTGGGGAGTTGTTCGACCGCTCATGGGAGCGATACGAATTGGCTTGATACCTATGGAGATGGGCAGGCCATTTTCATCGGAAAATTATCGATTACAACGGCCTATTGGATTATTGACGGGGTGAGTGGAGCAGGAAGTAGTGCGACGGCGGGCAGCAATCCGGCGACCTATGGGTTCTATGTCAATTTGACGAATACCTTAATCGATTCACGGGGAGTTGATATAGGTGGTTTCAGTAATCCAGGAAATAACTTACAACTCAAACATATTGCCGTGCAATGCGCAGGATTGGTATCGCCTGAAGTGGATCAAAGTGGCTTTAGCGGCTATGGCAATTTTGTCACCATGTCCTATCTGTATGCCGATAATTGCGTCTCAAGCATGTGGACGCAGGGTAACAATGTTACGATTGAAAACAGTTATCTTGGAAGGCAATGGACAGGGAACACGCATGGCGTGCAAGTCACATTCCGCGATAACCCAGTATTTCGCAACAACATCGTGGCCCATTGTAATCCGCAATGTATTGAACCGGGCGGTGATTGCACCACGGCGTCGTCAAACGGGGCCTATTATAATAATGTGTTTAATCAAGCGCCAGGTAATGCAAACGGCGTGATTAAGGGCGTGTGTAACGGAGGCATTATTAATAGTGTCATCTACGGCAATACAGTCACAAATAGCCAAGGGCCTTTACTCTATCAATCCAATGGTTCTGCTGGATCTGGCAACACGGTGGTGAACAATCTGTTCTATAACTCGGTCGGATGCTGTGAGGCTGCATCAGGTGGCGCGATTGCTCATTCCTACAATGCGTATTTTAATTCTGGCACACAGTCTGAAACGGGGGTGCAAAATGGATCGGGCGACCCGTTTGTTAGTTTAGCCACAGAGAATTACCACCTGAAGGCGGCTACCAATGCGGGCCTGACTCTCTCAGCCCCATTTAACACCGATCTTATCGGAGCTGCGCGAGGCGCTGATGGAGTGTGGGATAGGGGAGCTTTTGCATTTGTTGGGATTGGCGACACTATTCCACCGATGGCGCCTAACAATTTACGGATTCAGTAAAAATTTCTCAAGTCCGGAGACTCTCCAATTACAAGTGGCACCAAGGTCGGGGGTGGGTCCGAGGCACTTCAAGTGCAACCGCCTGTACTCCCGACCTGTCGATCGCAGCATCGGATTGATCTGCGATCAAGACGTCGAGTTGACGGTGTTCTACTCCCAGCAACGCTATCATGCACGGTTGCGTCGCATGCGCTATCGCGATGCCGAGGGCAGAAGCCTGTTATTCCTGACCAATCATATGACGTTGCTCGCATTGACGGTTTGCGAGCTGTATCGCCTGCGCTGGCAGGTCGAACTGTTCTTCAAGTGGGTCAGGCAGCACCTGCGCGTCAAACGTTTCTTCGGCACTTCTAAGAACGCAGTGAAAACGCAAGTATGGCTCGCGGTATCCGTGTACGTGCTCGTAGCCATCATTCGAAAGCGACTGGGTCTCGATAAGTCTTTGCACTCGATGCTACAGATCTTGAGCGTCACCCCATTCGAGAAAGTGTCGCTGCTTCAACTGCTTACCGACACCGAACCACCCACCGATCCGTTGCTCGACGTTAACCAACTGACTTTGCAATGAATTCTGTCAGACACTAGTTATTCCGACGAAGCCCTGGTGGGTTACAACCATCGAGTGCGAGTGGTTCGTACCCCCGAGCGAGCCCATCGGGTCGCTTCTAATGTCCACCGCGTTTTCAGCAATCTGAAAGCCTGGCTCAACGGTACGCATCATGGGGTTGAACCCCGGTATCTCCAGCGCTATTTGGACGAGTTTGTCTTTCGCTTCAACCGGCGCAACACGCCGATAGTCGCCTTCCAGACCCTGCTGGGGATCTCTAACCAGAAAGCGCCACTACCCCTCCGGGATTTGGTTGTGCTGAGTCAACCGTAGAAACATTTACCACTATTTCTTCCACTTGCCTGGTCAGTAAAGGAAGATCAGTTTTCGAGTATCTCGCCTCTCTGCTCAATGCGTATTGAGGGCCTTTCTCGCACATTGCCGTTCGTAGCTCAACACAGTCTCCGATGACAACGCCTTTGCCAAAGTTGAAACTTGCGACAGCTGTTTTGCCTGGATCCGCATTACGACCTTTTACTACTGGCCAACATTTCCTTAACCTTTTCTGTAAATGACAGTATTCCCTCGCTTCTGGCGAGGTGGTTGTCCCGGAATTCAGACAAGACGCGGCGGACCGAAACCGCAAAAAGATACTTCCACGACGGCCTCCGGCTTGCCTTCGGAATCTGGCGATGCAGGATAACCACGTTCAGTTCTTCGCCCACTCTTAAACAGACGGAGTACTTCAAAAGCCCAGAACTGACCTCAAAGGCAACTCGCTGACCTCCCACTAACACCGCTTCCACCTGTCCGTCTTGCTCCGGTTTTTCAACCGACAATGAAAGATTGGCCAGAGTGGGATTTCTGAATCGGAGGACAGGCGAAAGATGCCTTAGCGCAAACTGGTCATCGCCCGTCCGTTTGAGCACGCAACTGGACGTTACTGTCCCGCCCAATGGCATCCATACCACCTTGTTGCTGAGAGCCGAAACTTCATGTACAAGCTTTGCGAGAGCCTCGTATCCGCTCCGGAAGAACCCGTGGTGCTCCACAGCGAGAACTGGTTTTTGGAACAGCGCGTCGAACGCATAGTCAAAGATGTCTCGCGGATAGTGCCGGCCAAAGATGGGAAAGTTTTCATATCGAGTCACCGCGACCTCAAGAAGGTCGCGAATCGTCAGGGGACTTTCTGAATAATCCACAGGCCAAAGCGTCGTGTTGATCGCTGCGGTAAACCCACACCCCTTCAGCGCCCGAATGGCTTTCGTTGAGAATCTCCCCTGTGGGAACACCATGACGTTGTCGAAGGGTATCTTGGTACGGTCAGTATGGGATTCCATGCGCTCCAAAGCACAGGTGGCGGTACCTGCCAGCCACGCTTCATTTAGGCTGGCGAACTCGCCTCCAGTATGGTCGCAGCCGTGGATCGCAATAGAAAACCGGTCGGTGTGATGTAGCAGCAGACTGACTGTCTGAGGATCGCTGCGGCAATAATTGTACGGGATGAACGCAATAGTGAGCGCACCACGCGTCCTTTCCAACTCCTGAACCAGCGTCTCGTAATGGACGAACCCGTATCGCTTCTTCAAGTAGGGATCGTCCACGACCAACGTGGCTCCGGTGACTGGCGCGGTCCAACACCAGTCCCCGAACGCGCTTCGTAAAAAAATCGTTATCGCGATGAGTTGGGCGTACCACCCGCGCAAGGAAACTTCCGGCGAAAGAACCTTGTCAATGTCAACCAACTCCGGCTCAGCCAACAGGAACAAGACTGAGTGGCCGCGAGCGATGCACACGAAATGCGGATGTCCATTGACCGAGATGTAAGGCTCGATACTGGGCCCTGGTGGCACGGCGGAAAACGCTGCTGTGGGAACTGACTCGACCGAGTAGGATTTTCCTGAAACAGGAAAGCCCCCAAACCTTACATCCGAGTGCACAGTGAACTGTTTTGATTCGGAGCTGATGGCGGTAACGGACGAGAGCGCCCCGCCCGTCAACCACTTCAACTCCGGCAATTCGCCCTCTGCGGGGGCGAAACCGTACACGAGCACGAAACGAACTTCCGCCAGCAAGCTTGCAAACCAATCCCGTTGGAAGATTTGCCGGAGAGTCGTGCATTCCAAGGCTAGGACCCGCCCGCCCGGTGCGGGTGTCAGCAGCTCTGCGGGGGGATCCACAAGGTTTCCTCGCAATGTGACGAGTTCTGTGCGAAGCCCTAAGAATTGGGCAAATCGGCAAAGCGCTTGGTCCGAGGCGACTGCCGACTCAACCGAAAGGACGACAAAAATGGGGGACGTGCTCATTTCCGGATCGGCTTCAAATGCTTGACCCATTCCTTCACGGTCACATTCCCCTTGAGAGGCATGCCGACCGTGGCTATGGGCATGGCGGGATTCCCTTGAACCAGCGTTTGGGGCGGCACGGATTTAGTCACTACGCTCCCCGCGGCAACCACGGCACCGTGCCCGATCGTTATCCCTGCCAAGATGATGGCGCCGGTTCCGATATCAGCATCTTCCTCGATGGTGACTCCCCGCCGCTCCCGCATATGCGCAACCACGGTACATCGAATTCCGAGTGAAGCCCCATCCTTTATAGTGACAAGATGCGGACTGGAAGTCTCAATAAGAGCGTCATAGCCAATCCAGACGCCTTTACCAATATGAACGCCACGCCATCGGTTGAGCCACACCCGCAGGCTCCTTGCACCGGGTGCTTTACGGGCAATCTCCTGCAACAACCTGTTCCTGATGCCGCGCAGAATGGGTTCGCTCACGTTCTTGACCTCATTACAACTTTCGCAGCAAAGGCTGATACAGCATGCCGTAATAAGCCCCACACATCTTGTGTTCGCTCGATAGCCACGTCTCTTCATCCAGAACTCGGCGATGGACGGGATTGTGGTAATAAATGACCAGCCTGCGGGGATGCCTTTGCAGTGAGTCCTTGATTTTCATGCACAGCTGACGAAGAGTGTTCTCGTCGCAGGGATTGAAAAGAAACATTATCGTTGCCGTTGATATGTCCGCTTCCAGGAAATCGTCCTGGACAATTTCTATCGGGCTTCGACGCCCGCGCAGCCGCTTCGCATTCTCCAGCGAGATGTCCGCACAAAAAGGGATCACCTCGATTCCCACCACCCGGCGGACTCGCATCCGGGCGAACCAGCATACGACCCGTCCGGTCCCCGAGCCCATATCAAAAACTACGTCGTCCTGCGTGGGCTGGAGCAGATGCTGGATCCTCTACAGGTTAAGGTAATTGACCGTTCCAATGCCGGTGATCGTGGGGTGCCCCTGCTTAAACGCATTACTCGACTGCAGATCCGTGGCTCGGGGTATCGTGCGAATATTGAGAAAGGCATCCATCGTTTCATCGATCGTTGACCTTACTATTCGCCCGACCAGCGGTGTCTTCATGCAAGGCCCTCAACCAGTTTACGCACGCAATTGATCGGCCAATGCTTTGCGGTCGCATTTCCCGTTGGCATTCCTCGGCATCTGCGCCAGGAGGACAAGGCGCTTGGGCACCATGTACCTGGGCAGGAGGGTGCGCAGGGATTCCTGAATCGCTTCGGCACTGAGCGCCGTATCACTTACGAAAGCGACGATACCCTCAACTCCTGTTTCGACGGGTGGCCAGCCCAAAGCGACGATAGATTCCGTCTCCGCCGCCTTCCTCAACGCTGCTTCGACTTCGCCGAGTTCCACGCGGATTCCAGCAATCTTGACCTGCGAATCCCGTCGGCCCAGACAGCAAAGCTGTTGTGACTTGGCGTCCCGCCTCGCGCGGTCACCGGTCCGGTAATAGATGCGGCTCCCCGGCGAATTATCGGCCAGCAGCGCCGCCTTGGTCTGTTCCGGATCATCGAAATAGCCCGAGAAAAGTTGAGGCCCGCTGACGCACAGTTCGCCTTCGTTCACTTTGGACGTTACCGTGGAATCCTCGCCTAAAAGGATCGCGGATGAACCTGCAAAGGGCGCCCCCAGAGGAAGGATGTCGTTGTGGCATTCTCGCGGGGACGTTTCGGAATTCCAATCATACGTCGAGAAAATGCTGTATTCCTGCGATCCATAGATATTGGCGACGACCGCGGCCGGAGCTGCTGCCTGGACGGCTTCGGCCAACGAGGCCGGGAAGGGTTCTCCTCCGACGAAGACGAAACGCAGTAGAGGAAACCGGTTGGGTATCAGGCAACCGAGCTGTTTTAGATTTCGAAGCGTCGTCGGCACGAGATGAGTCACCGTGGCTCGGGCCGAAAGGATGAATTTGTCCGGCATGAGCGCGGCTTTCGAGGACGGACAACATACGCAGCCGCCGCACTGCCAAGCCGAGAACATGTCGACCACGGACGGATCCCACGTGAAATCGGCGAACTGCGTGAAGCGGTCTCCTTCGTGGCTCCGGTAGCGGCCGGACATGGCACGTATCATGGCGGCTGAGGCGGCGTAACTGACCTGGACGCCTTTCGGTTCTCCGGTGCTGCCCGATGTGAAAAGCGTGTACGCGATTCCATCGGGAGAGGCCTGCGACGTCGTGATGTCCTGGCGGCCATTGATGTCCGTGCTGCCGATGAACCGGTGCGCCGGCCAGCGTTCCCGCAACTCGCCCACGTTATCCACCTCCGGCAGAACGACAGTGAGGGAAGACTGGGCGGTCTGCAGGGCCGGGCCCATCAGTTCCAAGCCGCGAAGATCGGCAATCATCATCCGACACCGGGTCTTTTGCAGCAGCCAGTCCAACCGGCTGTGGGGCCACGCGAGGTTGATAGGAACAAAGCCCGTTCCGGCAATGACCGAGCCCAGGATTCCGGCATAGCCCGACGCCGATCGAGACGCGGCGAGCAAAATGGGTATTGTCGAAACGGTGTCCGAAATCCGTTCCTCCAGGATGACGCTGGCCACGCCGAAGGCCAGGCGGCTCAGTTCTTCATAGGTCAGGGCTCGACCCGCCACTTCGCATGCAATCTTCTGCCCGTGCAGGGCGGCGGACGCGATAAAGAACGCACCGAGATCCTGCGGCTCAGGCGGTTCTTTCGCCGGTATGGTTGGAAAGGCTGTCCGAAGTGGCTCCAAGCTCATGGAATTGTGGGGGTGGCAGTCTTGGTGATGTAATCGCAGAGGGGTCCCAGAACCGTCAGGTCTGCAGCGTCCAAGCCTTCGAGGTCCACTGTGATTCCGAAGTTCTGTTCGATAGCGGTGATCATTTCCAATACACCGAGAGAATCAATGATGCCGCGCTCTAGGAAGTCGAAGTCGGGCGATATCGCCACAGGGTCCAACCCCAGATTCAGAATCATGTCCTTGTAGCGACCGACCAGGAACTTCTGGATATCCTGTGATGTATGCGGGGTCATTTGTTTTTTTCCAATATCGAGAGCAGCACAGCGCGATCGTATTTGCCGTTGGCATTGAGCGGAAACTGCGAGAGACAATGATACCGGCGCGGTGCCATGTAAACGGGGAGGTGCTTGGCGACCCGCTCCTTCAGGTCCCTACGTGTTGGACCTTCGGTCTGCAGGAAAACCTCCACGCCGCCGGCACCACCGGGGGTTTTGGGCCAGCCCAGCGCAACGACGCCATCGACGCCGGATTCTTCGCGCACCACCGCCTCGATCTCACCCAACTCGACGCGGTGGCCAAGAATCTTGATCTGATTGTCGACACGTCCGAGATAAAGCATCGGGCCATTCCCGATGGGCCTGCGAACGCGATCTCCCGTGCGGTAATAGACCACACTTCTTCCTGGCGGCCTCACGAAGGCGGAGGCGGTCTTGGCGGGGTCGTGCCAGTATCCCAGTGACAATTGCGGCCCGGTCATAAGCAATTCGCCAGCCTCGCCCGATTTCACCTCGGTGAGTGATTCATCGACGATCAGTGACACCATCCCGGGGAAAGGTTGACCAATGGGTACCACTCCATGTTCCGCTTCCAACGACGACTGCGCCGAGTCCCAGCGATAATACGTACAAGCGATCGTCAGTTCGGTCGGACCATAGATATTTTCGATGATCGAGTTCGGTGCTGCGTCGGCCCATCCCTTGGCCACTTCGACCGGAAGCGCTTCCCCGCAGAACATGCTGACGCGAAGACTTGGGTAGGTTCCTGGCTTGAGGGCGCCCAGCCGCTTCATAAACACGGCCGTCGAAGGCACGGAAAACCAGATCGTCAGGTGGGCATCATTGATAAACCGTCCTGGATTGATGAGTGCCTTTTCAGATGGACAGCATACACAGGCGCCTTGCTCCCAGGCAACGAACATGTCTGCTACGGAGAGATCGAAGGTCATATCGAATGTTTGCGAAAAGCGATCCTCGTGGTTAATGGAAAACCGCTCCGTCATGAATTCGATATAGTGCCGCACGTTGCGGTGCGCCACCATAACCCCCTTCGGTATCCCCGTGCTTCCCGAAGTGAACAATAAATAAGCGATGGAATCTGGAGAAACCTTCACGGGACGCCATTGCTCATCCGATGCGAGTTCTCCCGTTCCCAGGAACCGGTGCTTCGGCCATCGCGCTTCCAATTCACGAACATCCTCCCGTTCTGGCAGAACCACAATCATCTCGTAGTCAATCCCTTCTAGCACCTGGTCCAACTGCTTTTCTGACTGTGCATCCACCAGCATGGATCGGCAGCCTGAGCGTTGCAGCATCGTCCTGGTGCGATCCGGAGGAAACATGCGGTTCATCGGCACATAACCGTAGCCGCGCAGCAAAGCGCCGAGCACTCCTGCAAACGCAGTCTCCGACCGGTAAGCAAACACTGCCGTCAACGGTGGCTCAATTTCTTCCTGATGCCTGGAAAGAGTAGCGGCCAAGGAGGCAGCCTTACGAAAAAGCTGTGCATACGTCAGAGTTTTACCAGAAACCTCGATAGCTGGGCGCTCGCCAAAAGCCTCGATCGATTTTAGAAAGCCATAACTCAGTGTCTTTATCTGAACTGTTTTCATTTTCAGCATGTCTCCTAATCAGACTGTGCTGGATAGTGAACCACTCCCTGGTCTGAAGCGCAGGGATTCGGACAGCCTGGCGTACTCTTGGACCAATTTTACGTTGGGTTCAGGATGTAGCGCCTGATCATTATCTTCATCTTCCCAAAAACTTTTCTCCTCCAGAAACTCCTTCCTCAGATCTGCCCTCATGTTGGGGGGAGACGTCATCTCCTGGTCAAAGGAGAAGATGAATCAGATAGATCTCTCCGAATAATTTGTTTCGATCCATTTTTGGTAAACGCCGCTTTTCACCGTGTCAACCCATGCTGAGTTCCTCAGATACCACGCAATGGTATGTCTCAGACCCTCGTTAAAGTCGTAGCGCGGCTTCCAGCCGAGTTCATTCTTTATCTTGTCGCAATTGATCGCATAACGACGGTCGTGCCCAGGGCGGTCGCTGACAAAAGATATTAGGTCTCGGTATCGCTTGACGTTGGAGGGAATACCCCTGAGCTTTGGATTGACTTTTACCGGATATATTTCGTCCAGGATATCACAGATTGCCCTTACGACCTCGACATTCTGCTTTTCGCATTCGCCGCCGATATTGTAGGTCTCTCCCGGCTTCCCTTTGCTCAAGATCAGCCATATGGCATCGCAATGGTCCTCGACATAGAGCCAGTCCCGTACATTTTTCCCATCGCCATATACCGGAAGCTTTTTCCCCTCGATGGCGCTCAGGATCATGAGCGGGATGAGCTTTTCCGGAAAATGATAGGGGCCATAATTATTCGAGCAGTTTGAGATAGTAACCGGGAGGCCATATGTGTGCCAATAGGCCCTTACCAAATGGTCAGAAGCCGCTTTCGAGGCGGAGTAAGGACTGCGCGGATCGTAGGGGGTCGACTCGACAAAGTATCCCGTTTCCCCGAGAGAGCCGTAGACTTCGTCGGTGCTGATGTGATGGAACCGTACATCCTTCCTCGTACCCCAGAGATGGCGTGCTGCTTCGAGGATATTAAATGTGCCGCTGATGTTCGTCTCTATGAAATCCCTAGCCTGAATAATTCACGACTTTGGCAAGAAAAAAAGCCATCGAGGCTCCCATCTGTGCTATAGGAGCGGTGTTAAGACGTTTCTACGCACAGCAAACAGGAGACCCCGATGGCCACAGCGTGTATACCGCAACTGACCTTCAAATGCTATCCCAAGACGAAGACGGTAGCCCGATTCGATCAGGTGCATGCCAGCACCGATGGCGGCGTCGTGCTCCTCAAGGCGCTGGATGACCGCCTCCAGCTGACGGACCGCCTGGCGGCGTGCCTGCCCGACCGCCGGGATCCCGACAAGGTCCGGCACGCGGTCCGCGACCTACTGCGGCAGCGCATCTTCGGTCTGGCGTGTGGGTATGAGGACGGCAACGACGCGGCCCGGCTGGCCGACGATCCCCTGCACAAGCTGGCGGTGGGGCGCGACCCGGTGACCGGGGACGCCTTGGCCTCGCAACCCACGCTCTCCCGGTTTGAGAATGCGATTGGGCCACGGGCTCTGTATGGGATGGGGCGGATGTTGGCGACGACGGTCATCGCACAACACCGCCAGCGGCTCAAGGGCCGAGCTCAGCGCATCACGATCGATCTCGATCCCACGGACGACCCGACGCATGGGCAGCAAGAGCTGGCGTTCTTCAATG
>Ga0315283_10005028_pt1 | contig 11617 bp, 10 predicted proteins | sample YL17G09_0_MG_FD_204541 | JGI IMG/M metagenome (GOLD analysis project Ga0315283, IMG submission 204541) | Sediment microbial communities from Yellowstone Lake, YNP, Wyoming, USA - YL17G09_0 | ecosystem: Environmental > Aquatic > Freshwater > Lake > Sediment | place: USA: Wyoming | collected...
GCTGCAGGGGATCGAGGGGAAGATGTTCGCCCCGCTTGCGGCGACGATGATCATCGCCATCCTCGTCTCCCTCGTCACCGCCTTGACTTTCGTGCCGGTGGCTTCGGAGTGGCTGTTGCGGCAGGCGCCGGAGAAGGAGTTCCGGATCATCAAGGCACTTCACCACGGCTACCTCGCGCTGCTCGGCGGCGCCCGCCGGGCGCGCTGGGCGACGCTCGCACTTTCGGCGGCGGTGCTCGTCCTCGCCGGCTTTGCCGCCACGCGGATCGGCACCGAGTTCATCCCGAACCTGGACGAGGGGGCGATCGCGATCAACGTGGTGCGACTGCCCAACGCTTCCCTCGATGGCTCCGCCAGCGTCAGCGCCTTCATGGAGCGCCGGCTGCGCGAGCGTTTCCCCGAGGTGACCGCGGTGATCAGCAAGACCGGGCGCGCCGAGATCTCCGAGGACCCGATGGGACCCGAACAGACCGACGTGCTGATCATGCTCAAGCCGCGCAAACAGTGGACCAGCGCAAAAACCAAGCCCGAACTCGTCGCCGCGATGCAGCGCGTGCTCGGCGTCATCCCGGGAATACGGCTCTCCTTCTCGCAGCCGATCGCGCTGCGGGTCAACGAGCTGATCTCGGGGGTCAAGAGCGATCTGGCGGTCAAGTTCTTCGGCGAGGACATCGCCCAACTCAAGCAATACGCCGACCAGGCGGCCGCGGTGCTCGGGGGGATCGGCGGCGCGCAGGACGCCCGCGTCGAGCAGGTCTCCGGCATGGAGCAGATCGAGATCGCGCTCGACCGTCCGGCGATGGCGCGCTACGGCATCAGCGTCGCCGACGTGAACGAGACGATCGAGACGGCGCTCGCGGGCACCGAGGCCACGCGCGTCGTCGAAGGGCAGCGGCGCATCGCCGTCGTAGTCCGCTTTCCGCCGGAGGCGCGCGCCGACCTGGACGCGGTCGGCCAGATCGTCTTCATCGGGGCCGGCGGGGAGCGGGTCCCGCTCTCGAAGATCGCGACCATCGCCACCGTCGAGGGCCCGGCCCAGATCAGTCGCGAGAAGGGGATGCGTCGGGTCGCGGCCGAGGTCAACATTCGCGGCCGGGATCTCGGCGGTTTCGTTGCCGAGGCCCAGGGGAAACTCGCCGGACTGGAAGCCAGCCTCCCGCCCGGCTACTTTCTCGAGTACGGCGGTCAGTTCGAAAACCAGCAGCGCGCGATGCGGCGGCTCTCCGTCGTGGTGCCCCTGGCGCTCATCCTGATCTTCGCGCTGCTCTACATAGCGCTCGGCTCCCTGCGGGACTCGCTGCTGGTGATCTGCATCCTCCCGTTCGCGCTGGCGGGCGGGGTTCTGGCCATCGTCGCGATCGGGATGCCGCTCTCGGTCTCCGCGGCGGTAGCCTTCATCGTGCTGCTGGGGATCGCGGTACAAAACGGCGTGGTCCTCATCAGCTTCTTCCGCCAGCTGCGCTCCGAAGGCCGCTCGGTCGACGAGACCATCCGCACCGGCTGCGCCCTGCGCTTTCGTCCGCTGAGCATGACGGCGCTCTGCAGCTTCATCGGACTGGTACCGATGCTCTTCGCCACGGGCTCGGGGGCCGACATCCAGAAGCCGCTCGCGGTAGTCGTGATGGGCGGGCTGGTCACCTCGACCATCCTGACGCTGATCGTGCTGCCGACGATCTACGAATGGCTCGAGAACAGAAAACAATCAACCGAAACGGAGGCCGCATCATGAAGCAAGTGATCGCGTTCATCAAGCCGCACCAGCTCTCCCCGGTCGCCATGGGCCTGCGGGACATCCCGGGCCTGACCGGGCTGAGCATCTGCAAGGGGCAGGGCTTCGGGCGCGGTCGAGCCCGGAGCGCCGCTCACCGCATCGTCGAAGACGAAATGGCGTATATCCCGCACATCCGCATCGAGGTCTTCTGCAGCGACGAACACCTCGACCAGGTGGTCTCCTGCATCGCCACCAACGCTCACACCGGCCTCACCGGCGACGGCAAGATCTACGTCACGGACGTGGTCGCAGCCGTTCGCATCAGCAACGGTGAGCGCGGCGTGACCGCGGTCTGAGGCGATCGCGGCGTTGACGGCATTCGCTGAATGATTGCATGGTAATGTGCTTTACTCTTTTCATAGTTACATGACTGGCGTAGACTGATCGGCATGGACGACTTCCGGAATAGTCCCTCCGGCCGCCTGCTGAAAGTCGGCACCGGCGTGGCCGCCTACCGGGCCTTCGTCCCGCAACCGCTCCCGCCCGAACTGCCGTTCACGCCGGCTCTCGTGCGCGCGCTCTCCGAGGCGGACCGCGCCCTGGGCGAGCTGGCCGGCCTCGGGCGCGCCCTCGCCAACCCGCAACTCCTCGTCCGCCCGTACATCCGCCGCGAGGCCGTCCTCTCCTCGCGCATCGAGGGAACGCAGTCAAACATCGCCGATCTCTACGCCTTCGAGGCGGGCCAGCCGGCCCTGCCGGGCGTTCTGCCCGCCCCGCCCGAGGACGACGTGCGTGAGGTGCACAACTATGTCACCGCCCTGGAGTATGGCATCAAGCGGCTGAAGACCCTGCCGGTGAGCCTGCGCCTGATCCGCGAGCTGCACGAGCGGCTGATGAAAGGCGTCCGCGGGGATCGGGCGACACCCGGCGAGTTCCGGCGCTCCCAGAACTGGATCGGCCGCCCCGGCTGCACCTTGAACGAGGCCGCCTTCGTCCCACCGCCGGTTCCCGAGATGAACGACTCGCTCGGCGCCTTCGAGAAGTACCTGCATGCGGAGAACGGCCACCCACCGCTGCTGCGTCTGGCGTTCATCCACTATCAGTTCGAGGCCATTCACCCATTCCTCGACGGCAACGGCCGCATCGGACGACTGCTCATCCCGCTGCTGTTGACCTCCTGGAACCTGCTCGGCCTGCCGCTCCTCTATCTCAGCGTCTATTTTGAGCGACACCGGGACGAATACTACAACCGGCTTGCGGCGGTGAGCCGCAGCGGCGCCTGGACGGAGTGGGCGGCCTTCTTTCTCGACGGCGTGACCGAGCAGTCGCGGGACGCCATCGTTCGGGCGGGACAGTTCCAGGATCTCCAGGCGGCCTGGCGCAACCGGTTGCAGCGTCTGAAACGGACTACGGCCCTACCGCTCGGGATCGTCGCTGCCCTCTTCGAGAACCCGACACTCTCGGCGACGCAGGTCGCCCGGCGCTTCGATGTCACCCATCAGGCGGCCATGAAATCGCTGCGGAAGCTCGTGGGTCTGCAGATCGTCCGCGAGATCACCGATCGGCGGCGGAATCAGGTCTTTCTCGCCGAGGAGATCCTGAAGATCGTCTCTGAAACGCGAGGCACACAACGATGATTATATGTTATTATCTTGTCGCTGACTTACATAGCGTGCCGACAATGAAACTCCACGCACATTGAGGAAGAAGCCGATGGCAGACGAGAAAATGGTCGAGATCAGGTATATGCTACGACCATACTTTCAGCTTCCAGGAAAAAAAGAAGTTTATTCCTGTGTGGGGTGCTTGCCAGCATGTGGCGAAACCAGGCTAAACCCAAACCATTCTTCTCTGCCGTGGATCTGAGCCAGGCTTCTTCGGTGGGGTGAACTTCCTTGTCGCATAATGCTAACGCCAGCCCGTCTTTGATGAATTTGACGGCAATTTTTTTCGTCGAGAATGCCGGAGGTGCATCCTCAATGTGTTTGTTTTCCAGGATTTCATGAATGGCGTTGTCACAAAACTTACGTTCGAACCCCAAGGCTTTGCCGATGCGTTTCACAAGTCGGATCTCACCATCAGTGATCTTGCGGTCCTTCCTGATCAGCAAGAGCAGTCCCTTGAGATAATTAACTCCATCTGTGAGCGGGATTTTCATATCGAGGCCTCCTTGCCAAATTTTTGTCGGGCTTTGACAACTGTGTTTTTGACGCCAGCGCCAGCATGAAAGTTCCCGACGAGATCACCGCATCCTCCCGATGATAGCACCAAGCCTGCCGATCTCATCGATACAGACGTCGAGAACCACCGAGTTCCGCCGGGGCGTGCTTCCCGTCATTTCTCACTGAGGTATTTCCCGAGCATCTGCAGATATTTAAGGGAGTCCCATTGAGCCGGGCCAATGAATTTTTCCCGGATAACCCCCTGCTTGTCGACGATGAACGTCTCAGGCACTCCGGTAAGTCCATATGTCGGCCAGACCTTCTTGTCCCGGTCAACGAGAATTGGGATGGTTATGCCGGCTTTTGCGGCAAAAGAATCCGCCCGCGCTGGGTCGTCGTTTTCAAGGACCGCCAGCATTTTAAAGGAATCTTTCGGCACCATCGTGAAGAGCCGCTGCATCGCGGGCATCTCCTCGCGGCAGGGAGGACACCAGGTTGCCCAAAAATTGACGAATACCACCTGGCCTCTCAGTTGGGAAAGAGTCCAGGTCGTGCCTTTCGTGTCCACAAGGGTGAAGTCCGGAGCCAACTTCCCGACTTCCGCCACCTTTGGAGCTTTTTCGCAGGAAGCGACGAACAGGGGCGCACAACACACCAGGATAGTGAGCGTCAATTTGTTCATGTTGACCTGTAGCCTCCACAATCCGACCCTTGCGGGCATCGTTGGTTATTTCGGGTAGCTGGCGCTGATTTCAGTCCGGACCAATTGCAGTAATTGCTCGGACCCGAAGGTTTGGAGTGGTTTCCCGTTGACAAAGAACCCTGGTGTCTTTCGAACAGCAAGCGCCTTGGCATCGGCAAGGTCCTGCTCAATGAGTTTGACAATTGCGGGGTCGCTCATATCCTTTCTGATTCGCTCCAAATCGAGTCCGGCGGCTGGAAGGAATTGCCAAATTTTTTCAGGTTGCGGATTGTGGTGACTGGCCCAGGAGGGCTGCGACTTATACATCACATCCAGCGTCTCCCAATATTTCCCCTGTTTTCTGGCTGCCTCGAGAATCTTGACAAAATAATCGGCACCTTGATGAAAGGGGGCATAGCGAAGAACAAGTTTTATTTGGCCGGGGAAAGCGCCCAGCATTTGCTTCACAAAAGGAGAAAACGCGGCACAGGTTTCACAGGCGGGGTCCATAAACTCGACGAGATAGACTCTGGCACTATCACTGCCAAGGGTCGGTGAGTGGTCTCTGATAAAAGTTGAAGCGTTCTCCTGGGCCATGAAGCCATACTTTTCAGCCTGCCGCCCCTTGTAGTAGGACGCGGCGAAGACAAATGCAACGATCAACACAAAGCATGAAACCCCAAACAAGACATATTTCACTTAGCAACCCTCATTTTTAAGATCGTTAACAGGGCGACTACTGTTGAAAACGAAAGCAGGGAAAGCATTGGTATCGTCAGAAATCCGAACAGATTGATGTATTCTTCCGTGCATGAAACCCCCTGTGTGCACGGTTGCAGACTCTCCGGGATGATTCCGGAATAGAGCAAGGTATGATAAAAGGCCGTCAGCCAGCCTGCTATCGCCAAAGGCAGGGAGTATTTCACCACGCTTTTATCAAAAGGGAACAGCCCTGCGGCTAAAATAATCACTAAAGGAAACAGACATATTCTCTGATACCAACACAGAACACAGGGAGCAAACTCCATTATGTGACTGAAAAACACACTTCCCAGGGTTGATCCGCTAGCCAGGAGCCAACAGAGAAAAAGTATGGCCCAGTTCGAATCGAACGTTCGATCAGGCTGGGTCATAGCAGTGGCTCTCCGGTGCTTTCGAGCTCTTCGTGCGTGTCATGAGGTTCCTTTCAGATGGGCAATTGTCCGCGTCCGGGACGCCGGCACCGCTGAAAAGGGATTGCCTGGCGAGAGGGGCGCCGTCCGCCGGCGGTCCACCGCATTGAATCTGCGCAAGAACGGTGTCGGGGCAGACAGGGGCCTGTCAAGACACGGCCGGATTTCAAGGAAGCCACTTCTTCAGCTGGCCGAGAATGCTCTGTTTCTTATCATCGATTGACAAGGCCCGGCCTTCCAATTGAGCTTGCAACCGTTCAGCCCTCGCCTCCGGGTCCGGGTGGCTTGAAAGAAAGGAATGTCCTTTGCTCAACGCGGAAAGCTTCTTCAGAGCCGATACCGCATCTCGCGGATCAAACATCTTCCGCTTGATGAAGACCATGCCGTAGTCATCTGCCTCTTTCTCCTCCACCTGCGAGAACTGGGCATTCACGAGAGATTCCGCAAGATCACCGAACAACGACCCGGCCACGTTCCCAGCGGTGTTGTTCTGGGATGCGATGCCTTTACGCACCGCACTCGCGGCATAGGCCAGTCGTATCTTCTCCCGAATATGGTTTTTCGCAACATGCCCCATCTCGTGCCCGATGACGAAACGGACTTCGCCGTCGTTGAGCATGTCCATCAGTCCGCTGTACAGGCGAATCGTGCCGTTCGCCATCGCGAACGCATTGACCTCTGGGGACAGGTACACCCCATAGTCGTACTTCTGGGTGCCGTCCTGTCGGTCTTGGCCAACCAGATGCTGCAGCCGTTTTGCGTAGTTGTCTTCCGGTGACGCCAGAGTGTGTTTTTTATCTGAAGACCGCGTTGATTGCGAGGCGATCTCCTGCACATCACTGTCGGAAAGCGTCAGTGCCTTTACCGCATCTCTGCCCGCATCGGCAACTTTTTGGATGTCGGTGTTTTCGCACCCCGGGAGGAAAAGCATGCAAACGCATAAGGCCATGACAGGATATTTCATCGTCAGGGACCGCACTGATTTTCCGCGCGGCTATCCCTTCGGACTGTCTGGAAAATATTCGGGATACAGCGTACTTGCGCACTCCTGGCAGATGCCGTGTGAAAAACGTGCATCCGAGTGGTCGCTGATGTACTGTTCAAGCTGCTTCCAGTATCCTTGATCGTCCCGGATCTTCTTGCAGCGCATGCAGATTGGCAATATTCCTTTCAGCACCTTGATTTCCTGCATTGCGGTCTGCAGTTGCCCCAAGTCCCTCTCGTTTCTTGAGTTCAATTCGACAATCTCGCTGATGAACGTTGCCATGGGGCGGTAGACAAGGAGATAGATGGCCGGCAACAGAAACACCACCATCAGAAACGAATCGAGATACACAAGAACGCTGTGCGTGGTCCCCGTCTGATGAATGATCATCATACCGATGGACTCGGCAACTATCGCCGTGAGAACAATCAGAGCAGTCGCGAGTCTCAAAGGTGATGTATGGTTTGGTTTTCTTAAGTCACGCTCATCCATCATCATTTTGCCTTCGCAAGCAGGGATCCCCTCTTCATCCTGCGCTCGTGGGTATTCAACGTTATTCCAGTTAAGACGTCCGCACCGTGCGGATAGTTCCCTACGATGTCACCGCATCTCCCCGAGCTACTCGACCCCCGCGCCTTCGACGGCCAGCGTGACAGCGGCGGCCAGGGAGAGCAGCGTTTTGCCAGTTGCCGCCGCAGTACGAGCACTTGTCCACCTTGATGACGCTTCCTGCTTATGCACTTGGCCGCATTGATTCCAGCCTGGCGATCCGCTCTTCCATGGGCGGATGGGTGCTGAAGAGCTTGATGATGCCGCCACCGGAAAGGGGGCTCACGATGAACATGTGGGCCGTTGCGGGGCTGGCGTGCATTGGGATGCTGCGGGAGGCGGTGTGCATTTTCCGGAGGGCGTTCGCGAGATGGCGCGGATTGCCGGAAATCGTCGCCCCACCCGCGTCCGCACCGTATTCGCGCGAGCGGGAGATGGCCATCTGGATCACCATGGCGGCAAGCGGGCCCACGATCATCATGACCAGCGCCGCGACGGGATTGCTTCCTTCGCCATCGTCATCCCGACGTCCGCCGAAGAGCGCGGCCCACTGCGCCATCTGCGCGAGGTAACTGATCGCGCCTGCGATCGCTGCGGCGACGGTCGCCACCAGGATATCCCGGTTTTTGATGTGGGCAAGCTCGTGCGCGAGAACTCCTTCAAGTTCTTCCCGAGAGAGGATTCTCATGATGCCCGTCGTGACGGCAACGACGCCATGCTCGGGATTTCGCCCCGTCGCGAAAGCGTTCGGCTGGTCCTCGTCCATGAGATATATCTTCGGCAGGGGAATTTCCGCCTTGTGGGCGAGCCTGCCGACCGTTGCGTGAAGCTCGGGGGCTTCAGCCGCACCGATCTCCCGCGCGCGATACATCTTGAGGATGATCTTGTCGCTGAACCAGTAGCTGACGAAATTCATGCCGAAGGCCATGACCAGGGCAATGGTCATACCCGATCTCCCGCCGATAAGCCCCCCGACGAACACCAACATCAGGGTCAGCGCGACCATGAGAACCGTCGTCCGAAGTCCGTTCATTCACTCCCTCCTTGGCTGAGTTGGGTCACCGCATCTTCCCGATGATCTCCCCGAGCCTCTCGATCTCCCCGCCGTAGAGCGCCCAGTTGCCGTCGCGCTGGGCCTTGATCGCCCGCTCGTAGTGCTCCTGGGCGCGGGCCGCCAGGTCGCCGATCGCCGCCGGCGGCCGGGCCGCGGCTGCCGCGCTCGACTCAACCGCCGCCACGGCCTGTGCCGCACCGGCCCCCGCGCCGAAAATCCGCGCCAGCGCCCGCTCCAGCGTCTCCTCCATCGCGATCCTGTTCTCGTAGGCCACGATCACCCGCTTGAGCTCCGGGATCTTGCCGGTCTGCGCACGCAGGTACAGCGGCTGCACGTAGATCAGCGAGCTCTCGACCGGGATCACCAGCAGCGTCCCCTGGATGACCTGCGAGCCGCCCTGGTCCCAGAGCGAGACCTGCCGCGAGATTTCGGTGTCCTGATTGATCCGCGCCACGATCTGCTTCGGGCCGTAGACCAGCCGGTCCTTCGGGAAGCGGTAGACGACCATTTTCCCGTAGGCGTCGCCGTCGCTGCGCGCCGCCATCCAGGCGGAAAGATTGTCCTTCTTCTTCGGGTTGAAGGGGGTCATCAGGATGAACTCCTCCTTCTTCTCCCCCGGCAGCTTCATGATCGTGTAGTAGGGCTCCATCGCCGCGCGCTGGCCCTCCGCCCCCATGACCGGGATTTCCCACTGGTCCTCGCGGTTGTAGAAGCTCTGCGGATCTTCCATGTGGTACGTCAGGTAAACGGCGGTCTGCACGCCGAAGATGTCCAGCGGATAGCGCAGATGTCGGCGCAGGTCGGCGGGCATCTCCGTCAGGGGGCGCAGCACGGCGGGGAAGATCTTGGCGATGGTCTGCGCGATCGGGTCCGCGGGGTCGGCGAGGTAGAACTTCAGGCTCCCGTCGTAGGCGTCGACCGTGATCTTCACGGAGTTCCTGATGTAATTGACGCCGGCGGCGACCGGCTGCGAGTACGGGTAGCGCTCACTCACCGTGTAGGCGTCGTACATCCAGACCAGGCGCCCGTCGTCGGCGACCACCATGTGCGGGTCGCTGTCGAGCCGCAGGAACGGGAAGACCATCCCGACCCGCTTGGCGATGCTCCGGTGATAGAGCACCCGGCTTTGGGCGGTGAGGTCATTCGAGAGCAGCAGCTTCAGCGAGCGGAAGTGCGCCGCGAACGCCAGCTTCCGCAGCAGCGAGTCGATCTTTACACCGCCGGCGCCGGCATACTCGGTGAAGACGTTGTCCTCGCCCGCCGGGTAGTCGAACTCCTTCGACTTCGTGTTGACGATGACATGGCTGCTCGAGAGCTTCCCGTAGTAGATCTCGGGCCGGGTGATCTTGATTTCGGCGGCGGTCGAGACCGGCGGGATGTCCTTCACGAGCAGCACCGGCAGCCCTTCGGGCGTTACCTGCGTGACCGGCCCGAGCGTCACGCCGTAGCCGTGGGTGAAGGTCAGCGTCTCGTTGATCCAGTTCTTGGTCGGGATGCTGTCGCTGGAGAGCTCGCGCGGCGAGAGCATGGTCTGCCGGTATTCGCCGTTGATCAGGTAGCGGTCGTTGCTCACCGTGGTGAAGTCGTAGTAGGTGCGGATTTCCTGAACCTGGCTGAACGTGTCGAGCAGCGGCCGGTGATCCCAGAGACGGATGTTGCTGATGGTCGCGCCGTTCTTTTCCACGTCCTCCCGGCTCAGGCCGGTCTGTCCCGAGATGTTGCGCTCCTCGATGGCATCCAGACCAAAGCCCGTGCGGGTCGCGGCTATGTTCCGCTTGATGGACGGCGTCTCCTTGACCAGTTCGTTCGGCGCCACCACGAACTTGTGCAGCAGCGCCGGATAGACGGTGCCGCCGACCACGGCGACGACGACGTAGGCGCCGATCCCCGCGATGACGAGCAGTTTGCGCCGCACGAAGATGTTGGCCAGGATCAGGGCCGCTGCGACGACGGCGAGGGCGATCTGCGGGTTCATCAGGGGCAGGCGCGCGTTGATGTCGGTGTAGGTCGCGCCGGCGACGAGTCCCCGCGCCGAATAGAGGATGGCGTGCATGCCGACGAAGGTGTTGAGCGCCAGCACGAGAAAGAGCAGGCTGCCGAGGACGGAGAGATGCACCGAGGCCGCCTGCTCCGCGGCAATGCCCTGGCCGGTGAGGTGCACCGCCCCCTTGAGGAAATACATGGCTGTCGCGGCGAGCAGCGCAATCCCGAACGACAGCAGCAGGGCCGAGCCGACTATTTCGAGCGCCGGGAGGGTGAACACGTAAAACGCAATGTCACGGCCGAAGACCGGATCCGCGGTCCCAAAAGCCGTGGCGTTGGCCTGGAAGAGGAACGTGCGCCAGTTGCCGGCGAACAGGGAGCCGACGACGAACGAGGCCAGCACCGGCGCCACGAGGGCGATCCGGTCAAGACGCCCCGGCGCATCCAACTGCAGGGCGGCACTGTTTTCGATGGCAACGCTCAGGACGCGCCCCCGGGTGGCCCGCACCATCGCCAGGTGACTGACAGAGGTCACGAGCAAGCCGAGCAGACCTCCCGCCAGCGTCCAGAAGACCTGCGCCTTGAAGCTCGTGGCGAAGACCTGCGCGAGATCGACGCTCCCGAACCAGAGCCAGTCGATATAGAACGACACCAGTTTCGGCCCGAAGGTGAATGCCAGGACGCCCAGTACCACCAGCAAAGGCCGGGCTCCGGGGCTTTTCATGCGTGTCATGAGGTTCCTTTCGGATTGCGTTTGATCAGCCGGCAGCCCGGCGGCGCTTGAAATACTTCTCGATCTCGACGGCAACGAAAACCACCGTCGACATCGCGAGCGTGAGGCCCAGTTCGCCGAGCGTCAGCGGCTCGGTCTTGAAGATCGGGTTCAGGAACGACACGTAGATCGTTGCCAACTGCAGCCCAAAGGTCAGCAGGAACGCCCCCACGAGGGGCCTGTTCGAGAGCAGCCCCTGGGAAAAGAGCGACTCGCTGTCCGAGCGGATGGCGAGAACGTGTCCCATCTGGCTCAGGCAGAGCACCGTGAAGACCATCGTCTGCCAGTGAGCGAGCCCCGTCGAGATCGACCAGGCCTGGGTGACGAGCGATGCCGCCCCCATCAGCAGCCCGACCCAGACGATGTGAATACCCAGACCGTGCGCGAAGATGCTCTCCTGCGGGTGGCGCGGCGGGCGCTCCATGATACCCTTCTCGCCGGGTTCGGCCGCCAAGGCCAGGCCGGGGAGCCCGTCGGTCACGAGGTTGATCCAGAGGATGTGGATCGGCAGCAGCGGGATCGGCAGGCCGAAGAACGGCGCGAGGAA
>Ga0315283_10005030_pt1 | contig 11616 bp, 9 predicted proteins | sample YL17G09_0_MG_FD_204541 | JGI IMG/M metagenome (GOLD analysis project Ga0315283, IMG submission 204541) | Sediment microbial communities from Yellowstone Lake, YNP, Wyoming, USA - YL17G09_0 | ecosystem: Environmental > Aquatic > Freshwater > Lake > Sediment | place: USA: Wyoming | collected...
CGATGCTCGCCCGCGCGCTCTGACCGCCGCGAGCATCACGCCATGCGGGTCGTGCTCGCGCGGATGAATCACGAGACCAATACGTTCTCGCCGGTGGCCACTCCGCTTCCGGCGTTCGGACCGGACGGACCCACGTTCGGTAGCGCCGCGCTCGCCGAAGCGCGCGGCACGCGCACCGGGCTCGGTGCGTTCATCGACGCCTGCGAAGCGCGCCGGTGCGACGTCCGCGTCGCCGTCAACGGCACCGCCAATCCCAGCGGCCGGGTGGATGACGACGCCTACGAGCATATGGCGGGGGCGATCGTCGACACGGTCGCGCGTGCGCTCGACGACGGCGGCTGCGAGGCGATTCTGCTCGATCTTCACGGCGCGATGGTGACGGAGAGCTTCGCGGACGGCGAGGGCGAACTGCTGCGGCGCATCCGTCGAATCGCACCCCGCACGCCGCTCGCGGTCGCGCTCGACCTGCACGGCAACGTGACGGAACAGATGGTCGCCCATGCGGACCTGATGGTCGGGTTCAAGACCTATCCCCACGTCGACATGTACGAGACCGGGGCGCACGCCGCGAGGCTCCTGTTCGATCAGGTCGATGGCCGGTCGCATCCCGCGATGGCGTGGGCGCAGGTGCCGCTGCTGTCGCATACGCTCAAGAGCGGCACCGCGACCGCCGGAGCGATGCAGCGTGCCGTCGACCGCGCGAAAGAGCTCGAAGCCGGCGGCATGCTGGCGGCGACCGTCTTCGCCGGTTTTTCGCTTGCCGACATCCGGGACGCCGGCATGAGCGTCGTCGTCGTCGCGCAAGGCGACCGGGCGGCCGCGCAGCGAGCGGCGGACACGCTTGCAGCACAGCTCTGGGACGAGCGCGACGGCTTCGTCTACACGAGCGAGCCGCTCGCTGCCAGCATTGCGCGCGCGAAGCGGCTGCGCGCCGAAGCGGCGGCCGGCGCAGGCCCTGTCCTGCTGCTCGATCACGGCGACAATGTGATGTCGGGCGGCACCTGCGACGTGATGGCCGTGCTCGAAGAGTGCCGCCGGCAGGGACTCGCGCGCATCGCGATGGGACCGGTCTGCGATCCGGCGGCGGTTGCGCAAGCCTGTGCCGCGGGCGTCGGGCACGCCGTGTCGCTCGCCGTCGGCAACAAGACGCCGCAGGGGCGCGGCGACGACGCGCCGCCGATGCCCATCGAAGGCCGCGTGCACGCGGTCACCGACGGCCGGTTTCGGATTACCGGCCCGATCTACACCGACCAGATGGCCGCGATGGGGCGGACCGCAGTGATCGAAACCGTCGACGCGACGCTCGTGCTGACCGAGCGGACGATGGAGCCATTGGACATCGGCGTGTTCACGAGCGCCGCGGTCGATCCTGCACGGTTCGACTATCTGATCCTGAAATCGCGAATGTACTGCCGGCCGGTGTTCGTGCCTTTGGGCTGCGCGGTCGTCCTGTGCGACAGCCGCGGGGTCACCAGCTCCGATTACTCGCTGTTCCGCTTCCGGCGCGTCCGCCGTCCGGTCTACCCGCTGGATCCGATGTAACGCTTCGCCGCGGCAGCAGTCCGCCTCGCCCGCGCCGCAGCCCCCACCGTCCCCGGAGCCTCCCCGATGCCGCCCGCTGCCTCCGCGTCACCCCAGCCCGCCAGCGATCTCTGCGCCCGCCCGGCGCGCGAACTGGGCACGCTGCTGCAAACACGCGCCGTCAGCGCCGTTGAGGTGCTCGCGGCCCATCTCGCCCGCATCGGCGTGCTGAATCCGGCGCTTAACGCGATCGTGACCCTCGATCCGGAGGGCGCGCGGGCGCAGGCCGCCGCGATCGACGCACGGCGCGCGCGCGGCGAGGCGCTCGGCCCGTTCGCAGGCCTGCCGATCGCGATCAAGGACATGGAGCCGACGCGCGGCATGCGCACGACGCTGGGGTCGCCGATCTACCGCGACTGGATCCCCGACCACGATTCGCTGATGGTCGAACGCCTGCGCGCCCACGGCCTCGTCGTCATCGGCAAGACGAACACGCCCGAGTTCGCGATGGGATCGCAGACCTTCAACACGATCTTCGGCGCCACGCGCAATCCCTGGGATCCGACCAAGACCTGCGGCGGCTCGTCGGGCGGCGCCGCGGTCTGCGTCGCGACGCACATGCTGCCATTCGCCGACGGCTCCGATCTCGGCGGAAGCCTGCGCAACCCCGGCAACTTCAACCACGTCTTCGGCCTGCGGCCCAGCCCGGGGCGCGTGCCCGACTGGCCGAGCGTCGAAGGCTGGCAGGGACTGTCGGTGCTCGGCCCGATCGCGCGGACCGCCTCCGACGCGGCGTTCCTGCTGGCGGCGATGGCCGGCGCGGATTCGCGCGATCCACTGTCGATCGCCGAGGATCCGGCCATCTTTCTGCAGCCGCTTGCGCGCGATCTCCGCGGCGTGCGTGTTGCCGTGAGCCGCGATCTCGGCGGACTGCCGGTCGACCCGGAGGTCGCACGCGTGCTGGAACACGGTGCGGCGCTGCTGCGGGATCAGGGCTGCATCGTCGAGGACGCCGAGCCCGACCTGTCGGGTGCCGATCTCGCTTTCGACACGCTGCGCGCGCTGCTGCTCGCCGGGCGCCACGCCCGGCTGCTCGATGCGCACCGGCACGAGATGAAGGATACGGCGGTGTGGAACATCGAGCAGGCCTGGAAGCTCACGCCGAGCGAGGTCGTCGCCGCGCACCTCGCGCGAACCGCGGTGTTCCATGCGATGCGCCGCTTTCTCGACCGCTACGAGTTCCTGATCGCGCCGGTAAACCAGGTGCCGCCGTTTCCGGTCGACCAGCCATTCGTCACCGAAATCAACGGCGTGCCCATGGCGAGCTACATCGACTGGATGCGGACCTGCACGCGCATTTCGGCCACCTCGCATCCGGCCGCGTCGGTCCCTTGCGGCTTCACGCGTGACGGGCTGCCGGTGGGCATGCAGATCGTCGGGCGCTATCGCGGCGAACTCTCCGTGCTCCAGCTCGCGCACGCGTTCGAGCAGGCGAATCCGCACGCGCGGCGGCAGCCGCCGATCCTGGCCGGCCCGGACTGACGCGCCGCCCGCCCCTTGCTACTCGGGCGGCGGCACCGCCCCCTTGCGCTCGACGATGAGCCGGTATTGGTCGGGCTCGCGATGCTTTGCAAAGTTGAATGTCGTGCTCTTGTACGACAAGGTCTGATCGAGATCGCAGCGCGCAATTGCCAGCTCGTCGCCGACCGTGCTGCACGCGGCCACGATCTCGCCGGACGGCGCGACGATGATCGAGTTCCCGATCTGGTCGACGCCCTCCTCGCAACCGGCCTTCGCCACGCCGACGACCCAGGCCCCGTTCTGATAGGCGCCGGCCTGCATCACGAGCTCGTTGTGGAAGTGCGACAGCGCGTCGTGCTCGGGCGCAGGGGGATTGTGCACCGGCGTGTTGTAGCCCAGCAGCACCATCTCGACACCCTGCAGGCCCATCACGCGATAGGTTTCGGGCCAGCGGCGGTCGTTGCAGATCGCCATGCCGAACAGACCGGGGCGGCCGTCGCCGAAGGACGCACGAACCACCGGAAAGCCCAGGTCGCCGCGTTCGAAGTAGCGCTTCTCCAGATGCTGGAAACGGCGCCACGGCTCGTGTTCCGCATGGCCGGGCAGATGGATCTTGCGGTACTTGCTTCGAATGGCCCCCGCCTTGTCGACCAGCACCGACGTGTTGAAGCGCCGCGTCCGGCCCTGATCGACGGCGAGCTCGGCGTAACCGAGGTAGAAGCCGATGCCGAGCGCGCGCGCTGCGGCGAACAGCCGTTGCGTGTCCGGCCCCGGCATCGCGCGCTCGAAGAATGCATCGATGTCTTCCTGGCGGTCGAAGTACCAGCGCGGAAAGAACGTGGTCAGCGCAAGCTCCGGATAGACGACGAGGTCGCAGCCATGCGCGTGCGCCTGGTGCAGCAGCGCGAGCAGCCGGTCGACGACCTCCCGGCGCGATTCGGCGCGCGCGATCGGACCGAGTTGCGCGGCACCGACGGTGACGATGCGGGGCATGGGCGACTCTCCGGCGCGGCGAATCAGGCGGCGAGGTCGTGCAGCGTATGCAGCAGCACGTCGACGCCGGCGGCGAGATGCGCGGGCTCGGTATGCTCGGCCGGGTTGTGGCTGATCCCGCGCACGCTGGGCACGAAGATCATCGCCGAGGGCGCGATGCGCGCGAGCATCTGCGCGTCATGCCCCGCCCCGGAGGTCATCCGCCGCGGCGTGTATCCCAACCGCCGCGCGCTGCGCTCGATGCGCTCGACAATGCCGCCGTCGAAAATCACCGGCTCGAAGCGGGCGAGCCGGCGGCTGGCGATCGCCACGCCCTCGTCGCGCGCGAGCTGATCGAGGAATGCCGCAAACCGTCGCTCGGCCAGTTGCAGGACCGCCTCGTCGGTATTGCGCATGTCGACCGTCACTTTGGCGCGGGCGGCGATCACGTTGATCAGGTTCGGATGGAGCTCGACCTGCCCCATCGTGCAGACCTGGTTCTCGCCGAGTTCGCGCGCGAGCTGCCGCAGGAAAGTGCCGATGGCCGCGGCGCAATAGCCGGCGTCGTGGCGCAGGCGCATCGGCGTCGTGCCCGCGTGGTTGGACTGGCCGACGACCGTGACCTCCTGCCAGGAGATCCCCTGCAGGTTTTCGACCGCCCCGATCGTGCCGCCGACGCTGTCCAGCACCGGGCCCTGTTCGATATGCAACTCCACATACGCATGCGGACGATGCGTGCCGAGCGGCGCGGCGCCTGCGTAGCCGATGCGCACAAGTTCGTCGCCGAGCCGCTTGCCGTCGATGCCGACGGCGTCGAGCGCCTCGGCGAGCGACAGCCCGCCGACGTAGGCGAGCGAGCCCAGCATGTCGGGCCCGAAGCGCGCCCCTTCCTCGTTCGTGAACACGCCGACCACGCGCGGGCGGCGGGTGCGAATGCCGGCGTCGTCCAACGCCTGCACGACTTCCAGGCCGCCCAGCACGCCCAGGTTGCCGTCGTACCTGCCGCCCGTGCGCACGGTGTCGATGTGCGAGCCGGTCATCACCGGCGCGACGTCCTCGGTCCCCGCGCGCAGGCCGAAGATGTTGCCGATGACATCGACACGGACGGCGAGACCCGCGTCGCGCATCCAGCGCACGACGAGATCGCGGCCCGCGCGGTCCTCATCGGTCAGTGCAAGGCGGCAGCACGCGCCGTCGGCGGTGCGGCCGATGGCCGCGAGTTCGTCCAGCCTGCCGAGGAGGCGGTCAATGGAAATTCGGGGCAGGGCGGTATCCATCGGTGCAGCGGGAAGGGCCGGCATGGGACGCCGCGACCCAAGCCGATAAGGATGCACCAATCGGCCGGTCTCGTCACGGGGGATCGAAGCCGCCGGTCCGCCGGACCCGCCTATTGCCAACGGTCGATCACGACGCGGATCTCCAGGTCGGGGTAGGTGATCCGCAGACGGCTCGGGGCGCGGGCCGCGCTGTCGGCATAGTCGTAGACAACTTCCCAGCCGTCCTGCCGGAGAACGGACACGCGCCCCTCGCGATCCCCCTCGACCGTGTACGCAGCACCCCCACGCGGCGCCGCGCGTATCCAGGCGGTGAGGTTGGTCACGGGGAGCGGAAAACCCAGGGCGCGCTCGGTGAGCGTCGTCCAGTCGGCCGCTTCCTCGTGGCGCCCGTCGGCACCGCGCACTTCCACGCGCTTCGTCGACGTGTCCCCGGACAACTGCGCGATCGTCTGCCCGAATTGCGACGTCACCGCGAGTTCATCACGCGGTGGCTGGTGGTTCCAGGCGAATTGGACGGCGACGGCATCGCTGCCGCGCCGTGCCGACAACCGGCCCTCGGCGGTGAAGGGCGTTTCGATGGTTGCGAACTCTGCGGTAACGGGCACCGCAGGCGGTGCGACGGCACACGCCGCGAGCATGAGCCAACCGCCGGCAGCAAACCCGCCGCCGCCGAATCGCGCAACGGCACGCGACAGCCGCATCCTGAGCGACCCGGGCGAACCCGTACCGATGCGCCCCCCTCAGCGCGCGAGCCGGCGCACCGTCTCGAGCAGAATCGGGTTGTCGGGGTTCGACTTCAGTTGCGCTTGCCAGATGTCCTGAGCGCGCGCGTGATCGCCTTTGGCCCACAACACTTCGCCGAGGTGCGCGGCGATTTCGGGATCGGGTCGTTCGGTCATCGCGCGGCGCAGGTAGCTTTCGGCATCGTCGAGCTTGCCCATCCGGAACAGCGCCCAGCCCATGCTGTCCAGGATGAAAGGGTCCTCGGGGGTGAGCTTCAGCGCCTTTTCGATCAGATCGAGTCCCTCGGCGATGCGCGGCGTGCGGTCGACCAGCGTGTAGCCCAACGCGTTCAACGCCTGCGCGTTTTCCGGCGTGAGCTCGATCAGCCGCTTGAGGTGCGCCTCGGCGGCGTCGATCCGGTCGAGCTTTTCGGCGACCATCGCCGCGTCGTAGAGGAGGTCGGGCTCGTCCGGATGCTCGGCGATCGCCTTCGTCAGAACCGCATAGGCGGCAGCGCCGTCGCCGGCCTCCCGGAGCAGCTGCGCCTCGGCCTGGCGCACCTGCACCCGCTGCTCGATCGTCACGGCCGGCAACTCGTCGAGGTACTTGCGCGCGTCGTCCATCCGGTTCAGCTTGGCCATCATCGCGGCGATGCGCAGCTTGGCATGCCAACCGCGCTCGCCGTCCGGCACCGCGCGATAGCGTTCGATCGCGAGTTCGTAGCGACGGGTTTCGTCGGCGATCTGGGCGAGATAGAGTTCGACCACGCCGTTGTCACCATAACCCGCGCGCTGCAGATCCTCCAGCAGTGCCTCGGCCGTCGCCCAGTCCTTCATCTGCACCGACAGCGCGGCAACCCCGAACTCGAACTCGCGCGCGGCCTTGTCCTGATCCCACAGCCGCTGGAAAACCGCGCGCGCATCGCCATAGCGCTTCTGCTCGACGTAGAGCTGAGCCAGCGCGCCCCATGCCGCGCGCGATCCCGGATCGGCCTTCAGCAGGGTGTTGAGGTAATCGATCGCGGCCGCCGGCGACTCCTTGCCGAGGATCTCCGACTTGAGCAGCGCGGCGCGTTCCCATCCCGGCTTCAACGCGAGCGCGCGGTCGATGGCCCGCGTGGCCGCGGCCATCGTGCCGATGCTCTTGAGGCCCGTGTTGTACGCGGCGAGCGCCACCGCAAAGTGCGCCTCGGGCACGTTCGGGTAGGGTTCGGCAAGCGCCGTGACGAGCTTGTAGGCAGCGGCCTTGTCCGGCTCCTGCGCAAACAGATGATTGATCTGGAGGAAGGCGTCGGCGAGCGCCGGCCCGGAAGCGGCCGTCTGGGCCAACGCCTTTTCGATTTGTGCCTTGAGATCGCCGTCAGCGACGTCGCCGCCGCGTGCGGTCGGCCCGCCCGCCGCCGCAATCACCTGTTTCGGGCGCTCCGCGGCCGGGTCGAGTTCGCTCCAGAGCCTGGCCGATTCCAGCGCGAGGCCGCGTTGACGCGTCGCGACGCTGATCTCCGTCGCGCGACGCGCGAGCGCCACGTCCTTGGCCTCGCGCGCGGATTCGTAATAGGCGCGCGCCGCCACCGCCGGCTCGCCGCGCTGGAGGGCAATGTCGCCGATCAGCAGCCGGTACATCAGCTCAGCGCTGAGCCCCTCCGACGATTCGCTCTGCCCCGGCTTCGGCGCCCGGTCATGGGGGCTCGGGCCCGCGGGCAGGCCCGACTGCGCCGCGGACAGGACCGGCACAGCCATGGCCAGGACCGCCATCGAAAAGGCGGCGGCTAGAGTTCGCGGGCGCGAACAGCGGTAAACAAAGGCCATCGTGGATATCCTGAACCGGTCGGGCGTCGAAAATCGAAACGGGTCGACGGCCCGGAGAGCCCCGCTGTCGAAAGAGCGGCGACGAATCTTAGGGTATATTGGGCGGCGCAACAAACGCCACGCCGCCGAACGCCGCGATGCGCCTCCCGGGCCACCGCGCGCCCTGACCGCTGACGATGCCGGAACTTCCCGAAGTCGAAACCACGCGTCGCGGTCTCGCCCCGCACGTCGTAGGGCGCCGCATCGCGGCAATGCATGTCTATGACCCTCGCCTGCGCTGGCCGGTTCCCGCGGACCTGCCGGTTCGGCTCGCCGGGCGCACCATCGAGCGCCTCGACCGGCGCAGCAAGTACCTGCTGTTTCGCCTGGGCAAGGATACCTTTCTCGTCCACCTGGGAATGACCGGAAGCCTGCGCGCCTTCTCGGCGGCGCCGCCACGGCGCCCGCACGACCATGCGGACGTCGTCCTCGACAGCGGGGTAACGCTGCGTTACCACGACCCTCGCCGATTCGGTGCGATGCTATGGGTTCCGGATCCGGCGGATGCGCATCCGTTGCTGGCGAAGCTGGGGCCCGAGCCCTTCGATCCCGCGTTCGATGCGGACTACCTGTGGAACGCGACGCGCCGCCGCAGCGCGGCGATCAAAGTCGCGCTGATGGACAACCATCTTGTTGTCGGGGTCGGGAACATCTACGCCAACGAAGCGCTGTTCCGGGCCGGAATCCGGCCGACCACCCCGGCGAATCGGGTCTCCAGGGCACGCCTCGCGCGCCTTGTCGGCGAAGTCCGCGCCACCCTTGCCGAGGCGATCGCGAAAGGGGGGTCGACGCTGCGCGACTATGTCGACAGCCACGGCGAACCGGGCTATTTCCAGCTCGACCATTTCGTTTATGGCCGTGCCGGCGAGCCCTGCCGGGTTTGTGGCACGGGGATAAGAATGCGGCGGCTTGGCGGCCGCGCAACGTCCTATTGCCCGCGATGCCAACGCTGACGCGGCAAGGGCCCGCGCCGGCGGGAAGCGTTGCCGGCACGGGAAATGCTTGCGGTGCTATAGTCGTCTGCGATTCTTGGCCTGAATGGGCGGCGGGGCCACGCAGGTGGCGACGAAGCAGGAGCACCCGATGATGCCGGCGCGCGATCTCGCGGCGCGTTTCGAAGCTTACGGTGATTGGCGGCGGCGCCTTTCGGCGGGCATCGCCGCGCTTCACGATTGGCTCGAGCAGCAGGACCTGGCGGATGCGCAGATCGACCTCAAGCTGCAGCACCTGCGGGAGAGGCTGCACCAGGACAAGCTGACCGTGGCGTTCGTGGCCGAGTTCTCGCGCGGCAAGTCGGAGATCATCAATGCGATCTTCTTCGCCGATTTCGGCAAGCGGCTCCTGCCGTCGTCGGCGGGGCGCACGACGATGTGCCCGACCGAACTGCTCTACGACCCGTCCCTTCCGCCATCGATCCGGCTGCTTCCGATCGAGAGCCGGCTGAAGGATGCCAGCGTCGCCGAGTTCAAGAATTACGCCGACGAGTGGGTGACGGTGCCGCTCGACCTCTCGTCGGCCGACCAGATGAGCGAGGCGCTCCTCCGGGTGGCGCAGGTCAAGCGCGTGCCGACGGCGCTGGCCGCGAAATACGGTCTGTGCGGGGCCGGCGATGTCGTCGCCCGACCGCCAACGGAGGACCGCGGCGCGGTCGAGATTCCGTGCTGGCGCCACGCGGTGATCAACTTCCCGCACCCTTTCCTGCAGCAGGGCCTCGTCATTCTCGACACGCCGGGCTTGAACGCCATCGGTGCCGAGCCCGAACTCACGCTCGGGCAGCTGCCGGATGCCGATGCGGTGCTCTTCATCCTCGCGGCCGATACCGGCGTGACGAAGACCGACCTCGAGGTGTGGACCCAGCATGTTGCCGGCGAGGACTTGGCGGCGAAGACAGGACGGATCGTGGTCCTGAACAAGATCGACGGCCTCTGGGACGAATTGCGGCCGGAGTCCGAGGTGGACGCCGAGATCGGGCAGCAGGTGGACGATTCTGCCCGAGCGCTGGATGTGCCGGTCGGTCAGGTGTTCGCCGTTTCGGCGCAGAAGGCGCTGCTCGCGAAGGTCAACGGCGACGACGCGCTGCTCGCGAGAAGCCGGCTGCCGGTTCTCGAGGCGGCGCTGTCGGGAACGCTGATACCGGCCAAGCGCGACATCGTCGGCGGCGCCATGCAATCCGAGGTGAGGGCGCTCGCTGCCGGCGTCCGCACGATACTCGAAGCGCGCAGGGACAGCGTCAGCGAGCAGCTCGCCGAGTTGCGCAGCCTGCGCGGCAAGAATCAGGACGTCGTCCTGCACATGATGGAGCGCGTCCGCGAGGAAAAGGCGCTGTTCGAGCGAGGGTTGCAGCGGTTCACCGCGCTGCGGACCGTGTTCACCGAGCAGACCACCCGCCTGTTCGACAGCATCGGGGTCGAGGCGCTCCGCGCGAATGCCGCCCGGACCCGCCAGCATATCGATGACAGCCCGTTCACCAAGGGCATCCGGGCGGCGATGCATGACTTCTTCGGAACGATCCGCGGCGACTTCGAGCACGCGGCCAGACAGTCGGCCGAGATTCAGGAAATGATGCAGGCGATGTACGTGCGCTTCGCCGAGGAGCGCGGCCTCGACCGGTTTGTCCCGCCGCCGTTTTCGATGCTCAAGTACCGGAAGGAGATCGACCGCCTGGAGAACGCCTACAACACGCAATTCAACACGCTGTGGAACATGGTCAGCAAGGCGAAGTTCGCGTTGATGCGGCGCTTCTTCGACACCATCGCGTCACGCGTCAAGCACGTCTACGACATCGCGAACCGCGACATCGACAGCTGGCTGCGCGCCGTGATGGCGCCGCTCGAGACTCAGGTCAGGGAGCACCACCTGCAATTGCGCCGCCGCCTCGACAGCATCAAGCGCATCCACCAGGCGAGCGATGAACTCGAGGAGCGCGTGACCGAGCTCGAGCAGTCGGAGGAATCGCTGGCGGCACAGCTTCGCGCACTGGAGCAGCAGGTCGCGGCCATCTATTCCATCATTCTGCAGCCCGACGCGCTGCCGCTTGCGGCCAACGCCTGAAGCGGGGTCAGGTCAGCGGACGGCCTCGGCCGCCTTCTTCGCCGCCATGAGCCCCTCGTATTTCCGGCGGAGCTGATCCTTCGTCTCCACCCGTTCCGGGTTCACCGGGATGCAGTCGACCGGGCAGACCTCCACGCACTGCGGCGCATCGAAATGGCCGACGCACTCGGTGCATTTGTCGGGGGCGATCACGTAGATCTCGGGCCCCTGCGAGATCGCGTCGTTCGGGCATTCGGGCTCACAGACGTCGCAGTTGATGCATTCGTCGGTGATCATCAGCGCCATCTCGCCATTTCCTTCGCTGCGTGGGTCGAAAAGCGTGCGGCCGCGGGGCGACTAGCCGCGGCGCGCCGCCTGGAACTCGGCGGCCTTGGCTTTGAGCCTCGTCACCACCGAGGGGTGGACGAACTGCGAAACGTCACCGCCGAATTTGGCGATCTCGCGCACGATCGTGGCGGATACGAACATGTACTGTTCCGCGGGGGTCAGGAACAACGTCTCGACCTCCGGATGCAGGTTCCGGTTCATCCCGGCCATCTGGAACTCGTACTCGAAGTCCGACACGGCGCGCAGGCCGCGGAGAATCACCCGCGCCTGCTGCGCGTGCACGAAATCCATCAGCAGCGAGGAAAAGGAGGCAACCTCGACGTTGCCGAAGGGGGCGAGCACCTCGCGCGCCATGGCAACCCGCTCGTCAGTGGTGA
>Ga0315283_10005032_pt1 | contig 11614 bp, 6 predicted proteins | sample YL17G09_0_MG_FD_204541 | JGI IMG/M metagenome (GOLD analysis project Ga0315283, IMG submission 204541) | Sediment microbial communities from Yellowstone Lake, YNP, Wyoming, USA - YL17G09_0 | ecosystem: Environmental > Aquatic > Freshwater > Lake > Sediment | place: USA: Wyoming | collected...
TCAGTTCTCGCCGTTGCTGCACCGAAGCGATGGGGCGGCCCAACCGTCGCGCGACTTTGGGGTCCGACATGGTGCCCAGCAACCGTTCCTCCTCGGGCGTCCAGGTCCCCGGCCGGGGATAGCGGGGAATGCCCAGCGTGCGCCGGCGATTGCCTATGGTCGTGTGAGAGCGTCCCAGCTTCTTCGCCAACGCTTCATCGGACGCAGTCCCCAGCAGCCGGTCCTCCTTCGGCGTCCAGGAACGCCGCTCGACGGTGGATGGAATGCCCAGCCGGTAGCGCCGCTTTTTCACCGTGCTGGGGTGGCGGCTTGTCAGCCTGGCAACTTCAGCATCCGGCCGGGTCCCTAACAGGCGATCTTCGCGCCGCGTCCAGGCACGCGGCGCGCGCTGCAAGCGGCCGAACTTCGCGCGGCGGTGACTTTCAACCGCGACCTGGGACCGGTCGAGCCGTTTTGCCAACTCACGTGTGGCATGCCGATTCCGGGACTCCTTCATTGTCTGCGCCAGCAGACGCTCCTCCTCCGCGGTCCAGAAGTAAGCACTGCCCGCTCTGACCCTGCGGCTGCTGGATCGGCGGGAGCGCCGCCGCCGGGCAACTTGCGAATCCGGCCTGTGGGGTGGTTTTCTGCCCAGCGCTTTGGCGTGGTTGGAAACGGGGTGCTTCATGGCTGTGTTTCGTACTCGGACCGTCGCCTGATGCAATCTCAACTGACGAACCGCGTCAAGCTGAACTCGCGGGTAGGAAGGCTCGCCGGCGCACGTTGCTCGACTGGCACAAAGCAAAAAGCTGAAACCGGAGAGCGGAAAGCGGAGACCTGGGCATGGAGGCAGAAGCTGAAACGCTGAAAGGCTGAAAGCTGAAACCGGTGGGCGCAAGGAATACGAAGATCGGGAGGGCAAGAAACTGCCGCTGACCGCCGCGCCCGCCGCCTTGCGACTTCCGCTTTCTGCTTTCCCGATTTCAGCTTTTCAGCACGCCCGCCTGCGCTCTCGCCGCCGAAACCCTGAAACTGGAGCGCACCCTCAGCGACCTCGTCAACCAGGCCTACGCCCTGACCCCGGCGGAGATCGCTCTCATGTGGCAAACCGCCCCGCCCCGCATGCCCATCCCGCCCCCCGGCTGAGCGGTGTGCGCGTCATCGCGGTGATTGATGACCCACGGTTGGTGGAGAAGGTCCTTCGCCACCACGGCGCCTGGCACGATCCGCCCGCCTGTCTGCCGCAGCCTCGGCGCAGGCAGGCCGGCCTGTCCCCGCCGGGTGCCACAGGGCCCTGCACCTACGAACCCTGTGACGACGTCGCCCCCACCCCGGATTACGAGAATGTGCTAACCGACTGAGAACTGCTCTTTGCCAGGGCGGTTTGGAGCCGGGCTGCTGCCTGCCACCGGCCTGTTCGTGCCCGGCCCACCGCAGAACCCCGCCACTTCTCGCGCATTGCCTGGCCGTTCGGCCCCTGCCAACTGCCAACGCCATCGGGGTTAACCCAAAACTGCCAGAAAAATGCCACAATTAGCTTGTTGACGACTTTGGCCCTGCCTGGTAAGACGGGACCGAAATGAAAGAACCACCGGAAAATCGAATATGAAATATACACTTACACTCCTCGGCGTAGCCTCGCTGCTACTGACGGCCAACCCAGCCCGCGCCGATTACCTCGCGAAGAACTTTTGGGTGAACTCCAGCTTCGAGAGCGGCAGCAATCTCGACCAGACCAACGGCACAGTCGCAAATTGGAATCGCGGGGGAGGCAACGCCAACATCTGCCAGGTGATTACAAACAATTCTGTCAGTCCAACCCATTCACTGGCGGTCATAGATGACGATACCAGTGGCAGCGGTTACGGCGAGTGGTACTCCGACCTCACCTTCAGCGGCCAGGCTTACCCGGGCGACACGCTGGATATCCAATGGTATGAAATGTATAACCTCAGCGGTCCGGAGATGCGTTTGACCGTGCTGTTCTTCAACGCCGCCGACAGCGTCATCGGACAAAGCCACTTTGTCACCAGCGGCACGAGCAATCCCGACTGGGTGAGCACGATCGAGAATTCAGCTTTCACGAAGCGGAATGGAACATTGTCGGTCCCGCTCGGTACGGTGAAGATGCGCTGTTCCCTGGTTTCCGGCGGGGATGCGGCCATCACCGGGGTAATGCTGATTGATGACTTATCGGTGGCGCGCTCGCCCGTGCCGAACCTGCTGTTCGGCAATTTCTGGGTGAATCCGTCCTTCGAACTCGGCAGCAACCTGGACCAAACTAGCGGCACCGTCTCAAATTGGAATCGCGGCGGCAACGCCTCCACGATCTGCCAGGTGATCACCAATAATTACGCGAGTTCCAATCACGCGCTGGCCCTCATTGATTCCGTGGCCGGCGATCTCTACGGCGAGTGGTATTCGGACGTGCTCCTCAGCGGCAATGCCAGTCCCGGCGACACGCTGATTCTCCAATGGTTCGAAATGTACAACCTCAGCGCCACCGAGATGCGCCTGACAGTGCTCTTCTTCAATGCCAGCGACAACGTCGTTGGCGAAACCCACTTCGTCACGGGCGGCACTTCCAGCCCCGGATGGGTTAGCACCATCGCCGATTCATCGTTCACCAAGCGCAACGGCTCCCTGCTCGTGCCGCCCGCCGCGGTGAAGATGCGCTGCTCCCTGGTCTCGGGCGGTTCTGGAACTCTCACCGGGGTTATGCTCATTGATGATTTATCGGTGGCGCGCGTGGCGCCGGTCGTGTCGGGCAACTTCTGGGTGAACTCGACCTTCGAGACCGGCAGCAATCTCGACCAGACCAATGGCACACCGGCCAATTGGAACCGCGGCGGCAGCGATGGCTCGATTGATCAGGTCACGACCAACAACTCCATCAGCCCTACCCATGCACTGTCGGTCGTGGATTCCAGTGCGACTGGCTACGGCGAGTGGTATTCCGACGTCCTCCTCAGCGGTCACGCCAACCCGGGCGACCGGTTGGACGTCCAATGGTCCGAAATGCATGGCATCACCAACGGCGAGATGCGTGTGACGGTGGGCTTCCTTACCGCGGGCGGCAGCTTCATCTCGGAAACTCATTTCGTCGCCACTGGCAATAGCGCCGGTTGGCTGGGCACCATTGCCAGCTCTCCGTTCGTGGCGCGGCAGCAAGAATTGGTGGTCCCGGCGGGCGCCGGGAAGATTCGGGTGTCGCTGGCCTCCGCCGGTCCCGCCACCACCGTCGGCGTCATGGTCATCGACGACCTGTCGGTGACCCTCCACCCTCCGACCGTCCTGGCGGGCAACTTGTTTCCGAACCCGACGTTCGAGAATGGCGATCAGTTGGACAATCCCACGGCGGGGTTGCCCGCAGGCATTTGGAACCGCGGGGGCGGCGATGGCTCAATTGATCAGGTCAGCACGGGCAACTCCGTCAGCCCGACCCACTCGTTGTCGCTGCTGGACAACAACGAGAGCGGATACGGTGAATGGTATGGGTTTCTCACCCTGTCCGGCGTAGTGCCCGGGGACGTGCTCAATTTCCAATGGTTCCAAATTTACAGCGTCACGAACGGGGCGATGCGTCTGACGTTTGCCTTCACGGATGCCGGCAACGGCCAATTGGAGAGCCACGATTTCAACGTGTCTGGCGATAGCCCGGGCTGGCTGGGCAGCGTCGCCGGCTCGTCCTTTGAGCGGGTGAACCAACGCCTGGTCGTGCCCGCAGGCACAGTCAAGCTGCGGGTCAACCTGGCGTCGGGCGGCTCCTCACTCGTCACGGGCTTGATGTTGATTGACGATCTGTCCGTGGCGCTCAGCAAGCCGCAGATCACGGGGCTGGTTCCCCAAGGCGGCGGCTGGGACCTGACGTGGGACAGTGTTGCCGGCAAAACCTACACGGTAGAGTTCGGCAGCACTCCGGGTTCGCTGACGCCGCTCGCAACGGGCCTGGTTTCCGGCGGCCTCTCGACGACGTATTCGGACACGGCCATTCATGCAGGCAACGCCGGTTTCTATCGCGTCATCCAGCAGTAACGGCAGCGGCCAAAACTTCTTCCCGACGGGGACAATACTCGCCGGGGTGAGACAATAAGCAGGGCTGCCTGCGCAGAGTTGGTATTCTGCCAGACAGCCCTGCTGACTAAAATGATTGCTGTAAGGAACGCACGGGCGTGTGTCCTTAGCGAGTGATGGCCCCAAACCAATCCCGCAAACCGTGCCCATCGGTGCCGCCCCTGACTCGAGCGCGAGCGAAGGCCGCGCTGATGTCGTGGCCGGCGCTTAGTCACCTTATGAAACATGCTTCTTTCCCTCTGCGTATCCTGCCAGTCGTTGCCTGGTGGGTGACGCTGAGTGGCGCTGGGTGCCTGGGCGCGGTGGAGGAGACTTCGCAATCCGCGATCCCTCGCGTTGAGCGGATGCCGAATCTCCCCCAACCGTTTGCGATGCGCGATTGGCGTCAGGTGACCCGGGACTATCTTGATCTTGTGTTCGACTTCGCACAACGGGGCGAGCATCTGCCGCTCGTCGGTTGGCTCGACGAGGGCCGCACGATGGTATCGTTCCCGTCTTATGTCGGCGGCTCGAAGGATCCGGAGGCCGTCAACTATCTTGCGGCGGTTGTCAGCGGCTCCCTCATCGGACTGGACATGCGGAATTATCGCGGCCACGACTGGCTGACCTTGGGCACGAATTTCTTCAACGCGGAAGAAGGGGTTTACGTGAATCGCCCGCGCGGCGGCACGGGGGGCTCATTTTGGTATGACGTTTTTCCCAATGTTCTCTTCTACCAACTCAATGGCCTGTATCCGGGCAATCCGGCACGCGACGAGCAGGCGCGCTCGGTGGCGCAGAAATGGCATGAAGCATGTGTGGCCTTGGGCGCCAAAACCGACCCCCTCGCACTTCCCAATTTCGATCACACCGGATTGAATCTCAAAACCATGAAGCCGGTGGAGCAGGGGCGGATCGAACCGGAAGGCGCCGCCGGCATCGCGTGGCTCGAATACATGGCGTGGCTGGAATTCAAAGACCCGCGCTTTCTGACCGCCGCGGACTGGGCCATTCGTTCGCTGGAGGCGAAGCCCGTCGATCAAAGTCCGCTCTATGAAGTGCTGCTGCCCTATGGCGCGCTGATCGCCGCCCGCATGAACGCCGAACTGGGTCGTCATTACGACGCCGCCAAGCTGGTGAATTGGTGCTTTGAACCACGCGGCAAGCCGCAAGCCCGACCCGGCTGGGGAGTCCTCGCTGATCGCTGGAATGGTCTGGATGCGCATGGCCTGGTCGGGAGTACCACGGACGGCCAAGGCTACGCTTTTGCGATGAACACGTTTGAATGGGCTGGCGCCCTGGTGCCGCTGGCGCGCTATGACACGAGATACGCGCGCGACCTCGGCAAGTGGACGCTGAACCTGGCGAATGCCGCGCGTCTTTTTTATCCCCATGCCCATGACGCCGGGCACCAATCGAGTTACGCCTGGGCCAAAGCGCATGACGGCAAATCGGTGATTGCCTATGAGGGAATCCGCAAGTGGAAGCGCGGCGCGGCGACCGCCTGCGCCGATTACCGCACTGTGCGGGGAACAATCGTGCAGGGAAGTTTCGCCTCCACTCATTTTCGGGGCGAGGCGCCACCCGATCGTGAGGTATTCGAAGAGGCGTCCGGCAATGTGGCGCCGTTTGAACATATCTGGGAGTTCAACCTTCCCGAAGCGCGGGAAGGGTGGCTCGTGGTGGCGGCAGAACGCATCGACGGCGGACATGCCGCCAATGTCTTCCAGTTCTCTTTTTCGAGCCGTCCTGATGGTCCGTACACTCCCGCCTTCTCGGTGTCCGGCTCGGGTCCCGCTCAGGTGGTCGAACTGCCCGCCGCGCTTCGGAACAAACTCTACGTCAAGGCGGAGAGCGGTGACCGATCGGCCGGCTGGAGCGGCCCGGACAAGCTAGCGGTGGACGCCATGGCGATTTCCTATCAATCCAGCATCGGCCCGTTTGCCCAAGGGGACCTGGTGGTCACCTTCATTGACCTCCTCAAAGAAGCCACCGTTCCCATTGTGCTCTATCGCCCCGCTTCGGCCACTACCGACCTGGGTCTGTACGGCAGTTCCCACGTGGGAATTCTTGGCGGCATCATCAAGCCGACCAACGTCGAACACATTCTGCAATTGGACCTGCTGAAAACGGATTACTTCCACGCCAAAGCGTATCCCAGCTACCTTTATTACAACCCCCACACTTCAACCAGGACAGTGGAGATCGATGTCGGGTCAGAGGCGAGGGATATTTACGATGCCGTCAGCGATCAACTTCTCCAAAACAATGTTCAGGGCCACGCGCGCATCACCCTCCCGTCCGACACCGCGAGGGTTGTGGTGCTCACTCCGGCAGGAGGGAAAATATTGCGCGAGGGAAAACGGACTCTGATCGACAATGTCGTCGTGCGTTATGGGAATTAACGTGAATATTTCACAAATGGATGAGGTCGCTTCGCATGAACCGGAGCGCGGCTGTGTCGTCCTCCTCTGGCGCAAGCCGTGTTCAGCCAGAAAGGTGGTCCATGGCTGACATCGCGAAACGTTTTGCTGAAAACCCCATCCTGCGGCCGGCCGACATCCGGCCGAGCATTGAGGGAATGAAAGTGGAATGTCTGCTGAATCCCGGCGTCTTCCGATTCAACGACAAGACCTGGCTCCTCTTGCGCGTTGCCGAGCGCCCCGAGCAAAAGCCTGGCAAGACGTCCTTCCCCATCCTGGGCGCAAAGGGAGAGTTGCAGATTCTGGAATTCGACAACTCTGATCCGAAGCTCAATCGCGCCGACCCCAGGGTCATCGGCTATGATGGCAAGGATTACCTGACGACAATGTCCCATTTCCGGCTGGTCGCCAGTGGAGATGGAATCAACTTTGCAGAAGACCAGTCTTATCCAGCGATGTTCGGCCAGGGCGAACTGGAATCCTACGGCATAGAAGATTGCCGTGTGGTGCAGATCGGTGAGACCTATTACCTGACCTTTACGAAAGTGTCGGAGCACGGCGTGGGCGTGGGTTTGCGCAGCACAACCGACTGGCGCAACATTCTGCAACACGGCATGATTCTCCCGCCTCACAACAAGGACTGCGCGATTTTCGGCGAGCAAATCGGTGGTAAATACTACGCCCTGCACCGTCCCAGCAGTCCGGCCATCGGCGGCAACTACATCTGGATCGCCGCATCGCCTGACCTCGTGCATTGGGGCCGCCACCGTTGTCTCGCGCACAGTCGGACGGGCATGTGGGACAGCGCCCGCGTCGGGGCCGGGGCCGCCCCCATCCGCACGCCGGAGGGCTGGTTGGAAATTTACCACGGCGCCAATGACGAACACCGCTACTGCCTCGGAGCGCTGCTGCTGGATCTTGAATCTCCCTGGAAAGTCCTCGCCCGCTCGCGCGAGCCAATCATGGAACCCGTCGCCGATTATGAACGCACCGGTTTCTTCGGCAACGTCGTCTTTACCAACGGCCACATGGTTGACGGCGACACGGTGACACTGTACTACGGCGCCTCCGACAGCGTCATCTGTGGCGCGCGCTTCTCGCTTCAGGAGATCCTCCAAACCCTCCGCTGACCCGCTTCATGAAGAAGTTTTTACACGAATACCGGCACTTCCTCTCGTATCCGCGCGACATCCGGATCTTGCTCCTCACCAACCTCATCTACGCCTTCGTCCTCCCGGTGATCGACGTGTTCGTGGGAGCCTACGTGATGCGCAATTCGGACGACGTAAAAATGGTCGTCATCTACCAACTGGCGGTCTATACCGGCATTCCGTTCACTTTCCTCATCAATGGCTTCCTGCTTCAACACGTCAATATTAAGCGGCTCTATTCAGGGGGCATGCTGCTGAGCGGGGTTTCCATGGCCGTCATGATGTCTCTGGGCACGCTGAGCATGACGGGCGTGGGCGTGGCGGGCTTGATGATGGGCATGTCGTTCGGGCTGTTCTGGGCCAACCGCGACTTCCTGGCGTTGTCCACGACCAATGACTCCAATCGCAACTACTATTACGGTGTCGAGACCTTCTTCTACACGAACACATACGTCATCGTGCCGGTCATCATCGGCTGGTTCATTGAAGGCACCGGTGTGCGGGGGTGGTTCGGCGGAGACCGCAATACGGCCTATCAAATCGTCACGGGGTTTGTCTTCCTGCTGACTATCTTCTCCTCGATCATTGTTCATCGGGGCCGCTTCGAGAACCCGCCGAAGTCTGCTTTCGTCTTTTTCCGCTATCACTGGCTCTGGAACCGGATGCAACTGCTGGCCATCCTGAAGGGCCTGGCGCAAGGCTATATCGTCACCGCGCCGGCCATGCTCGTGATGCGTTTGGTCGGACAAGAGGGCGCGCTTGGAACCATCCAGGCCGTGGGCGGCATCCTCTCCGCTTTCCTGCTCTACTTTATCGGCCGCACGACCAAACCTGCGCACCGCATCGTCATCTTCACCATCGGCCTGACGCTCTTTGCCCTGGGCGGGCTGGCGAACGCGCTGCTTTTCAATGCCGCCGGCGTGCTCCTCTTCATGGTGTGTCTGCTGCTCGGACGGCCGCTGCATGACATCGCCTATTTCCCGATCCAGATGCAGGTCATTGACACGGTCTCCGCCATCGAGCACCGCAATAAATTCGCCTACATCTTCAACCAGGAGTTTGGCTTTTACATTGGCCGCTTTGCCGGCTGCGGGTTGTTCATCCTTTTGGCCAACAAAGTGTCCGACACCTTCGCCCTGCGCTACGCGCTGCTGATTATTGGGGTGGTGCAATTGCTTTCGATTTGGATGGCCAAACGCGTCTTAAAGGGCTGCGCCGCGATGGCGCAACCAGGAGAAGGCCACCCAGCCGAAACGCCCATGCCTGTTTTGGCGGGGGAGTGAACAAGGAATGCGAGCCCGTTGTGTGTTATAGTAAATCAAATATGCTGCAGTTGTTTGCTTCTCGGCGGCGGTTTCTCTGTCTTGTGACAGCACTGCTTTCGCTGCTCTTGGCGCCCCCGCTCCTCCAGGCGGGACTCCTGCCCGGAAACCTCTGGCCCAACCCGACTCTCGAATCCGACTCCAATAGCGACGGTGTGCCGGATTTCTGGCACAAAGGCGGGAGCAGCGCAGCGATCGACCTTTGGACGACCTCGCTGTCGGTCAGCCCGACACATTCTTTCCAACTCAACGACACCAACGCCAGTGCATATGGTGAATGGTATTCGGACCAGCTCAGCATCACCGGCGGCACCAACTACCAATTGCGCTACAACCTTCGCTACATCGTCACCAACGTCGGACCGATGCGTGTGACGGTGAACTTCTATGATGCAGCCAACACATTATTCTCGAGTGTGAGCTATCTGTTTGCCGGGCCGCACGACTTCTGGGAGGAAATGACGCAGCAGTTCGCCGCTCCGAGCAGCGCCGTAAAGCTGAACCTCTCGTTCACCTCCGGCGGCGGCGTTGATGTTACTGGCCAAGCCTGGCTGGACGACATTTCCCTGGCTACGGTGGCCACGCCCAGTTCGCTCGTGCCGTACCTTGAGAACTTCCCGCCCCTGCCCAATCCGCTTGTCATCCGCGATTGGAAGCAAACCGCGTTGGATTATCACCAACTCGCTTTTAACCCCAACGTCACCGGTCAATATCTGCCCCTGCTTTACGAATACAGCGTGGTGACGGCGGCGGGCTACTCAGGTCCGGCCTTCGGTCTGCCGAGTTATGTGGGGCGTCCGCGCGATAGTGGCGAGGGGCTCACGGCACTTGGTGCTGTGCTGGGTGGCACGCTCGCGGGGTTGGACATGGCGTCGCTCAACGGCACCGATCGCGTCCAGCAGTGTGAGGTTTTCTATTGCCTCGTCAACGGCCACGGCCTGGTATTGAACAACTTGAATTCTCAAGGGTCCGGATCGGCCTGGTACGATATCTTTCCCAGCGCCCTTTTCTATCAAATCGGAGCTCGTTATCCGGGCCGCGCCTCGTTCCAGGCGAAGATGCGCGCCATTGCCGACAGTTGGCTGGCCGCGCTGCCGGTGCTGAGCAACAACTGGGAGCATACGGGCTTCAACTTTCAGACGATGGCACCCGTGGATATGGCCTGGACTGAACCTGACATGGCCATCGGCATTGCCTGGCTCGAATACATGGCTTACCTGCAATTGCTTGACCCGAAGTATCTCACGGCCGCCGATACCTGCATGACTCAAATGGACAGCCGCTCTACAAATCCCTTCTATGAAACGCTTGGTTTCTTCGGGCCGCCGCTTGCCGCTCGCATGAACGCGGAGCTGGGCCGCAATTATTCCATCGGCAAAAACCTGAACTGGATCTTCAGCTCGGGCTCCGATGCGAGGCCGGGGTGGGGTTGTGAGAGCGGACACTGGGGCAACTACGACGCTTATGGCCTGGCAGGAAGCACGACCGACACCAGCGGCTATGCCTTCTCGATGAACTCTTACGCCGCCGCCGGCATCATCGTCCCCGTCGCCCGTTATGAGCCCCGGTATGCGCGTTTGCTGGGTCGATGGCTGCTCCACGTCGCCGCCAATGCCAACCTGTTTTACCCGAACACTCTGCCGACAAATATGCAGTCGAGCGCCGCTTGGGTGCAGCAGACCGGGGTGAAGAGCATCTCGTACGAGGGCGTTCGGCATCTCGGCGCCACCACACCCAATGCCACCGGCGATGCTACCGAGCCGATCCAGGACCTGAACCCTTACGGTGCCTGGGGCAGCGGTTATATGGCGGCCTTGTTCCAGACTTCGAACGTGCCCGGTATTCTGCAAATCGACTGCCTGGCCTCGGAGGCCTTTCCGCCGCCCGCCTTTCCAACTTTCCTCCTCTACAACCCCTACGCTGCCGCGAAACAAGTCACGATTAACGTCGGGTCAAACGCGACTCATTTGTTTGATGCAGTCGTCGGCGCGTTCATCGCCACCAACGCTACCGGAAGCACCACGCTCACGATTCAGCCGGATGCCGCGGTCGTCCTGGTGCAATGCCCGGCAACAGGCGCCTTCAGCCAGGTCAGTCGGAAGTTGCTGGTAGCTGGCGTCGTCATCGACTACTGGGACGGCAGTCAGGACACTGACCGCAACGGTCTGCCCGACTGGTGGGAAAGCCGATACTACGGAAACCCCACCAACGCGCTGCCGCAAGGCGCTGCCGCCAACGGATTCAACAACCTTCAATGTTACTGGCTCGGGCTGGACCCGACCAATCCCCGCTCCACTTTTAAGGCCCAAGCCTCGCACCAACCCGGGACCGGTTACCCGATGATCACTTGGAATTCCGTCGGCGGGAAAACCTACGCCCTGGAATACGCCGATACCCTGCTCTCATCCAGCACGGGTTTCGCGCAAGCACTGACGTTGATTGAGACCAACGTGCCTGCAGGCGTCGAGAGCACAACGACGTTTGTGGACGACTATACTCTCACCGGTGGCTCGCCCGGGACCAACGGACGTTTCTACCGGGTCAGGTGGGTGGGGCCATAAGCATACTTGGGGAGACCTGTGCCTGGCGAATTCTTGAGCGCCAAGGTGAAGTCTTGCTGCTCCGAGGGTGGAAGTCCCTCAAGTTTGGGGCGAAAAGCCCCAGAGTTTAGAACGAAAGAACTAGA
>Ga0315283_10005035_pt1 | contig 11613 bp, 14 predicted proteins | sample YL17G09_0_MG_FD_204541 | JGI IMG/M metagenome (GOLD analysis project Ga0315283, IMG submission 204541) | Sediment microbial communities from Yellowstone Lake, YNP, Wyoming, USA - YL17G09_0 | ecosystem: Environmental > Aquatic > Freshwater > Lake > Sediment | place: USA: Wyoming | collected...
TGGATGCCGTTGTCAGTAACTCGGCTGGATGTGGATTGGCGCTCGGCAAAACGCTCAAGGATCAGGTCCCCGTTCGAGATGTGTTGGGTTTTCTCGGAGAGATCCAGCCCGTTTGTCGGAGACGCAACCCTGATGAAACGCGAGTCTACGTCGATCTGCCCTGTCATTTGATCCACGGCCAGAAGGCCTCTGGTATTCCATCCAATGTGTTAGATGCAACCGGATATCGTTGGGAACTTGCCCCCGCCGCCCGCGATTGTTGCGGCTCGGGTGGAATTTACAACATCGAGAAACCGGCAAATTCACAAGAAATTCTCAGACGCAAATCAGAGTTTCTCAACACGGCCGAGGGAAATCCGGTTGTGCTTGCGACGTCGAATCATGTCTGCATGATGCAATGGAATTCGGCCCGCGCAACCGGAATCGTGAAGCGTCCGTTCAAAATTTCTCACGTCATCCAGTTGCTGGATCCCGGCGAATCCTTGACCGTCAGAAACTCGGATCCATAGCCGAATGGATCGCGCCGGCCGTTGATCAGGTGACGATTGGTCTGCCCTGCCCCCGCTGACGTTGCTACGGCATGCGTGATTGCTCCCGAAGGGGAACGCCGGTGCCGAGCCTGATGGAAATCGGTCTCAAAGTGACCATAAAAAGTTTCCAATGGAAAACCTTAAACGGAAACCTATTCGCCGACCTCGGTGAATTGCATGCGTAGTTTCTCGCTACAGCGGGCTCGTGACATCACGCTTTCAAGGCAGGGACCATCCTCCGTATCGACGAGGCCACAGGATGCCTTGATGACAGTCCATGACCGTGCACAGAATCCGACATGCCGTGGTGTTTGGCGGGAATAATTCACCACCGCCAGACGAGTTCAAACTCGGCCGGCGAACGGGTGACATTCTCTCGGAGGATTTGTTCAGGGGCCGAGGTCTCTGAATGGGAAAGACACGGATGAAATCAGGATCGGGTGATCTTCTTTCCGTGTTTAGGCCTGACCGCGTCGTTTCAATTCAGAAACGACGGCTTGCACGATGGCTGCCACCTCTTCCGGGCTGGAACCATTCGCAACTCCAGGCAACGTGCAGCCACAAATCGGTTCGTCCAAGAAACCATGCTCAGACAGCATGCATTGAAGTTTGTTGGCAAGCGTTAAGAGATCTGTGTGCTGCTCCTCCGATAGCGGCTGACGACCGACTCCCGTGTCGAAGCCGCGAAGACGGACGGCAGTTCGGAATCCGTCTGGAAATTCTGCCGAATAAAGCATCGCATCGAAAATTGTGACGATGTCGAATTGAAGCTGCCGCGCCTCGTCAATCCGATGCGAAATGGTCAAGTCATAGAGTTTTCGAGTCAGTTCTGGAACGACGCCGGAACTGGCGTTGGTTCCTCCGTCGCAGCCAATGAGTAGCATCGGCATCAGTACGGAATCCCAGCCTGTGAGGAAGCTGAAATCCGGACGCATAGGGCGAACCGCTTGGATCATGCGGATCATGTGCGGAATATCGCCAGAGGAATCCTTGATCCCAATGATTTTTGGGCATTCATCAGCCAGGCGCGTCAGCGTTGGAACATCGATGGGGCTGGCAAACATGGGAATGTTATAAAGAGTCACATCAATCGGTGTATTGTCTCCTATTTCTTTGAAATAGGCATAAACCGATCGGGGGCTGAGTTTGTAATAGTAGGGAGCCACGATAGCGACCGCAGTTGCGCCCATCTCGTAATACTTTTCGCAGGCGCGCACGGTCTCTTTGACGTTTGCTTCTGCCGCACCGGCCAATACGGGGACCCGTCCACGCACTTGATGGCAGATAATTTCCATGATGCGAATTCGTTCGTCGGCGGTGAAACGAGTGAACTCGCCCGTCGATCCGTTGGGATACAGACCATGCACTCCTTTGCTGATCAGCCAATCGATGTACCGCCGCAACTCGCTCTCGTGAATCTCTCCCTTAGAGTCAAGGGGGACGATATTTGGAGTGAAAATTCCCTGAAGCTTGCCTTTTGACGGCATAGTGAGACTCGCTGAGTTGTGTAGGTTTGTGTGTGTTTCCGACAGCTGGGATAAATCTACTGCGCGAATCGACCTGAAGCGGTGTTTCATGTGGTGAAAAATCATCAGTCAAGCTTGTGGCAACAACCTGATTGGCACAACCCTGACAACCGTGATAACCGTGCCACAGGAATTATGACAGTTCGCAAGAATCGCCCAGGCCGACAGCACAGCCTGAATCGGCATGCCGAAGTCTAGGACCAGTCTCTGTTGGCCAAGGATATCAAGGCGACACGCATCGAGTTTCCGTTGATGGAGCACGGTCGCAGTCAAATCCGTCACGTCGTGACGATCTTTCACTGCATGAAAATTAATGTCGTCCGTGGCGGCGTGAGCGATTCCGCCGCTGATGTCGCCACCTTGCGGACGGCACACTCCAACTCATTCTGACCATCCGTCTGCGACAAATGGCGGGTGTGTGACGCCGGAGAGATCAAATACTTCGCCAGATCTGCCGCGATGCGAGACTCAACAGATGTGACACACAACGAGGCAACAAACCATCATTTTTCGGCAATCGCGGCAGTTGCCTGCGATGATCCTTTCCGACATTCCAGTCCATCGCGAACAAGTCGATAAACTCACATGCTTCTTTCCCGCGTCGAATCCCGAGGCTCTCGCCGAGCGTGATGAAAAGGTGAACGCCGAACAGCGGACGCCCCCTCAATGTGGCTGCCGCTCGACAGACCAACAGTTTAGAGGCATTCGGCCAGCGCTCTTGGCTGTTTTCGAAGACGTTTTGCGTGCACCGGTTCCAGCCGTTGCTCAAGGAGCATTGCCACGGCTGCTACGGTATGAGGATATCGCCCGCGAGCGGTTAGATTTGAGACAACGACTTTCGGTCGAGCTGCAACGACACGAGGCTGAAGCCACGGCCCTAGCAATAAGTCCTCGGCTCCCCCAGTACCACTGCTGGAACGGCAGCAGCCACATCGATCATCGCTCATAGTAATCATCACCGGCCCGAGCCGCTTCGGCATATATTGGCGGCAAAGTCAAACCTCGCTGCCGCAGTCGTTCAGCGCGGAGTGCGACGTCGAAGTGAGGCGACCGCCGCGGCTCGGGCAACACCGCTTTGCGAGCCGGTTCCAACCACTCGAACGCCATGTGCATCGCATTCAAACCGTAGTCCGTTGGTGCCGGCGCAAGACTCAGGCCACCACCATCGACAACGTAATCGACATGCAATCCTATCGGCAGCGGCACCGACTCTGTCTCCAACCACTTTGCCAGTTCCGTACCCGGAACCAGTTCCGCAGACTCGGAACTCCGCTTAAGTCCTCGATAGCTAAGAACCAGAAGAACATCAGACTCTGCCGCTAGCGATCGGCTCTCCGACTGCCACTCAAGCAGAGAGCGGACTACTTTGACTGGACCGAGTCGATGCGGAGACCAATCGAATTGCTGAACCTGAGCCAGCTCCGCCCGTCCTGTTTCACTATCGCGAGCCAAAGCCACGATTCGAAGCGAACGTTCCGGCGACAAGCGATTTTCAGGGAAGCGAATCGAGGCTGTGACCCGCTCGGAAGCAGGAGCAGTCGTCGGCGACTCGACTCCTACAGACGGAGCCGGCTGGAGGTCCCCCAAAACTTTACGGACCGCTGCGAGCGGCAGTTCCTCACTGATACCGGTGACTTGCTGGCTGGCACGGTAGCCATACATCTCTGGCGGCTGGTCGATGGAAATATACAGCAGCTTGGGTGTGGCGCGACCAAGATAATCCTTGGCCACGAGCGCATTCGCTTCGTCATCGACTGCGATGAGGATGTCTGGGCGAAGACGCGCCACCGTGCGGTGCGCATCCTGCACCCGCAAGCGAATCGATTCGGGACTGAGCCCTGGTTCGTCGAGTCGCAAATAATGCCGCTCGAGGTTAATCGGTCGACGATTGCGTTCCAGATGCTGCTCCATGCCTCGATCGACATCTCGGACCCATAATCCTCGTTCGCTGCCAGAATGCAGGACAAGAATCCGTGGGCGATTGAGGTTGAACCAGACGAGAGCGAGCAGCCCACCGACCGCGAAACAGGCAATCAGGATTCCTCGCAGCTGGTTCATCAGTGCAATCCTAACCAGTTCCACCAAGGTATGGACGCGTAGGCGACAACGACGCGAGCTAGGTTCATCCAGAGGTTGTAGCGAAAAAAACGAGGCGGATCAAAAGTCTCGCCGCAGCCTTGAAACAGAACCTGCAGGTAAACAGAACTTTGATACGGCAGAAACCAGATATCGCTGAACATGGCTGTCAGGAAGACACAAATCCATGGGTGTATTCCATGTGCCGCAGCGACCGGCAGAAGGACGACAACCGAGACGAGCATCCCCGCGGTGACAGGCAGGGCGAGCCGAACGATCAGGGTCGTGGCGAGCGCAGCAAGGATAAACAGGTCGATCCGCCCATTGATAAATCCGAAGTAGCCGGCGATCGCTTCGGCGAGGCTGGATTGTAACCCGTGATAATCCATCACCCGCGTAATACTGTCGACCCCGAGCAGGAAGAACAGCATCGGCCAATCAATCTGCTGGCGGAAGTCCTGTTTGGAAAATTGTCCGGAGAGTAACAGGCCCACGAGAACACAGCCCGCCAGCAAAAAAGGCGGAACCTGATGCCAGGAGTAGGTCGCCGCGCCGACTAGAAAAAACAGAAAACCGGCTACGGACAACCACTCGCTCGACGAAAGCGGTCCGAGGAGTCGCAGCTGCTGGGCAATGCGCCGCTTGGGAAGCGGCTGAGCCTCGGGCGATGAAAATAATTGAGCCGAAACCAACCCATGAAACAGGGTGACGCCAACCGCAGCAACCCCTGCCGCCAAGAGCCAGAACAGCCCAATGAACTCTTCCCGAATCTGCACAGGCAACAGATTGACCGCGGCGATATTGGCCGACTTGCTGGTCGACATCATCGGCGACATCAACATCGCTCCAGAAAATGTCGCTGCCATCAGAGCCGTTGCAGCCGTACCGCCTCGCGCCAGTCTCAGTCCTTCGAGCATGTCGCGATACAGCGGCAGCAGGAGCGCAATGCGGTTGTTTCCCGAGGGTGTAATCGGGGAGAGTAGATAACCGCCAAAGAGCACCACCAACTGATGAAAGAAGGGGCGGTCAGGCAGCCTGAGCAACAACCAGAGCATGATCCGGTAACTCAATCCGGAAGTCGTGATGATCGCTGCAAGAGCAAATACACCCAGCAGTGTGATCAAACCAGGTGAGGAAAAACCGGCCAAAGCCACTTCTGGCGGCGCGAGTCCGATGAACAGCGTGGCGACCATCGCCACCAGCGGTGGGATGAATTCATCCAGCAGGGAAAACCCCCAGAGCAGGATCATCGCCGTACAAATCGCCGCAGTGATGGCCGCTTGGACAGTCGCTTCCGCTTGCAGGAGTAAGAAATAAACCAGCGGAGGCAAACCGATCGTCATCGCCCAACCGACCAGCTCCAGCCAGCCTGCTTGGATTTCTTTTTTGGGAGACTTGATGCCGGGCATGATCGGCAGTGACTCTCCCGCTAGACGGGAAGCAAGCAGGGCGACGGCTCGCTGGCCGCACAGCGGTTGCTCCTGAAGGAAAGTCTGGAGCGCTTCGCGAGGAATCATCCAGCCAACTAGTCGCTCGTTGGCGGTGGCTATAAGGGCGTGCTGCTGCAGTCCAGCCGCTAGTTCCTCACCGCAAGCTCTCGCTGCCGCTTCGACTTCCTTCCCTGTGGGAGTTGTCAGTCGAACTCGACCCTTTTCCCAAACGTAAACACCCCTGGCTTTGTCACCCGCACGAAAGACGACATCAGCCGCTGCAAACTCGACCGGTTCCGCGGCACCTAGCAGACGAACCATCCGCGCCGGAGCAACCTCTTTGAACAGCTCAGATCTTTGCAAACACTCGAGCGCGGAATCCATAGCTTTAAGGATAGCCCTGTTAATGGCAGTTCGGCAATGTAGGGGCTCGCGACAAGCGGCGGATGCGTCGGGCACGGGGCCGTCGGCGGCGCCGCGAGCCCTGAAAATTCCCCCCAAACAACACGCTGGCCTGGTTAATTTTTACGCTCGGCGCAGTCCGTTTCTCAATCCGGCCAAGAAGCGGGGCGATTGTGACTCGCCGGACTCGCCGTGGCATTGGTCACAAGCTGTGGATGTCGATCGCGGGCAGCGCGTCGGGCGATGACTGACAGATCTCCCGCTCGTCATGCGCCAGCACGAGTTGGTTCCAGTCGGTGGGCGGCCCGCGTGAGCCGAAGAAACGGGAGGCGGCTGGAGCGGCTCACTGAGGTGCGTGAGGATCTTGCGGAGGGGGTGCAGGCTCGTTGATGAACGCGATCAGCCGGATGTCGCCGCCGCAACTCGGACACGCGAGGGGAAACTCCTCCCCCACCCGCGCCAAGAGCTTGGCCCAGGCAATCCGCGACGTGTCCGTGGGGGGGTGGCTTAACGCCCGAGTCGCAGTATGCGTATGCGGCTTGGGTCCGCCCCGCATGCCCGCATGGTGGCTCGTCCCCCTGCTTCGCGGCGTTGCCAATCGCCGGTGCTGTGACGGCAGGCCGCAGCGGGTGATTCGGCGCGAACGCCCCCTGGTCGCGGTGCCGATGCTTCCGGGGCGGCGGTATCAGGTCCGCCCAACTGTCAAGGAACTCAAACGGTGAGAGTTCCACGACGCCATTCTCACCAGGCCGCGTGGTGCCGATTCAGTCCACCCACATCATCGGCACCCCGGCCATCGCCTTTCTCAGCCGTGCCGCGCCGTAATCGGTAGCCATCTCTACCACCACGTTCAGGAATTCGTTCCGCTGTTCCGGTAGCTTTCTTGGCGCGCCAAACACTGCGGACAACGGCTCAAAATACCGATCATCCTCCCTCTCGGCCTTCGGCAGCACCCGCCTGCAGTCGGTGTTCTTGGTCTGGAACGAATCAAAACATTTCCCCAGCAACCGACGGCTGAGCCCCTACCGATTCTTCACATTTGTGAACCGCGTGATCCCTTGTGCCATTCATATCTTCCTTTCGTTCGCTATGGTTGTCGTGTTGTCTCCCGCGGCACCCGTGATCACTCGTGAGCCATTGGTTGATGTGCGCCCTAGTGACGGGGAGGCAAACGCCCACAGGAATTGTTGTCCGCGGAAATTCTCCGCGTTCTCTTCTTCGGCGTCCCTGTGCTCCCTCGAAGAACTCGAGCGACGAGAATCCTTCAGAGGCGATGGCGGCGTGGAGAGCCGACTTCTTGGACTCGCCCGCAGGAGCGACGAACTCTGCCACGACCACATCGACGACCGCGTCACGGTCAGAACCGATCAGCAGACCACCGCTCAGTCAGTCGCTACGATTATCGATGCCCTCCGCGACGCCGTTTGACGGATGTCGCACCCGTAGAATTTGACTCCTGCGGGGAGCGGTTCTTACGGCGGCGTTCCGTCGAGTGCTGTCAACAAGTCTACTATGGCGTCAAGATGCCGGACGACGTGGGTTCTGATGAAACCGGGAGAACCGGTGACGAGGATGGAGAGGGCCTTTGAATCCATGTCCCGTGAGTGGACCCACGGATCTTTGGGGGGCCAGTCCCGAATGGCGAAACATTTTTCCGGGACATTAAAAAAATCGGCCAGTGAAAAATGGGGCGAGTGTGCAAATCTTGACAAAATTGTGAACAGGTCCGCACTTGGATCAACAAATCACTCACCGCGATCCCAATGAAAATAAACCATCGCCCCGGAGAATTTTGGGATACCATACTCACGTTGGAAAGATTTCCAAATTCACGGCTTAACCTATCCGTTTTCTGATGGAAATTGGCCATTAGAACATGCCAGCCGCCACCGATCCAAGAACCATGAGATTGACTATGAAGTACGCGTTGCACATCCTCATGACAATCGTTGAAATCCCCCTGCTTGCCGCAGTTGCTCAGGTACCGAATTCCTGTCGTGAAGATACGAAACCTGTGCCGGTGGCGGCGGGAGTTCAGTACGAATTCATTGGCCGCTACGAGGTCGACCGTCTCAATCAGATATTGACGACGGACGCTCCAACGTTCACGCACATGCCAGTGACCAACACGCCCGCACGCAACGCGGTGCGAATGTATCGAATCACCTATCCCTCGGTAATTCCAGAACGCAACAATCGCCCGACCGTTGCATCCGGATTGATTGTGATTCCAGAGACGACTGAGAAGTCGCTGCCGATGGTCTCCTACCAACACGGAACCGTGATGGAAAAACTATCTGTTCCTTCGTTCCACGAACAGTCTCCCGAGACGCAGTTGATGATCGCACAGTTTGCCGGTCAGGGGTACGTCGTCATCGGAGCCGACTACTTCGGACTGGGGACATCCACTGAACAGGATGGCTACATGGTCATGGCAAACCATCAGCAAGCGTGCATGGATATGTACCGCGCCTCGCTTGCGGTACTTGCCAACGAAGGAATTGCCATGAAGCAACTCTTTCTTACTGGCTGGTCCCAGGGCGGCGTCGTAAGTATGGGCTTCCTCGAAACCCTTGAGAAGAACAACATTGCTGTTGCCGCGGCCAGCACGGCATGTGCCCAATGCGATGGATTTGTGATGCTGAGCGGGTTCCTGAATCATCCGCGCCCCATCGACGCGCCGTGGGTGTCCGCCATGTTCATCCTGACCGCGTTCTCCTACGAGGAGTACTACGGCGTTCCCGGATTAGCCGAAGCGTTGTTTACAGAGGCACAATTACGAGTTGGCCCGCCGGATCTACATGAAAGAGGCCTATACTGAACCATGGCCAGGCGATCTGCATAAGTTGATTCCCAAGGAGTATTTCGCCCCGAACTACTTTGCCGGAACTGCTTATTGAAATCTCATTCAGAAACTGTACGCCTACCGCTGGCAAGTGAAGACGAACGTTCGGATGTACTACGGCGAAATCGATGAGTGCCTAACTAATGATTTAGCTCGACTACCTTCCATCCACCAGCGCGCCATGGGCAACACTCAGGTCGAAGCAATCAGCTCTGGGGCTGATGCGAATCATCGCGGCACATATGCCCGAGCCGTGGCAGAGTGGAAGAAATGGTTTGATTCCATGCGTGCGCAGACACCACAGAGCGTCGGTCCTTAAAACCCCGCTGCTCTGACACGAAAATGTCACGACGAATCCCCTGCTGCAGCCCGTGCACCGCGCTCGTACGAACCTGAAGCAAAGGATGCCGCACTGCAGAGACCCCCGAAACTCCTCCTCGGCGTGTGACAAAAAGGGCCGCTCATGAACGCTTCGCCATTCGAGCTCGCTCTCGATTTGTTCGGTGACGATCTTGTCGAGCGGCGTCTTCTCGGGCCGGCGACGCTCGTAGCGACGGGACGCAGCGGGGCTGCAGAGCTTTGATTTTTTGGGGTGGCCCTGATGCCAAAAACGCCGGATGAACGGCGGGGCATCGAACAGACGCGGGGTGGCCCAGTTTGCTTCAAGCTCAGTGCTTACTACAAGAAAGATCAAGCCGATGGTCAATAATACAAACAGCATCAATCGCCATCGAACCTAGTCGTGAGCCATGCAGGGCCGCTTCTAACGGTCTCTTCGGTGACCGACCGGGCTCGCCGGGTGTGAGACTTGAAGGAGTCCGTGGAGTTTTGGTGAGCACCACGCCCATCAAGGATTCTGGGCGTGCCACACACTCGTTTTATGATGTGCCTGAGCGTTGGCTATCCCGATCGCTAGACAGATCTCGAAATCCAGCAGCGACATCGGTCCGGTCAGGCTGCGGACGGCCGACTTGCAGTGACCAACGCTGACGAAGTTCTCGAACTGCAGAAACAGGTCCAAGCCATTACTGTTGATCAATCTTAAGCCGAAGACATGCTTGAGCTCACAACGCGCACTCGGTCTCATCATCAATTGACGCTCGATGTGAGCACTCGACGAGGCTTGACACTTTATCGAGCGAGTCAGGCAATGGCGTATGTCGAAGGCCGCACAGATCCTGAAAGCACTACTGGACAGCGTCGCAGTCCCAGCCTAGTCTCTCATTGGCGAATGGCAAGTTGCAGCGACGGCGTCGCATGCATGACAAGCCGGGAAAAACCTGAGTGCGACACTCAAGCGATTTTATCAATCCTCGGCAAGCTGAATTCTCACAAATCTCTCGACAGTTACATGTTCCAGAAAATACATCGTCCAGAAAATGCCTGATCCATCCTCTATCACCGGAATCATCATCGTCGATCACGGCTCGCGCCGCCGTGAGAGCAATCAGATGCTCCACACCGCCGCCGATCGTTTTGCTACCCAGTCCCAGTACGCGATCGTTGAACCCGCGCATATGGAACTTGCCGAGCCGACGATTGCTCAAGCTTTCACGAAATGCGTCGCGCGCGGTGCCATGGAAATCATCGTCTTTCCGTATTTTCTATCTCCTGGCCGCCACTGGACTGAAGATATTCCAGCCCTCGTGAAAAACGCCGCCAAACTCCATCCCGAGGTTCGCTGGCTTGTGACGGCTCCCTTTGGTCTGCACCCGGGAATGCTCACTATCATCAACGACCGCATCCAACACTGCCGGGAACAGGCCCTTTCGCCAAACACCGCCACCGGCTGCGATGTCTGTCGTGAATCCGGTCGATGTTTGTTTTCTCCGCAATGAAGATGTTGTTGCTGGTCTCCTCAAGCTTGAAAACGGCGGCTGAAACCATCAGGTCACTGTTCCCAAGGGTGCTCCGCAATATTAATTCCGGACCACTTTCCAACGCTGCTCTCCGCGTTTCATTGTTGACAGTGCACTCGTTTGGCGTCTCAGGCTAATGCGAGGCGACTGCAAGTTTCAGTCAGACCGAGCATCTGGATCGTTGGCATGATGCAGGGTGTGAAGTTCAATTTCGGCTACGAGAACCGAGTAAATCTCAAGGCTCTGGCCGAAGATTTTCCGGAATCCGCATGGAAATCGCTGAAGCGATCCGAGCGGACCATCGCGACAACCGAACGAGCGAAACCCGTGAATGTCAAACGGCAGGTCATTCGTCAACGCGGCTATGAACATCTGGAACTGGAACACGAAGATGTCGCTGAGTTCGAATACAGGCCGACGGCCTGCCATCGCAGTTATCGGATGATTGTCGTCCGGAAGAACATCACGAAGGAAAAGGGTGAGACTGTGCTGTTCGATGAGATTCGCTACCGGTTCTACATCAGCAACGATGACAAGTCCGTCGTGCCCGAACAGATCGTGTTCCATGGCAACAAGCGATGTGATCAGGAGAACCTGATCGCGCAATTGAAGAGCGGTGTTCGCTCGCTGTGTGCTCCCACGGACAACTTGCTGAGCAACGGTGGATACAGGCAGATGACGTCCCTGGCATGGACGCTGAAAGCGTGTCCGCTCTGCTGCTGCCGGCGTCACTACGCCACCGACCAAGGCACGAAGCAGAACGCACACGACTGCTGACGATGGAGTTTCGAACCGTTCTCGACTAGATGATCCATGTGCCGTGTCAGATCATCCGGCATGCTCGCAAGACCGTCTATCGCCCGCTGAACTGGACCGATCTGACACCGGCGTTCTTTCGATTGTGCGACAGTCCGCAGATTTAGCCATGTGACGTCGAACTGGAAA
>Ga0315283_10005036_pt1 | contig 11611 bp, 10 predicted proteins | sample YL17G09_0_MG_FD_204541 | JGI IMG/M metagenome (GOLD analysis project Ga0315283, IMG submission 204541) | Sediment microbial communities from Yellowstone Lake, YNP, Wyoming, USA - YL17G09_0 | ecosystem: Environmental > Aquatic > Freshwater > Lake > Sediment | place: USA: Wyoming | collected...
AAATGGCGCGTTTTCTTCACTTCTGGACGGACTGGCAGTCATGAGGTCGAGGGTTCGATCCCCTTCAGCTCCACCATCCTCTGACGGGGCGGTTCCGTCCGTCGCGCTCCCGCGACAAAACTCCTGGCTGCGTCACGACGTATACCGGGCGCGCGCAAGCGCCTCGGGAGGATTCGGATGAACAAGAGACTCGTCGCCTTTCTCGCGATCCTGGGCGCCCTCGGATTCCTGGCCATCTGCGCGGGCGTCGCGATGTCGTTCTTCGGCGCATATCCGAAGGGGAGCCTTCCCGGGAAGATCCTCCTCGAGGCCGACTTCGAGCGGCCGATCGAGGAGTACATGCCCGACCAGCCGATCACGAGGGCGTTCGGGGGCGAAGAGCCGACGACGCGTGATGTGATCGATACCCTGGACCGCGCGGCGGGCGACGATCGCGTCGTCGGACTCGTCGCTCGACTCGGCGCCGTTCCGATGGGCATGGCGCAGATCCAGGAGATCCGGGACGCGGTCGGTCGTTTCCGAGCCTCCGGGAAACCCGCGATCGCCTGGGCGGAGACGTTTGGAGAGTTCGGGGCCGGCAACGGCTCCTATTACCTGGCGACCGCGTTCGACCAGGTCTACCTGCAGCCCTCGGGGGACGTGGGCCTCACCGGCCTGATGTACGAGTCGCCCTTCATCAAGGGGCTCTTCGGCAAGTTGGACGTCGTTCCGCGCATGGACCATCGCTACGAATACAAGAACGCGATGAACTTCTACACCGAGGAGAAGTTCACCGAGGCGCACCGTGAGGCCATGAAGAAGCTCATGGACTCGCAGTTCGGCCAGATGGTTGCAGGGATTGCGAAGGGTCGCGGATTGCCCGAAGGCCAAGTGCGGGCCACGTTCAACGACGGGCCGTATCTCGGTCAGCAGGCGGTCGACGTGAAGCTCGTCGATGGGTTGCTCTACCGCGACGAGGTCTACGCCAAGGTGCGCGAGAAGACCGGCGCCGACGCTGAGATGCTCTACCTCCAGAAGTACCTCGAGCGCGCCGGCCGTCCCCACGAAAAGGGCGAGAAGGTGGCGCTGATCTACGGCGTGGGCGCCGTGCAGCGCGGCTCCGGCGGGTTCAGTCCGATTTCCGGCACGGCGATGGGGTCGGACACCGTGGCCGGAGCGTTTCGCGCCGCGCGTGAAGACGACGACGTCAAGGCGATCGTCTTTCGCGTCGACAGCCCGGGTGGATCGTACGTGGCTTCCGACACGATTTGGCGTGAGACGCAACTGGCCCGCAAGGCAGGGAAACCCGTCATCGTCACGATGGGGAACCTCGCGGGATCCGGCGGCTACTTCGTCGCGATGGGGGCGGACAAGATCGTCGCGCAGCCCGGCACGATCACGGCGTCGATCGGTGTGCTCGGCGGGAAACTGCTCACCAAGGGCTTCTGGGACAGAATCGGTGTCACCTACGACGAGGTTCATACAAGCGACAACGGAACGATGTTCACGGGGGCGCAGGACTACACCCCCAAGGAGTGGGACAAGTTCCAGCAGTGGCTCGACCGCGTGTACGTCGACTTCACTTCGAAAGTCGCTTCGGGAAGGAACCTCGAGAAGGCGAAAGTCCTGGAGATCGCCAAGGGCCGCATCTGGACCGGCGAAGATGCCCTTGGGCTCGGGCTCGTCGACGCGTTGGGCGGATTCGACGTTGCGTTGAAGCTGGCGAAGGAGGCCGCGAAGATCCCTGCCGGCGATGACGTGAACCTGGTCGTCTTCCCGCGGAAGAAGAGCTTCTTCGAATCGTTGACCCAGAAGCTGCCGGACAACAGCGAGCGAGACGCCTTCGCGAAGGTCGCCGTCGAGCTGGCGACCGAGTTGCGGCCGGCCCTCGTCATGCTCCAGGACCTGGGTTTGGCGCACGACGCTCCGGGCGTACTCATGATGCCGCCCGTGCGCGCGGGAAACTGAGAGCGCGAGGCGCTAGGCCGGATACAACAGCGCGCGCTCGCGGTCGGCCAGGAAGCCCGCCAGGCCCGCCGACCAGACGGCCTCCATCTCGGCGAGCGAGGCACAGGCCTCGAGCATGGGGCGCAGATCGGGCCGTCCGAGCAGAAGATCGATCGCGAGCCGGTCGTCGACGAACTCGTACCGTTCGCGCCGCCAGTCGAACAGATCCGGAGCCAGTCGGCGGGCCTCCCGGAGGAGCACGAGATACGTCGCGAACGGTCGGGCGGTTGCGCGATCAACCACGTGGACCTGCACGCCCCCGCAACTGCGGCCGGCGTGCTTCTGAAACGTCGGACGGAACCAGGCCGCCCGGAAGAGCACTCCGTCCAAACCTTCCGTGTCCCCCGCGTAAGCGAGCGCGTCGGCGAACGCGGCGGCGTCGATCCACGGGGCCCCCACGAGTTCGAAGGGGCGCGTGGTCCCGCGTCCCTCCGACAGGTTCGTGCCCTCGACGAGGCAGCCGCCGGGATACACGCGCGCGGTCTCGGGGGTCGGCATGTTCGGCGACGGCAGGACCCAAGGCAGTCCCGTGTTCTCGTAGTGCATGTCGCGCGTCCAGCCCGACAGCGGCACGACGCGCAGGTCTCCGCCGATAGAAAACGCGTCGCGGAAGAGCCGCGCCAGCTCCCCCGTGGTCATGCCGTGCCGGACCGGTAGCGGAAAACGGCCGACGAACGAAGCCATGGCCGGATCGAGCACGGGGCCTTCGACCGCGAGCCCCCCGATCGGATTCGGTCGATCGAGGACGACCACGGGAATGTCCGCCTCGCGCGCGGCTTCCATGACGTAGGACAAGGTATAGACGAACGTGTAAAACCGAGTTCCCACGTCTTGCAGGTCGTACACGATCGCATCGAGTCCCGACAACGTTTCGGGCTTGGGCCGGAGCGAGCTTTCGGTGTCCCCATACAAGCTGACGATGGGTAATCCGGTCGCGCGATCGGCGGGCTCCGCCACGGCCTCCATGTCCTGGGCTTCGCCACGCACCCCGTGCTCCGGACCGAACAAGCGGGTGACCCGGAAGCGGCCGTCTTGAACGAGGCGGTCGACGAGATGTCGTCCTCCGGCGTCGATCGACGCCGGATGCGCGACGACTCCCAGCCTCGCGCCGCGCGGGAGACCCGCTGCGTCTGAGGCGGGATCGAGAAACGATTCGAGGCCGGTACGGACGCGACTCATCGTGTTCTCCGTAGGGGCCATCGTAGCAGCGGGGCGGTGGCCTCGCGGGCGAGCAGGGCCCGGGTACAATGTCCCCGGAGCGTGCAATGTGACCTACTTCTGTGTGGACTGCGAAGCGTCCGGGCCCGTACCCCCGTTGTTCAATCTCCTGTCCATCGGCGCCACCGTCGTGCACCAGAGGGACGGCCGTCACGTTCTCGGCGAGTCGTTCTACGCCGAGCTCAGGCCCATCTTTCCGGGTTTCGACCCTGGCGCCATGGCTGTTTGTGGTCTCGATGCGGAGCGCCTGCGCCGGGAAGGGCAAGAGCCGCGCGAGGCGCTGGAACGCCTGGCGCGTTTTGTTCGGGAGCAGAACGAAGGCTCCTCGGACAATCCCTGTTTCGTCGGTCACAACGCAGTGTTCGACTGGTCTCACATCGCCTACTACTACGCGCACTTCGGCATGGCGAATCCGTTCGGCTACAAGGGGCTGGACACCAAGAGCCTCGCGATGGGGCGCCTCGGGATCTCCTGGCGCGACACGTCCAAGGAGAATCTCGAAACGCTTCTGGCTCTTCCCCCACAGGATCCGGCGCAGATTCATCGGGCGGACTACGACGCGCGGTATCAGGCGCTCATCCTCCAAGCGCTCCTCGACAGGAGTGCTTGACACCGCGGAGGCTGCGGCTTAGGCTGACCGGCTTCATTAACGCCGCCCGGAGAGAGCCTCGATGACGTCGGGGAGCCAGTCCGACGACTCCGTGATGTACGCCACGAGAGTGGAACTTGGCCGCGAGGCCTGGGTCGCCCCGAATGCGACGCTGACGGGACGGGTGAGTCTCGGCGCTCTCGCCTCGATTTGGTTCGGGTGCGTGGTGCGCGGCGATCTCGAGCCGATCGCGATCGGCGACGAAACCAACGTCCAGGATCTGACGGTCGTTCACGTGGACCGGGGTTGCCCCGTTCTCGTAGGGAGCCGCGTCACGATCGGGCACCGGGCGGTGATCCACGGCTGCATCGTCGATGACGACGCCGTGATCGGCATGGGTGCCGTGCTCCTGTCCGGAAGTCGCGTGGGCCGAGGCGCGCTCGTGGCCGCGGGGGCGGTTCTGCGTGAAGGGTTTGTGCTGCCGCCCGGCGCGATCGCCGCGGGCGTACCCGCGGTGATCCGAGGCGAAGTGGGCCCGGAGTTGCGGGAGCGCTTCCGCGATGGCGTGGAGTCCTACCTGCGTCTCGCGGCGCGGTACCGGAGCGGCGCATGATCACGCCGCGGGATGTCGCGACGTTTCGATCGGTGATCGAACGGGCGAAGCTCTACGTTTTGGTGACCCATGTGAACCCCGACGGCGACGCGATCGGGTCTCAGGTGGGCTTGGGCCGCTACCTGTTGTCGATGGGCTTTGAAGTCCGCATCGTCAACCAGGACGAGACGCCGCACGATCTCCGCTTCCTGGAATTCGACGGTCCGTTCACGGAACGCTACGACGCGAGCCGTCACGACGGCCTTCTGGATGCGGCCGACGCGATCGTGCTCGTCGACAACTCCGCGCCCGACCGCCTTGGCCGCATGGAGGCTCCGGTCCGGGCGCGCACGGCGAAGACGTTGTGCATCGACCATCACCCCACGCGCGGGACGCCGTGGGCGCGCAATGTGATCGACACGTCCGCGAGCGCGACCGCGGTGCTGATTTACGAACTCGTGCGGGAAGTCGGCGGAACCCCCGACCGCGCGTCGGCGGAAGCCCTCTACGCGGGGCTCGCGACCGACACCGGTTTCTTCCGTTTCAACTCGACGTCGCCTCGTGCTTTTCGCATCGCGGCCGAGCTTCTGGAGGCCGGAGCGGAGCCGACCCGCTGTTACCGCGAGGTCTACGAGCGCAATACGCTCGCCTACACGCGCCTCCTCGGACGCGCTCTTGCGTCCGCGTCCTTGGGCGAAGGCGGCACCGTCGCGAGCGCGGGGATCACGATAGGAATGATCGACGCCTGCGGCGCCGCGGGCGTGGACACGTCGGAGTTCACTACGCCGCTTCTCGCCATCGACGGCGTGCGGGTGGCGATCCTCTTCCGCGAATTGCCCGGCGGCAAGGTCAAGGTCTCGCTTCGCTCCAAGGGCGAGCTCGACGTCTCGCTGATGGCCGCGGAGTTCGGCGGTGGCGGGCACCGAAACGCGTCCGGAATCGTGATGCCGGGTCGCTTCGAGGAGATCGTCGACAGAGTGTCGGCGCGCGCGGTGACGCTCGCGGCGGACGGCCGGTGATCGTCCGAATCCTCTACTTCGCCTCGTTGAAAGACCGTGTGGGCGCCTCCGAGGAGACGCTCGAGGTTCCGGAAAGCTGCGATGTCGCCGCGCTGTGGGCCCTGGCCCAAGAGCGCCATCCGCGCCTTCGGGATGTGACGACGCGCCCGCTTGCCGCGTGCGACATGACCTACGCGGCGTGGGATCGCTCCGTAGCCGGAGTCGAAGAGGTCGCTTTCTTGCCGCCGGTCAGCGGGGGATAGGCGTGATCTGCCTGCAGGCGAACCCGATCGACACGGCCGCGGTCGCCGCGGCCGCGGGCGGCGACGGCGACGGCGCCGTTTCCGTGTTCCTCGGGACCGTCCGCAACGTCAGCGTAGGGCAACGTGTTCTCTTTCTCGAATACGAGGCCTACGCAAGCATGGCGGAGCGAGAGATGGAGCGGATCGCGGCGGAGGCCATCGTCCGATTCGGGGTCACGAAGGTGGCGATCGTCCACCGCATCGGCCGCGTCGAGATAGGCGAAGCCTCGGTCGCGATCGCGGTCGCGGCGCCCCATCGTGCCCCGGCCATGGAGGCGTGCCGTTTCGTCATCGACACGCTCAAGACGAGCGTTCCCATCTGGAAGCGCGAGCATTTCGAAGGTGGCTCGGTCTGGGTCGAGGGGGCCGGGCGGTAGCGGAGTGCCTAATCCAGGTCGAGGTCGGCCATATCCTCTTCGGCAAAGCCGAGGTAGTGCGCCAACTCGTGGTGCAGCGTTCGCGCGATCTCTCGCTTGAGTTCGGACTCATCGCGCGCGAAGCGCTCCAGGTTGCGCTGGAAGAGGAGGATGCGGGGCGGCGCTTCGATGCCGGGGGCCGCGAAGGTTCGCTCCGTGCGCGCGGTGCCGACGAACAGGCCGAGCAACTCGGGATCGAGCGGTGGCGCCTCCTCGGTCAGGATCAGCTCGGTGGGAAGGTCGTCGACGACGACCGGTACCTCGTCGAGGCAACTCCGGAACTCTTCGGGGAGCATCGCCCCGGCGCGAGCGACCACCCCCGCCATGGCATCGTGCGAGAGCCGGATAGGCATCTGGAATCGTTCTGGATCAATGCGGGCGGCCGCGAGAAACTTGTCGTCCGCGTCGTCGAAACGGCCCTCCCGCTCCAACACGAGGCCGAGGACCCAAAGGGCGTCGGCGTGGGCCTTTTCGGTGGCCAGGGCGGTCTCCGCGTCGGCTCTCGCCTCCGCGAATCGACACGTCGCAAAGAGCGCCTGGGCCCGCGCGGCGCGGAATTCAGGGTCGTCGGGGTCCAAGGCGATGGCGCGGCCGAATTCGAGGACCGCTTCCCCCGGCAGGTCGAGTTCGCCGAGCGCGACCCCCGCCAGAAAATGGAGCACGGGATCGTCGGGCGCATCGTGGAGGGCCATGCGCGCCGAGGCGAGCGCGCGATCGGGCGCTCCTTCGTCGAGGGCGTCGTAGATTTCCTCGACGAGCCGGTCGTCGTCCTCGGGGCGTTTCGCGGTCATAGGATCGGCACATGCTACCATGCGAAGACGATGCCACAGAAAACCCGAGACGACGTCCGTAACCTCGCCATCATCGCTCACGTCGACCACGGCAAGACGACCTTGGTCGACGCCCTGCTCTGGCAGAGCGGGATCTTCAGGGACAACGAGTACGTGGCCGACCGCGTCATGGACTCGATCGATCTGGAGCGCGAAAAGGGCATCACGATCATGGCCAAGAACACGTCCATCGTGTATCGCGGCACGCGCATCAATATCGTCGACACGCCCGGCCACGCCGACTTCGGCGGAGAAGTCGAGCGCACCCTGAAGATGGTGGACGGCGTGATGCTCCTGGTGGACGCCTCCGAGGGGCCGCTTCCGCAGACGCGCTTCGTGTTGCGCAAGGCGCTGGAGTCGGGGCTTGCCCCGATCGTCGTCATCAACAAGATCGATCGCCAAGACGCGCGCACGAAGGAAGTCCTGAACGAGGTCTACGACCTGTTCATCGATCTCGATGCCACCGAAGATCAGCTCGAGTTCCCCGTCCTGTATGCGAACGCGCGTCGTGGCATCGTGCGGAGGACCCCCGACGGTCCCGATGAGCCCCTGACGCCGCTGTTCGAGGAGATTCTCAAGAACGTCCCGGCACCGAAGTACGACGACCTGATGCCGCTGCAGCTCCTGATCACGACGCTCGACTATAACGACTACGTCGGACGTTTGGCGATCGGCCGCGTCTTCAACGGCCGGATCGTCAAAGGGAAGGACTACGGGCACTGCCGCCTCGACGGGACCGTCGTGAAGATCCGCGTCACCGCGCTGTACGGCTACGACGGCCTGAAACGCGTCGAGATCGACGAGGCCGGGCCGGGCGATATCGTGGCCGTGGCCGGACTTCTCTCGGTGACGATCGGCGAGACGATTTCCGATGCCGAAACGCCGATCGCTCTCCCGCCGATCACGGTCGACGAACCAACCATCTCCATGATCATCTCGACGAACGACTCGCCGGTCGCCGGTCTCGAGGGCCAGTTCGTTACCTCGCGAAAGCTGCGGGAGCGCCTCTGGAAGGAGATCCTGACGAACGTCTCGATTCGCGTCGAGGAGACCGGCTCGGCCGACGCGTTCCGGGTGTCCGGGCGTGGTGAGCTGCAGTTGGCGATTCTCATCGAGATGATGCGTCGCGAGGGCTACGAGATGTCCGTCGGGAAGCCCACGATCGTCACGAAGGAGATCGACGGCAAGATCCACGAGCCCCAAGAGGAGTTGATCGTCGACTGTCCCGAGAACTTCGTCGGAGTCGTGACCCAGAAAGTCGGGTCGCGAAAGGGGCGCATGACCCGGATGGTGAACCACGGGACGGGGCGCGTCCGATTGGATTTCCGGATCCCCTCGCGCGGATTGCTGGGCTTTCGCACCGAGTTCCTCTCGGAGACGAGGGGGACCGGGATCATGAACCACCTTTTCGACGGCTTCGTGCCGTGGCAGGGCGACATCCCCTCGCGCGCGACCGGCGCTCTGGTTTCCGACCGGCCGGGACGTACGACCGCGAACGCCATCGAGCACGTCCAAGAGCGCGGAACCATGTTCATCGGGGCGGGTGACCAGGTCTACGAGGGGATGATCGTCGGCGAGAACGCTCGGTCCAACGACCTCGACGTCAACGTCACCAAAGAGAAGAAGCTCACGAACATGCGCGCGTCCGGTTCCGACGACGCCGTGCGTTTGGTTCCGCCCCGCACGATGAGCCTGGAGCAGGCCCTGGAGTTCATCAAGGATGACGAACTCGTCGAGGTGACGCCCAAGGCGTTTCGGCTCCGCAAGAAGGTCCTTGCGGCGGCGCGCCGCGGCCGCAAGTCCTGACCGTGTGTTATTTTGCCTCTCCGTAACCCCTTTTCGGGACGGAGCGGCGAGATGCAGCCCCTCGAGATCCTCCGCTTCACCTACGGTCCGTTCGCGGAAAACACCTACGTCGTGGTGGGTCTGTCCGGACGGCGCGCGATGATCGTGGACCCCGGAATCGGAAGCGAGCCGGTCTGGGACGTCCTCCGCGATCGCGGGCTCTCGGTCGAGTTGATCCTCAACACGCACGGTCACCTGGATCACGTGGCCGGCAATGCCTTTTTCAAGAGGGAAACCGGCGCCCCGATCGCGATTCACCCCGCCGACCGGCCGTTCCTCCAAAGCGTCCGCAAGCAGGGGGCGATGTACGGCCTGTCCGTCGAGGACTCGCCGCCCGCCGATTGCGACCTGGTCGATGGGGTGAGCCTGGAGTTCGACGGCGCGATGTTTGACGTGATCCACACGCCGGGTCATACCCCCGGCGGTGTGTGCCTCCGCCGCGGCGTTCAGATGCTCGTCGGCGACACGCTCTTTGCAGGCTCCGTGGGACGCACCGATCTTCCCGGTGGCGACTGGGACGCCTTGGTCGCGTCGATCCGAGAGAAACTCTTCATCCTCCCCGACGACGTGCGATGCCTTCCAGGGCACGAGGGGGAGACCACGATTGGTCGCGAGCGCCGCACGAATCCACTCGTCGGCGACGCGGCACTGGGGATCGCACGATGAGTTCCTTGAACCTCCTCGTCGTCGGTGGCGTCACCAGCGCGCTCGGCGCCGCCCTCGGCTGGTTTCTGAACAACAGGCTCGGCGCGAGGAGCCTCGTCGCGGCTCGGCTCAAGGCGGAGGATTTCCAAAGAGCCGCTCTGCGCGAGGCGGAAAACCTCAAGCGTCAGCAGATCGTCGAGGCGAGGGATCAGATACTCGCCGAGAAATCGAAAGCGGATTCGGACCTCCGCTCGCGCAAGGGGCAAGTGGCCAAGCGCGAGCGCGACCTGAAGCAACTCCAGGACGGCCTCGCCGAGAGTGAGGCCGAAAACCAGCGACAACGCGAGACCTTGCTCGAAGCGGAAAAAGATGTTGCCGAACGCGAAGCCGCGCTCGCTTCCGATCGGGAAGTTCTGGAGAAACTCGTCCAGGAAGAAAACGCCCGCCTCGAGTACGCCTCGGGATTGACGCGCGACGAGGCGCGGCGGCAACTGCTGGCGAACCTGAAGACCGAGGCTCGCTTCGAGGCCGCCGGCCTGGTCAAAGAGATCAAGGACGAGGCTCAGCGCGGCGCCGAAACCGAGGCCCAGAAAATCATTGCGCTGGCGATGGAACGCATCGCGTCGGACCTTTCCGCGGAGCGGACCGTGACGCGGTTTGCCTTGCCCGCCGGCGGGCAGATGCGAGGCCGGATCATCGGGCACGAAGGCAAGAACATCAAGGCGTTCGAGCAGTTGACCGGAATCCAGATCCTCCTCGACGAATCGGGAGAATCGTTGCAGCTTTCGGGGTTCAACCCGGTGAAGCGTGAAATCGCGAGGCGTGTCCTCGAGATGCTGCTGAAGGATGGCAACATCCATCCGCGCCGCATCGAAGAGTTGACGCGCCGCCACCAGAGGAAGCTCGACGACGAGATGAAGAAGGCCGGCGAGCAAACGCTCAAGGAAATGGGCATCAAGGACGTTCAGCCCGAGATGGTCAAGTTGCTCGGGCGGCTGCTCTTCCGAACGTCCTACGGCCAAAACGTGCTTATGCACTCAAAGGAGGTGGCCTACCTCACGGGAATCATGGCCGCAGAGCTCGGCCTCAACGAGAAAATCGCCCGCCGCGCGGGGCTGTTCCACGATATCGGCAAAGCGGTCGACTACGAACGTGAGGGGACGCACCCGGAAATCGGCGCCGAGGTGGCGACCCGCTGCGGCGAAAACTGGGAAGTCATCAATGCCGTGGCCGCCCACCACGAAGACATCGAGGTCACGACTCCGATCACGATCCTGGTCGCGACCGCCGACGCGCTGTCCGGCGCGCGCCCCGGGGCGCGACGCAAGAGCGCGGCCGAATACGTCCGGCGCATCGAACAACTTGAAGGGCTCGCCAACGGCATGGAGGGCGTCGAACAGTCCTACGCGCTTCAGGCCGGGCGCGAGATCCGCGTCATCGCGAATACGGATCTCGTCGACGATGCGCGAATCGATCTTCTGGCTTCCGACCTCGCCCGCAGAATCGAAACGGAAATGGACTATCCGGGCAAGATCAAGGTGACCGTCATCCGCGAGATCCGCGCGCAGGAAGTCGCGCGGTAGTGCCGGGTACCGTTCCCTCTCTTCTGCTTCTGACGGCCGCGGCGACGGCGACGCTGCACACGCTCATCCCCGATCATTGGCTCCCGTTCGTTCTCGTGGGCCGGGCGCGGGGTTGGTCGGCGCGGACCACCGCGGCGGTGTCCGGATTCTCGGCCTTCGTCCACACGCTGTTGTCCATCGCCTTGGGCCTGCTCGCGTTGGGCCTGGGGCAGACAGCCGCCCGCGCCATCGGTGAACGGCTCGAACGCGCGAGTGGGATGCTGCTCGTTGCCTTCGGTGTGGCCTACGCCGTGTGGGCCTGGAGGAAAGGCGGCCACTTCCACCCCGGGGGCGCCCTGCTCCACGCCCGAAACGAGCACGACCGCTGCGACGGGCACGAGGGGTTCGTCGAGAGCGAGCACCTTCATTATCACGCGGACGACGCCTGGATACGCACGGAAGCGGGGAAAGGGGCGATCTCGCTCGCGATGATCGTCGGCCTCAACCCGTGTGTGCTGCTGCTTCCGATCATGGTGGCAACGGCGGAGCAGGGACCCGGCGGCGTCGCGCTCGTGACCCTGGCCTATTCAGTCACGACGATCGCGTTGATGGTGGGGCTTTCGGTCGC
>Ga0315283_10005038_pt1 | contig 11610 bp, 9 predicted proteins | sample YL17G09_0_MG_FD_204541 | JGI IMG/M metagenome (GOLD analysis project Ga0315283, IMG submission 204541) | Sediment microbial communities from Yellowstone Lake, YNP, Wyoming, USA - YL17G09_0 | ecosystem: Environmental > Aquatic > Freshwater > Lake > Sediment | place: USA: Wyoming | collected...
GCCCGTACTACGACGAGGTGATCCAGAAGCTCCGCGAAGCCAACGCGGACGACGACGAGGCTACTCAACCCTAGGGTGAATCGTCCGCATCGCCGCGACCGTGAACAGCGCGGCCTCGATTCGCGGGTTGACGTGAACGTTGGCGACGACGAGCCGGGTGGTCCCGGCGCGCTTCGTGTCGGTCAACGACCACGCGTGCACGATCGGGACACCCGAAATCTCGCGCACGTCGCTTCCTTCGAACACGCGGCGCAGCGAACCTTCGACGTAGGTCTCGACCCGGATCGTCACGTAACGCCCCTGCAGTACCCAGAAGACGAGCTTTGAATACTGCGAGTCTTCTTCGGGCTTGGGCACCGCTTCGATCTTGAAGCACGGCGCGCCGGAACGAGACTCCTCGCCGAGAAGCGTGTAGGTGTACGCGTCGAAATCGCGCTCTTCCATGTCTTCGTAGGTGAAATGCGTGCCGAGAAACCGGGTCGCTTTTTCCTGCCTCGCCACGCGGCGATCGCGATCGATCGCGGGAGCGTAGAACCACTGCTCCGCGGGTTGGCCCGCGTGCGACAGCGTCAGCAAGCCGACGCCCTTCACCTCCGCGGGCTCTTGGAACTGGATCAGCCCCTTGGCCTCCGGTCCCCAGCCCAGGCGCCACGAGCGCCACGCCTTCTGCTTGGTCTTTCCCTTCTCCTCGACCGTGATGACCCCCTCCGAGTACTCGGAAGCCGTCCGCCGGCGCTTGTCCACCTCGTCCATGACGGCGTGGCCGTCTTTCGGCTTGTCGGGAAGGGCGAGTGCGATCGCGAGCATGACGGCGAGACTCAAGGGACCTCCTATTCGAACTCGAGCGCTTCGGCCGGCGACACCGAAAGGGCGAGGCGCGCCGGGTAGACCGCCGCGAGCACGGTGACGACGACGAGGAGCGGCGCAAGCCCCAGTGCCAGGGCCCACGGAAACGCATACGGGAGCGTCCAGCCGGTGTTGGTCGCGCTGATCGAATCGGCGGCGTAGCCGATGAGATACGACCCGAGGCCGTAGCCGACGACGCTTCCAACGATGGCGATCCCGAAGGCCTCCAGCACGATCAACGCGAACACCTGGCGCCGCATCGTGCCCAACGCTTTCAGGATCCCCAGCTCGCGCCGCCTCTCGGCGACCGAGATGACCAGCGTGTTCGTGATCCCCAAGACCGCGACGAGCAGCGCGATCACGAGCTGGATGTACGACAGAGCGAAGAACTGGTCGAGGAGCTTGTGGATGTTCCCCTTCATCTCCGCGGCCGTCATGATGAACAGGCGGTCGGTCTTTCCGGACAGGCGCGTCCTGATCTCCTGCGCGATGCGCGCGCGATCGGCCGATGGCTCGGCCAGGATGTCGATCGTGTCGATGCCCTCGTCTTTCCAGCGGGATACGTAGACGGAGCGGTCCATCCAGATCGTCCCCTGGTCGGACGAATAGTCCATGACGACGGCGAGGACGGGTATCGTCAGCGGGCCGGTCGGCGTGTCGAGCGTCACCGTGTCGCCGACCTTCTTCGAAAACAGCCTCGCAAAGTTGTCCGAGACCGCGACGCCCTCTCCGCGCGGCACGCGCGTGACGAGATTCCGCCTGGAGCCGGCAACCAACGTCATTTCAAGACGCCGGTAAGTGCGCTCCAGGGGGAGCGTGGCGAGAAACGGGCGCTTCCCTTCGTACTTGAGGTGGATGCCGCGAAACTCCTCGACCCAGCGAACGCCGGGAATCCCCGCAAGGATCTCCGCGAACTCCGGGGGCAGCCGGTAGGCTTTCGAGAAGAAACGGTCCGAGGCCGTGACGTAGAAGTCGGCGTTGATGACGCCGTTCATCCAGATCGTGTACGAGAGGCGAAACGCGTGCGTCAGGCCGGCGAGCGTGAGCACGAAGCCCAGCGAGACCATGAGCGCCAAGACGGTGGCCGACGTGCGGCGCGGCGCCTGCAGAAGCGTATCCGTCGCGATGCGTCCCTCGACACCGAAGACCCGCTCCATGACAGGGCGCAGCACGCGGACCAGAGGGCCGATCAGGGACGGGGCCAAGAGCAGCGCGGCGCCGTTGATGAGGAGCATGCCGAAGATGGCGCCCGGAAACGTCTTGCGCGCGATCGTGACGACGACCACGCCCGCTGCCGCGGCAACCACGACGCCCGCTACCAGGCGCAGCCGCCCTGAACCCGCGGAGACGCGCTGGAAGCCGCCCTTGGCGAGCGCCTCGACCGGCTGGAGGCGCGCGGCGGAAAGCGCCGGAAAGAACGCCGCGGCGATCGCGCTGGCCACCCCGAGCAACGTGCCGACGAGGATGACCGTCGGGTCGAGGGCGACGACGGCCTCGGACTGCGTCAGACCGTAGGCCACCTCGGTCAGACCTGCGATGAACTTCGTCGTGGCCTGGGCCAGTGCGAGCCCCGCGCCGACCCCGATCGCCGCGCCGACACAGCCGATGATCGCCCCCTCGACGAGGAACAACCTCAAGATCGCTCCGCGCGCGACGCCGAGCGATCGCAGGATGCCGATCTCGCGGCGGCGGCGGGTCGCGGCGACGGCGAACACGTTGAAGATCAGAAACACCGCGATGAACATCGCCTGCCACGACCCGAGCGTCAGCGTGCGGCCGAAATTCTCGATGAGGACTTCCATCTCGGCGCCGCGCCGCGCCGGGGGCTCGGCCGTGTACCCCGGGCCCAGCACTGCCAGGAGTCGCTTGGCCCCCTCTTCAACCGTGATTCCGGGTGCAAGCACCACGTCGACGCGGTCGAGCAGGCGGCCGCGCGCAAAGACGTACTGTGCGGCGTACAAGTCCATCAACGCGAGGTTGCCGCCGAAGGCGGTCGCGGGCCCTTCCGGCTTGATCAGCCCGCGCACCGTGAACGACTTCCATCCGTGGCCGGTTTCGAGCCGGAACGTGTCGTCGAGCTTCAGCCCTTTTCGCGCGGCGAACTCTTCGGTGAGGCAGATCGAATCGGGCTGCGCCAGGAACACGAGCGGATCGTCGAGCACGTCGTCCCCGCCGAAGTCCCAGTCCCGGATCGAGCGGTCGCCGAGGAAGTCGACGCCGAGCACCATCAACGATTGCTCGGCCGCGCCCTCCGGCTTGACGACCGCCTCGACGATCGGCTGCGCGGCCGATACACCGGGCACGCCGCGCACCAGGTCCACGATCTCCTCGGGGACGCCGGCTTCGCCCGAGGCGACCTCGAGTTGCGCTTTCCCCGCGATCTTGTCCACGGTGCGCCGCAGCGAGGTGCGTAGCGACGCCGACGACAGCTCGATCGCGATGTACACGCCGACTCCGAGCGCTACGCCCGCGAGAGTGAGCAGCGTGATGACCCAGTGTTTCTTGAAGTAGGGCCAGGTGATGCCGCGAAGCAGGAACCACATGGTTCAGCGGCTTCGATCGGAGACGAGCATCCCGTCCTTCAGCGACAGGATCCTGTGGCACACGCCGGCCGCCTCGGCGTCGTGGGTGACCATGACGAGCGTCGAGCCCACCTGGCGGTTGATGCGATCGAGGAGCTCGAGGATCTCACCCCCGGTTTTCGTATCGAGGTTCCCGGTGGGCTCGTCGGCGAGAAGGACGCGGGGAGCCATGACGAGGGCGCGCGCGATGGCGACGCGCTGGCACTCTCCCCCGGACAACTCGTCGGGAAGGTGCTCGGCCCGCTTGCCCAGGCCGACGAGGTCGAGAAACGTCTCCGCGGTCTCCCGCGCCTCGGCCGCCGGCCGGCGCTGCAGCCTCATCGGGAGGGCGACGTTGTCGAACGCCGACAGCGTCGGAAGCAGATTGAAGAACTGGAAGATGAAGCCGATCTTGTCGCGCCGAACCCGCGTGAGCTCGTCGTCGCCCAGGCCGGTCAGCTCCGTGCCGTCGAGCCGGACCGAGCCCGAACTCGCCTGATCTAGCCCCCCGAGCAGGTGGAGCAGCGTCGACTTCCCGGACCCGGACGGCCCCATCACGGCGACCATCTCGCCTGCCTCGACCGTGAATGAGACGCCGCCAAGCGCCGTCACCCGGCGCTTCCCTTCGTAAGTCTTGACGGCGTCGACGACGGCGATGATGGGCGCGTCGATCACGCGGGCCAGACGCCCACGGAGCTCCCGACCCAGTCGAGGCCCTTGTTGTGGTCGACCCCGTGGATCTTCCCGCGTGAGAGCCGGACCATGTTGATCGCAAGCTGGTAGTCCGTGGCGTCGTCGGGCTTCAGGAACATCATGCGGATCTCGGCCTTCACGCCCGTGCCGTCCGGAGAGATGAGCGCGGGGGCGTATTCGACGCGCTCTTGGAGGATCCACTGCGAGCGCTCCGCGTGCGGGATCGCGGCGATCGCCTCGGGCGTCAAGTCGGGGTTGACACCGGTTCCCGCAAACGAAAACAGCGGCTTCAAGATGTAGTCCGAGCACTGGTCCGGGATCCGATCGACGTCCGAGAGGTACCAGGTCTTGGGGGCGTACGGGTGATGGATCCGCGGGAGCGAGTCCTTCGACCAGATCCAATACCAGTTCGGATGGCACACCCACGTCACGTCGAGCTCGTCGCGCCAGTCAAACGGCAGTTCGACGCCGCACTTTTCCAGCTCGTCGAAAACGATGCGGTTGTAAAGGCGCGAGACTGGAACCATGCGGCCGTCCTTCGGCGCGAACAGACGGCGTCCCTCGCAACGCACGGTCGTCGCGTCCACGCTGCGCACACCCAAGAGCCTACGCGTGGCGTGGAAGTCGGGGCGGGTTTTCTGCTGCTCCGGCGTGAGATCCAGCAGGACGACTTCGTCGACATCGGCATCGGCAACCACGGTGCGGCGCAGAAGCTCGATGTAGGCGGCGCGGTCGTTCCCCGAAAACAGCGGCGTGAACCGCTGAGGCATCCCGGGGATCGACGCCAGCACTTCCCCCCAGATCTCCGCCTGCACGAGCTGCATCGCGTAGAGCGAGGGGAATCCCTGAAGCTCGATCAACCGCGGCGCGAGGGAACCGTCGGCCTCCCGTACGATCGCAAAATCGATGGCGACGCATTGCGGAAGCGCGTCGTCCCCTGGGGCAAAGAAGTGCTCCGGAATCGCCCGCCGTCCGGCGGCGAGCATCTCGGGGCGGCACAGGATGGCCAGGATCTCCTTCGCGCCGGTTTCGAGCTTCGCCCGCAAGTCGGCGGGGACGAGTAACGGCATCTCGGCGAGGCGGAACCCGTATGAGGGCTCTTCGAGGCGCTCCGCCATCAGGGCGCAGACCCGCCGGTAGAGGGAGTCGTGGTAATTCGCGTTGAAGATCGCGCGGAGGGCTAGGTCCACGACGACGCCGTCGCGGGAAAAGGGGACAGTCCCCTTTTTCTTATCAAAACGGTATCCGGGGAGTTTTGTAAGAAAAAGGGGACTGTCCCCTTTTCCCGCGACGCCATCATCCCGCGAGCCCGTGCTCGGTCTCGGCAGCGACGTAGTCCATCACGGCGCGAAGATCGTTGGTGGCGCGATAGACCGCAAGCTGGCGCTCCGCGCCGGTGCCGCCCTCGACGATCGTGCGCACGTACTGGATCTGCTCGCGCGTCCCGAGTTCGTCGACGACGTCATCGACGAACTCGAGCAATTCCTCGAGGAGGTCGGTGTACGGAACTTCAGACTGCCTGCCGAAATCGATCAGAAGCCCCCGAATCCCCCACCGCGCCGCGCGCCACTTGTTCTCCATGATCAACGAGCGGCGGTAGGGACGGAAGGTGATGTTTCTCGAGTGCAGCAGCGACAACTTCGCCGTGATCGCCTGGAAAAGCGCGGCGATCGTGATCGTTTCTTCGGCGCGCAGCGGAATGTCGCAGATCCGGTACTCGAGCGTGTCGTAGACGTGGTGCGGACGCACATCCCACCAGATCTGCCCGCCGTCGATGATGCAGTTCGTCTTGACCAGAAGCTCGACGAATTCCCGGTACTCGGCCCAGCCGGTGAAGAAATCGGGGATGTTCGTGCGCGGGAACTTGTCGAACACCTTGCAGCGGTACGACATCCACCCGGTGTCGCGCCCCAACCAGAATGGCGAATTGACCGACAACGCCAGGATGTGCGGAAGGAAGTACCGCGCCTGGTTCATGATCGCGATCTGCAGCTCGCGATCCTCGACGCCGACGTGGACGTGCAGGCCGAAGATCAGGTTCGCCCGGGCCACCATCTGCAAGTCGGAGATCAGCCGCTCGTAGCGCTGGTTCCCGCCGCTGATCGCGACGTTCCCCCAGTGCGTGAACGGATGCGTCCCAGCGGCTGCGATGCGCAATCCGTTCTCCCGGGCGAGGGCGGCGAGCGACGCGCGTTGGGCGAAGATCTCGGACCTCGCCTCCGCGATCGTCCGGCAGACCCCGGTGCCGACTTCGATCACCGGCTGGTGCAACTCGTGCTTCAGCTTGCCGAGGAGGGGGCCGTCGCCCTGCGAGAAGATCCGCGCGACGTGAGAGCGCAGTTCCCGAGACTCCGGATCGATGATCTGGAACTCTTCTTCGATCCCTACCGTCAAGCTGGGACGCTTCATGCCTTACACCTTGACGATGGCGCCCTTCATCTTTTCGGGCCAGTTGCCCGTCAGCTCGATGGGCCTGGGGTTCATGGCACGGTCGATGAGCATGTCGGCCACTGTCTTCAGGATCCAGTCGAAATTCTCTTGGCCGACCGAGAACAAATCGCAGTCGGGGGCAGGGTTCATGAAATCGATCGCGTACGGAACGCCGTCGCGCAGCGCGAACTCGATCGTGTTGAGGTCGTAGCCCAACGCGCGGCACAACGCCAGGCAGTCGGACTCGATGCGGCGCGCGAGCTTCGGCTCGGCGGGCGCTGCGTTTTGCACGTACCGGTTCTCGAACGAGGCACGCGGGTCGTAGCGCATCACGCGCACGTGGCGCCGGGCCACGCCGTAGCACCGGTAGTACTCGGTGAATTCGATCGCCTCTTGCGCCATCATCGAGAGCGAGGCGGTGCGGTCGTAGGCCCGAAAGAACGACTCGCGGTCGTCGACCTTGTACACGTCCCGCCAACCGCCGCCGTCGGCCGGCTTCATGAAGATCGGGAAGCCCAGGTAGTCGAAGACCGAATCCCAATCGACGGGGTAAACCAGATTCGAATACGACTCGGCCTTCGTGTTCGGCGGATGATCCTTGTGGGGGAGCAGCACGGTCTTCGGGACGGCAACGCCGCACGCCTGGGCCACGACGTTGTTGAAGAACTTATCGTCGCAGCTCCACCAGAACGGGTTGTTGATGACCTGTACGCCGCTTGCTGCCGCCTGCTTCAGGTACGTGCGATAAAAGGGCACGTCGTGGCTGATCCGGTCGAGGATGACGTCGTAATCGGCCGGGATGTCCTGGCACAGCGGGCCGATCTTGCAGGGCTCGGCGACGACCTTTCCAGCCGACTTCCGGTTGATTTCCTCAGCCAAGGCGGGGGGAAACGAACGCTCTTGTCCGTAGAGCAGACCAATCTTCTTGGGCAACTTGACCTCTCCCGTAGAATGACGGGCTACTTTATCCGAATCGCCCCCCCGCCATCAAGGCGGGGGGCCGCCGGGAGGTTGTTCATGCATCGCGAGTATCACCGCTGGCACTCTCCGTCGCTCGGGCGAGACATGGAACTGATCTGGTACGGCCACTACGGCCGCCCCCTTCTGGCGTTCCCAACGTCGCTCGGAAGCTGCACGCAGAACGAGGATATGGGGCTTTTGCGCTCGCTATCCGACAAGATCGACGCGGGTGAGGTCCAGGTGTGCTGTGTCGATGCGATCGACGCCGAGTGCCTATACAACGACGACGCCCACCCGGGCTGGAAGGTGTTCCGCTACTCCCAGTACGACCGGTACCTGATCGACGAGGTCGTCCCGATGATCCGGGCCAAGGCCGGGCGCGAGGACCTGATTACCTTCGGTGCCTCGTCCGGCGCGCTTCACGCCGTCAACTTCGCCGGGCGTCACCCCGAGGCCATCTCCCGCGTGATCTCGTTTTCGGGGCTGTACGACATCCATCGGTTCTTGCACGGGTACTGGGACGACAACTGCTACTTCAGTTGCCCCGTGGCGTTCTTCCCCAATCTGCCGCCGTACGAAGTCGACCGGATGAAGCACATCGGCTGGGTGATCGCGACCGGCGAACACGACCATCTCGTCCAGGCCAACCGCGACTTCGCCGGAATGCTCGCCGGCAAGGGGTTGAACGTCCACGCGGAGTTCTGGGACGACGTCTTCGGCCATGACTGGGGCTATTGGAGCGAGCACCTCAGACGGTTCGTGCCTTAGAAGACCAGTCCGGCAGCCGCTTTCGAGCCTCTCAGATTACGGCGCCCGCTGCAGCGCCGCGGCCATCACCGGCTCGGGGACGCCCGCCTTCTTCCATTGGACGAGATCGTTCGCCGAGAAGGCCGACGCCAGCGTCTGCTTCGAGACGTAGTCCACGAGCAGCCCGGTGCCTACCTGCTCGCGGCGGAGTTGCTTGACGTCGGCGAGTAACTGCGCGGGCGTTTTCGGAAGAACGGCCGGCGCGACCTTCGAGTTGACGCGCGACGGCGGGACCGACATGACGACGCGACTTTGCGGTCGGGCGGGAGCAGCCGCTGCTGTGGCCACGTGCTCCGGCGCGGGCTGCGGGACGGCGGCGAGCCACGCCTCCTGGAGACTCGCATCGCCGAGGACTCTGGCAGCAGCTTGCTGCAACGCGTCGGCGAGCACTTCCTCGCAGTTGACCGGATTGCGCCAGCGGCCTTTGGTCTTGCCGGCCCCGAGCGCGGTGCCCGACGCGAAGACGCGCCCCGATCGATCGGCCAGGGTCCAGGGGAGCTGCACTTCCGCGGTGAACGTCGATCCGTAGAAGGCGTGCGTCTCCGAGACGTGGAACCGCGTTACGCGGATCATCATCACGAGGTCCGAGCCGTCGTTGGTTTGGACGCCCCACGCGCCGAACCGGTCTTGCACGGTGGTTTTCAGGTAGCTCGGGAGGTGGCCGGCGTAGCGGATGCGGAACGTGTCGTCGCCGGATCCGGTCCCCTCGCCGACGAGGTCCTTGGTCTTGACCTGGCGGGAGTCCTCGATCGCAACGGCGACCGGCTTGTTCGAGATCCCCTCGCGCAGCGTTGCCGCGTCCGACCCGATCTTTTTCGTCGGAATGAACTTCAGCGGGATGATGAGGTCCTCGCCGGCGAGGACCAGATCTACCGCAAATGCTAGGAGAACAACCGAAACAACCCCGGCAAGACGAAAGGTGCGCATGGAATCCTCCCTTGCGCATCATTGCCTTGCAAGATTGGGTGCAGGAAATAGGGGACAGTCCCCTTTTTCTTATCAAATCGGTATCCGAGGAGATTTGTAAGAAAAAGGGGACTGTCCCCTATTTCGCCTAGGCGTCGACGGTCTTGCTGCGAGCCTTGCGCGGTGACGGATTCGTCTTTGGTGTGACGACCTTGTAAGGCCGCTTCTTCGCGGGAGCCATGAAATCCTTGAAAACCCGAAGCGCCTCGCCGACGCTCCACGCTTGCGCAGGGCAGCCGCGCGGCGCGTGCGGGGCGTCGCCGTCGAAGATTTCTGAAATCGTTCCGAGGCCGGCCTCCTGCAGATGCGGCTTTAGCCCTTCGATCGCCTTGCGCGCCTTGGGCTTGCCGACCGCCCCGTTGGTCTTGACGAGCGCGTCGGCGTAAGGGCCCAAAAGCCACGACCAGACGGTGCCCTGGTGGTAGGCCGAATCACGGGAGGCGGGATCGCCTTCGTAGCGGCCGCGGTAGGCGGGGTCGTCGGGCGCCAGGCTGCGCAGCCCGTAGGGCGTCAGCAGCTTCTGCTCGATGACGGCGAGGACGGAGCGCGCCTTGTCCTTGGGGAGCATCGGATAAGGAAGAGATAGCGCGAACACCTGATTGGGGCGAATGGAAGCGTCCTGGCGATCGCCGTCGACGACGTCGAACAGGCACGAGGCCTCGGCGTTCCAGAAGACCTCGACGAACCGCTCTTTGACCTGCTTTGCGCGCGCGAGGAGGCTCGCGCTGTCGGCCGCTCGCCCGGCGCGCTTGCGAAGGTCTGCAAGCACGCAAAGCGCGTTGTACCAGAGCGCCTGGATCTCGACGGGTTTGCCCTGCCTCGGCGTGACCACCCAGTCGCCGATCTTGGCGTCCATCCACGTGAGCTGCGTGCCCGGGGCTCCCGCGAGCAACAGGCCGTCGTCGTCAACCTTGATGCCGTAGCGCGTGCCGCGCTCGTGCCAGCCGACGATTTCCTCGAAGACCGGCAACAACTCGCCGAGGACGAACTCCTCGTCGCCCGAGGCTTCGAGGTAGCGGTGCGCCGCAACGAAGAACCACAACGTCGCATCGACGGTGTTGTACTCGGGCGCGTAGCCTTCGTCGGGGAACCGGTTGGGGAGCATCCCCGCGTCGACCGATCGCGCGAAGGCCCGCAAGATCTTCTTGGCGTCGTCGTAACGCCCGGTCGCAAGGCAAACGCCGGGGAGCGCGATCATCGTGTCCCGCCCCCAGTCGGAGAACCACGGGTAGCCGGCGATGATCGTGCGCAGATCCTCTCCGCGACGGACGATGAACGAGTCGGCGGCGAGCGTCAGCGCCCTCACCGTATCGTCGTCCCCGGCGACCGCGCTTGCTACGGCCTTCCTCCGCGCGCGCTCCTTGGCGACGAGCGCCATCGGATCGCGACCGTCGACCTCTCCGGTCGAGACGATGACGCCGAATCGGTCCCCCTTGGCGAGCTGCCGGTGGAACGCGCCGTAGCAGAAGAGGTCCTCGTACGCGTCGAGTCCGCGCTCTTGCTCTTTGGCGTACTCGAACCGGAAGTACCAGTCGGGCTTCGCGGAGAACGAGCAACCGGCCGCCTGGAGGAATAACTCGGGGGCGCCGTCATAGGGCCGAGCGCGGAAGACGCCGTCCGCGAACGTCGCGTTGGCGAAACGGATGGCATCGTTTCGGTGCTGCAACGCGTGGTAGTCGCGGTAGGCGATCAACGGGCGCAGCTCGAGAGAAAAGGACGAGGGTGCCTCCAGGACTTCGTACAGGACGACGGTCGTGTTCTCGCCGTGGATCGCCGTGATGGTCTTTCGCAGCTTCACGCCACCCGCCTCGTAGACGAACGTCGGCATCGGGTCGAGCGCGAACGACGAGAGCATCTCGTAACCCCGGGGGTTCACCGCGCCCGAGTAACGGTTCGTGTCCAGTTCGAACCGTTCGTCGCCGAGCACCAGGGTCTCTGAGAGCTTGGACAACAGCACCATCCGCCCGACCGGCGGACGCGTCGCCGCCACGAGCAGCCCGTGATAGCGGCGGGTGTGGCAGCCCGCGATCGTGCCCGAGGCCCAGCCCCCGAGGCCGTTGGCCTCCAGCCATTCGCGGCTCGCGGCGTTTTCGAAGTCGTGGGTGACGGTGGCATCGAACGAGATCGGCATCATTTTCCTTTCACGCCGTCACGAACGGTGACGGACTCGAAGGAATAGCCACTTTCGCGCGTTCTCGCCAGATCCTCGACGAACTTTGCAACGGTGGCGGTCCATCCCGTCTGATGAGATGCGCCGACCCCGCGGCCGGTTTCACCGTGGAAATGCTCGTAAAACAACACGAGGTCTTTCCAGTGCGGGTCGTCCCTGTAGCGCGCGTCGTCCGCG
>Ga0315283_10005039_pt1 | contig 11609 bp, 9 predicted proteins | sample YL17G09_0_MG_FD_204541 | JGI IMG/M metagenome (GOLD analysis project Ga0315283, IMG submission 204541) | Sediment microbial communities from Yellowstone Lake, YNP, Wyoming, USA - YL17G09_0 | ecosystem: Environmental > Aquatic > Freshwater > Lake > Sediment | place: USA: Wyoming | collected...
CCATTTCGCTGAGCAGCACCCGCATGTCGCCGAGCACCCGCTCGCGCACCGCCGAAACATCGAGCGCCCGGGGTCCCAGGCTGCGGGCATGCTCCCAGTAGATATTGGCGTAGACCTGAAAATGGTGTAGGTCGGACGACAGGGGGGTGGCCGCGCGGGCTGCCGTTTCGGCCGTGATTTCTCCCGTGGTGGCGAGTTCGATCCCCGCCTGCTCAAACGCCGTTTCGATGACTTTGATGGTTTTGGGTTTTGCCAGGTCAAACTGCAGCAGGTACGACTCCGGCCGGATGATCCCGCCGCACACCACCGTGTCGATCGCCGGCGCGAACAATTCGAAGGTCTTCTGCGCAGCGGCGAAATTCTCCTCGCCGCGGAACGCGCCGACCAGCACGTACGCGAGCTTTTTCGGCCAGCGCTCCGGGTTGCGCACCGTATTGCGGGTGAGTCCCGCCGGCGTGGGCACGAAGCCTTCCTTGGTCCAGGCGAACGTCCGGTCGAGAAAGACCTTGACGTAGCTGCTCGGACCGAAGGCATTGAGGGGAGAGAGGAACACGACGATGTCCGCCGCCTGGAACCGCTCCATGACCGAACCCATGTCGTCTTTGTGAATGCACACACCCGGGTGCACCAGCCAGCAGCTGTAACACCCGACGCAGTGCTTGATCTTCAGCGGGCACAAATCGACCACATCGACCTCGGCGGCACCGCACCTGAGCCCGGCGAGAAAGAATTTTGAAAGACGCTGGGTGTACCCGTTCTTGCGCGGGTTGCCCATGATGGCCAGGATCCTCACGGCAGCCCCTGCATCAGTGCCAGGGTCAGGCTGCCCTTGGCTATAACCTTGCGCTTTGACATGGCTTCGACCTCGTAGGTGTAGAGGGCGCCGAAATTCCGTTCGGCCCGGGCGGTCATCTTCAAAGTATCGCCCGGATAGGCGGGATTGACAAACTTCATGTTCGAAGCGGCCAGGAAGAAGATCTCGGGGGCGTCGCTCCCCGCTCCGCCCTTGAGCTGTTTGGTGAAGCCCCAGAGCAGACCGCAGGACTGGGCCAGCCCGTCCATGACCAACACCCCGGGCACGATCGCCTTTCCGGGGAAATGCCCGGCGAAAAATGGTTCGTCGGGCTTGATCAACCATTCGGTCACGATCAGCTTGTCGGGCACCAGCTTCGTCACCTTGTCCACAAACAGGAACGGCGGACGGTGCGGCAGTATTTCGAGGATCTCTTCGAGCGTGAACGAATACGTTGTCACGGCTTCACCTCCCAGACCGTCCCCTTGTCGAGTTCCCGCAATTGCGTGGCGATCGCCCGTTCCACGCGCTCGACCAGAGCGGCCAGTGGCTCTTTCTCCTGCAGCCGCACGGGCTCGAGAAAACGCAGGGTAAAATTGATGGTGCGCGGGGGGAAGATGCTTCCCGGCCGTTTAGCCATGAACGGCAGATCGGACTGGAGCACCACCGGCACGACGGGAACGTCCGCCGACCGGGCCAGCCTGAAGGCGATGTCGCGAAACGGCAGAAGCCGCCCCGTGACGGAACGCGTCCCCTCGGGAAAGACGATCACATTGCGCCCGGCGGCCAGCACCCCCTGCGCCCGCTGCACCGCGGTGGAGAGCGAACCGAGCGAGCCTGCTTCCACGCTGATGAAGTCGAGATGCTTCACAAAGCCGGAGTACAGGATGTTGCGGCCGTAAGCCGCCTTGATGATCACCGCAGCGTCGGGCACCGCGGACAGTATCAGCGGTCCGTCCATGCGGCTGCGGTGGTTGACCACGTAGACTGCAGGCCCGGCCGAACGCGCCTGCTCCAGTCCTGAAATCTCCCGTACCCGGTAGACCCCGAGAAACGGCAGGTACCGGCGCGAGAGAAAGAACACATACCACCGGAAAATGCCGTGGATGAACCGGTGCCGCAGACCGGGGAACGGCGACATCGCGATATACACCGGGGTCACGATCACGGCGAATATGACATGGCCCGAGAAGTAGAACAGGTACCCGATCGCGGCGGCCAGGGGGGTGAGCGTCATGCGCTTCATGATAGCGCAAACGCGTCCGAATTGTGCAGCACGCCGCTCTCGCCGGTCCGGTCATCAGTGCTATGATCGGCACTGGAATCAGGATACGTTCGGATGGGGGGAATGTATGAAAATTTATTTCATCTGGGTCGGATGGGAGAAATTATACAAGCTCAACTACAACATACCGCCGCTGGGTATCCTGCGGGTCGCCGGCGAAACACCTTCTGCGATTCCCATCTCGTTCACTGACGAAACCGTCTCCCCCATCGATTTTGACTCTGACGCGGATATCGTCGCGTTATCCTTTCTAACACCGGCTGCCGGTCGGGCCTATGCTGTCGCGACGCGTTTCCGGCAACTGGGGAAGTACATCGTGTTTGGCGGCACCCACGCCACGATCGTGCCGGAGCAATGCTCGGCATATGCGGACACCGTTTTTATCGGGGAGGCGGAAGGTCTGTGGGCCCGGTTTTTGACCGACTTTTCAGAGGGGGCGCCCCGGAAAACCTATCACCACGAACAGTATCCCCGGCTCGACAACCTGGCGCCGGTACCCCGGCACCTGTTGAAAAACAACATCTACCCCTATGAGAGCCCGTTTCCCGTGGGCATCGAATCGGTGGAGTTGTCCCGGGGCTGCACCTCGCGCTGCGCCTATTGCACGGTGCCTTTCACGCAGGGTCCACGCTTTCGCAACCGGCCGCTGGCGGAGATCAAAGCGGAGTTCGAATCCACCGCGCACTCCGGCGGCATCATCTTTTTCACGGACAACAACCTGCTGGGCAACAAGGCGTTCACGCGGATCGCGCTGGAGGCACTGATCCCTTTCGAGAAAGACTGGATCGGACTCCTGGCGCCGGAGGAGACCGCGTCGGATCCGGAGATGCTCGACCTGATGGTGCGCAGCGGCTTGTGTGGTATCTACGGCACGGTCAAGGCAATCACCGGCCGCGAAACCCTGCAGGCGCTGGGGACCCGGCGCGACTCGCTGAAGCGCCTGATGGATCTGGGCATCGTCGTGATCGCCACGTTCGCCCTGGGCTGGGACGATCACGACGAATCCGTTTTCGACCGGACACTGGCCTTCTGCAGCCATTCTGGATTGCAGGTGCCCGAATTCATCATCAACACCCCATTCCCCGGCTCCCGGCTCTATAAAAAATATGCGTCCGAAAACCGGATCCTGACGCAGGACTGGGGCAAATACAACGGGAATTACGCTGTTTTCCAGCCTGCGCAGATGACACCGGCTCAACTCGAATCCGGGTATCACCATTGCTATGACCAGTTTTACCGGGAAGTGGACCGTGACAAGGCGCTCTTCGAGGGGTTCCGGGGCCGGGTCATGAAGGCCTACATCCGGGCGGGCAGAAACAACACCAACAGAAAATCCGTTCGACGCCCCTAAGGCGTATACTTAAGGGCTATGAAAGTCACCTTCATCTATCCGAGATTCGAGAAGTTCCTCTCCGGCCTCCCGGAGCTGGATTCCGGCCTGGTCGACTACTTCCTGGGGAATTTCACCACGCCGCCTTCCCTCGGCATCCCGATCCTGGCCGCCCTGACCCCCTCCGATATCGAAATCGAGTTCATCGACGACAACGGCGGCATGCCGGTGGACTTCGATGCCCCCACCGACCTCGTGGCGATCAACTGCTTCACCCCGCAGGCCACCCGGGCTTTCGAGATCGCCGACGGCTACCGGGCCCGGGGACGCCAGGTCGTCATGGGCGGCTTCTTTCCGTCGTTCATGGCGGATGAATGCCTGAAGCACGCGGATTCGGTCAACATCGGCGAGGGGGAGCCGACCTGGCCGCTCATCCTGGAGGATGCCCGGCGCGGAGCGCTCAAGCCGAAGTACCACGGCGGCCACAGCTTCGACCTCGCCCGGTTGCCCATCCCCCGCCGGGAGATTTTCTACGGCGTGGAGACCTACGACTGGGACGAGGACCTGGTGCAGGTCACCCGGGGGTGTTCCTACGCCTGCCACATGTGCGCGATCCCGGCCCACATGGGCAACCGGATCCGCTTCCGGCCCATCGAGAAGGTCGTGGAGGAGATCCGGGGCCTCAAGCACGAGAACGTCTACCTGGCGGACGACTCCCTCTTCTTCCCGCAGCGCCGCACGCGCGAGTACGCCGAGGCGCTCTTCAATGCGCTGGAGCCGCTGGGCAAAAAGTACTTCGTCTCCTCGACGATGGCCCTGAACGTCGACCCGGCCTTTCTCGACCTGGCCGTCAAGGCCGGCATGCGCAATTTCTACTGCACGATGAACGTCGACCCGGTGTCGATCAAGGCCCTGCAGGGGGAAGCGCGCGAGCGCCAGCTCCTGGTCGACCTGGTCCGGGCGATCGAGGACCGGGGAGCGCGCTTCTTCGCCTCCTGCGCCATCGGCCGCGACTGGGACGGCCCCCGCATCGGCGAGCGCATCCTGGATCTGTTCGACGCCGCCGGCATCCGCACCGCCGAGTTCTTCCTCTTCACGCCCTATCCGGGGACGCCGCTCTGGGACCGCCTCGAGCGCCAGGGGCGGATCATCGACCGGACCTGGTCGCACTACAACGGCGCCCACGTCGTCACCCGCCCGCTGAACATGACCCCCGAGGAGCTGCGGGAGGAATTCCTCCTCGTCTGGCGGGAATTCTTCAAGCGCCAGAAGGAGCGCCACGCCACGCACCTTGAGCCGGCGACCTGGAAGGGTGGCCGGCAGGTGCTCGGCAAGCCGCTGCGCCAGCAGGGAGTCGAGAACCAGGCGGTGATCACCGGGATCGGCATCCTGAGCCCCATCGGCAACGACCCGGAAACGGTCACCGAGTCCCTGCGGACGGGCCGGCACGGCATTGTGCCGATCACCCGGTTCGACGCCCGATTTTTCCGCACCAACCTGGCAGGCGAGGTGCCCCTCGATCCGAAGCTGGGGCTGGACAACCCCGAGCTCGCGGAATTCGACGACCCGTACCTGCGCTTCGGCGCCGTCGCCGCCCGGCGGGCCCTCCGGGATGCGGGGGTAGAAACCGACCGGCGAACGCCGCGTTCGGACATCGCCCTGGTGCTCGGCACCTGCAACGGCGGCCTGCGCTCCGGCGAGGCGGAGTACTCCTGGAAGCACGGCAAGAGCGATACGGCCTTCGACGCACGGATGAACCTTCAGGCCCAGTTCTATGGCTTCGGCAAGGCGATGGCCAACGCGCTCGGACTCAGCGGGGAGGCCTGGGTCGTGACCACCGCCTGCTCCTCCACCACGGCCGCGCTCGGTCTCGCGCAGATGCTGATCAACCGGGGGTATTTCAAAACCGTACTCGTCGGGGGCGCCGACGTCCTGTGCGTGGCCAACATGGCTGGTTTCGACGCCCTCAAGGCCACATCCACAGGCCGCATGGCCCCCTTCTCGCAGCCCTGCGGAATCAACATCGGCGAGGCGGCCTGCTTCTGGGTTGTGGAGAACATGGAAGCAGCGCTGCTGCGCAAGGCCCGCCTTCTCGGTCGCCTGGCCGGCCATGCCACCACCGCCGACGCCTACCACCCGACCAGCCCGGACCCGCGCGGCGGCGGCGTGTTTCGGACCCTCCGCGACGCGCTGGCCGATTCCGGACTGCCTCTCGAGCAGATCGGCTGCATCAACGCCCACGGCAGCGGGACCGAGGCCAACGACCGAGCCGAGTCTAAGGGGATCCAGAAGTTCATCGGCGAGCGCCGCGTGCCGGTGGTCTCGACCAAGTCCTTCTTCGGGCACTGCATGGGGGCGACCGGCATCCTCGAGACCACCTGCCAGCTGCTAGCGATGAACGCCGGCTTCATCCCGCCGACGCTCAACTTCACCGAACCCCGCCCGGGGTGCACGCTGGACTACGTGCCGAACGAGGCGCGCCCGGCGGACTACCCGGCTTTCATCTCGGCGAATTACGCCTTCGGCGGGAACAACGCCGCCGTGGTGGTGACCCGCTGGGATCACCCGACGCCGCCGCGGCCGCGACGGACCGGCCGGGTGGTGATCACCGGTCTCGGGGCGGTCACCGCGGCTGGACTGGGGACGGGCCGGCTCCTGGAGATGTTGCGGGCCGGACAATCCTGCCTGGCGCCAGTGACCCGGTTCCCTCTTCCGCCGCAGATTCGCTCCCGGATGGCAGGGCTGGTGGAGCCGTTCCGCGAAGCCGCCGTCGACCGCCGTCTCGATTTCTCCTCGCTCAACGACATCAGCCGCTACGCGGTGTCCGCGGCGAAGCTGGCCCTCGACGACGCGCGTCTTCGCGTCGGCCAGGCCAATGCCGACCGCATCGGCGTGACGATGGGTGTCTGCAACGGCACCGCCGAGACGGCCCACATGGACAGCGTCTTCGCGAGCGACACGTTCACCGGACAGGTCAACTGCTTCTCCAACATCGTCCCCAACTCCACGGCCGGGTGGGTCTCCTCGTCCCTCCAGCTGCGCGGCGTGAATTGCACGCTGGCGGCCGGCCCCCACGCCGGGCTCCAGAGCCTGGCCTACGCCTTCGAGGCGCTCGCCGAGGGGCGTGCCCTGGCCATGGTCGCCGCGGCGTCCGACGAAATCTACCCCCAGACCTATTACAACTACGACACCATGGATTTTCTCTTCCAGGGGGCCGAGGAGGATGACTACCGGATCAGGCCGGAGGAGGATAAGCGCAAGGTCCTCGGGGAGGGCGCCGCAGCGCTCGTGCTGGAGACTGCGGCGGCAGCGCTGGAACGCGACGCTCCCATCCTGGCCGAGGTCCTGGGTCAGGGCATGACCATGGACACCGAAGGCTTCCAGGTGCCAAACCTCGACCCGGAAGGGCTCTGCCGAGCCATCGAACTGGCTCTGGGCCGAGCCGCGGTCACGCCCGACGAGGTCGACCTGCTGGTCTGGGCGCCCCAGGGGAACCGCCAGGACATCAAGGTGCTGGAGGCCTGCCGGAGGGTCTTCGGCGAACGGTTTGCCGACCTGCCGCTGGCCGGCTCCACCTTCACCACCGGTTTTATCGAATCCGCTTCCATCCTGGTCAGCCTGGCCGCGACCCTCCAAGCGCTCCGGGACGGAACGGACCTCTGGCCGCAGAGGACGGGCCTGGCTGACCTGGACGGCCGAGCTCTGAACGCCGCCCCACGGCTGATCATGGCCGTGGCGAGCAGCGACGTCGGCTACAATTTCGCGGTGGTGCTCCGCAACGGCTGGACCGGTTAGCGGATATCTCACGAATCGAATCAGATCCGTTGATAATCAGAGGGATATCGGTCATAATTCGCCGATTGCGGGAAACAACGGGCACGAGAGGAAGCATCCGGGAATATGGTGATAGAAGATTTTCAGGGGCTCATCGATCGTCGGGCGGCGATCATAGACACGCTCAAGCCGGAGCTGATACGGCGGTTCAACCTGCCCTACACTCCGGAGGACCTGCACGAGGATGTCTCGCTGCTCGGCTCGGGGCTCGGGCTCGACTCCCTGGACGCCCTGGAGATCGTGCTCTGCGTCGAGAGCAGCTTCAAGGTTAAAGTGCCCGACAACAGCATGTCGATCCTGCGTTCCATCAACACCCTGGTCGACTTCGTGATCGCCGAGCAGGATGCTCTGGTGGCGTCCCGGTGAGAAAGCTGCAGCTTGGCCCCCGCTGGGAGGGCGCAACCCTGGCCGAGCGGCACGGCGTCGAAGTCGTCAGGCGGGTCTCCGACTTCGAGACCGAATACCGTCTCGTGCGCGACTCGGTTGCGCTGACCGACTTCTCCTTCCTGCGGCGTTACCGATTCCCCACCGACAAGGGGATCGACCTGCTCGACGCGCTGTTGCCGGGCAATGTGGCCAGGATCCGCTACGGGCGCGTGCTGCAAACTTTCATGGCCGACGACAACGGTCGCCTCCTGGCCGACTGCTACGTGGCCAACAACGACGAGGAACTGATCCTGTTGTGCGAGGCCTCCGCCCCGGACGAGTTGGTGGCCAGGATCATCCGGGAAGCGGACGGTGAGGGGATCGCCACCGACCTGACCGAAAGCCATGTGCTCCTCTCGGTCGACGGTTTCCGAGCCTGGGCGGTGGTCCAGGATCTCTTCGGGGCGGACGTGCTGGGCCTCCCCTACCTGTCCGTCGAGCTCTACCCCTTCGCTGAAGAGCAGATCTACCTCTTCCGCGCCGGCAAGACCTCGGAATTCGGCTACTTGCTGATGGCCCCGCTCAGTGTCGGCGACCGGCTCTTCGATGCGGTGCGCGATGCCGTCGCCCGCCAGGGAGGGGGGCTCTGCGGCGTCGAGGCCCACGACTCGCTCCGCCTTGAGGGGCGGTTCTTCAACATTCACGCCGAAGGGGTTCGCGTTGGCGACCCGCTGGTATTGGGATTGCAGTGGATGGTCGACCTCGAGAAGAGCGACTACCGCGGCGCGGCGGCCATCCTGCGTCAGCGGACCGAAGGACTCACCAGGAAGGTGATCGGAGTGCTCGCCTCACCCGGCGAGGATCGCCTCATGATCGGGACACACCTGTTCCACGGCGCCGACAATGTAGCCGAGGTGGTGGCCGACGCCTGGTCTCCGGGGCTGGGCCGCTGGGTCGCACTCGCCGTCTTCCGAATCGACATGGCCTACGCCGGGCTGGCATTTTCTCTCGGTTCACCCCAGGGCCCCGAGGTCCGCACCATCTCCATGCCGCCGATCATGGCCAAAAGCCTCTCCGTCAAACTGGACGAAATGTAGGGTCGGGCCGGCCATGCCGCCGAAGCCCCAACCACCTGCCGATCCGGCCGCCCGGCCGCGCCCCATCCGGCGCCGTCTGCACCTCACCCCCGCCTTCCACCAGGTGGACATGATGGGTGTGGTGCACAACGTCCAGTACTTCTACTGGTTCGAACAGGGGCGCCTGCAGATCATGGAGGAGTTGATGTCCCTGGAGGCATCCCTGAAGCTCGGCGTTGTTATGCCGGTGGTGGAGAACCAATGCCTCTACCGCAAGCCCGTGCGCTACGGGGACCCGCTGGTGCTTCTCACCGAGCACCACTGCCTGAGCACCTGGGAGGGGCGGCTGGTCTTTTCCCACTCGCTGGTCCATCGCAAGCTCAAGACGGAGATGGCCTGCGGACGGACGACGACCACGCTGATCGAACTGGCGACGGGTCGCCTGGTGAAGCAGTGGTCGGAAGACCTGTGGCGGCGCTACCAGGCGCTGGCGGATGGTGATCAGATTTCTCAACAGGAGCGCTAGCGGATGAAATCAGTCATTGTGACCGGGGGTTCACGGGGCATCGGTCGTGCCGTGGTGGCCCGATTTGCGCGAGACGGGGCGAAGGTCTACTTCACGTACCACCAGCACGAGGAAGCGGCGGCGGAGACGGCCTCCGCCTGCGGGGCCATTCCTTTTCGTTGCCCCCAGTCGGACGCCGAGGCGATCGCCGGGGTGGTGGACCGGGTCATCGGCGAGATGGGTCGGGTCGATGTCCTGGTCAACAACGCCGGCATTTCCCGCGACCAGTATCTGATGATGATGCCGCCGGAGGATTGGGACCGGGTGATCGACACCAACCTGAACGGCACCTATCGCTGGTGCAAGTCGGTTTCCCGCCCCATGATGGAGGCGCGCTCCGGCGCGATCGTCACGGTCGCCTCGGTCTCGGGCCTGGTCGGCATCGCCGGACAGACCAACTACGCCGCCACCAAGGGCGCCCTGATCGCCTTCTCGCGCTCGCTGGCGGCCGAACTGGGGCCAAAGGGGATCCGGGTGAACACCGTGGTGCCCGGCTTTATCGAGACCGACATGACCGCGCGGATGCCGCGGCAGATCAAGCAACAGAACCTCGACCGGATCCTGCTCCACCGCTTCGGAAAAGCCGACGAGGTGGCAGCGGCCGTGACCTTTCTGGCCTCCGAAGACGCCGCCTATATTGTCGGCCAGACCCTGGTGGTTGACGGAGGTCTTTCGGCTACAGTGGCCTTTTCCCGGTGACCGTGCGGGCATTCCTCTTTCCCGGCCAGGGGTCCCAGGCCGTGGGGATGGCCGCCGACCTGTTCCGCGAGGACGAGCGCTTCCGCGCCCTGATCGCACACGCTGAAACACTGGTCGGCCGGGATCTGCGCGCCCTGTGTGCACGTGGCCCGGAAAGACTTCTTGCGCGGACCGACCTGCTCCAGCCGCTTCTGGTGGCGGTCTCGCTCGGTTACCACCGCCGGTTGGCCGATCGGGGGATCGCGCCCGACGTGGTCGCCGGGCACTCGCTCGGCGAGATCACGGCCCTGGCTGCGGCGGGCGTGGTGACGGACGAGACGGCAGTGACCCTGGCCGCGTGGCGGGGGGAGTTGATGCAGGAAGCGGCCGTGGATCTGGACGGCGGCATGCTGGCGGTGGTGACCGACCGGAGGGAGGAATTCCTGAACTGGTTTGCCGCCGCCGCTCCCTCTGAGGTCGTGATTGCCAACGACAACGCCCCGGGACAGCTGGTCCTCTCCGGACGTGTCCAGATCCTTGGGGAACTGGCCAGGCGCATCTCGGCGGAGGGCCTCGGTCGGCACCGACTCCTTGATGTGGCAGGCTCGTGGCACGGGCCCTGGATGGCCCAGGCCAGGGATCAGTTCGGCAGTCGCGTCGAGCAGATTCCCTTCGCTCGCCCACGGATCCCCATCCTGTTGAACGCAACCGGTCGGCCCTCGATCGATCCGGAAGAAATTCGGGACCGGGTCGTCGAGTCCATCGCTGCCCCGGTTCGCTGGCGCGAGGCCATGGAGCGACTGCGGGGGATGGAGGTCTCCTCGATTTTCGAAGCCGGGCCGGGTCGGGTGCTCTCCGGCCTGGCCAGGCAGAACGGATTCCCCGCGGCGACGAGGATCTTCCCGGTGGGCAGCCTGCGCGGCGTCGAAGCCGCGGCGGCGGCCTGACGGGGACGGAACCCGCCCTCGATGATTTGCCCCCTCTCGCCCGCCGCAATTGTCGGGTTTGCCGCCTTCCACGTTTATGCGGCGCTCCTGCTCATCGACAGCCGCCTCGCGCCGCTGCCGCTGCTTGCATTTCTTCTGGCCTGCGCGATCGCGCCGTTCATGCCCGGCCTCGGTTTCTACCTGCCGATCGTCAGCAGTGGCAAACGGGGCGAACGCGGCGTCGCCCTGACGTTCGACGACGGTCCCGACCCTGAGACCACTCCCCGGCTGCTTGATCTTCTCGACAGGCACGGCGTGTGCGCGACTTTCTTCGTGACGGGGGAGAGGGCCGTCCGTCACCCCGGCATCGTCCGCGACATCCTGTCGCGCGGGCACTCGATCGGCAACCATTCGTTCAGTCACATGCCGCTGCTGATGCTCAAGGGGATGCGGACGCTCAGGCGCGAGGTCAAAGCCGCACAGACCGCTCTCGGGCGGTTCGGCATCGTCCCGCTGGCCTTCCGCCCCCCGGTGGGGGTCACCAATCCCCATCTCTGGCGGGTCCTTCTCGAGCAGGGGATGTACTGCGTCAACTTCAGTTGCCGCGCAGCGGACTTGGGAAACCTGCGGGTCGCCGGCCTCTCATCGCGGGTGCTGAGAAAGGTTTCCCCGGGCGACATCGTCGCTCTCCACGATGTCGCTCCACCGCGGGCAAGCGCGGAGCGGTTGCTGGGAGAATTCGAATCCCTGATCCGC
>Ga0315283_10005040_pt1 | contig 11608 bp, 9 predicted proteins | sample YL17G09_0_MG_FD_204541 | JGI IMG/M metagenome (GOLD analysis project Ga0315283, IMG submission 204541) | Sediment microbial communities from Yellowstone Lake, YNP, Wyoming, USA - YL17G09_0 | ecosystem: Environmental > Aquatic > Freshwater > Lake > Sediment | place: USA: Wyoming | collected...
GCGGCGGCGCCCCGCGCCGTGGTTGCGCACGGCGCGCTCGGCTGCATGGTCTCGCTCGACGACCTTTGCGATCGGCCGCCCCGCAAGCTGGCGGACGGCGAGGTCATCGACCTCGGCGGCAAACGTGTCCGGCACATCGACACGCCACATGTTCCGCACAACTGGGAGGCGCGTGTCCTTTTCGAGGAGACGACCGGGACCCTGTTCTGCGGTGATCTCTTCACGCATGCGGGTGACGGGCCCGCGATCACGGACGCGGACATCGTCGGCCCTGCGCTCGCGGGTGAGGAACTCTTCCATGCCACGTCGATTTCTCCCGTGACCGGGAAAACGATCCGCCGACTCGCGGCGCTCGAGCCGCGCATCCTCGCACTGATGCACGGATCATCGACGCAAACCCGGTGCAAGGAGTCCCTCACCGAGCTGGCCGACGCGTACGACCGGATGACCAGGCAGCTCTGAGCGGGTCGGCCGTGAATCCGGCGGCCCCCTAACCTGTTGATGACTTACAGGTTTTGAGGTCTTGTCCCTGGACGATGCCGGGCCCTGCCGGGCACGTGAATTAGCCGCATGGGCGCCATCCATAGCGCCCATAATGGCCGAGATTGCGGTATTCCACCCTGCGGAGTCCGCAGTCTTCACGTCAGGACCACCGAGGCGCACCACCGCATGGAAGCGACCAACTGGAACCGCAAAGCCCTGCTCGGTTCCTTCGACAAGCCGCTGTCGCCGCTTTTTCCGCTCGCCGTACTCGTGTTCGACCTTGCGTTGCTCGGCGCAGGCGTTGCAGTCGTGGTGCTCGCCGGCAGCGTCGCGCTGAAGCTGGTCGGCACGCTCATTGTCACCGCCGGCATCGTCCGCCTGTTCATGGTCGGTCACGACGCCTGCCACGGCAGTTTCTGCGGCAACAAGAAACTGAACGCGGTCTGCGGACGGATCGCCTTCCTCCCGTCGATGACTGCCTTCAGCCTGTGGCAGGTCGGCCATAACACGGCACATCACGGGTTCAACAACCTGAAGGGCCGCGACCAGGTCTGGGCGCCACTGTCGAAGGTCGAGTTCGATGCGTTGCCGCGGTATCGCCAGCTGCTCGAGCACCTGTATCGGAGCGGCTTCGGCTGGGGCGCGTATTACCTGATCGAGATGTGGTGGAAGAAGCTCTACTTCGCCAGCCACAAGGAAATCGGCTCCAGCCGCCGTAAGTACAAGCTCGACAGCCTGCTCGTCACGGCAGGCGCGCTGCTGTGGCTCGGTGCAGTCGCATTCGCGGCACGGGCGACCGACCAGTCATTCGCACTGCTGTACACGCTGGCTGTCGTCGTGCCGTTCCTGCTGTGGAACGCAGTCATCGGTTTCGTCGTCTACCTGCAGCACACCAGTCCCAGCATCGCCTGGTTCCTGAATCGCCATGAATGGCAGCGCAACAAGGCGTACCTCACGGCCACCGCGCGAGTGCGTTTTCCGCTCGGCATCGACCGTCTGATGCACGGCATCATGGAGCACAACGCGCACCACGTGAACCCGGGGATCCCGATGTCCAGGCTGCGCGCCGCGCAGCGGGTGCTGCAGCAGAAGTTCCCGGATCTCTGCGACTACCGCCTGGACTGGCGCTCGTACATCGACAACGTGCGGCGCTGCAAGCTCTACGACTTCGCCAACCACGCATGGCTGGACTTCGGAGGCCGGGTCACGGCGCGCGTTCCGATGGCGACCGCAGCCACCTGAGGCCGACACCCGGTCCGGGAAGCTGCGCTACAGCCTCTTGCGAGGCAAGCGAGGTTCCATGCTCAAGGCCAGTACCGTCCAGACCCGGCACGCTGACGTCTGCACTTACCTGCAGGGCAACGTCGATTCGGAAGCTTCAAGTTGCCAAATCCCTGCCGACGCTGGTCCCGACAGCCTCGTCTTCGTCACCAATGCGACGCAGCTGGAGACCGCCCGGCAGCGCCGCGCCGCAATTCTCGTCGTCCAGCGTGACATCGCCGATCAGCTCGCCCCGAATGAGACCGCTTTCGGCTGCTGCTTCTCGGTATCTTCCGTCCCGATGGGCATGGCAGTGCTGCTGAAGCACTTCGACCGCAAGCGCGAGCGTTTCACGCAGTGGGGCGAGCGTCATCCGACCGCTGTGGTGCATCCGGCAGCCACGCTGGGGTCCGACGTGTTGCTGGGCCCCTACTGCGTCATCGGCGCCAACACGTCGATCGGAGACGGCTGCTGCATCGGCGCCCATGTCGTCGTCGAGAACGACGTGCGCATCGGCGCGGGAACCATCCTGCATCCGCACGTCTTCGTAGGCGCCGGCAGCGAAATCGGGCACGACTGCGAGATACACCCGCACACCAGCATCGGCAGCGACGGGTTCGGATATGCGGTGGGCGCGAGCCGCCGGCCGCAGAAGATTTCGCACCTCGGCAACGTCGTCATCGGCGATGAGGTGGAGATCGGCAGCAACTGTGCGATCGACCGCGCGAAGCTGGCATCGACTTTTATCCGCTCCGGAGCGAAGCTCGACAACATCTGCCACATTGCTCATAACTGCGACCTGGGCGAGGACGGTTTCTACACGGCCGGCTTCATGATGGCGGGGTCGACCACGATCGGTCGCCGCTTCATGACCGGCGGCAACTCAGTGGTCTCGGCACACCTGACGCTGGCGGACGACGTCGTGCTGGCCGGTCGATCGACGGTGACCGCTGACGTGACGGAGGCGGGGCACTATGGCGGCTATCCGCTGCAACCTTTGAAGGATGCGATGCGCACGATTGCTTCGCTCGGGCAGATAAACGAGATGCGCAAGAACCTCAACAGGCTGTCGAGGCACCTGAACCTTCCGGATCGATCCTGACGGCTCAGCCCGCCGCCGACAGCGCCATCAGATCGGCCACCCGGTAGCGACCGGTGGCGGTGAGGTCGATATGGGCAGCGCGCTCCGTCCGCAGGCTGGCCCGGCGCGCCATGAACGACGTCTTCGCAACGACGTCGAGCGAGCTCGAGCGCGCAAAAAGGAATCCCTGGCCTGCGACACAACCAAGGTCGAGCAGGGCCGCCGCCTGGGTCTCGTTCTCGATGCCTTCGGCGACCGTCTCGAGCCCGAGCGTCGCACCCAGCATCACGACTGCGCGGGCAAGTTCCGGGCCGCCGTCTTGTTCGGTCAGCCGGCTGACGAACGCGCGATCGATCTTCAGGATGTCGATCGGGAATCGGTGCAGGTACGACAGCGACGAGTAGCCCATGCCGAAGTCGTCGATCGCGAGCCGGACACCGAGCGCCTTCAACTCGCGGAATCGTTCCAGGTTGGCCTCGGTGTTCTGCATGATCGTGCTCTCGGTCAGCTCGATCACGAGGCTCCCGGGATCGAGGCCGGAGACCTCGAGCGCGTTGCGCACGTCCGCGACCAGGTCTCCCTGCTGAAGATGTCGCCCGGAAATGTTGACCGCCACTCGCAGGCCGCTTCCCGCAGAAACCGAGTCGCTCCATGCATGTATCTGGGTGCACGCGTCGACGAGGACCCGACGGCCGAGCTCGACAATTCGACCTGATTCCTCGGCGATCGAAATGAAGGCCCCGGGCATGACGATACCCCGCTGCGGGTGTCTCCACCGCACCAGCGCTTCGACGCCGAGAAGTTCCCGGTGCGTCAGATCGACGACCGGCTGGAACTCCACGAAGAACTCGTCGCGTGCCAGTGCAAGGTCGATGTCCTGCTCGAGCAGCAGGCGATCGTGCAGCTGTTCCTGCATGTGCGGCTGGAACAGCACGAAACGGGCCTTGCCGGCCGCCTTCGCGCTGTACATGGCGATGTCGGCGTTGCGCAGCAACTGCTCGGCGTCGTCACCGGGCCGCGAGCAGGCAACGCCGATGCTGGCGGACGAATCGATTTCCCTGCCATCGAGCAGCAGCGGCCTGTTGAAGGCCTCTGTGATCGGCCCGGCGATGCGCTCGACGTCGGTCTCGCTGCGGATGCCTTCGAGCAGGATTGCGAATTCGTCGCCGCCGAGGCGCGCAACGGTGTCGGACGGCCGCGTCGACTTCACCAGCCGTTGCGCCGCCGCCTGCAGCAAGCGGTCGCCGGCATCGTGTCCCATCGAGTCGTTGACGTTCTTGAAGTTGTCGAGGTCGAGGAACATGACGGCCACGTCCTGTTGCGAGCGATGCGCGAGCGCCAGCGCATGCTCGACGCGGTTCCAGAACAGGCTGCGGTTGGCCAGCAGTGTCAGCGGGTCGTGGAACGCCAGCTTGCGCAACTGCTCCTCCAGCACCTTGCGCTCGCTCACGTCGCGGAAATTCAGCGCCAGCCCTGCAATGGCCGGGTCGTCCATCAGGTTGCTGCCAACGCACTCGAGGATGCTGCGTCGGTCGCCGGTCTCGACCACGAACTCGATCGGTCCGACGACGCGGCCGCGTGTCGCGGACACCTCGGCGAGGAATGCGACCAGCCGGTCGCGTTCTCCGTCGGTCCAGAGATCGAAGAGATTGCGGCCAACGAGGTCGTCCGGGTGAATCGCGAACGCCCGCTCGGCGGCGGGCGAGGCGAACTGCAATTGGCCGGCGGCATCCGTGGTCATGATCACGTCGGAGGCATTCCGGATCAGCGAGGCGTAGCGAGCCTCGACGATGTCGGCCGCGCGGCGCTCCCGCAGCACCGCATCGTCGCGCGAGAGCACGCCCTGGCGAACCATGACCAGCGAAGTCAGTAAGAAGATGATCACAGTCATCATGTTGACGGGACTGGAGACGGTGCTGCGCTCGACGTAGACGAGCACCATGAACGAAATCATCATCGCGATGTACGGCATGCCCTGGATCAGCCCGATGCTGAGTGCGCCGGGGGCGCGGCGGGCGGCGCGCTCACCGCGCAGCTGTTCACGCGCAGCGGCCGCCAGCCAGATGTAGCACGACAGGTAGATGACGTCCGAGACGCCGCCGGGAATGTAGCTGCCGTCGACCTTCGACATGGCCCAGACGATGTCGGCCAGCGACATCGACGAGAAGCCGAGCGTCAGCAGCATCAGCGCCCGGCGCGGGATGGGAGTTGCGCCCGAATGCATCAGCAGTACGCCGCACGCCAGCAGCATTGCGCAGTTGAGCGCGATGTAGCTCTGCGCCAGCACGTACTTGAGCACGTCCGGGTCGTGCTGGGCGGCGGCCGTCGGCGCGATCACGCAGAACCAGAAGAATGCGCCGAATCCGAGCAGCAGGATCGTCGAGTCGAGCCCGAGCCGGACCCACTGCACGCGCACTGCGGCAGCGCGAATGACCGTCGCTACCGCCGCGAATATGAGCGGGTAGAAGCCCAGGAAGAACAAGTCGCCGACCGACGGGAACGGATCCACGCCGAACAGCCAGTAGGTCGAGTTGAGCAGGTTGCCCACCGTGTAGACGCATAACGCGGCGGTGAGCAGCCACCAGGTGCGCCTCGCCGCCGGGTCGGAAGAGCCGCGCGCTGCGGCCCCCGCCAGGATCGCCACGCCGATGCTCGCGACCGAGTCGGAATACAGGTTGAACGTATCGAGCGCCGGCCAGCCCCTGCCGTCGACGACGATCAGCAGGATCGCGACCGCGATGTAGGCGAACAGCGCGACCGAAACGGCGCCAGACCAGCCCGAGCTGAAACGCTCACGCTTGCTCATGGCATTGCTCGTCTGACGCCCTGGCGACACATTCTTCTGCGCCCATCTCCCTTCCGCGGCGGCTCTTGTGGACTTCTGGCATCTAGCCTCATTCAACGTCGAGCCATCCGTGACCGGCGTGCGATAACGCCGGCCGCGCCTGTGACGTGGTTCACAGACCGGTCCGTCTGCAGCCCCCGGGGCGCCCGGCCGCTATTGCAGGTCGATTACCAGCGGCGGTTGCGTCGAAAGGGCGTCCCTTGTGCCTGCGAGCCGGATTCCCGCGACCGCGAGCGCGTATCGCGCGTCTATTCGCTGTATCGACGGGCTCAGGAATGCATGATCGAGCCGCAGCCCTTCATCGCCAGTCGTGCAGTAATCAGCACCGTCGGCCTGCACCGCGCGTTGCCAGCCGTCGTGCATCAAGTGACGAAGCTGATGCTGTGCAGCCGCGTGGTCGTGGCAGACATCGAGTTCGAAGTCGCCGAGCATCACTGTGCGCCGGTGCTTCAGTGCCGCAGCGGCGTGCAGCAGCCACTCCCAGGAGTCGTGGCGAGTGCTGGCGCGAGGTCCACAGTCGGAAATCCTGAGACCGAGCACGTCCAGGCCTCCGTCCGGCGCGTAAGCATGCAGTACGTCTGGTGGCCTGTGACAGCCGCTCATGTCTGCATTCAGCACGCCTGCAACGAGCTTCATGCGACTGGCGATGAGCATGCGTCGCTGCCGCGGCCCTGCCTCTGGCGCGAGCTGGTGCTCGAGACCGACAGCGGCCATCGCTGCCAGGAGCTTCTGGCGGCCGGAGTGCGGCAAGCGCTCCGCCACGATCACCATGTCCGGCTCGAGAGCGGTCAACGCCTCGATGACCCCATCCGGAGACTCATGTCCGTTCCGGTGGTGGCCGATCTTCCATGTCACCAGGCGCATGGGGCGAGGGTAGTCTCGCGTCGGCCGGATTTCCGCGAAGCGTGTCGGTTAATTGTGCGCAGGTGGTTCTGGAAGCCTCGTTGGTGCATAGTTCAAGCCATTCGGAGGAGGGGCGAGCATGAAGATCAAGTCGCTGGGTCATGTGGTCTTGCGGGTGACGGATCTCGAGCGGGCCGAACGCTTCTACGGCGGCGTGCTCGGCCTGCCGGTCTGTGCCCACATGGATGAAGGTGGCTTCAAGATGGCGTTCTTCTCGCTCGGCAACCACCACGACTTCGCGCTGATGCAGGTCTCCGGCGAAGGCAGCAGCCGCAGTGAGAGTGCGGTCGGCCTGCACCACGTGGCATTCAACATCGGCACGACGCTCGATGAGCTGCGCGCAGCCAAGGTCAAACTGGACGCCGCGGGCGTCGCGACGACTCCCATTGACCACGAGGTCACGAAGTCACTCTACCTCGCGGACCCCGACGGCAACGGCATCGAGGTCTACGTCGACGTGTCCGATGCGTGGCGACGGGATCCGGCGCGAGTCGCGCAGGTGAAGCCGCTCGAGCTGTAGCGCCGCGGATGTGATGCGACCGGGTCCACGCAGCGGGGTGACACGCCTGGGTGGCGCTCTATGCATCGTTGCGGCCGCCGTATTGCAGGTTGTGAGGGCGGAGGGCTCCATCGGCGGGCACGTCGACGGCACGACCGACTACGTGTTCCGCGGCTTGTCGCAAACGCGCGGCGGGCCCGCCGCGCAGGCCGACCTGCATTACCAGACCTCCTCTGGCGGGTTCGCGGGCGTGTGGGGATCCACGGTCGACCTCAACCGTGGCCCAGGCTCGACGGTGGAACTCAACGCCTACGCCGGCCGGGCCTGGCCCATCGGCGCTTCGTGGCACGGGAAGGTCACGGCGATCCAGTACATCTACCCGAACGACACGGCTTACCTTAGCTATGACTACTTCGAGCTGCTGGGGTCTGTCGCTTACGAGGACCTGCTGGCGTTCACGATCTCGTGGTCGCCCAACACGTCCCGGTACTCGTCATATGGGGTCGCCAGGAACGAGTCGACATTTACGTACGAGATCGTGGGTCAGCTGCCGTTGCGCGGGCCGCTGTCGGCAACCCTCAGCGCGGGCTACTACGACTTGTCCGAACTGTTCGAGACCGGCTATTTCTATGGCAGCGCGGGCCTGGCCGCCACCTTCGAGCGGCTTCGGATCGACCTGACGTACTTCGATACCGAACAGGAGGCGACAGAGCTCTTCGGACCCGAGGTGGCCGGCGACCGCTGGTCGCTGACCGTGGCCTGGTCGTTCTAGCCGCTGAACCTTTTCGAGGCTGGCGGGTACTCACGAGCAGTGAAGGCATTCTTGTCGCAGGCGAGGACGTGCGCGGCGTGACCACTTTCTTGGGCGGGGACGCGGGCGGAGCGGGGGCGGGAGCCGCCAACGCGGCCGAACTGCGCCTGCTCGAGCGCGTGGCCCAGGGTGACCGGCAGGCCTTCCAGGAACTCTACATCGCCTATCACAGAAGGCTCGCGCGGTTCCTGAGGCGTCTGACCCACGGCTACCCGATCGCGGAAGAGATCATCAACGACACGATGTACGTGGTCTGGCGCAAGGCAGCCGGGTTCCGCGGCCAGTCGCAGGTCTCGACGTGGATCATGGGAATCGCGTACCGGCGGGCGCTGAAGGCGCTCAAGCGAGAGTCCAACGCGGCGCACGCGCCGTCCACGCCGGGCAGCGAGGACTTGCCCACTACCGACGCCGCCCAGCTGACCGACGAGCTGCACGAGTGGCTCGGCTACGCTCTGGATCAGCTGCCGGCCGAGCAGCGCATGGTCGTCGAGCTCACGTACTACGTTGGCCTCTCGTGCCAGGAGACCGCGACGATCATGGATTGCCCAGTCAACACGGTTAAGACGCGAATGTTCCATGCCCGCAGGAAACTGAGGACTGCACTGCCGCAGCTGGGAGGATTGGCGGGCGGAGGACAACCATGAGGTCATCGAATGGCGGGCCGCGTTCCCACGACGAGGTCTTCGAGTTGATCCCCTGGCTGGTGAATGGCAGGCTCCCGCGGGACGAGCAGGGCTGGCTGGAGCGCCACCTCGCCGAGTGCGACGCCTGCCGCCGTGAAGTCGACGCGCAGCGCCAGCTGTGCCAGGCGATTCGGCAGGACGAGTCGAACATCGAATATGCACCGCAGGCCTCCTTTGGGAAGCTCTGGTCGCGGATCGAGGAGTCTCAACGGGACGAAATGCTAGACGACGGCATCGACCGCGGCAGCGGTCGGAGCGGCCCGCTGCCGGCGGCGGATCGGGAACGACCACGACCGCAACGGTGGATGCTGGCGGCCGCGATGGTTCTCGCCGTCGGGCTCGGGCTCGTGCTGGCGTTGCGTTGGCGCACCGAGTCGCCGGATCGGGCGTCCGAGTACCGGACGGCGACGACGCCACCCGCCCAGCCTGACCGCGAGGGCGAGATCCGCGTGGTGTTTGCACCGAACGTGACGGTCGACGAATTGACGCGCATCGTAAGCGAGGCCAGACTCACGATCGTCAGCGGTCCCAGCGATTCCGGCGTATACACGCTGGCCGTGCAGCCGGGGCGGGACCTGCCCGCGGCGGATGCGCTCGCGCGACTGCGCAGCGATCCGCGCGTGCGGTTTGCGGAGCCGGTGGTTGCGATGTCGCGAGGTTACCCGTGAAGTTCTTGTCGGCAGGCTTGCTGGCGACCATCGCAACGTGCATGGGCGGCTGCGCGAGTACGCCTGGCACGCCGGCCGGACTGTCGATCGCGCCGCTCCCGGAGTCGGCAAGGGTCGGACCGGAGAACTACGTCCTGGTGACGGTTCACAACGCCCCCGCGCCGCTGCCAAGTCGTGCCGGCTCGACGCTGCGCGGCTACGACGGCGCCGCCTCGTACGCGGTCAGCGGCTCCGCACGTTCGCTAGCCCACGCGCTTGCCTCCGACTACCGGATGCAGGAAGTCACGGGCTGGCCCATCGCCGCGCTGCGCGTTCACTGCATCCTCTATCGCGTTCCGCCGGGCGACACCCGCGACGGGCTGCTTGAGCGTCTCGCCGCCGACCCGCGCGTCGAACTCGCGCAGCCGCTGCAGAGCTTTTCGACGTCGGCCACCGCGGCCGAAGCCGCCTATGACGACCCGTACGTCGGCCTGCAGCGGGGATTCTGGGAGATGTCGGTCGTCGCTGCCCATCACTGGTCGCGCGGCGAGGGCGCAACGGTCGCGGTCATCGACACCGGCATCGACGCGAGCCATCCGGATCTCGCGGGGCGCGTGCGCGTGACGCGCAACTTCGTGGATCGCAACCGCGATCAATTCGAGCACGACCGGCACGGCACCGAGGTCGCTGGCGTGATCGCTGCGGTAAGCAACAACGGGCGCGGCATCGTCGGTGTGGCGCCCCAGGTCCAGTTGTTCGCATTCAAGGCCTGCTGGCAATCGGCGTCGGGAAGTGCGGCCGCTGTCTGCAACAGCTTCACGCTCGCGCAGGCGCTCGGATCGGCGATCGATGCGCGGGTGGACGTGATCAACCTGAGTCTCGTCGGGCCCGCGGACCCGCTGCTTGCGGCGCTGACCCGGAGAGCCATCGAGAAGGGCTCGATCGTCGTTGGCGCGGTCCCCGCCGACGGTCGCATGGACGGCTTTCCGGCGGGCGTGCCCGGAGTCATCGCGGTGGATATGGCCGAGCAAGCCGTTCCCGCGAAGGAGGCCCTGCGGGCGCCGGGTCGTGACATCCTGACGCTCGTGCCAGATGGCCACTACGATTTCGCGACCGGCAGCTCGCTTGCGACCGCGAACGTCTCGGGGATCGTTGCATTGATGCGCGCGCGTCAACCGCAGGTGACCGCGGCCAGCGTGCGGACGCTTCTCGCACTGTCGACGCAGGACGTCGCGGGCGTGACGCCGGTCGTCGAGTCGATCAACGCCTGTGCGGCGATGAGCGCGCTGCTGATGACGGGGCAATGTCCCGATGCCGCCGCCGCGAGGGTCGCACGCGACACGGAATAGCATCGCCAGTGTCACGGCGGCGCCGCCGTCCATTCAGAAGAACCCGTGCAGTTCGAGAAAGAACTGCGTCCTGTTCTGCAGGTCGTTCTGAGGGATGCCGTCGTAGAAGCGCGCACCGCCGCGCAGCTGCACGAACTGTATGGGTGAGTATTCGTAGACGGCGCTCCAGCGGGTCTGCTCGTCGTTGTCGACGTCGCGATCGGGTTCGAACCACTCCGCCGTCAGCTTGAGGTTGTGGCCTCGCATCACGGCCCAGTTCGCTTCGAGCAGGGCACTCGCGAGATCGCGGGTGCCTTCGGGAAAGCCGTCGTCGACCACGAGGTTCGCTTCCGCGAGCCAGGCAACGGGCCCCGTCCGCAAGCCGCCGAACAAACCGTAGGTGGAGCGATCACCCGCGTCCGACTGGTTGAAGCTCGACGCGAGGCCGATCCGCCAGCGTGGATCGATGTAGACGACCTGCCCGGTCACTTGCTTGCCGTCGTCGTTCTCCGGCCCGCCGGCACTGCCGTTGCTCAGGGCGAGCTGCACGGACCAATTGGTCGCTTCCCAGCCGGCTTGGATGCCGGTATCCGGCGTCGTCATGTTGATCCCCGGTACGGTGCGCGTGAACGCGGTGTCGTCCTCGAGGCGCAGCCCGAACGGCAGGTACATCCGCCCGGCCTGGAAGAACCACGCGTGGTCCTCGGTCCAGTAGCGAACGTAGGCCTCCAGATTGGTGGCTGATCCGGACGCAAAGTCCTCATCCAGGTAGACGGACAGGCGACCTGGAATGGGTTCCACGTTCAGGTACACGCGAGCCTGGGTCACATCGAACTCGTTGGTCTGCTGCTGGTGCGGGACGTCGGTCCACGTCCAGTCGGCGCGCAGGTCGCCGCCGAGCATGACGAACCGGCTCACCGCGCCGGTCCACGAAACGTCCGGAATCTCGATGGTGTGCGCCGGAAGCACATTCTGCGCGAAGATGTTGCCGAACTCGTTGCGCATGCCGCCGCCCGTCGGGTTCACGTGACAGGCCATGCACTTGTATCCCTGCTGGACGGCGAGGTA
>Ga0315283_10005043_pt1 | contig 11603 bp, 9 predicted proteins | sample YL17G09_0_MG_FD_204541 | JGI IMG/M metagenome (GOLD analysis project Ga0315283, IMG submission 204541) | Sediment microbial communities from Yellowstone Lake, YNP, Wyoming, USA - YL17G09_0 | ecosystem: Environmental > Aquatic > Freshwater > Lake > Sediment | place: USA: Wyoming | collected...
TAATCATAACATTGCAATAAATATCCTTGAAAACCAACTAATCCAATTTGTCGTGAAGTGTATTTCTTCCCACCCACATGAGGTGTTTTCTCTCAAGATCATTCACATAGTCACCCCTTTTTATGTATTTTATAATATCTCGAATCCGAACCCCTCCCCGCTCAGTATGGCCCGTATCTCCTTGATCTTCTCCCCGGTCGCCATGCGCGAAAGGAGTTCCTTGGACATATCCGGCAGCAGGGTGCCAGAAAGGATGTTGTCCACGTTCCGGGCCCCGCTCTCCACCTCGGTGCAGCGGCCGGCGACCAGCTCCACCAGGGCCTCGTCATACACGAATGCCACGTTCCTGTTCTCCCTCATGCGCCTGGCGATCTTGTTCAGCTTGAGCCTGACGATGAGCCGCATGTTCGCATCCTTGATGGGAAAGTAGGGCACGACCTTGAGGCGTCCGATGAATGCCGGTTTGAAGTGCTTCACCAGCTCGGGCCTGAGCATATCGGTCAGACCCTTCCAGTCGGGCATGGTCTCCTCGTCGGCGCAGACCTTCATGATGGTGTCGGTCCCCATGTTCGAGGTAAGGATGATGAGCGTGTTCTTGAAATCGATCTTCCTCCCCTCACCATCCTCCAGCATCCCTTTGTCGAAGACCTGGTAGAAGAGCTCCATGACATCCTGGTGCGCCTTTTCCACCTCGTCTAAAAGCACGACGCTGTAAGGCCTCTTGCGCACCGCCTCGGTGAGCACGCCCCCCTCGCCGTAGCCAACGTAGCCCGGGGGCGATCCCTTAAGCCCGGAGACCGTATGGGCTTCCTGGTACTCGGACATGTTGATGGTGATCAGGTTGTCTTCCCCGCCATAGAGAAGCTCGGACAGGGCAAGGGCCGTCTCTGTCTTGCCGACCCCGCTGGGCCCCACCAGCATGAATACGCCGGTCGGCTTCGATGGGTCGTCGATGCCGGCATGGGCGGTCTGGATGGTCTGGCTGATGGCGGCAAGCGCATGGTCCTGACCGATGATGCGCTCACCAAGGAGCTTGCCCATATTGAGCACTGTGTCGATCTCATCAGTGAGCATGCGGCCCGTGGGGATGCCTGTCCAGCCAGAGATCACCTCGGATATGGTCAGCCCGTCCACCGTGATCTGCACGAGCGGTTCGTCCTTCTGAATCAGGGCGAGCTCCTGCTCCAGGGTCTTGAGTTCATCCTGCTTTGAGGTAAGCCCGTCGTCGCCGCTCTTCTCGAAGAGATCCCTGATCTCGGCCCTCACCGCTATGATCTTGTTGGCGATCTCGAGCTCCTTCTTCCACTTGTCGTCCAGGGCCTCCACCTTAGTCTGGAGCTCGTCCTTCTCCTTGGTGAGCTTGTCCATGCGCTCGGCGTGGTCCCGGCCCATGATGGACTCCTTCTTCAGGATCTTGAGCTCCCGTTCGATGTCGCCGATGCGCCGTGAGATGTCCTCTATAGCGCCCGGCCTCGTGGTGAGCCCGATGGCCACCCGGGCGCACGCGGTGTCAAGCACGCTCACCGACTTGTCCGGGAGCTGGCGTGCGGGTATGTAGCGGTGAGACAGGCGGACAGAGTCCTTGAGCGCCTCGTCGGTTATCATGACGTTGTGATGTTTCTCCAGGAAAGGCCCTATGGCCCGCATCATGACCATGGCCTTTTCCTCGTCCGGCTCTTCCACCTTGATCACCTGGAACCTTCGTGCAAGGGCTGCATCCTTCTCGAAGTACTTCTTGTATTCCGACCACGTGGTAGCCGCGATTGTGCGGAGTTCACCGCGCGCCAGGGCGGGCTTCAAAAGGTTTGCCGCATCGCCCGAACCTGCCGCACCGCCTGCACCGATGAGCGTGTGGGCCTCGTCGATGAAAACGATGATGGGGACAGGGGATGCCTTTACCTCGTTGATGACCTGCTTGAGCCGGTTCTCGAATTCGCCCTTTATCCCTGCGCCGGCCTGGAGAAGGCCGAGGTCAAGGGTCCTGATTTCAACGTTTCGAAGCGGCGGGGGGACATCCCCCTGGACCACCTTCATGGCAAAGCCTTCCACCACCGCGGTCTTTCCTACGCCTGCCTCACCGGTGAGGATCGGGTTGTTCTGACGGCGGCGGATGAGGATATCGGCCATCTGCCTGATCTCGAAATCGCGGCCCAGTACCGGGTCTATCTCGCCCTTGCGGGCCTTGTCCGTCAGGTTTATGGTAAACTGGTCCAGGGCCTTGGTCCCCTTGGGCACCGGCCCTTCCCCTCCTGCCTCCTGGGCCATGCCTGACGGTGAGGTCTCCCGTTCCTCGATGGAGCCCCGGGTCAGGTCGGCAAAATTCTCTTTGAGTGCCTCGACAGAAACCTTTTTAAAAAGCTTCGAACTCGCTATGAGCATCCTGGACATCTCATCGTTGGAAAGCAGGCTAAGGAGGATGTGGCCGGACCGGATACTCGCTGAGAGATAATCAACCGAGGCCAGGAGCCATGCCTCCTGCAGCATCTCAGGTATGCGGGGCGAAAGTGACGGGTTCCTCGAGTTGCCAGTCTTGAATCCCTCCATGGCCCCGGTCAGGTCGGTCGCCAGCCGCGACTGATTGATCTCGAAGTGGCGCAGGATCTTATGGAGATCAGTGTCCTGCGCCTCGAGCAGTTTGATGAGGAAATGTTCAATCTCGACCTCATAATGGGTTTGTGACAGGCATAGGCCGGCCGCCGATTCAAGACCCCTTCTGCAGGTCTCATTGAGTTTTCCGATCAAAGATTTCAGATTTGCCTTGGGCATTCCATCCTCCTTAAGGATTGTTCAATGGTACTGGCGATCAGTTCAGGTCTCCCTCCTGAAACGTGACATAGGGGTCTTCCTTCAAGGTTATGCCCCGCCCCAGCATCCAGGTGGACCAGCCAAGACGGGGGGAATCGGCCTTTGCCGCGCCAAGGGTGCATCCCGGGACCTCCTGGGCCTTGAGGAAGATGCAGATCTCGAATTCATACTCAATTCCAACCATATAGCGAACAAGTGAAAAGATGGGCTTAAGCAGATCCCCGCCGGGAAGAAAGCGGGCAAAATGCCGGTACCCTATCGGCCCCAGGTGAATACGGAACTTGGCCTGACATTCCCTGACATAACTGCCGCAGATCGTACTCATCCCCAATGAGGCATTGGCGGCGCCGAGCTGGGTGCAGTCAGCCGGTTCCAGCGAGATCATACGTTCGATGAATTGGTGGACCTCCGCATCCGCCCCGGCCATGTATTTAACCGCAGCCGCCACGGCTGAAGCCGAGGGGACCTGCCTGGAAAGAAGCCCACTGCAGAAGAGGAGCGACTCCTCGGGAAGCCCTATCCTTCCCCTCATTCCCTCCGTCCCGAGGCCGATAAGGCTCAGCAGATACCACGACAGTGAGTCCTTCGCCCCGCTTACATAGTTGACCGCGAAATTGTAACGCTTCCAGGTAAGGTAAAAGAGCGTAATAAGGCGGTGGTGGAATATGTCGAGGAAGTCTACAAGCGCGAAGTCTTTGGCCTGCATACGGGCCGTAGCCAGATCATTGAACCAGTGCGGGAGCACCCCCGAGGGGCCTATCAGACCAAGGAAGCGCACCTCCATCTTCGCCTTTGCCTGGGTATCGCCCTGCTGCAGGTTCGAGATATCGCTCGGAGGGAAGGAAAGGCCAGGTTTCACGGAAAACCGTATAGACTCCTCTTTCGGATCGAGGGTATCGCCCAAGGATTTCCCCGTAGCATTCAGCTTCTCCCAGATCGTAACAGCCCGGTAAAAGGAGAACCGGTAAAACTCGTGAAAGAGCCGGTATGTTAAAGGAGAATCCGGTTGCCGTTTCTTGGTGGCCATATATGGAGGGGTTCCTTCCTCTGGAGGGTCTTTGCCGTCAACTGGGTAAAGGAATTGATGGAGACATATTGAGACAGAAACCGTTCCAGAACGGATGCGAACAGATAGAGCCCGGACCCGACATACTTGTCCTCATCGAATTCCAGGGTGACCTGCATACCGCGGCAGAAGGATTGCCCTATCCTCCTGGTGACGTATGCAGACTTCAGAGAGGCAATCCCGTTTATCTGCTGCCTTGTGGCAGGGGAATCGTCAAAGTCGTAGAGCTTCAGCAACTCCTTGAGGGCATCTTCCCCGCCTTCGGTAATGGAGAGGTAGTTCAGCGCCAGATGCGAGATGAGTCTCCACTGGAGTGCGGCCCCCAGCGCCGGTCTCCGTGTCGGAGTCGGCTTCACCAGGCACAGGGTCTTTTCCACAGGCGCGGAAAGCTCCATCTCGAAATCGCCATCCGAATCACCGAACGGCAGCCTGCCGGGCAGATCCCGGTTGGTGCACGTCACGTTCAGCATGAGGGTCTCGACCCCAGGGTCCACAGGCTTGAGGGTCCAGTCGGTAAACGAGATGTATACATCGGTCCCGTCATCGCCCTTTCTGTTAGACGGCCTCCTTTCAGAACGCCAGAAGGCTATCCGGCCTTTCTCATCCCCTTCCAGGTGATGCCGCACCGAATAAAAGGGATGGAACTCCAGTGTGCCTTCACGGCCTTCTGAAGACACGCTCACAGCGTCGACACTGTAAACCTCTGTCCCCTGAGATCTCCTGGCGTCCGGGACAACAAGATACTCGGTCTTCGTGTGTTCCACCCAGACCGGCTCTGCAACGCGCCTGAACAGGTTGATTGCCGGGGTGGTATGGATGAGGAAGTTTTCCGGCCTGACAGAGAGATTCGACTTTGCAGGTTTATCCAGATAGAGCCAGATCTCAAGCGTATCACCCGGGTCCTTTGCCCTTACCCTTTCGAGGCCCTTCAGGGTGAAGAAGAGGTACTTCTCGGGAAAGCAGAAATACTCTAGAAGCAGCCCGTATGCGGGGAAGCTCCTCTCCGGGTAGGACATGAGGGTCTCCTCGGGGGAGAGTCCTATAGGTTCCAGACCCTCAGGGCCCAGCGCAACCGACTCAAGACCTCCCTGCTGATTACGGAACTCATAGATCACTTGGCATACATTGTTGCCCAGGACCTCATACAGGGGGAACATCTGCTGGGAAGGACCGTTGAGGAAGAATCTGAGCTCTTCTATGGACAGCTGCGAAAGTTTAAGCCCATCCAGTGCCTTCAACTGCAGGACAAGGGCCTGTTGGGCATTTCTGATACCGTGTCTGGGGTCTCGCAGACCCACGGAAACCATCTCCAGCGGCCAGAGCGTGACCGGATAGCAGGTCGTAAACTGGCAGGGTATACCGCCCACCGGCCTGGAATAGAGCGGTGTGCCCTTGTCGATCCGGTACCCCTGTGGGGGTACGGACTTTTTCAGGGCTTGAAATCCCACCACTGACATGGAAGGGACAGGCCTGGTATAGTGCGGATAGACTATGCTGAGAAGAGACTCGGTGATCTCGGGAAAGTTGTCGTCGATCTTTTTATGAATCCTGCCGGCGATAAAGGCGAACGCCTCAATGAGGCGTTCCGTGCCCGGGTCGTCGCACTTACCCGGTTCGAGTAAAAGCCGGGAAGCGACCTTGGGATATTTCTTCGAAAACTCCTCACCCATCCTCCGGACAAAGGTCAGTTCCTGCTCATAGTATCTGAGGAGTTCGTCTTCCATGATTTTTATTCTATAGTATACTCGCCCTTGTTGATGTCAAACCGCGTATCAAAGATTATGGGTTCCGGCATGGGGTCGATCATGAGCAACCCGGTGATCTTGAAGCCGAGTGTCCTGTAATCCTGGGCATTGCTTTCGCTCACGACCATAACATTGGTAAGCCTCGGCTCGAAGTGATAGATCAACTTCTCAATCTCCTGCCTCAGGCGGTCCCTGACCGAAGAGTCTCTCGGGCTCTCTGCCGTGAAGTCGGGCAGGCCGTAAACAAACAGCGAGCTCTGCAGCTCCTTGTACTCGGCGGCCAGGGGGGATACGAAATTTTTCGTGTTGAGCAGGCTCTCGAGGTCTCTCCTGACCGAGGCCTTGAGCTGCCGGTAATCTGACATACGATTCTGGACAGGTTCTCGTGAAACATCAGGCTCATAGTCGATGAGCCTGTCCAGAACCGATGTCTGTGTCTTGAGGCCCTTGCCGTTCAACTACTCTTACCTGTTGTGATATTAAACTCAAATGGGAAATTCCCGGCAGATGTGCCGGTGGTGCTCTGGGGCTGGTACTTGAAACTGATCATTGCAAAGTTGAGTGTGACGTTTTCAGTCAGTTCCTCCTCTCCGCCTGACCCGCCCGTCTGAACTGATGTGACGATGCTATCCGTAAGGTCTATTTGTATATAGTCGAGCGGACCACCACTCCCCCCCGCCTTCCTCACAAGCAGTGTGGATTTTCCGATAGGGTCACCCGTAGCACACGCTCTCATCAGCGCTGAGGTGGATGTGTCAACTTTTTTCGTGAAGGACAGGTCCTGAATGTTCGCTTTCCCGGATCCGCCGCCTCCGCCTGTTGACCAGCTGCCGGACTGCGTCATACCCCAGCTCCAGGATAGCACATCGATCTCTCCGTCGTGTCCATCTACTTTCGACTCTCCAACGATATCGCCGATCTTGATTAACATGTCTACTGCCATCGTATTGTCCTCCTATTTATTTTATTGATATAATACGTGATCCACCTTAGTAAGCCTGAGCTGAAACTTACCTTCCATCCACCTGCACCATAGAAACGGCTCCGGAATAGGCGGCCCCCCCATAATGTCAAGGTTGAACAGACCTCCTCAGTTTATTTTGCTGGAGGCGGGAGATTGGCGACCAGCCTCAAGGATACGGAAAGCTCATCGAGCTGGAAATGGGGCTTCAGGAAGGCGACTGCCCGGTATGCACCCGGCTTCCCCGGGATCTCGGACACATCGATCCGCGCCTCGCTTAAGGGATACTTCGCCTTCATCGTCTGACCTGCTTTCGGATCGCCCAGCACATACTGGCTGATCCACTTGTTCAGGAAGTCCTGCACGTTCTGTTTGGTCATGAAGCTCCCCACCTTGTCGCGCATGATGGACTTCATGTAGTGGGCGAACCTGGATACGGCCAGGATGTATTGGAGCTGCGAAGAAATCCGGGCATTGGCGTTCGCCGCGTCGCTGCTGTACTTCTTGGGCTTATTGGCCGTCTGAGTGCTGAAGAATGCCGCATAGTCCGTGCCCTTGCAGTGGACGAGCGGTACGAAACCCAGGTCGGCCAGCTCCTTCTCCCTTCTGTCCGTAATGGCGATCTCGGTGGGGCACTTGAGCGCCACATCGCCCTCGTCGGTCTTGAAGGTGTGGACAGGCAGGCCCTGAACCAGACCCCCGCCTTCGACACCACGTATGGCTGCGGTCCAGCCGTATTTGGAAAACGCCTCAGTCAGCCGCGTTCCGAAGGCCCATGCCGCATTGGTCCACAGGTACTTGCTGTGATCGGTCCCGTCCACATCCTCTTCGTAATTGAACGCCTCCACCGGCTCTGTAGCCTGGCCGTAAGGCAGTCTGCCCAGGGTGTGGGGAAGCACTAATGCCACGTACTTGGCGTCATCCGAGTCACGGAAGGATTTCCACTTAGCATAGTCCGCGCTCTGGAAGATCTTTGCAAGGTCCCGCGGCTGGCCCAGATCGGTGTAGGTGTCCAGATTGAACATCTGGGAAGAGGCTGCGGAGATGAAGGGGGCATGTGCCGCTGCGGCAACCTGCGATACCTTTTCGAGCAGGGAGAGGTCCTGAGGGTGGTTGCTGAACTCATAGTCACCGATGAGTGCCCCGTATGAGGCGCCACTGAACATACCGAACTCCTCCTCGTAGATCTTCTTGAACAACATGGACTGGTCGAACTCCGATGCCTTCTCCATGTCCTTGAGCAGATCCTTCTTCGAGACGTTCATTATCCTGATCTTGAGAGTCTCGCCCGTCTCGCTCTGATTCACCAGATAAAACAGCCCGCGCCACGATGCCTCCAGCTTCTGGAACTCAGCGTGGTGCAACACCTCGTTGAGCTGGGCGGAGATAAATCTGTCGATCTGGGCTATCCGGGCATTGATCATGGCCTCGGTGTCTTTGGACACGGCCATGGCGCCTTCCGTGATCTGGGCGACAAACTCGCTGATGAGGTCCTTAGCGCGGGCTCGCTGGCTCTCATCCCGCGCCATGCGTCCCTCATCGATAATCTGATCCAGGAGACCCTTTTCCTCCTGGACTACTTCACCCTTTGCTTGTTCCGTTGATTTTTCCTTATCAGGCATACACTCACCCCCCCCTTTATTCTTTCTTCTCTTCTTCCGCAGTCCCCACTCCGGCCTCATCACCGAGTTTCTTCAGTGAGTCCGTATTTGAAATAACATCCTGGAGCAACTCATCGAGTTTGTCATTGCCGTCGAGCTTGGTGAGAAGGTCGGAAAGTCGCTTCCTCGCTTCAACAAGCTTCTTCAAGGGCGTTATCTGCTCCGCAACGTTCTCAGGGTGAAAATCGTCCATGGATTTGAACCGGAGGTCTACGGCCAGCTGGGAACCGTCGTTCGCGAGTTTGTTATCAACACGGAACGCAGCCCTGGGTTTCATGCCTTCCAGCACCTTGTTGAAGTTGTCCCGGTCAATCTCAACGAATTTCCGGTCCTTCATCTTCGGCAGCGGTTCGTCAGGCTTGCCGGAAAAGTCTCCCAATACACCCACGACAAACGGGATCTCCTTCTTCTCGATCGAATCCCCCACCTCCACATCATAGGTGATCTGGACCCTGGGGGATCTCACCCTGTCAAGGGTGTGCTGCAAACTCTCTTTCTTAGCCATCTTTATCCTCCTTTCTTATACAACAAAGCCTTGGTTATATCCCTCGAACAGAGCTTCGGATAAAGCTCGCCATACGCCTTTGAGATGTCTTCTTTCGGAGAGCCCTCAGCCGTAAGGCACTGGAAATAGGCCTCGATCACCTCGGCAATCCATATGGGCGATTCCCAGTTTTCAAGATGGTACTCCTGTATAAGCGCATAGAGTTCCTCCAGGATTGTACGTGAGATTTCAGGTCTGTTCGCCTGGAGGGCAACCTTGGCCATCATGAGCCGGTACCGGTTTCGCTGGCGCATGGATGAGGCGGTGGTTGACACATTGAGCAGCCTTGAAAGCGCTGCCTTGATACCGGATACTTTAAAGGTTTCCTGCACATCTTTCCAAAGGGCCCCTTCGGAATCCACCGGTTCCGCTATCTGTCCGGCTGCGCCCTGAGGCGTCCCACCAGGTTCAGCTGTCATCTTGTCCTCCTGTTGAGGCATTATGGCCTGTTCCTGACCTTCGGTCTCACCTTCAACTCCTACAGGACGCCCACCCTTTCCCGTCAGGATATCATTCACGACATGCTGACAGTCCTCAATGGCCTGTTTCAGCTCGGAGAGCCTCGGTGCGTCCTGCCCGAACTTTTCATCCACAAGGGCATCCAGCTTTGAAAAGGCATCCATGCATGCATCTGCGTCCCTAGCCAGTGCTATATAGAAGTCCCTTGAAGATAGGCCTACAGCGGAATCGAATTCTTCCGCCGATAGCTGAGCATCTTGTCCTTTAGCCTGCCTGGACTCCTGCCACTGGTGCCAGGAATAGCCGTTCGTGACCTTTGGTTCCGTTATGGGGATGTCCTTGATTGAGAAAGAAATCTTGTCATTGAGAAATTCCAGGGGCCCTACTCGGTATTCCAGGTCACCCTCATCGGGTAAGGGATACAGGGTATCCCAATAATTGCTTATGAAGGCTATGGTAACAGTAAATCCATCCGCCAGTCCGGCGAAACCTTCCTTTTTTATCAGGGCCTCGGTGAGCCAGGCTGCGATCTGGAGGTCCTTGGTCTTTTTCTGGAGCGCCTCAGATGATACCTTGATCACCAGATCCCAGTCGGATTTTTTCAGATCGCGCTGCCAGGCACCCTGGTCAAGCAGGTCATCGGCCCGCCTCGCCTCTTTGATCTGCTCATACACGGCCGAATAGCGCATATCCTCGCCGGATGGGTTGTCTCCGGGTATGGGGGCCAGGATTGCATCCATATCAAACATTTTTTTCTTCATGGTTGTCCGCCTTCAAGTTGAAAAGTAACCTCCCGAATATCGAGGATGGCCGTTTCTTCGTCCCCCACCTGGAAGACATGCTGACCGAGAGCCTTAGAGAAACCATTGCCCAGGGGCACCCAGTCGGTGAGCCTGCCCAGCTTTGCCTGCTCGTTTTCGTAAAGGAAGGTCTCGGGGTAAACCACGGGCAGGCAGCAGTTCATGGTGAGCCCCTCCCAGGTGGTGATGCCAGCCATAACCCAGATGAGGTCAAAAGACGTCCTGGGCTCGTGGATCACCAGTTCCCGGATGGCTTCAAAGGGTATCCATACGTAACGCTCGTGTACGAATGCCTCAAGGAATGGATAGAGCCGCGCATCGGTATCGGAAAACCCATCAAATTCTTTCGAGTTAAGCGTTCCTGAAACCATTGGTTTTTGCTTGTCGATCTGTTCCATAAGGCCCTTCGCGTCATCGAATCTCCCCGCCTGAATTGCCGCGAGATACTCCTGGTACTTACCGAAATAGGCCGGGGGCTCGGGCAGGATTGAAGGGGGCTGTGAAAGCTGCACAACCTTGAGCCGCTCTTTCTCAGCCTCTATAATGTTCAGGTAGGTATGTACCCCCACGGTCCGGGTTGGGTCCTGGGTGGAGATCATATCGAGATGAATCAGGGCCTTATCCCACTCACCGCCCATGGCAAGCACCTGGAACAGGAGCGTCCTCTTGCCCACATCTGTAGGTGCAGACTTAACTTCCTCGATCAATACCCTGCGGGCATCAGAAAGACGGCCTGCCTTCATGAGATCTTTTGCCGTCATGTCAAGTAACCTCTGAGTTTATCTATCATACTCCTCTATGGGAAAGAAAGTGATTAGTGGTAAAATTTTAGGTGTAGGAGCGACTTCAGTCGCGATCCGATAGAAAACCGGAGTCAGGTCTTGTTTTATGTTTTTTCATGAACCCATGCAGGTTTCAATAAGCAAAAAACAGGATTGGGGGCAAACAACGGACATGTCTTCTCCCCGCACAATGCGACCGCCAAATAGCTATGGTATTTGATTGATGATTCCAGTGTCTAAATGATTTGCCTTAAGAAAATTTTTAATGGCGACGCTATCCTGTTTTCCGGCGACACAGAAACTGTAGGCTTGTCGTATTCCGGCTATTTTCCGGTATTCATCTTTCTCATTGGTTTTGTCGAAGTGAAGACCGCGGGTTTTTCCATTCATGGTACAGACGATCACATGGTTGTTTCGGCGATCATCGTTGAATTTCACCAACACGTTGTAAAGTCCTTCATTCTCTTTTTTTGAAGTGACCAGAGTCTCGTAAAAGCCGATTTTGTAGTCCATGTAACCATGGCGGGTCAGCGGCCAGCCGCACTCCACGATGGTGTGATGTCCCTGGCTCACCATAGTGGCAATGGCGATCAACTGTGCCCAACTGTTTACACTGCTCTCGCCATTGGCCGCCGCACACCAGCGCAGGGCAGCGATGGAGTCCGTTGTCGTCCCGGACACATCGGCCCCCTCAATGGCCAGACCATAGGTCCAGTCGATGGTTTGGATGACACTATCCGTTCCGAATCTGAATTTCTCCACACCCCGCCACGCCACTTT
>Ga0315283_10005046_pt1 | contig 11601 bp, 7 predicted proteins | sample YL17G09_0_MG_FD_204541 | JGI IMG/M metagenome (GOLD analysis project Ga0315283, IMG submission 204541) | Sediment microbial communities from Yellowstone Lake, YNP, Wyoming, USA - YL17G09_0 | ecosystem: Environmental > Aquatic > Freshwater > Lake > Sediment | place: USA: Wyoming | collected...
GCGATGGCAACCGCAGTTTGAGGCGCTCGATAGCGCCTCAAACCGCACGCAGCGCTGCGGCGTACTCCTCCACTCTATCAAGCCAGGCATAGCCATCGCGTCGACCGTGGCGCGGTCGCAGTGCGGGGGCTGAGACCCTACGCGAACACCGTCCTCCAATCGTCCTTGATGCTGACGACCGTCCAGCCATACCGCTTCGCGAGTTCCAGCGATCGTTCCGCGCCCGTGACGTAGTCGAATTCACGCACCGGGTCGTCGTGCAGGACGAGCAGCCGCAGGGCCGGTCGTGGCGGTTTGTTGGCAAATTGGAGCATGGGTATGTCGCCGTTAGAATTCCCCGCCGCAAGAATGGGGCGCTTCCCGACCCGGCTCCATATGCGCGGCGGCTTTTCGGCACCGTCGTCCAGTACGTCGAGTTCGGGTTGGGTGAGCAGGTCGCCACCGTCGCCGTCTTCCCGAAATGCGAGCGAGACGCTGCTGCCGATTACGCGCTCCGGTGGAATGCCGTACATCTCCTGGGTGATCGGACGGAGAAAGTCCCGTCCGCCGCCCGACGCGATGAGCGTGGTGAACCCATTGGCTTCGAGATAACGCAGTAGTTCGATCATCGGTTTGTAGCCGCAGGCGCGGTACAACCGCTTCAAGGTGGGATGCGACTGAGTTCGCAAGAAGTCCCCCGCGCGTTCGGCGAACTCTTCGGTCGTCACACCTTCAAACGCAGCGAGCACACCTTTCATCACGACGGGCAGGTCGCTGTCGTCACCCGCATAGTGCTTGGTGATCACGCTGCCCAACCAGGCGTAGTCTCTTTCGACGGCGGCCTTCCAGGGCTGTTGGTCGCGCAGCGAAGGATCGTGTTGCGCCATTTCCACCCAGCGCCGAAGGATGAAATCGAGTTGGATGGGCATGGGCTTTTCGCACCATAACGTGCCGTCGTTGTCGAAGGTGGCGATCCGGTCGGCGGGCGGCACGAACGTCGGGCTGCCAGGTGTGCTCACCTGGGCGACGAAGTCGACAATCGCGCTTTTCGCGACGCCATCGTTCCAAGATTCGAGGTGAGTTGGCGCGTGTATCACTCGCGCATCAGCATGGCGGCCGCCTCCCGCTCCAGATCGACGTACGGCTCGCCGCTCACATCGACCGCGACGCGCTTGATCGTGCCGCCTGTGAAGCGGTAGGGCCGCTCGCCGGGGTAGTCCTCCGTAACCGGATCGCCGACGTCGCGGCCGACGGCCAGCCCTTCACCCGCGATCATGTAGCCGCCCGGCTGGGTCTTGATGCGGCCCTCGCCGACCTTCTTCTCGCCGTAGTAGAGGGAAAGGATGCCCGTTGCCACCGGAGGCGGGTCTACGCCGTCCTTTTCGAAGGAGGCCGACAGGATGAGGTCCTTGCCTGTCGGCAGATCCTCGGTAGCCACGATCTTTTGCTCGAACATGCCGACGAAGCTGTTCACGTAGTTCAGCCGGTTGTCCTTCACGTAAAGCGAGTGGCCACCGAATCGCGAGCCCTGCGAAAAGAGCACACCCTGCGCGCCCGGCTTGGGTATGTCGACCAGAGCGCCGATCACGAAGGAGCGGCCGCGGACAACCACTGCCTGAGCCTCGGGAACCTCGGCGTGGTTCGGGAAGTAGACGTAGCGGGTGCGCGGGGCTGAGAGCTGCGGCCTTGGGGAGATGAATATCTCGAGCGCCGAGCGATCATCGAGCGGGAACCCCTCATTTGCGCCCGCCTCCGCATACCACAGGTTGACGAGTTCGCGGACCTTCTCTGGGTGATCGGCCGCGAGGTTGTGCGATTCGGAGCGGTCGACTTCCGTATGGTAGAGCTCCCACTCGTCGTCGTTGAAGTGGGCCCACCCGCTGATGGTCGGATGGGTGGTGACGGCCTTCCACCCGTCGTGCCAGATGCCTCGGGACCCGAGCATCGAGTAGAACTGGGTCTGCCTAGCGCTCGGCGCGGCTGGGTCGTCGAAGCTGTAGCGCATGCTCACGCCGTCGAAATGGCTCTGAGTGTATCCCTTGATCGCCTCGGGCGGCCTGACACCCAGGGCATCCAGAACTGTGGGCACCAGGTCGATCGCGTGGTGGTACTGGTTCCTAATCTCGCCTCTCGCCTTCATGCCGGCGGGCCAGGAGACGACGCACGGATCGCTGGTCCCGCCGTCGAACTCGTAGCGCTTCCACATCTTGAACGGCGTGTTGAACGCCATCGCCCAGCCGTTGGGGTAGTGGTTGTAGGTCTTCGGCCCGCCGAGGTCGTCGAGCATGGCGAGGTTGGCCGTGATGTCGTCAGGGATGCCGTTGAAGAACAGCATCTCGTTGACCGAACCGTCCGGCCCTCCCTCGCCGCTGGCGCCGTTGTCGGAGACGACGAAGATGAGGGTGTTCTCTCGCTGGCCGGTTTCCTCCAGATAGTCGAGGAGACGCCCGATCTGATGGTCCGCGTGGGAGAGGAAGCCCGCGTATACCTCTGCCATCCGCGCGAACAGCCGCTTCTCGTCATTGGAGAGGGAATCCCAGGGCCGCGTGACATCCATGGGCGGGAACGGCTGCCCCTCGGGGCCCTTGTGCGTCTCGGAGGTACCGAGCGGGTTGATCGGGGGAAGCGCCGTGTCCGGCGGGACGATGCCCATCTTCTTCTGGCGCTCCAGAGTCTGCTCGCGCATCGTCTCGTAGCCCATGTCAAAGCGGCCCTTGTACTTCTCGATCCACTCCTTGGGGGCGTGATGCGGCGCATGGCAGGCCCCGGGCGCGTAATAGAGGAAGAACGGCTTCTCGGGGGCCACCGCTTTCGAATCCATGATGAACTCGATGGCCTTGTCGGTGATGTCCTCACCGAAATGGTAGCCCTCCTCCGGCGACTTCGGCTGGTCCACCGGGTGGTTGTCGTAGGTCAGTTCCGGATACCACTGGCTCGTCTCGGCGCCCAGGAAACCGTACCAGCGCTCGAAGCCCCGGCCGGTGGGCCAGTTGCGTCGCGTGGAAGCCAGGTTCATCTCCACGGTGGGGCAGAGATGCCACTTGCCGACCATGTAGGTGTTCCATCCCAGTTCGCCGAGAATCTCGGACAACATGCCGTTCTCAGGCGGGATGGTGCCGCTGGCGTTTGGGAACCCGCTGGCGCCTTCGGTGATGCAGGCCATGCTGTTGCGGGTATGGTTGCGGCCGGTCAGCAGGCACGATCGTGTCGGCGAACACAGCGCCGTGGTGTGCCACTGGGTGTAGCGCACGCCGTCGGCCGCGATCTTGTCGATGTTTGGAGTCTCGATCGGCCCCCCGTAGCAGGACATCGCCGAGAAGCCGACGTCGTCGAGGACGACATACACGACGTTCGGCGCTCCGTCGGGTGCCTTTGGCGCCACGAATGGCGCCCAGTCCGGTGTCGAGTCCCTGATGTCGACGTTGATCGTACCCTTGAACGGTTCGCGCATGTCAGTTCACTCCTTCGTCGGGCCACCAAAAACACCCCGGCAGGCTTCACACCAGCCGGGAGAGCAACACGGGAGCCGGGTTACCAGTGAACCCATACCCGCAAGCGAACCCGTACCCGCAAGCGCTCGCTCCAAAACCCGCTGTGTCCATGAAGTGACACGGTGTATCATCCTCTTGGGGGTGCTTCCGAGGTATTCAGGTACTCGGCAATAGGTCGAACGCTGGTTGTCTCCAGGGAGGAACGAAATGGCAAAGGTCCTTATTGTCTATTTCTCGTTGACCGGCAGAACCCAGAGGATGGCCGAGTACATCGCTGAAGGGGTGCGCTTCGGCGCGGACCAAGCCGTCGTCAAGAAGACGTCGGAGATCCAGACGGTCGATGACGTTAACGGCTACGAGGGCTATATCTTCGGGTCGCCTACCTACCATCAGGATATGGCCGGACCCGTTAAGACGTTCCTCTTCCAGGTGCGGGAGGCCGATCTCAAAGGAAGACTGGCCGGCGCCTTTGGCTCATACACGCACAGCGGGGACGCTCCGGCCATGGTCTTCGACACGATGAGGTACGTGTACAAGATGAGGCCTTTCTATCTCGGCCCCTTCAATCTTCTGGAGGCCAAGGTCGGTACCCAAGAAGGCATGCGGGCCTGTCACGACTATGGCAGGACCTTCGCGGAGAAACTCGCGGAACCTTGGACGGAAGAGGAAGAGGATGCGGGGTCGGAAGAGGCTGCCGATGACCCAACTCCCTGGGCATTGACGTAGGGGGTCGCGTCTACGAGAATGCGCTCTCCCCGCCGATGGTCGCCGCGAGTATTGCGACATCGTCCGCGAGCCGGCCACCGGAGAAGGTGAGAACTCTTTCCAGTAGAGCCCGGGGCAAATCTTCGAGTTGCTGGGCGCTCGAACGCCCGAGGGCGTCCATAAGGCGCTCCTGGCCGTAGAAGTCCTTTCCATCCCTGGCTTCGATCAACCCGTCGGTGTAGAGGAGAAGCAGATCCAGCGCGCCGAGTTGGACGTGGTCCTCCACCCAGGAATAGCCGGGGTACACCCCGAGGGGGGCCGAGGCTGCTTCAAGCAGCCGGACCTCCCCGCTCCCCGACCGCAGCATCGCGTTTGGATGACCGGCAGAACAGTAGGTGAGCATGCCGCTATCCGGATTGAGGATCCCCAGAAACACGGTGACGAACCCGGGAATCCGTTTCTCGATGAGAAGCTCGTTGGTCTCGCGAAGAATGAGGTGCGGATGCCGGGACTGATGCGCGAACGCATGGATCACGTCCTTCGTCGACCTGGCGATGCGCGCGGCCCCGACCCCGTGGCCTGAAACGTCGCCAATGAGCAAGGCGACTCTTCCCTTCTGCGCATCGAAGACATCGTAGAAATCCCCGCCGATGGAGGCCTCTCTGGTCGCAGAGCGATAGAGGTGGGCGAACTTCACGCGGTCCGTCTCTTGAGGCACTTCGAGGAGCACGTCCTGCATCCGCTCTGCGAGGTCGCGCTGAGACTCGTAGAGCCGCGTGTTTTGGAGCGTCAGGGAAACGACGAACGAGAGCCGGCGAGCGAACTCGTAGTGGGCGTCCGTGAACGCCTCCGGGTGTTTGTAGCCGAACTCCAGGGCGCCGGCCAGCTCGCCGTCGACCAGCAGGGGAAGGAGGATGAGCCCGCCTGGGCTTCCGCTCCCCGAGTCTTCGCTCGTCACGATCAAGGGGACCCGGTCTCGCTCGAGAGACTCTACCCGGTCGGGGTCGAGCCCCGGGTGCCCCTTATCAGCCTGGGCCAGCGTCTCTCCGGAGGCGTAACGGGTTTCCCAGTTTCCGTCCGAGACATGAAGGTATCTGGCCGAGTCGGCCCCGAGCACCTCCATCGCGTCGTCCAGGACCTTCGGAAGAACGGCTTCGTTCAATCGCGCGGCCGACGCGGTAGCCAGGCGGGCCAGGGCGTTGTTGAGCCTCCAATCGCGCTGACGTTCCTCGTCCAACCGGTCTCGTTGTCGTTCCGCCATCGCCCGCTCGGTGATGTCGTCGATGGCCAACAGGAGGTCCTCGACCCCCGGCTCCGCGGTGCGTACGCGGCGGCCGGACAGGACCATGATCCGCGTGCCTATCCGCGCAATAGACCGGTCGATCACAAGCTCCTGAAAATCATGGTCTCCGCGCAGCGCGCCTTCTATGGCCTCACGTAGCTCGCCGATGTTCCATTGCCCAGAGTCCAGCTCGAAGAACCGCTGTCCTATGACTGCCGCCGGGATCGTCTCGAACTGGCGGTAATAGGAAAGATTGGCCGAGACGACGCGATAATCGGCGCCGAGGACCAGGAGCGGCTCCCTTACGGTGTCGACCACCGTCCGCGCGAAGTCCCTGGTGTGCTCGAGGTCGTCGTTCAGGTTGGCAAGCCGATCGTTGACCGAGCGCAATTCCTCGTTGAGGGTGCGCAGTTCTTCGTTGGCAGAGCGAAGCTCCTCGTTGGCCGTTTCCTTGTCTTCGAGAACGCCCCCGATGGGCAGGTGCATGCCCGAGGAAGGGCGCGCAGCCAGCCTGAGCGAGCCACCCTCGAGCGTCATGTCGGGCGGCAAGCGTGTCTCGTCAGCCTCCGCGGGCCGCTCGTTCGAATCTGGCGGGACTGTCGGCCTGGATCTCACATCAGGGCTTTCGGCACCTCTTCAGATGCAGGCAGAAGCGGACTGCCGGCAACATCACGATTGACCTGCAGCATCGCTCCTATTCTTCACCAAGAAGGAGGGTGCCGTCAACAGGTGGACGTGTCCGGCCGGCGTTGCTCCCTCACACCCCCTGGGTCGCCGCGACCCTCCCACTCTGCACAGCGTCCACCAGCGCCTGATGGTCGCGCTCGTTCTGGTCGGCATAGGCGGCGGAGAAGTCGGCGATCGCGTTGTCGAACACGTCGGTCTTGCCCAGATAGGAGGCGATAGCGACCCGGTCGCCGGAGCGCGCGTGCGCTCGAGCGAGGGTCCAGCCGCATATCCGCGCATACACCTCGAATCCTTTGGGCAGCATGACCGCCGGATCGACAGAGCCCTTGGCGTCCCACAGTTGCCTGATGTAATGGTCGTGCTCGATCCCGTCCACCCCGGCAAAGCGGATCCACCCCAGAAAGATGTCGCTGGTGGCCTGCATCATGCGCTGACCCTCCACGACTCGCTGGCCCTGGTTCTTGATGAGGCTCCTGCCGACGAAAGGAGCAAGAACGGAATCTCTCGCTTCCTTTACCTGCAGAAACAGCGGGTCCTGGCCGTCGCGGCCCAAGAGAAGCGCAACATTTGTGCGCGTGCCGACGCTCCCCACGCCCACCACTTTGCGGGCCACATCCACCACCCTGTAGCTTTCCAGAAGGCGGCCGCGATCCCGCTGCAGCGTCCGCCGATAGCCGCGAAGGATGGCCCTCACACTGTTCATGAACTCTTCGCGGGAAACGCCGGTCAGGAGATCGCTGACGGGGACGAGCAGGGGCGGGTCGCCAACGATGCGGGGCTCGCCTTCCGTGGCCACCGTGAGCTTTTCAAAGGCCCGAGTGTTGTCCTTGCCTCGGATCTTCGCCAGCGCCCGCTCCGTGTTCTTGGCCACCACGGCGGCGTCTTTCTGCTCGCGCAACTGCTGAAGGATGGTGTCCAGGTCGAGCTTGGCGTACCAGACTTCCAGGTTCTTCATCTCGGCGAAAGCGCGCATGGTCTCGCGGTAGGAACGCACCACCCCCAGCACCAGCGAGCGCCGGTCCTTGTCGGCGAATCCCCGCGCGCGCACCGCTACCTCGAAGCTGACCGCGAGGCGCTTCACGTCCCATTCCCACGGCCCGGGCAGGGTCTCGTCGAAGTCGTTCATGTCGAACATGAGCGTCCGCTCCGGTGAGGCGAAGACGCCGAAGTTCATAAGGTGCGCATCTCCGCAGGCCTGCACGCGCAGCCCGGAACTGGGAGTGGAGGCCAAATCGGCGGCCATCAGGTAGGCCGCCCCGCGGTAGAAGGCAAACGGGGAGACCATCATGCGCCCGTAGCGTATGGGAACCAACTCCTGCACACGGGTCTCGGCCTGCTCTTCCAGCAGAGTAACGGGGTCCGCGCGGTACGGCGAAGGAGTCCACTCGGCGTGGCTTTCTAGTGGGGCCTGGGTCCGGACCGCTTTGCCTATCGAGACGCGCTCGTCGACGGTGAAGTGTTCCACCTTCGGTAGGGAGCTGGCCACCAGGTTGGCCATGTTCGCCTTGAGGACCGCGGGCGGTGCGGTGACGAGTGGTATGACGACGGGCGCCGCGTCCGCGTCGGGTGGTGTGGTGACTTCGGTCGCCTCTGCCGCCTCGTCTGGCGCCGGCTCCCCGACGGCGACCGCATCTTGCGCGAGCGCGTGCGCTAGGGACTCCCGCTTCTTCGCCTTGGCCTTGGCGGACTTCTTCTTGCCACCCATCGAAACCCCCAGACGATCGTTAAGTGAGCAGCGGACGTAGCATTCTACGATGAGTATACCCGGGGGCTAACCACAACGACTTGACCCTTGGTTCTCTCCGGTCTCGGTGTTCGTCATCGGGGATCTTCCGCAACAGCCGTCGGCCTCAGCTACCCGGGCCGGCGGTCGAGCGCCCTACCCCTGTTTGACCTGTTCGTAGGCCCAATCCAGCCAGGGGAAGAGAGCTTCCAGGTCCTGGCGCCGCACCGTGGCTCCACCCCAGAGGCGCAATCCCGCGGGCGCGTCGCGATAGGAGGCGATATCGTAGGCCACCCCCTCGGCATCGAGCAGAGACGCCACCTGCTTTGCCGCCTTCACCCGCTCCTCGTCCGGCAGAGCGGTGAACCATGGATCGACGATCTTGAGGCAGATGGACGTGCTGGAACGGACCTCCGGGTCTTCGGCCAGGAAATCCACCCAGGGCGTGTGCGCTACCCACTCGGCGACGGCCTCCAGATTGGCCTGACTCCTGCGGACCAACTCGGGAAGGCCCCCGATCCCTTCGGCCCACCTGAGCCCGTCGAGAGCGTCCTCCACACACAGCATCGAGGGGGTGTTGATGGTGTCCCCCTTGAAGATGCCTTCGTCCAGCTTGCCGCCCTTGGCCATCCGGAAGATCTTCGGAAGCGGCCACGCGGGCTGATAGCTCTCCAGGCGGCGTACGGCCCGGGGGCTGAGGATGAGGACCCCATGCTGGCCCTCGCCGCCCAGCACCTTCTGCCACGAGTAGGTGACCACATCCAACTTGGCGATGGGAACGTCCATCGCGAACACGGCCGAGGTGGCGTCGCAGATGAACAGCCCCTCGTGGGGATCGGGTATCCAGGCCGCGTCGGGGACGCGCACGCCCGAGGTAGTGCCGTTCCAGGTGAACACGACGTCGCGGTCGTCATCCACCGCCGAAAGATCGGCGATCCGCCCGTAGTCTGCCGAAAAGACCCGCACGTCTGGGAGTTTGAGCTGCTTCACGATGTCGGTCACCCAACCCTGTCCAAAACTCTCCCAGGCAAGCGCGTCGACACCGAGGGGGCCGAGCAGGGACCAAAGGGCCATCTCCACCGCCCCCGTGTCGGAGGCGGGCACGATGCCGATGCGGTACTCAGCTGGGACGCCCAGGAGGGCACGGGAACGATCGAGGACCTCCTGGATCCGGGCCCGGCCCTCCTTCGACCGGTGAGAGCGCCCGACGAGCGCTCCCTCCAAGGCGGACAGGCTCCAGCCCGGGCGCTTGGCGCATGGTCCCGAGGAGAAGCAGGGGTTGCTGGGACGAAGGCTGGGTTTCATGAAAGAGATGCTCCTTTCGGAAAGATCCTCGTGTTTGGTGCCTGGCGCTCTGTCAGCTGCCTAACGAGAGTTCCACCGCGCGGACGCCATCGACGCCCGGTATGCTGCGTAGTTCGTCGAGCACCGCCGCCGGCAGCGGGTCGTCCAGAGCGAGCCCCATCACGGCTTTGCCTTCGACCTTTTTCCGGCCGACGTTCATGAAGGCGATGTTGATGGCGTGCGCGCCGATGATGGTGCCGACCCGGCCTATCATGCCGGGCACGTCTTCGTAGCGCAGAAAGACCATGTGCCTCGATGGATTGATGTCGATGGCATGCCGGTAGACCTTGACCAGTCGAGGCCGGTTCCTGGGGCCGAAAACGGTGCCCCCGGAGGTCAGCTCGCCCTGCTTGTCCTTGCCCTCCAGAGTGATGAGGTTGGTGTAGTCCGGCGAGCGGCGGTCCTTCGCCTCCGACACCTGGAGCCCTCGATCGGCGGCCACGGTCGGCGCGTTGACGTAATTGACCGCCTCGTCGGCGCCCCCCTCGACGAGCCCTTTGGTAGCGGCCAGAGTCAGAAGCCGCGTATCGTGCTCGGCCAGCTCGCCCTCATAACGGACCGTCACCTTGGAAAGCGGACCCTCGGCTATAGCCGACATGAGCTGTCCCAAGATCTCGGCCAGGGGAAGGAACGGCCCGATGGCCTGCATGGCTTCCTCGGATACAGAGGGGATGTTGACGGCGTTCGTCACCACTCCGCCCGTGAGTCCAGCCACGATCTGTTCGGCCACGATGACACCGGCGCGATCCTGTCCCTCGGTGGTGGAAGCACCCAGGTGAGGGGTCATGATCACGTTGTCGAACCTTGCGAGGGGGAAGTCCGCGGGGACAGGCTCGCTGGAGAAGACGTCCAGACCTGCCGACGCCACCCGGCCCGACTCGAGGGCGCGCGCAAGCGCCGCCTCGTCCACGATGCCTCCCCGCGCGCAGTTGATGATGCGCACGCCTTTCTTCATCTTCACGAAGGCGGCGTCGCCGATCAGGCCCGTGGTCTCGGCGGTCTTGGGCAGGTGTACGCTGATGAAGTCGGAGACTGCATATAGATCGTCGGGGGATTCTGCCCGCTCCACGCCGAGTTCACGGAAGCGCTCCACGGACACGTAGGGGTCATACGCGATGACGTGCATGCGCAGCCCCTTGCCGAGCTGGGCTGTCAGCACCCCGATCTTCCCCAGGCCCATGATGCCAAACACCTTGTCGCTTATCTCCACGCCCTTGAACTTGGACTTCTCCCACAGACCGGCGTGCATAGAAGCGTTGGCGTTGGGGATCTGCCTGACCTGAGCCAGGAGCAGACCTATGGCGTGCTCGGCCACGGACAGGCTGTTGGAACCTGGGGCGTTGGCTACCACGATCCCTTTCTGGGTGGCGGCCTTGACGTCTATATTGTCCACCCCCACGCCGGCCCGTCCGATCATGCGGGGACGCGTGGCGTGCTGGAGGACGTCGGCGGTGATCTTGCTGGCCGAGCGGACGAGGATCGCGTCGTAGTCGTTGATCTTGTCCCTGAGCTCCTCGTCCGTCATGTCCGTGCGAACCTCGACGTCGAAGTGCTCTTTGAGGACGTCGATCCCCGCCTGGGCGATCTTCTCCTTCACAAGGACCTTCATCTTTTCGCCCGTTTGTTTCTTTGTGTCGTCTACCATCTATCCCCCGATGCCACGACCGACCATTTGCGGAACCCGAGCAGGACGCAAGCCGGCTCAGGAGCCCATCATAGCAACGGCCGCGGTCGCTGGTCGCGTCTCGACCGCGCTACAGCCGCGAGCCACAGCCTCTGCAGTACTTGGCCCCGGTCGTCAACGGCGCGCCACATTCCGAGCAGAAGGCGGGGGTTGGCCCGGTCCTGCCCGCGGCCGCGGCTCCCCCCGCGGTGACTGCCTCCTGAAGGCCCGCTGCCGACGGACGAGAGGTTCGCCTGCGGAAGTGGAAGTACGCATACACGCCCACGCTGGCCAGGGTCCAGAAAGCAACCAAGGCCACCGCGACCTTGACACTGGACTGCGTGAAGGCCGCCCCGTACTGGCCGTTCTTGTTCAGAAGCACGTGCCAGAACAGAAATGCCGCAAGCCCGAACGCCGCCGCCCACGCCGGCTTGTTCCAACGGAAGAGCGTCCCCCCGTCGGTGATGCTCACGGGGATCATCCCGAAGAACAGCCCCTCCAACCCTGCCACAAACGTGCCCACGCATATCCCCTGAACGACCTTCAGCCACGAAGAGCCCGACGCGACCGCATGTGTCACCGGGACCGCCAAGAACCAGGCGGCCAGGCTCACGGCAAGTAGGCAACCGCCGGCGAGCAGGACAAGCCGAGCCTTTCTCCGGTCGTCGAGTTGCCGGGCGCCGAGAAAGGCCATGCCTCCGACGAAACCGTAGACAAATCCGGGCCT
>Ga0315283_10005047_pt1 | contig 11600 bp, 17 predicted proteins | sample YL17G09_0_MG_FD_204541 | JGI IMG/M metagenome (GOLD analysis project Ga0315283, IMG submission 204541) | Sediment microbial communities from Yellowstone Lake, YNP, Wyoming, USA - YL17G09_0 | ecosystem: Environmental > Aquatic > Freshwater > Lake > Sediment | place: USA: Wyoming | collected...
CACGCTCGATTCGTCCGGCAAGCGACAGACGGGCGTGCGAGTTCAAATGGCTTCACTCGACAATTCGGAGAGCTTGGGATATGCCAGCACTGAAGCCAAGCCCGGCGAGCCTTATGCAGCCAACTTTCCGATGTTCGTCGTCGCCCCAGCCTATCGAGTACAGCCGGCCGCCGACGCGCCAGCGGACGCAGTGAGTGGCCTGGGCCTGGGCAGTCTCGCCGTTCCTAACCTGCCAACGCTGACAAGCTACGGTTTCACCTGGCAGTGGACCGTCGCCCGCTAGATGGCATGAGTCGCTGCAGAGTCGCCAGCTTTTCGGAAAAGTTGGCAACGCTGCCTCTGCGACCCTGCTGCCCAACCACTTCCACTTCCTTAACCACATTCGTACCGACGAGGAGCAGAGGCTCGCGCGCAACATCCACGACAGTGCCGTGGCGCTTGACCTTCACGCCGTCGCCGGGCCGCGCGTGGCGCTCTTTGAGGGCCGCGTGCAGCCGTTTCTCGTTCAGCGTGCCGATCGTGGGCATCTCAGCAGGCCACCGTGTGTCTCAGTATGAGGCCCATTGTACACCGCTTCGTGCGGATCGGCATCCCGGTGCTGCCTGATCGGCGCAGTCTGCCAGAGGAGCAGCGTATGTGGTCGCTCGGTACTGCTCGCAAGGGGTCTGCGACCCCGCCGCGAACCACACACCCACCTGTGGCGACCCAGGACGGCGGTCATAGACTGCGGCGGTCACGGATCGCCTGCGCGCAGCTTCTCCACGTGCCATTTGGGATTCCTGCAACAACCCGCCCGGCAACTGAAGTTGCGGCTACAGCAGCGAAGTCTGCCTTCGCAGACTAGAATTCAGCCGACGCAGGTCGGCTTCGCGGATGGGTGCAGCGGTTTGCAGCCGCCCGGCGGGCAGCCTGGCGTGGGTTGAGCGATGTTCTAGCGCGGGCCGAGCATCACCGCGTCCAACAACTCACTCGTGGGACACCCCTTGAGCAGAAAGGCATCTGCCCCGGCCGCCAGGGCAGGCGTGCGATCTGTGGCATACATCGTCAGCACCACGATCCGGATGGCCGGCCATCTGCTCTTGATCATCTCGATCGCCGCCCAGCCATCAGACCGCGGCTCAGGGGCGGACGCGGCGTGCGGGTGCAGATCCATCACCACGACATCCGGCTGGAGCGCCCACACTTGCTCTACCGCCTGCTGGCCATTCTCTGCTTCGCCGACGATCTCCACAGGAAAGAAAGCGGCATGTGCGGGCTGCCCGGTGTCGCTGAGAGTGCTCCAACGCATCGCCGTGAGCAGAGCTTTCAGGCTGCGCCGGGCTCTCGGTTGGTCGTCGGCGATGAGCACTCGTATGCACACAATATTCTCTCCTCCGGCACCGTTCATGTGGTCATCCCGTCGTGAGAAAGGCAAGGCAAAGGTGGCCCAATGCCCTTCCGTCATTTCTCGCCACCGATGCACGCAATCTGGGGGTATCACGACTGATGCAGCTATGCTCGCCACGGTCATGGGTGAGGTTCTTCACCTTGTCACCCTTCAGCTTGTCACCTTGTCAGGTGTACTGTTGGCCGCTGGAGCATCCTGGTGGTCATGCATCCAGCGGTTGCTCTGGGACTCGGCGTGCTGCCTGGTGTAGCCGTATTTCTCCTGCAACGCGTCCGCCAGCCGCTCGGCTTTGCCCCCGATTTTTTCCAGATCGTCATCGGACAGCTTACCCCACCATTTTTTCGTCTGTCCACCCACCTGCCGCCACCGGGACTCCAGCATGTCGTTGTTCATTGCGTAGCCTCCTGAACTCTCGCAACGTGCGACGCATGGGTCGGTTAGCTGCCAGCGACGCCGGGCTTGCGAGCCGCCTGCTTCAGTCGGCGTCGATGTATGCGCTCACTCTTGGACAATCGTTTGGTCTTGGTCTTGCCTGTTTTGTCTGCCATTGCTATTCTCCCAATTTCTGTTTTCTTTTGTTATGCGGGACTACGCAGGCGTCACTCACTGTCGTGGTCCGTTCAGCCAAACGCAGAATCCAACGCAATGGATGGATTCTGTGCCGTCATGCGTGCTAATCCCATTTTTGCTAACTGCCCATCAGCAGTTTGGTGCACGCGGCGGCCATATCATTGTCTGGCGTCTTCTCGCCGGGCATGGTCGCCCAACCCTGCTTTTTGACGTAGTCCGGTCGCTCCCAAGAACTCATGATGGCTTTCAATTCCACGAGCTTCGGGGCTTGCTGGGGATCCGAGTTGAACTGGGCGACGCAGATCGGCACCAGGCGCAGGGCGACAGCATCTTCCGCTCCCGTGGTCACCCTCTGCTGGGAAGTGCCGCCGGTGACCCACCCGCCCCAATTGAAGCCGACGATCATGGTAAGCGCGGCAGTTGCCACTATCAAACCGACCACGATCTTTTTCGACGGTCGGGCTTCACACAGCTTCTCGCTGAAGCTCACCTTCTTTGGCACGGTTGGACCCCTCATCGTTGCCACCGGTATTCTCTCCCGGTTGTTATTCGACGATCAGGGGTCCTCTCGCGTTGCCGGGTCCGTTTTCTGATCCATTGATTTCCTCCTTCTGGACTACTTGCTCTCAGGAAGCTTCCCAAGCCGTTATCAGCCCGATTCCCACGGCTACCGATGTAGCCACAGCATAGCACCTGGGTGCGGCTCTGTCATCAGCGCAACCGATTGGGTTTTGTACAACAAAAGAGCCGCCTCGGAGGGCGGCCCTGCGGTTTGTTGTATGGCATATGGCGGATAAGCGGCGTCAGAATGTCGTAGGCTCTCCTGCGTCTGCCCCTTGCGAGCCTGCGGTTGAATGATCGGGAGGCGATGAAATTCTCGATCCGCCAGATCGGCACACAAGAAAAGGTCGGATTCCACATGGGAACCCGACCTTTCGTTGCTTAAGCTACTGGATGCCGGCTAGATTTAGTAACGACGGCTGTTGTAGCTGCTGCTACTCGTGCTGCTCTGCTGGGTGCGATAGCAGTCGGAGCAATAAACGGGCCGATCGCCACGGGGCGAGAACGGCACCTGGGTGTCTTTGCCACATTGGGCGCATACCGCCGGGTACATCTGGCGTTCGCCACTGCTGTAACTACTGCCACCACTACTGTAGCTGCTGCCACTGTTACGAGCGGCCTTGCGAGCGGCGCGGCAGTCGGGGCAGCGACCAGGGGTGCTGAAGCCCTTGGATTGGTAGAATTCCTGTTCACTTTCGGTGAACGTGAACTGCTTTCCGCAGTCGACGCAGGTGAGGTTTTGATCTGACATGTTAGTCTCGCTAACTCCTGTTGATGAGATATTCATTGACGTATCCAGCAGCGCGAGAGCAAACGAGGCGTTCATCCTGAGGGAGCAACTACACCTGATCGATACCGAACCACGGATTTCTATGAATTAATTGAATGTTATCATAACCCCGGCGAAAGTGCAAATCAGGGACAAGCGCACTTTAGCCTTGCTCACTCCTTCGCCCAATGCGCGATACGGATCATGTAAGCGCGTAGGCCCGTGGTGTCGGTCTCCGAGCTGGCGGCGCGATCAAGCACCGGTAGCAGTGCGAAAACCAGTAACGCAAGAATAGCTATGACGAGCGGGATATGCATGGGGAGTGCTCCTATCTTGCGATTATTGTCACCGCCGAAATCGCAGTCGGCTACTGCACATGCAACTCGGTGACCAAGCGATAATGGAATCCGTAGATCGCGAGGGTCACCGCCAGCGGGAACAACTCGGGGCGCCGGAACAGAGCCCAGAACAGCAGGGCCCAGTAGTGCGCACGCTCCGTGCCCCGTATGCCGAGCTGGTACACGGAGCGGAAGAACACCATGATATGGTCCAGATCCAGGCGCAGGCCGACCTTCGGCGCCTGGCATTCGCTCAGGAAGGTCCACACCCGCGCCTAGTAGAGCTGGGGTGAGTAGATCTGGCCCAACAGCCAGCGGTAACCCTGGCGCAGGGGCTCGAGGCCCATCTCAGGGACGATGTTGGTCGAGCCGTCGACATTGTCGCCGGTCAGCTCCGCTGCCTGAGCGGCCTTCGGTCTCCTTTTCGTCATCGTCTGCCAGAAGGGAGCCTCTGCGACGACGACGGATGCGCATAAGCGGGCCGACCGCACCTGCACTCTCAAGGGGGCCGGAGCGTCCGGGATCCCGCGAACCGGAGCGATCTCGCGACACTTGCACCAGCGCCGTGCGCTCGCACAAATGCTGGTGTCGCGGTCCGCCCTGGCGCACATGAAATGGCTCTCCCGCATTTCGCGTGATTCAGGCTGCACATAGCACACGCTGGCGGAGCAGGTCGAAGCTCGCACGGCCCTACATGCCGCGCTTCATAAGTTTCAGGCGGTTGACCTTGCCTTCGGTCTGACCATTACTCCACGGCAGTCAGAGAGCCACTTGTACGGCTGCTCAGTCGCGCCGGGCTTTCTCTTTCTTTTTCTCTGGCTTTCTCGGCTCTCTCTCCTCTCTTGCGCGTGGGGGGTCGTTCGCGCGTCCAGTGGGTGTGGATTCCTCAGCGGCACATTTGTTCGCATTCTGGAGTTCATCACGCTTCGTGCGATATTCCGCTCCAAGTTCTCGCGCCACTATTCACACAGCCATTACATCGGGCCATTCTTCCGGCATCGTCATCACAACGCCATTGCCGCCCAGCGAAAGAACTAAACGCCGCTATTTCGAGTAATAGAGTGCAGTAGAGCGTTTCACGAAACACGCCGCTGTCAAAAACCGACTTACAGATCGCGATTCCCCGCAACTATGCTTTTTCGTCGGACACGCTGTTGGCTTCCGAGTGTTGAGGCTTACTGGTCATCAGATAGGACATACTGCCACGTTCGGACTATTCCAATTCGCGCAAGGCGATCCCGCGCATCCCCAAGACATGCCTCAAGGCGACTGTCATTGGCATCGAACAGGAAGGAAGCGATATCTCCGGTGTGCGCGACCTGCAACCCGATGGCTCCAGCATCCGCCGCCGCCGCGTCGAGTGCATCAAAGCCAGGAACTGGCAGGTAACGCTGGTTGATCCGAGCACTCGCAGTTGCGACCATGCCGATGGTTTTAACATCATGGCTGACGAATCCCTCGCGCAGAGAAAGCCTCAGTTCCTCGAACTTGGCGATATCGGCGGCTGAGTAAAGGGCAGGCGGAAAATCCAGGGTTGAGATTCCGGCTTCCTCGTCGCTCGTCGAAAATCCAAGCACTAGGATGGAAGGGAAAATATCACCGAATCTTTCGAGGACGATCCCAGCCCGCTGCGCAAATAGCATGGGGCCATCGAACATCAATCCGTCAGATGCAGTCTCAGAGAGGACGGCAAGCTTGGCGATTGTCGTGTCGCTCATCTGTGCATTGGCCGCAGCAACGACGGCCCTAATCGCCGCAACGACATCGCCAGTAGATGAGCCGAAGCCGCGAGATATTGGGGTATTGCTACACACGATGATCTGTGCACCGACATCACCGAGGTCGAGTGCATCCAACGTGAGACGTGCTGCGGTCTGTGCCTTGAGTTTCCAGTTTGGTGTGACGCTGATCGCAGTCGTCTTGGTAGTGAGGATGACGTCCACATGTGATTCGAAAAGCAGACACGGAAGGCTCAGTAGGCCGCGCATGATCTCATTGTCCACCCTGAAGGCACCTTGTAGGATCTCGCCGTGGTGGGCGGGCGCACGCCCGATTCCACGCCGTGAGTCAATGTCTTCAATCTTAAGCATCTCGATCACCAGCGCCTTCTTACTTTGACGTTGATCGCGCCATTATGGAAGGGAACTCAGCACCTGTGCGAGTGCCTCTGCAAAGCGCTTGTTCTCTTCGGGTGTGCGACTTTTCACGCGCAGGTAACGGAGGCCCTCAAGCAGTGACTTTCCAGAACATTCCTTGACCAGTATATTATGATCCGTAAGCAACCGCTGCACAACCTGAACCACGTCTGTATCAGCCGTTACGCGGACGAAACAGAAATTGGCGGACGGTGGATTCGTTTGCAACCCTGGAATAACACTCAATAACGCGTGGAGTTCATCGCACTCACTCCGCACCTGCCGGCAGGTTTCTGCAAGGAATCCTTTGTAGCGTGGCAAGAGTCGGAGAAACGCTTCAGCCACAGAGTTAACGTTCCAGATTGGGAGCTGGCGACGAATGCTAGATGAAAGTTCGGCGTTTCCGGTGAGGAGATACCCGAGCCGAAGACCTGGAACCCCACAAGATGGGCTCAGACTCTTAAGAATCATGAGGTTGTTATGAATGCTCACTTGGTCTGCAAGTGATTGGTTCGAAGGCTCAACGCAGAAGTCTACAAAAGTTTCATCAACGAGGAGGAGTTTTCCATCGCGCCCGAGTGCCTTGCAGAGCCAAAGCAATTCATCGCGCGGTACGGTGACCGAGGTCGGATTATTCGGTGAAACGACGACCGCCAACTCGATATCTGCCTTCTCAGCAATATCGAGAAATCGATGGATGTCGAGATGGAACTTGGGTGGATTGAGCTCGAAGCGGAGTAGTTTGTCAGGGAAAAACGTGTCTTCATACTCATTGAAAGTCGGCACGGGCACTAACGCGCGTCGTCGTGTGATACGTCCGAGGATTCTGATCAACTCCGATGCACCGTTACCAACCACCAGGTTTTCTGGTGACTGATCAATGGCTCCAGCCAGCAACCTGGCAAGCGTCGCCTGCCCAGACGGGTAATCCGTGATGAGAGCATCCAGCTCGCGACAGATGTCGCGCCGCATCGCCTCGGGAGGAAAATAGATGTTAGTCATCACAAGGTGATCGGTAGCGCCGTAGCTTTGGAAACGACCGTACCTTTGGTTGATAAGGGCTAAACGCTTATCGGGTTCTGAGAAGATGATATCGGCATTCATCCAGTCGCTGATATCGTCAATCTCACACCACCGGAAGCTGCTGCAGTCCACCGCTACCAAAGGATGTTCGCTTTCGCGTAAGGCTTCAGAGAGCGCAGCTTCCCAGTATTCTTGGAGCCGACCGCTTTGTACGAACCTCTCGAGCATAGGAACGAAAACCTCTTGGAGAAGCGCGGCGTGGAGCATGAAGAGACTTATGGTTTTGTACGATCCGCCGCTCGACGGTTCTTCACCTCTGATGTCGAACATCGTCTGGACGCGATTTTCTCCATTGAGTTGGACGACAGTGCCTGTCATTCCGAATTCATATGGCACAATGCCTGCCACACTCACAGCAGATTCAGAATGGAACGCTCGAAGGAGCTCAACGTCGAAAACAATGTCCCCTTCTAGCAAATAGATATCTTGATCAAGGTGCTCCCGCGCCAGCCACAGGGAGTAGATGTTATTTGTCGTCTCATAGCGATCCGAAACGATGTAGGTCACCGTTAAGTTGGCGTTTTGCAGGTCATTGGACAAAAGTGCTTCGCGTACTGAAGAGACAATCTCGCTACCTCGATGCCCGATGACGATCACTACGTCGCGGACACCGACATGAGACAGGCAGCGCAATGCTCGATGAAGGATCGGCACACCCGCGACCGAGAGCAGGGGCTTCGGAAGTCCGCGCGCGGCTCCCCCAACGCGACTGCCTTTGCCTGCCGCAAGAATTACAGCCTTTGTTGGTCTGCTACTTCGGTCCATTAATCACCTCCGAAGACACCAAGAGGAAACTTGACGCGGTCCCGGTGCGGAGAGAGACGGTCAGGTCCGAGAAGTGAACGAAGGGCGATCTCACCCACGTTGTGTTGGTAAAGCCAGACACTCGTAATCGCGCCGTGATAGCTTGGCTCGCCGCCTACGTCCTTTGAGACGGGTACTCGGACGCCAAGCCCATATGCGATGAGGCTAGATAGAACCCTGCCGTCTTTTGCAATGATTTCCATACCATTGGTCACTGCAAGCCCTGTCGGTGTAAGTTGGACGTCAATCCGGTCACCAGACTCATCGATGAGCTCAGGAAGTCTGACACGGTATCCAGTGGCCACAATCACCAAATCCACCTCATCGAGCAAAGCCCGGATCGCACGAGGGTGGGTCTCTTGGTCGAGACGAACCAGACGGATCGGGGACACCTCGTTCGTAGAGTGGATTGTCCGGCGAGCGAGGTCGCGCGCGTCCCCCTTTAGCCCGCCAACACGATTCACGCGTCCACTCACTGGACAGACATCGGCTACCGGGTCGAACGAATATCCGTCCTCCTCTGCCTCTTTTTGTGTAAGATAAAAGAGTCGTATGGAATCACGGTGCAAGAGCGTCACACTGGGTGGCAAGCCGCTACTCGCCCAGAACCTGGAATCGTTCAACAGGACCCAAGCACTCGACCAAGCACTATGCGACCCGCCGATGACGACTACGCGCCCGGAAACGTTCAGACGGTTTAGGAGTTTCTGTGGCAGGCTAGTCCTGTCATCAAAAAGGACGGATGCGTGCCGCAGTTTGTCCCGGTATGGATCAAGCACTAGCTCAGGAAAGATCTTGGTTCGTTCGAGGTGATCAGAAGGCTGCCCGCCCATCGCGATTACAGCCCGCTCTGCGTGCACGATCCTTTCAACTCCACCGCTCTCGATCGTTATCGCAAGCGCGCCGTCGCCGTTCAGTTTGATTTGACTCACAACAGTTCCACATGCGACGGCACAGTCTGGATGCCTTTCAACCTCTGCCCGAATTGCCGCTCCGAGCGAGTCGAGGTATGAACCGACAGTTTTAAGTGGCACATGGAGGTGCCGTTTCTCGCGCAGCTCATCGATGGTTGGACCTTCGCGCGCGGGGTCTAGCGGTCCACCCAGCGGCGTATTGTCCAAACCCTCGAGGAACGCTCCCCCAAGCGAGTTCGACGAGATGCCATAGTGACGCAGGCTACCGCCGCCGATGCGCTGGCTCCGCTCGACGATGAGTACTCTGCGTGCGAGCAGTTCCTCCAATCTGCCGTTGCCGGCAGCCCTAACGAAGAGCCCGAGTGCTGCTGGCCCACCTCCGCAAAAGACGACTCCGAATTCGGCTTGCATACAAAATTCCCTCTTGGTGCCGAGGCGCCAAGAAATGACACACGTTTTGCTGCGGTTAACCAAGCTGGCCAGCGCCTCCCGGGAATTCTCCGGCCCCGCCGGTCACTCCTAACGGTTTACATCAGCAGCCGCAGGGTTGACAGCGACTGTTCAAATGCCAGACTCTATAGATACCTATAATACACGAATTTAGAATAAGTCGATGTAGGGAAAATTCCTATTGAGGGCGGTGGCGAACCTGGCGCTGACAAAGGCGATGCCGGCTCACGCGAGGTCCTCGTCGCTCAGGCTTTGCGCGTTGAGGTCAACCAGTCGCGGCTCCCAGTCAGACGGCAGCATGGCAGCCACGGTCAACAGGCCCAGCGGCGGTGCGCCGGCGTTTTTTGTGGATGAACTTCAACGCGTGCTTGAAGCTCCAAAAGGTGTCGGGGAACTCAGGATAAACGAGCAAGACTTTCAGTGTGGCCTCCTCGACTGCGGCGCCAGCCATCCCAGATGAAGTTACTTGCAAGATCGCTCTCTTTTCCGATTCGTAGCATAGCGGAAGGAGACGATCCCGTCATCAGCGAAAACGCTAGGTTTTGCATTGCATAAGGACAGGTCCGGTGGGCTGCCCGCGCGACTTTTGTTGTACGATGTCTGGTGAATCTACTGCCGCTCAGTTCTTCCGCGCCTCGAATCGCCTCTCTCTATCGATCCTGCTTCATGATGCATAGCCATAGACGATCCCCCCCAGCAGGCCCCAAGCGCTGCCCAGGATGGTCCCCGCCAGCACGTCCCGCGGGTAGTGCGCTCCTACGTACATGCGCGTAATGCCTACCAGCAGCGCGATCGCGTACAGCAGGCACGTCGCCCAAACGCCAACGTGGAAGTACCCGGCTAGCAGCGTCGCCATGAAAAAGGCCTGACTGGTATGCCCGCTCGGGAATGAACGCCCGACGGCCCGACGGCCGACGATACGCGCCTGCGACAGCCGGATGAAAGGCCGTCCCCGGCGCACCAGAGCTTTCACCAACTCGACCACCAACCATAGCGTCAAAGCGCCCAAGATGAGCCCGTAAGCCAGCAGATGATCCCCAGCGAGGAACAAGATCACGGCCAGCACCGCGATGAAAATGCCGTTGCCAATCTGGGTGAAGCCCCCCATCATGCTATCGAGCCAGGGTGGGTGGCGCCCCCGAAAGTTAAAGAACAGGAAAGTCCAGGTGTCCATCCGCTGGCCGGTGGACCACAGCAGCGAGAGCGCCAGCAAGCTAAAGCCCAAGGTCATGCTTGCCAGGATGGGCTGGGCCTGCAGGCCGCGCCAAAAAAACATCCGCACGTAGGGAGGCAGCCATGCCAGGAACAGGGCCAGGCCGACCGTGAGGCCCACCAGCCAGGCCAGCGGGCGATTGAGACTCACCCACAGGATCAGGCGCGCCCAGCCCCCGGGCTTCTGAGCTCCAGGCAAGGGCGTTTCATCCGGCGGCTGCATGCGTCTGTGCCTCAAGAATCGCCGGGGCCGGGCGCCGCCTCTGATGCCGCCTCGCCGACCATCACCGCTAGAGCGTGCCGTTGTACAGTAATGTGCAGCGGCCCTTCTCCCATCTCCAATCCATCTGCCATGACCGGCATGGTCGGCTGAGTGTCCATATCCACCCTGCGCGCCTGGAAGTGCTGGATGCGTGAGTCTTCCGTTCCACCTCCGACTACCTTCTGGGCGGCGTAGCCCAGCAGTTCCAGCTTGGACAGGTCGGTGAAAAGCAGCACGTCCAGCAAGCCATCACTGAACGCGGCTGCGGCGCTAACCTGGAAATGCGGGCCGATGTAGGGCATGTTGGAGACCAGCGCCATGTGACCCTGAGTGTGGATCTCCTGCTTGTTGTCCAGCACCAGGCGCATCTCGGCTGGGGGGGAAGCGGCCAGCGCTGCCAGGAAGTCGCCGATCCGCGCCAGGTTGCCGTGCTGGATATCGTCGGCCGATGGGAAAATGGCCGAACCCAGCCCCGCCACACAAGCCAGGAGGAAGGGGCGCACGATCTTTCCGCCCTCTGAAGAGGATCTTTGACAAGCGGCCATGCCCATGTCCACTTTGATGCGGCGGCCGGTGCGCAGGATGGCGATGGCCGCCGGAATATCCGACGGGATGCCCAGGCTGAGGGCCACGTTGTTCTGCGTGCCGGCGGGGATGATCCCCAGGGTGGCGCGTGTGCCGGTCAAGGCGCCGGCCACGGCAAGAATCGTGCCATCGCCGCCGCAAACCACGAACATGCGGATCCCCTGCGCGAGAGCGTTCTGGATCACCAGCGACAGGTCGCAGCCCGGTTCGACCAGGAAGGCTTCGGGCACGAGCTTCCAGACCTGCATCTCGTGGATCACATCCAGAATCTCGATTGGCGATCCTCTGGCTGCTCCCGCGCTGGCATTGAAGATCAGTTTGGCCTTCATGCGGCGCAGGTTCGTGGTGCGAGGTTTCTCGTCATGGATTTCTTTCATACGCTCCATCCTTTGGTCCAAAAGTCATCGGTCTTACCTGCCATTTTCGCCGAGCGCGTGGCATGGTTCGTCTACGGTATTTGGCCTGCCGCTTGTTGTTGCGGCTGTCTCTGCTGGTATACTGTTCGGAAATCAAATGAGTGCATTGAGCGC
>Ga0315283_10005049_pt1 | contig 11599 bp, 27 predicted proteins | sample YL17G09_0_MG_FD_204541 | JGI IMG/M metagenome (GOLD analysis project Ga0315283, IMG submission 204541) | Sediment microbial communities from Yellowstone Lake, YNP, Wyoming, USA - YL17G09_0 | ecosystem: Environmental > Aquatic > Freshwater > Lake > Sediment | place: USA: Wyoming | collected...
GCCAGATTTGATAAAGGTTAGGCTATTGGCAATGCCGGTAGAAATTATCTTGCCCATCATGGCGTGTCGCTGAACTCGCGCTGATTCAATTTGCTTCTGTACTGCGTTTAGATGATCTTTCATTTTGGTGTCCTTTTTAAGTATTTATCGTCGGTCCCGCCATCATTAGTCTTGCTCGTCGTCAATCCCATATGGCCGGCCAAATGATTCGCGAATTTGGTCTGCACTGTGCGGAAAATGTTCCTGCATGTATTCAATCAGCTTCGTCACTTCGTTGGGGCGCAGTAATGCAAGCTCTTTGGCCAGCGTTGCTATCCGCATTTTCATTTTATATTAACCACGGTGCCTGGCGGGGCGCATGTAAAAGACTTATCGCCGCCCAAGTGGTCCACATAGTTAGCTATCCAGCCCTTTTCGATGCAGGCCTTAATGGCGTCTTGCGGTGGCAGGATAGCCGGTTGGCAAATGGCCACTGTTATCACGACGGTGAGTCCGACTATGCAAAGTGCTATGAGGTGCTCGAATTCTAAACTCATGAATGTGTCCTTTAGTCAATGCCGCAAGTGTCTGTGGGATCAGTTTTCAGGCGAACCGGATTATAGAGACTAAAGCCAAAAATGTAGATTGGCACCACAATGGTCTCTACGAAGAGAATAGCCAAAAGAACGTTTCCGACAGATACTTCGTAACATACGGCCTTGCTTTTACTTGACGACTCGTTTACAAGTCCGTATGTCGGGTATTCCTTTTGGGGAGTGGACAGCGGTGCGCCACAGCCTGCCAACATTGTCAAAATAACAAGAGATGCTATAACTCGTTTCATTTCAATTTCTCCTCATTGTTGCGACGTTAATTGCCTCTTCTGCCGAAAAGATCGGCACCAAATTGCTCTTGTGCATTGTTGCAATTCCAATCATGGCATCGCCTGTATAAACTGCAGGCGCCTTCACTGGCGTTTGCCCACCGGGAGTTTCGCGTGAAGGAATGTTTGGCGTTCTGTTGCGGGATTCTCGCAATGCTGCTTGCTTTGCAAAAAAGTCAACCGAGTTGCGCTCCATCTGGGTACGGGTTAGCGGGCGCACGAAATTCTTTGCAAGCCATTCCTCGTGTTCTCGAATTGCTTTTATCTGTGGTTTAGTTAGGCGCATGGATATTCAATAGAAGCGAGAATGTTATGCTCGAGCGGGACCGGGGACAACTGCGGCGGCCAAGGATTCGGAGCAGGGAGTGGCTTCACTTTCTTTTCTTTTTTCTTTGCGTGTATCGTTTTCTTTTTCATCGTGTTGTCCTTGAATTTTCATCAATTGCCCAGCGGATTTCCCGCAGGGTTGTCTTAAATGGCAAGTGCGATATCTGGCTTGACAGAATCTCAAATGTTCGCTGTTTTGCAAGCGCATCATTTACCACGTTAAATCCTTCATTATGCGGGCACTTGCCCGACAAAATTGCAATCACTTGATCTTTATCGCCGGGCGTGAAATACTTTTGCGCCTCTTCGTGCTGCATTGGATTAGTAGAGCTCACGATGAAATGTGTAGCGTGGAGCAGTCGGGTCAGATGGATTGTTGATGTATTTTTCTTTCACCATCGCCAATTTTTCTTCTGCCATTTTAACAGACAGACACTTGATTTGTTCCAGTTGGTTACATCCATTTAGTACCGTAATATACCAGCTTTTCATTTTGTTTTCTCCGTGGTTAATCTGTGGTTTGCCGATAGACCAAATAGTTTTTCAGCAGGCTTGTAATATTTTGTGCTCCAACAGGATTTTGACTGTGGACGTAAAAGTTAAATTCTGGTGGAATCTGTTTCATATCAATGTCTCCAGAAACAATCCACTTGGCAAAATCGTGCCCCGTAGGTTCGTTTTCTCCGAGGTCATGGTCAAAGCTAATGAAGCTAGGCCAGCCACGTGCTTCGATTGTTTTAAGGGCATCGCTCATTGAGCGAACAACAATCCAATGTCCAAAAGGGGCGGCGGTAGACGGTGGCATTCTCTCGTCGTCCAAAAACATGCTGTATCTCATTCTTTCTCCGCCATTGGCAAACCGCGCTCGTCGTGCTGCAGATCTGGATTATTGTCCCAGTTAATATTATACACCGGATCATTGCTTTGCTGAATTATTTTTCTACATTCAGCAGAACAAGTATGCGACCAAGTATTTGTTGTGGTGTCTTTGCGCGCCATAAACACTTTTCCGCATCGCGGATTAATGCAGGTGCGGCTCAGCGTATTGCTTAATACGCCGGTCGAATGCATACCGAATCTCCAGGACGAATTACTACTCCGTACATAGTTTTGACTGTGCCATCAGACAATTGAACAACGGCCTGTTTATGCCTGTGCTCAAGAATCAGGGTAATGGTGGCAAATTCTTTACAAGGCGGTGGTTTTTTGTCGACTGTCGAATCTACGATTGCTGCTGCTCCGACGAAGCCGGCGGCAAAAATTACGGCCCACAATAATTCTGTGGCTATTTTCATTTTCCTTCAACCTTACAGAGTACATAATGCCCGCCAGTGAACAATATTTGTTTGTGAAATTTTTTCATTTCTCATCTCCCATTGCGCGGGCACCGCCGGCCAAATACTCGTCTATTCCATAGTGGAGGTCGAGATGAGGTGCGGCAAAAAGTGTGCGCGTTACCATACCCTCATCTACCATTTTCTGAAAATCAGTTGCATTAAATTCGCGCCAATCGTTGCCGTAGATTTTTGCAAGATACACCGGCAGCAATGGCTTTGGTGCCAGCGCGGCAATCTCTGCGTTAGCCACCATAAGACCACGTTGAACCTCGGTGAGAAGATCGACGATTTCTATCATGCTTGGTCGTCCGTACAGATTGCGCCTTGTTTCTTCGACGCGATCAATTAGTTCTTCATTCATTTCTTAACCTTAGGTCCCAAGACTGCGTTGGCAATATCGGCTGGCATACGCAAGCGCGGAAACGTTCGGATCTCATCGAGAGCCGCACGAAGCAAGGCATTCTCATCGCTAAGTCGGACAACTTCATCCCGCAATTCGGCAATTTCGGGCACTTGGACTGCTAGTCGAGCCAGCTGTGATTTGCTCATAATCCTAACTCCGATGACATTATATAACAATTATAGCACCTTTTTGGGTCGGTGTCAAGCGAAGAATAGGATAAATAAGGGATGAAAGCTAAAGAAATTATCACCGAAGCGCCGTTGCCGGAAGTTCCGCCAGAGCAGGCAATGCAGTTGCAGACGATGCATAACACCCGTGTTCAGTATCCCTACTCTACGCCCAATGATATAACGACAACGACGGATTCGGGCTACAAATTTCTGGGTGGTGGTGCTGAGGCGCAAGTCTTCAAAAATCCAAACGATCCGAGTGTGCTGAAAATTATTGGTTCGAAACATGCCATTGAGAATAGCGCAAGTATGCAATATCTTTTGCTTAGCCGCAAGTATGCAAATTCAAACCCGTATCTGCCGAGAGTAGATTCAATTCAGCAATTTGCCCCTGCTGCACCCCCGCACACGGATTCAGCTGAAATAGTAAAGGCGCCTGTAATCCGCTCATATTATTTTGCTATTCGCGTGGAGCAATTATTTCCATTAAGAAAAGCTACCGAAGATGAATTAGCATTTATGTTTCATCAAACGTTTGGTCGAGAAGTGGACCTAGATAAGAGTGTTGACAGCCAGCAGGCATTCAGATCCGAAATAGTCTACACGGTTCGATATACAGCCGACGGCAACGTTGGCAACACAAGTGAGTTTAATCCGCAGTTTATGGCGGCGATCAAATTAATTCAGCGTATATCAAGTCGGTGGGGGAAACCAAGTGAATTTGATAGTAGTGGCGCAATGGATCTACACGAGGGGAACATGATGTTCCGTCGTACTCCGGGCGGGCCACAGCTTGTATTATCAGATCCGCTGTATAATCCCGGCGGCACTCATGCAAAGCCGCTACGCCGAAGTAAATCAGCGTAACGGCTAGTTTACCAAATTGACTATCAGTCGATAACAGCGTTGCCAATAATTCGATTTTTATTTTTGCAGAAGGCGTGAAATTTTTGCGTTGACGGGCGAAACGCACCATTTGGAGTAAAAATATCTATTTTCTCGACTCCTCCGCTGCCGGTACATGCTTCAGTTGCTGCAACAATGGTTGCCGCGTGATACGTTACCCGATCGTCAACGACGAGCAAAAACATAATTGCCGTAAACAATGCACCTACAAAAAACATGGCAATATGATCCATTTTAGTTCCTTTCCAGTGATGCTTCAAATTGTTCACGCAGATAAGAATCTAACGTGGGCGTGTTGTCTTCCGTAAACTCATCTATTGCTGCTTCATTCACCAGTCGGAAGATCTGGCGGATATTGGCTTTATGTGACAGGCCTTGGACAACTGCTTTGGCGAAAATTTTGCGCAGGGCCCATACTTCAAATTTTGAAAGTGTACTCATTTTATTCTCCTGAGAAAAGTAACGCGAACATAACGGCGTCTTCTTCACGGCGGAATGCAAAGATGTCACGTTGAATTCCGTGGTTCCATCGACGCTCCCAGTCGACTCTGCTCATACCAACATTTACGTTGCACCAGTCAACGTGGCTATCACGGCCGGCGACCCTCTGACATGGACGGACTGGGATTTCAATAAATTCGTCCAGCGACGCGGGGTTAAGATTCAATTGGCTCTTTCAAAATGTCCCACACTTCTTCTTTTTCGGTCGGCAGCAGATTGAGCTCTTCGCAGATTTCGCGACGTTGATCGGTTGTTAGGCGCATCCAGGCGATAATTTTGTCCTGCGATCCCCAACATGCTGCCGGAGCCTTGTTGCTTAGCCAGCCCATTATACTGCGAATGGATCTCATGCTACTTAATTCGTGGGATTTTCTGGACACGGTGAGGATATTGTCGTTGGCATACAGCGACATAAAAAACGAGCCGCCGTTAAATCCAAGTACGATATAATTGTAAAGTTCGTCTTCCCAATCTTCTGGCATTGGAAATCCCGCAAATGACGCTGACCATTTTTTATTGGGCTTACTCATTTTCTTTTCTTTAGGTCGATCATTATTGACTTACGTTGCTCTTCGGACATATCTTTCCACTGCACAATTTCGTCCAGGGTTCGCTTACAAGTTGGGCAGCGATCATTTACGAGCCTACATTTCTTTTGACATGGAGTCGAGATTAATTGCATTTTGCAAAATAGCCTACGGAATCGAACCGCCCGCCGTGTGCACCGACTATACCAACATCTACCCACAACTACCCACAACTATCCACAACTATTTTGCAAAATGCCTTCGTCTTTCCGAAGTGTATAGGATTTTTACGTCCTGCCGTTCCTTCCAGCTATTGAGCGCCACAAGAAAGTCACGGTCAACCGTATTGCCTGTCTCCGCTTGGCTTACCCTTTGTGCCTGGTTCGGATTAGCTACCGTTTCAGGGCTATACTTGCCTGAACTCAAGTTACAAATTAAACGCGGGCTTTAAGTGCAGCCAACTCCACGTTCTTGCGCTCGACATATCCGGCGCCATCGGTGGGATTTGCAGCCTTCACAGGATCAATCTTAAACCTGTTCAATGCTTCGGCTCTGCGAGCCCGGACCCACGCTTGATCATTATTTCGGGTATTACTCATTTGCGATTCTCCTTTCTATTGCTGTGGTGTTACGTTGAGGACGACGACTTCAAGTTTGACGGGAGTCTTTTGCACATAACCACCGCCGCCTTTTCCATCCGGAACAAAATCAACATAGATACCGGGCGCGCCGAGGTGGTCAGCCAACTTCCAACCCCGTTTTGCTATATGCTTGTTCAATTCAATTACTGCAAGGCGGGCATTTTTTGCTTGTTTGAAAATCGCAACCTCTTTGTCAAAGGTCTTGAGAAATTTCCCGTATTTTGAAGAAACACACCAGGCCCCAGAATTTACTTCGCGAATTGCATATAGGTTCAACATGTCGTAACTCCTATTTTATAAAACATTATAGCGTATTTATGCCGAAAAGTCAAGGATTCGTTTTCTTCAATGAAATCAAGGGTTTAGGGCAGATAATGCCGCACTGAGGGAAAGTCCCCGGGCAGGGTCCACTGCGGATAGTTGCGCAAGTGGTCCGGAAAATATTTGTCCATCGCCACAGGGCTGAACCTATAATTTTGATCAGCAAGTACGACGCCAGCGCCCGTCTTAATGCTTTGCTCAATGTCGATGCAGTCTGTTATCGATGGAATATTGGATTCGCTGTGGGCAAAACTTTGCAGCTTAGTTTTTGCAAATTCGTCGTTTCCCAAGTAAGTGAAATGCCAGCCCGCATGGTCAATAGCCTCCATGCCGGACTGTGAAGTTATGCAGCGATGACGAAAATCCTCTGGGTTGCCGAGCAAGGATCGCTTGGTTGCTGCTGACCATACCTGGTTACAATGGGGCTGCGTCAGCATGTAATTGAATTTAAAGTTAAATAGCGGCATACGGAATCCGTATGTTTCGTGATTCGAGTGAATTAATGTTAGAATAGTTTCGCGACGCAAAAGTTCGTCGGCATCACCAATAATAATCAGATCATTTGGCTTAGCGAACGATAATCCAGCTAAGATGGCATTCCGTTGGGCGTGTTCGTTGGTCCATGGATTCGGACTGGCGGGAGATGTGTGCTCCACGTAAAATATTTTCTTGTGGTACTTCTTATACCTATCCCAATTATCTTGCAGGTACCGTGGTTTGGGATTATTTTGAAATGTTCGGTCTGATTCTACAATGACAAACCAATCCACCACATCGGCTGTTTCGGCCAACCTGATGTCAAGTAAGTCTAGCTCATTGTAGAAAGTGAAACAATCAAATATTTTCATTTAATCCCGTGCTTTTGTAAAAATCTAGTGGCAGCGGCCGTCATGTCGTCTTGTTTTGTTTGGGCTGGGGCATCAATAATTGTGGCTATGTCTGCAAAGAAATCAGCGCATTCAAACTTGCACTCAATCTTGCCACTACCATCTGGCATCTCTGATAGAATTGCCAACTTTACTGTGCCATTTTTGCTGGCTGTATCGACGGCATTTCGAAAATACGGCATACCCGCAAGTAACCGTGCCATTGCCTCTTGTTTTTCTATTGTCATTTTATTATTTCCTAGTCGTCGCTGCTACTGCCGGAATCGCTACTGCTGGAATCGCTGGATGAGTCGCTGCTACTGCTGGATGACGATTCCCACGATCCGCTCGCCCCACCACCATCAAATGATCCGCCGCCCGGAGTAAATTTTTCGGGTTCGGAATCAGGCGATATAGTGACATAGTTAGCAAAATTCGGAAAATCAATAATAACAGGAGTAGACGTTGCCGTATCGTCTTCTGTCACCTGGCTTACACGATGCTGTGCTCTGCCGTGGCATGGGTGGCGCTGGCATTTGTCTGCCTCTGCGCGATTAACGCTCTTTCTGCAATATAGACAAAATTCGGTGTACATTATTTCTCCTTCTTAGCTAAGGGTAGCCGGATCAATTGCGTCAGTCAGTGCCCAAGGCGCAACAATACGGAGGTTTGGTTTATTGAACTCATTGACTGCTGGCATAAGAGCCATATAGGCATTGCCTGCTGCTTTTCCCGCTTCGCACTGCGCACGAAACTCTGGGCTTTGCACGGTCTCAACGTAAATTTTCGCCGCGTCAGAGTGATTCTGACTAATGGTCTCGTAAGTACCAAGGCTAGTTAGTTTCTGTACGCGCACCGTTTGAAAGCCGTCGTTGGTCTGTTCCATTTTATTTCCTTTAGGTTATTGTTTCGTTGGTAAGTCTACTTCGCGCCAGCATAAATGGAACTCCGGCATTTGCATTTTGCGACTGTCTTCAACCCGTTGCCGGAAGAGACCAGAATCTTGAAATTCCATCCAAGATCCCGAATCGTTTGTGATGGCAATCTGGCGACGCGGTTCTGCTTCGGGCAATCTTTCCGCAACTGAAATCCACTGACTGTCCATTGACTGTCTTACTTTGCCCCACAGTTCAAAGCATTGCTCGAACGTTGGGCAATACAAATAATCAGCATTCTTGTAGCCGTAGTTTTCTGTAACCCACGCTTTGAATTCATTTAGATCATTCATTTTGGTTCCTTGTATGGTGGCTTAGTTCCTGGTGGAGTTATGATTTCAATTGGCCAATATTCGCCACCGTCTTCGGCGGTGCGCAAAATCCACTCGTCCACCAATACCGGCTGAACATGATAGATATCGTCGGGACTGTCATAATTTCTCCACCAGTACCATCCTAATTTAACTGGGACTTCTCTTGTCCATTTAGTCATTATGTTTTGACAATTCGTTTTTTTCTTGCCCCAGGTAAGTGTCCGCCGCCGGAAGCGGCCAGGTAACCTGGATGAATTCCTGTCGTTGCGCTATGAAGTATTGTTGTCGACGATCCCGAAAGTATTGCTGTCACTGCCCCACCATTTCCAGAGCTACCAATTCGTCCACCAGTTAAATATTGATCTGCTATCTTAATGATCTCAAATTCGTCGGCTGCGTATTGCCAGCCGGTGGTATATGGGTGGCGCCTTCGATATATCTTCTCCAGCCAGAACCAATTTTTGATATCTTCGTTAATACGGCAAATAGGTTTCCAAGCAAAGATCTCGTGCCAATTATTTTCATCAACTAATTTAGAATTCCATCTCATTTGTATTCCCTTTTTAATGCTAGAAAAGTAAGTGTCGATTTCTCACATTTAATATCCCATCCGCCAGATCGCGGGATAAGAATTATGCCGTACATATCATATGCATATTCTCTCATTTTATCATTACCAGCATATTCATTCCCAAATCGATCAATACCTACAGATCCATATTTTTTAAGTGATTCATGTCTGATTACTTCTAAAATTGAATTCCGGTCTTGGGAATTAATTACGGCAACTTTCACTTTATAAATTCCAACACAACATCGTCTTTGTTCAATCCGGCAGTAAACTTCCAACTGTTGGTATTTACAATGACCTTTTTGAATCCATTGTTCTTCATGTTGGAAAGGAGGATTTTCTCGTTAGGGTCATTGCGTGATTCTATTTCTTTTAATGTCTCAACTTTGCCACCCAGGTAATAGAAACAACTCGTTTTTGTTTCCTTACTATCAAGATCTTTTGGGCCACGCTCTCTAGTGCTGAAGCGGAAGCCATAAGGAATAGCCCCGTGGCGTTCTTTTATTTTGATAGCCATTTCAATTGCAACGTTAGTATCCCACGACTTAACTTCCTTGGTTGTCTCTTCGCTGAAAAATGATCCTGGGCTATAGAATGTTACGAAATTTTGTTTCACTTTTGATTCCTTAGCAGTAATATAACTATTATACGTGATGCTTCGACAAAAAGCAAGTTACGTCTAACCGTTATTTGCCAATCGTAAATTGCTCGTGCGACCGGTTATGTGTGTCCCCGACCATAATAAATGTAGTGCGCTTTGGCAGTTCTTTCAACGACGTCGCCCCTACGTAGGTGCAGGTGCTTCGTAGACCACCCAAAATGTCCTGGATCGTTTTGTAGACCGATCCCTTAAATGGAATTAGCGTAGTTCGCCCTTCGCTTGAACGATATTCTTTGCCTTCATTGTGTTTCGCGCGGGCTGACTCTGAGCTCATTCCGTAGAACTCGATTTCTCCGTCGTCAGATATTTTGCTGTTGCCTTCTGAATGGCCGGCAAGCATAGAACCAAGCATAACAAAATCTGCACCAGCGCCAAATGCCTTGGCTATATCGCCAACATTAACACAACCACCATCACTGATGATGTGTCCACCTAGTCCGTGGGCTGCGTCCGCACACTCGATCACCGCCGACAGTTGAGGATATCCTACTCCTGTTTGCACCCTGGTAAGGCATTGTGCGCCAGAACCAATGCCAACCTTAACGATGTCTACACCAGACATAATGAGCTCTTCTGTTATCTCAGGAGTAACCACATTGCCGGCAATAATAATTTTGTTTGGGTTGTCGTCGCGAAATCGCTTACAAAAATCAATGAATCGTTGAGTATATCCATTTGCTACGTCGATACAAACAGAATGCACCTTGTCTGAATTAATTGAATTAAGAACTTGTTTGTACTTATCTGTATCGTCGGCGGTAATACCAAGGCTATAGATCGCGCCAACCCATGGATTCGGCTGAATTGGATCGTTTGGTGTGTTATAGAAATCTATGTATTCTTGTGCCGAATAATGTTTTGTCAATGCAGTCTGACAACCATGCTTGTTTAGGGCTGCACACATTTCAAAAGTGCCAACGCCGTCCATGTTGGCCGCAATAATAGGGACAAAAGATCTAGCGATGCCGGAATTAAGCATTGTGTAGTGCTTATCCAATTTTACTTCTGAGCGGCTCTTTAGCTTGCTACGCTTAGGAACGAATAATACGTCGGAGAAATCTAGTTTTGGATCTGAGATAATTCTCATTCTTTTCCTTTTATCGTGTTTTTCTTAGCAGATACACGCCAACGTCGGCGCCCGGCATAACTGCCATTTCTGTAATCTGGTGTCCCCAGGTTGCCACTACTTCGTCATGTGACCAGTCTGGCTTAATGTGTTCTTCGTACGGATTGCCCTCGTACTCTTCCTGTGGATAGTAAATAATTGGGATGCTGATTACAAGAACTTCGGCAATATTTAGAACGTTCTCGACTAAGGCAATGGCTTCGTTTTTAGTCATGTGTTCGAGGATATCTCCGGCTAGGGCGACAGAAAATTTACCCATGTTACCCCAGTTGATGGTGCGCACATCCTGATTCAGGATTATATCGTATCGCTCGTCGAGATTATATTGTTTGATGTATGGTTCCCATACTTCAATGCCAATCCATTCCGCTGCTTCGCAAACCTTAGCTTTTTCTTTAATGCATTCAATGTAGGTGCCGCTACCAACGCCAATATCTAAAATCCTGGTAATAGTCTGCTCATGACTGCGGAACCAACCAATCGTGGCATCTTTGCCAGTATAGGAACTAAATGGCATTATGCCGCCCAGGGAGTCGAAAGTTTAAATGCTGCTTGCATAAGATCCATATTAATTCTTGTTGATTCGGACATTAACGATTTAAGCGTTGGTGCTGGCAGAGTAATTCGTGCATCGGCCTCGTCATATTCCATGTCAATTTTCAAATTGTGTTTCTTGACTAGATTCATAACTGCTGTGTTACGCGAAATGCAGTGCATGTAAATATCTAGGTAATTGCGATTCCGTGCCCACAGTGTGGCTCTGGAAATAAGCTCATTGCCAATACCCTGGCGGCGATTCTCTGGTTTAACGATGATGCCAAGCTCTGCCTCCTGACTGGTGCGGACGCTACCGCCGTGGGCAATGTGGACCACGCCAACCCAGTTTGGTTGCGCGTCTGTAGCAACAATAAATTCATGCTTGTGGGCTGCTGAATGAAAGCCTGTTACCAGGTGGTCAATTGCTGCATCATTTGCTGTATAACCAAAGAAACTGCGGCGCGTATCTTCGTCAAGCGACTTCAGGAAGGTCGCATATTTTGGGTATTCAAAAGTAAATAAGTGTCTGTAAGAAATCATTTATTGCTCCAAGTCTTGTCCATCCCAACGTAGGATGAACAGTGTTACGTTTGC
>Ga0315283_10005050_pt1 | contig 11598 bp, 7 predicted proteins | sample YL17G09_0_MG_FD_204541 | JGI IMG/M metagenome (GOLD analysis project Ga0315283, IMG submission 204541) | Sediment microbial communities from Yellowstone Lake, YNP, Wyoming, USA - YL17G09_0 | ecosystem: Environmental > Aquatic > Freshwater > Lake > Sediment | place: USA: Wyoming | collected...
CCGGAACGTGACCATGGACTACGAGGAGTTCTATCGGAACCGCCCGGTCATGATCACCGGCGGCGTCGGGTTCATCGGGAGCAATCTCGCCCGCCGCCTCGTGGATCTGGGCGCGGAAGTCCTGCTGGTCGACTCTCTCATCCCCGACTACGGCGGCAACCTCTTCAATATCGCCGACATCAAGGACCGCCTTCGGCTGAACGTCGCCGACGTGCGCCAGGAGAGCACGATGAACTACCTCGTGCGGCACGTCGACGTGATCTTCAACCTTGCGGGCCAGGTGAGCCACATCGACAGCATGCGGGATCCCTACACGGATCTCGAGATCAACTGCCGCAGCCAGTTGTGCCTGCTCGAGGCGTGCCGCCGCAACAATCCGAAGGCCAAGGTCGTCTACGCCGGCACGCGGCAAGTGTACGGCAAACCGGACACGCTACCCGTCACCGAACAGCACCTCGTGCGCCCGACCGACATCAACGGCATCAACAAGGTGGCGGGCGAGTACTATCACCTCGTTTACAACAACGTCTTCGGCGTGCGCGGCTGCTCGCTGCGGCTGACCAACATCTACGGCCCGCGCCAGCTCGTGAAGCACAACCGGCAGGGGTTCATCGGCTGGTTCATCCGCCTCGCCGTCGAGGACCGCGAGATCCAGATCTACGGCGACGGCTCGCAGTTGCGCGATTTCGTGTTCGTGGACGATGCCGCGGATGCGTTTCTGAGGGCGGGCGCGTCGGACGCGTGCAACGGCGAGGTGTTCAACGTGGGCGGGAGTGAGCCGGTGAGCCACCGCGACCTCGTGCACCTGCTCCTCGAAGTCGCAGGCACCGGCCGCGTGCGCTACGTCGAGTGGCCCGAGGACAAGAAGGCGATCGACATCGGCAGCTTCTACGCCGACTCGAGCCGCTTCCGCGCCGCCACCGGCTGGACGCCTCGGGTCGGACTGCGCGAGGGCCTGGCCCGGACCGTCGCCTACTACCGCGAGCACCTGCCCCAGTATCTCGAGCCGGAAGTCACGGAGCCGTTGGCGTCATGACCACACCGCGCGTTCGTTTCATGCATCTGCAGCCGGCCGAGGACGCGCCGGCGGTCGATGCGGCCATCCGCCGGGTGATCGACCGTGGCTGGTACGTGCTGGGCCCCGAGGTCGAGGCGTTCGAGCGGGACTTCGCTGCCGCGTGCGGCGCCGGCATGAGCGTCGGCGTGGGCACTGGCACCGACGCCATCGCCATCATCCTGCGCGGGCTCGGTATCGGCGCGGGCGACGAGGTCATCACGACGCCCGTCTCGGCGGCCTACACCGCGCTGGCGTGCATGATGGTCGGCGCGCGGCCGGTGTTCGTCGATGTCGATCCGACACGGCTGACGATTGACCCGGCCGCCATCGAGGCCGCTATCACACCGAAGACCGCGGCCATCCTGCCGGTGCACCTCTACGGCCAGCCGGCGGACATGCCGGCGATCATGGCCATCGCGGCGACGCGCTCGCTCACCGTCATCGAGGACTGCTGCCAGTCGCATCTGGCCACGTGCGCCGGAAAGCCCGTCGGTAGCTTCGGCGTGGCCGCGGCCTACAGCTTCTACCCGACCAAGAACCTCGGCGCTCTCGGCGACGGCGGAGCCATCACGACGAGCGACGCGCCGCTTGCCGCGAAGATGAAGCGCATCCGGAACGGCGGCCAGACTGACCGCTACCATCACGGCGAGATGGGCGTGAACAGCCGCCTCGACGAGATGCAGGCGGCGATTCTCGCGGCCCGGCTGCCACACCTTCGCGGCTGGACCGAGGCGCGCCGCGCGCGGGCGGCCATCTACCGGCGTGCGCTCGGCGGCGCCCCTGTCACCGTTCCGCCCGAGTGCGATCCTGGCCACGTGTATCACCTGTTCCCGGTGCTCTCGGCGAAGCGCGATCGTCTGCAGGCGTTCCTGCGCGAACAGGGAGTCGAAACGCTGATCCACTATCCCGTGCCGATTCCGCGTCAGCCCGCGGTGCAGACGGAACAGCCCACGCAGTGCCCGATCGCCGATCGCGTCTGCGCGCAGGTGCTCTCGCTCCCGATCTATCCTGCCATGCCCGAAGCGGAGATCGACATCGTCGTGGAAGCCGTGAAGACGTTTGGCGGCTGAAACGCTATTCTGAAGAGACAAAGGAAGGTTTATGCGCGCACTTATCACCGGCGGCGCCGGGTTTATCGGTTCTCATCTCTCCGAGCGCCTGCTCGATGAAGGCCACAAGGTGTCCGTGATCGACGACCTCTCGACCGGGGCGTTCGAGAACATCGCGCACCTGAAGGGCCGGCCCGGGTTCACCTACACGATCGACACCATCACCAACGAGCCGCTGCTGGCCGAACTGGTGGATCAGTGCGACGTCATCTTCCACCTGGCAGCGGCTGTCGGCGTGAAGCTGATCGTCGAAGCGCCGGTGCGCACCATCGAGACCAACGTGCACGGCACGGAAGTCGTCCTGCGGGCGGCCGCCAAGAAGAACAAACTCGTCATCATCGCCTCCACCTCCGAGGTCTACGGCAAGAGCGCGGACGTCCCGTTCCGCGAGGACGGCGACCTCGCGCTTGGCCCGACCAGCAAGCACCGCTGGGCGTACGCGTGCAGCAAGGCCATCGACGAATTCCTCGCGCTGGCCTACCATCGCGAGAAGAAGCTCCCGGTGATCGTCGTGCGGTTCTTCAACACGGTCGGGCCGCGGCAGACGGGCCGCTACGGCATGGTGGTGCCGAACTTCGTCCGCCAGGCGCTCGACGGCCAGCCCATCACCGTGTTCGGTGACGGCAATCAGACGCGCTGCTTCACCTACGTCGGCGACGTCGTGAACGCGCTCGAGAAGCTGTGCCAGGAGCCGCGCGCGATTGGCGAGGTCTACAATCTGGGCAACGAGGAAGAGGTGAGCATCCGCGAGTTGGCCGAGCGCGTGAAGGCCTCGACCGGCAGCGCCTCGCCCATCGTCACGATCCCCTACGACCAGGCGTACGGGTCGGGCTTCGAGGACATGCCGCGGCGCGTCCCCGACATCAGCAAGGTGCGGACGCTGATCGGCTTCGAGCCGAAGGTGAAGCTGGACGAGATCCTGCGGCTGGTCATCGCCGACATGCGCAGCCGCTGAGGCTCCATCAGGAATGGACCGACTCTGGCGTCTCCTGCTCGCCGGCGCGGCGGCCGTGGTGCTGGTTGCCACGCTCGTCCGTGTCCCGATCTTCTGGAGCAACGAGGCGTACCACGACCTGGCGTCCGGCGTCTGGTTCGGCCTCGCCGACGACCTGACGCACGGCGTGTTCTACCGGCCGGTCGTCAGCCCTGAGGGCTTTGGCGGCACGCGCTATTTCCCTGTCCAGATCGTCTTGCACGGTGGGCTGACCGTCTTGTTGGGCGGACACATCCTCGCGGCCGCGCGAGTCCTCACCGCCCTCGCGATGATCGGCCTGCTGAGCGCAGTCGTGACGCTGCTGCGGCGACTCGGCGCGACGCGGCTCCTGGCAGCGTCGTGCGCCATCCTGATCCTGGCCGCTCAGCCTGTGCAGCAGGCGCTGCTGTCGTTTCGCGGCGACCTGCTGCCGGCGGCGTTCAACATCTGGGGCGTCGCGCTGTGCGCGGCGCCGGCGCTCGGCCCGGGCGCCGCCGTCGCGGCCGGCGCGCTGTTCGCGCTGGCGTTCGGCACGAAGCTGACCACGGTCTTCGGTGCCGCTGCCGCCGTGGCCTTTCTCTGGTTCTCGGGCCGGCGCCGCCCGGCCATGCTGGTGCTCGGCGCCACCGCCACCGGCATCGTCATTCTCTCGGTCTGCACGTTGGCCGCCAGCCACGGCCGCGTGGTGGATGCGTGGTGGGCAGCGGCGTCGACGGGCTCGGGGATCCGGCAGCTCTTGCTGGCGCCCTTCGCGTTTGCCAGGGCCGTTCGGAAGGTCCCTGAAACGCTCGCGTTCATCCAGTTGGGCATCGCGGCGCTGCTGGCGCTGACCGTGCGGCGGCGGACGCGGATCGACCTATCATCGTGGCTGTTCCTCGCTACGCTCGCGGTCACCGCCGTGATCTTCGCCGCCGAGGGTACGGACACCAATCACCTAGTCGATCTGCAGGTCGCTTCACTGCTCGTCGTGGGCGTCTGGATCGCCTCGGCGTCGGACGATGCGAAGGCGTTCGGGCACGCGGTGCTGGTGGTGGCGGGACTTGCGGCCAGCATGTCGCTCGTGAGCGGCATCATCAACCGCAACACTGAGGACCAGCGCGGCACGGCTCGCGATGTGGCCGCCCTCGTCGGCGACACGTCGAAGCCAATTCTGGCCGAGAACGCGCTAATCTCGGTCGCCGCCGGCCAGCGCGCCTACATGCTGGATCCGTACATGTTCACTCTGCTGCGGCAAGGGAACCCGACGATGACCGATGCCTTCTTCCGCGACCTTGACACGCAGCGGTTCTCGGCAGTGGTCCTCGATCGCGATCCGCACACCGACCGCGGCCGCGTCACCTACGGGACGACGTTGTTCGGCGAGGGGTTCGTCGAGCGGATGGAGCAGAACTATGTCGAGGCGGGGCGCGTGAAGAACCGGGTCATCTACAAGCCGAAGCTACCGTAGTTCAGAACGCCGGGTCTTGAGACCCGGCGTTCTCGGCGGGGCTGGAGCCCCGCCCAACATCCCGAGTACAGTCCCATCCCCAACCACACCACGACACCCAGATAGATCACGTTCCTGGCCACCAGCATCAGGAGCGGTATCGACGTCGCTGGCATGAAGCCACGCGGGTGAGCGCAGCCAACCCGCGAGGGTGTCAGGAGCGCCCACGTGACTCTTGCGCGAAGTGATAAAGGCACGTATTCTCAACAGGATATCGTCGGTTAATTGTCCCGCGAAAGCAACGGCGCCCGGTGACCAAACTCATCATCCAGATCCCGTGCCTGAACGAGGCGGAGACGCTGCCGGCCACCCTGGCTGACCTGCCGAGCACGATACCCGGCATCGATGTCATCGAGTGGCTCGTCATAGACGACGGGTCGAAGGACGACACGGCGGCCGTGGCGCGCCATCAGGGGGTCCACCACGTCGTCCGCTTCCGACGCCACAGGGGCCTGGCGGCGGCGTTCATGGCGGGCATCGACGCCGCGGTGAAGCTCGGGGCCGACTACATCGTCAACACGGACGCCGACAACCAGTACTCCGGATCGGACATCCCCAAGCTCCTCGAGCCGCTGCTCCAGGGCACGGCTGACATCGTCATCGGCGACCGCGACATCATCACGGTCCGGCACATGTCGCCCACCAAGAAGCTGCTGCAGCGCGTCGGCAGCTGGGTTGTGCGGCAGGTCTCGAACACGCAGGTGCCCGACACGACCAGCGGCTTCCGCGCCTACACGCGCGAAGCGGCGCTGCGCATGACGATTGTTTCGGACTTCTCCTACACGCTCGAGTCGATCATCCAGGCCGGCAAGCGCCGGATGGCAATCGCGCACGTGCCGATCGTCTCGAACCCGAAGACCCGCAAGTCGCGGCTCTTCAACAGCGTGGCCTCCTACATCAAGAACTCGGGCGCCACCATCGTCCGCGTCTACACGATGTACGAGCCGCTGAAGGTGTTTACCTACATCGGCGCCACGGTGTTCGCGGGCGGCTTCGCGCTGTCCGTGCGCTTCGTCTACTTCTGGTGGCTCGGCGAGGGCGCCGGTCACGTCCAGTCGGTCATCCTCGCGGCGGTCTTTCTGATTGTCGGTTTCCAGATCGTCCTGATCGGCCTGCTCGCCGACGCCATCTCGGGAAGCCGCAAGCTGCTCGAGGACCTGCTCTACCGGGTGCGCCTCATGGAATTGCGCACGCAGCCGGATGACAATACGCCCGACACGAAGAACGGGACGCCAACCTCTTCACGGTGAGCCATGCGCCACGTGGTCGTCATGGTCACCAGTTCGTATCCCAGATTTCCTGGTGACGTCGTCGGCACCTTCATGGAGCCGATCGCCCGCGGTGTCGCCGCCCGCGGGCACGACGTGCACGTGGTCGCGCCATGGCATCCGTCGGTCGCGCGAGCGCCCGTCGAGGCCGGCGTTCACTTTCACTTCTACCGCTACGCACCGCCCGGGCTGCCCCACACCTTTGGCTATGCGGGCGCACTGAAGGCGGATGTGACCTTTCGCGCGTCTGCCCTAGCGGCCACACCGCTGGCTGTCGTGGCCGGCATTTTGGCTGCGCGACGCGTCTGCCGCGAGGCCGGGGCGACGATCATGCACGGCCACTGGGTGGTGCCTGGCGGGTTCATGGCCCAACTAGCCGCAGGATCGAACGTGCCGCTCGTCGTCAGCCTGCACGGGTCGGACGTCTACGTCGCGGAGCGGCATGCGCTGGCCGGCCGAGCCGCTCGCCGCGTGTTCGGGGCGGCGGCGTGGGTGACGGCGTGCAGCGCGGATCTGCGCGATCGGGCACTCGGTCTGGGCGCGGCGGCCGATCGAAGCGAGGTCCTTCCCTACGGCGTCGACACGGCGCGGTTCGCGCCGGATGCGGCCTCCCGGCGCTCGTGGCGTGGCCGTCTGGGACTTCCCGACGACACGCCAATTGTTTTCACCGCCGGTCGCCTTGTGCGCAAGAAGGGCTTCGAGTACCTGATCGACGCGATGGCGCGCGTGCATGCGGCACACCAGGACGCGCGCCTCGTCATCGCGGGCGGCGGCGATCTCGAGCAGGAATTGCGCTCGCGCGCCTCCGACGCCGGCATCGGCGCCGTCGTGCACTTTCTCGGATCAGTCGCGCAGTCCGACATACCATCGCTGCTGGCGGCAGCCGACGTGATCGCCGTCCCCTCGATTCGAGACGACGCGGGGAACGTGGATGGACTGCCAAACGTGGTGATGGAGGCGCTGGCATCGGCCACGCCGCTGGTCGCGACGCCGGCCGGCGGCATCGGTGCCGTCGTGGACGACGGCCGGACGGGCGTCCTGGTCCCCGAACGCGATGCGGCCGCCCTGGCCGACGCGCTCATCCGCCTGCTGGCTGACGCCCCGCTTCGAACGCGCGTGGGCCTGGCCGCACGGCAGGACGTGTGCGAGCACTACACGTGGGAGCGGTTTGCGGTCCGCCTCGAGGACATCTTCGATCGTGCGGTGGAGCGGCTCGGGAAGCGCACGAAGGCGCAGGGGACGACGTGACGCTCATGATGCTGCTCGAAGCGTTGCTCGTCGGCTACGTCCCCGGCGCCATCATGTTCCGCTGGCCGTCCGCCGGCCGCACCGCGCGAGCCGCGCTTCCGCCGGAAGAGCGCGTGTTCTGGATGGTCATCCTCAGCGTGGCCGTCTCGTGCATGTTCGGTCTGACTCTGGCGGCGGCCGGCATCTACACCTTCGCCAGACTCGTCGGGGCGTTGCTCGGATTCAGTCTCCTCCTGGCAGCCGGCGCGAGAGGCGATCTTCGCCTCGGACCCTTTGCCGCGAAGGTCGGCGTTTCGGCCCTCGTGCCCGCGCTCCTCGTCGCCATCGGCCTCTGGTTGTACTTTCCTCCCGCGGAATATGTGGTCGGCGGAAGGGATCCCGGGGTGTATACCGAAGAAGGCATTCAGATCGCCCAGCGTGGTTCACTCTTCATCTCGGACACGCTGGTGGCGACATTGCCCCCGCATCTGCGCGGTCTCGTGTTCTCGATGGGTCAGGACCGGCGCGTTCGTCGCTTCATGGGATTCCTCATCCTCGACCCGTCCGCAGGGACCGTAGTGGGCCAGTTCCCGCACCTGTACCCGGTGTCGCTGGCCCTGGGCTATGGCATCGACGGACTGACAGGTGTTCGCCGAACGACCGGGGTCTGGGCGATTCTCGGGGTCCTTGGGGTGTACTTCGCCGGTTCCCTGATCTTCGGCCGCCCGGCAGCGGCGGCCGCCGCGGGACTATTGAGCCTGAATGTCGCCCAGGTCTGGTTCGCGCGATCCCCGAACTCGGAGGTGGCCTTCCAGGCCCTGCTGTTCGCCGCCATGGCCGCGTACGCCCGCATGGAAGCCACCGGGGCCCGATTCTTCGCCCTGGCGGCCGCAGGTCTGCTGGGCACCCTGTTGTTCCTGCGCGTGGACGCGGTTATCGTGCTGGCGTTGGTGGCGGCGGCGCTCGCGCTGAATGTCGCGGTCGGGCGCCACACCAGAGCGCTGTTTGTGCTGCCGCTGGTCGGGTTGGCCGCCGCCGGCACGGCGTATCTCATGGTGTTCGTCCGGCCGTACATGGATCAGCCCATCGGTTTCCTCGAGAACCTCCATCTGGTGCACTGGGTGTTGGCCGGCGTCGGGCTCGCCGGGACCGCCGCGGGGCTCGGGCTGTTGGGTCGCCGCAAGGCGACCCCGCCGGCCTGGCTGCCGGCAGCCCTTGCTGCAGCCGTTGTGGCGGCCGCCGTGTACGGCTATTTCTTTCGGGCGCCGGCCGGCCCGCTGGCCCCGCACGACGCCTATGCCCTGCGCACGTTTGCGACGCACTATCTGACGCCGTACCTGCTGGCGGCGGCGGTGGCCGGGTACGCGCTCACCGTACCGCGCATGTTCTGGACTCACCCGCTGATGGTCATGCTCGTCACGGGGTTCTGCGGGTTCTTCTTCTACAAGATCCGGATTGTCCCCGAGCACTTCTGGATGGCTCGGCGCTTCCTCTCCGTCATCCTCCCGGCAACCCTGTTGTTCGCCGGCGCCGCCGTCTTTCCAACGCCGTGGCGCGCGTCCGGCGGAAGATCCGCATGGCTGGTCCGAGCGCTGGCGCTGGTGGGCATCGTGATGGTGGCTGCCGCCAGCCGGGACTTCCTCCAGGAGACGGCGCCCGTCCTGTCCCACGTCGAGTATGCGGGAGTCATCCCTCGCCTCGAGCACCTGGCCGCGCAGATCGGCGACGACGACCTCGTGATCGTCGAGTCGAGGGGGTCGTCCGACCTTCACGTCCTGGGCCTTCCGCTTGCGTATGTGTACGCCAGGAACGTGCTGGTTCTCGTCTCGGACCGCCCGCCGGCCACCGACTTCGCCGAGTTGATCGCGTGGGCCCAGCAACGCTATCGGCGTGTCCTCTACATGGGGTTCGCAGGCGGAACGCTGTTGAGCCGGTACGTGGACGCCGAGTTCATCTCCGACGAGCGCTTCACCGTGCCGGAGTTTGAACGCTCCTGGGGACGCGCCCCGCGCGAGGTCCGCCGGAAAGCGTTCGAGGTCGGTTTGTGGCGATTCGTGTCCGCACCACGGAGCCCGGACCGCGTTCGCGTGGAGATCGGCGGCGCGGATGACTTCATGGTGGAAGGCTTCTGGGCGAAAGAAACCGGCGGCGGCTACCGGTTCCGATGGTCGACCGCGCGTGCGCAGGTACGGCTCCGCCTTCCTGCGGTCGAGGCGTCCCAACTCGCGATATGGATGGGCCGCGGGCCGCGGCCGCCGGGAGTCCCCGCATCGCAGGTATCCGTGTATGTCGACGATCAGCTCGCGGGCAAGGTCGAGGTGACCGCTCCGGAGCCGCAGGCGTTCGTACTCCCACTCCCGGCCGACGCCGTGGCCCGTGCCTGGCGGCGCGACGGTTTTGTCGTGGTGCGCCTCGAGACGCCAACCTGGAGCCCCAGGATGGCCGCCGGCTCGTCGGACGACCGGAATCTCGGCGTGATGCTCACGGCGGTCGAGCTACGGTAGGCGGACGATGTTCAACCACCTGCAGATCTACGACCGGCGGGAGCGCTGGGCGGTCGGCCTGGCGGATCTCGTGCTCGGGTGTCTCGCGGCCGCCTTCCGGCCGTGGCCGGCCCGCCGGAGCAACACGGCGCCGCAGCGCGTGCTGGTTCTGCGGCTGGAACGCATCGGCGACCTGCTCATGACCTTCGAGGCACTGGCCCTCCTGCGCGCCAGCCTGCCCTCGGCCACGATCGATCTTGTCGTCGGGAGCTGGAACGAGCCGCTGGCGCGTGCGATGGAGGTCGCCGACCGTGTCGACCCCCTCGACGCACCGTGGCTGGCCAGGGACAACCCGGGGACCACGTGGACGAGACTGCTCGCGCACGCATGGGGCTGGCGAGCGCGCCGGTACGATCTCGTCATCAACCTGGAACCCGACATCCGCAGCAACGTCCTCGTGGGGCTCAGCGGGGCGCCCCGCCGAGTGGGCTACTACACGGGCGGCGGCCGCGCGGCGCTGACCGAGTCTGCGGCGTACGACCCGTCGATCCACACCCACGAGAACGCCATGCGCCTGGTGGGTCTCGCGGTGCCTGGCGCGGCGCCGGGCCCTGCGTCGGCCCCGCGTCTCCGCCTGCCGGACTCCGCGCGGGCGCGGGCGATCGCGCTCTTGGAACCGGCCCGGGGATCGCTGTGTGTCGGGGTGCATGCCAGCGGAGGGCGGCCGGTCAAGCAGTGGCACCTTGGCCGGTTCGCGGAGGTGGCGACCGCCATCGGCCTGACGCATGGTGCCACCATCGTGCTGACGGGCACGTCGCACGATGCCACCCTGGTCAGCGAGGTTCAGTCCGCCCTGCCAGCCGCCGTGCGAGTCCTGAATCTTGCCGGCACGGGGGATGTACTCGATCTCGCCGCCGTCCTCGAACGCCTGACCGTGTTCATCACCGGCGACACAGGTCCCATGCATCTGGCTGCCGCCGTGGGCACGCCGGTCGTCGCGATCTTCGGTCCGTCGGAGCCGGTCCGCTACGCCCCATGGACGGCGTCGCGCCGAATCGTGCGCATCGATCTCCCGTGCAGTCCGTGCAACCGGATTCGGCTGCCCCCGGAGCGATGCCGCGGCCACGTGCCCGACTGCCTGGACGGCATCACCACGAGTCAGGTGCTCGAGGCTGTGCGCGAGTTATCATCAACATGCGCGGCGACGATGCGTTGAGGCCGCGACCCCTGGAGCGATCGTGATGTGGAATGGGAAGACCGTGTCGGTGGCATTGCCGACCTACAACGAGAAGGAATCGATCCGGCAGTGCATCGAGGATTTCTTCGCGACGGGCGTGGTCGACGAGGTCGTGGTCTGCAACAACAACGCAGCCGTGGGAACGTCCGAGGAAGTCGCCGCGACCCGGGCGCGGGAGGTCGAAGAACGCCGGCAGGGGTACGGATGGTCCTGCAGGCGGGCGATGGCGGAAACCACTGGCGACCTGATTGTGCTGGCCGAGCCCGACGGCTCCTTTTCCGCGAACGACATCCACAAGCTGCTGTCCTTCGCGTCCGACTTCGACGTGGTGCTCGGAAGCCGCACGAATCGCGAGTTGATCTGGACCGGCGCGAACATGGGCCTCTTCATGAAGTGGGGCAACGTGGCTGTCGCCAAGTACGTCGAGGTCCTCTTCAACTCCACCACCCTGAGCGACGTCGGGTGCACGCTGCGTCTGATCGACCGCGCGACGCTGGATCGCATCACGCCGGCCTTCACCGTCGGCGATTCTCACTTCAGCCCGGACATGATGATGCTCAGCATCATGAGCGGCGCCCGGACCGTGCAGATCCCGGTCAACTACAAGCAGCGGATCGGGCAGAGCATGGTGTGCGGCAATCGCTGGGTGGCCTTCGTCCTGGGCCTGCAGATGATCGTGCTCATCACCCGTGTGCGCCTGAAGACGTGGTTCTTCGGGCCACCCATTCCCCGCATCGCGGCTCCCCATTCCTCGGCGC
>Ga0315283_10005051_pt1 | contig 11598 bp, 9 predicted proteins | sample YL17G09_0_MG_FD_204541 | JGI IMG/M metagenome (GOLD analysis project Ga0315283, IMG submission 204541) | Sediment microbial communities from Yellowstone Lake, YNP, Wyoming, USA - YL17G09_0 | ecosystem: Environmental > Aquatic > Freshwater > Lake > Sediment | place: USA: Wyoming | collected...
CCCACCGTGTACAGCCAAGGCTGCGTCGGGTGCCACGCCAGCCCCAGGCAGCCGTCCGACCTCACCACGGAGTGTGCCGGGAGCACCTTGAGGGGCACGATCAGCGGCGGCGTGACGAGGTCGTTGTAGACGGCGCCGTGGAGCACGTGCGCCGCGCCGTCGTCGCCCGCCGAGGCCAGCAGCGGGTGGGTGGGGTGGAAGGCCGCGGCGCGAACGCCGCGCGAGTGGTAGCGTAGGGCGCGGAAGGGCCGCGGCGAGAGGTCGAGGTCGTACCACGCGAGCCGGCCGTCGCCGCCGCCAACGAGCACGTGCTCGCCGCGCGGGTGGATCGCCAGCGCCGCGGCCCCCCCGCCGCCGCCCGAGCCGACCAGCTTCTTCTCGAGCGCCTGCGCCGCGAGGTCGTAGACGCGGACGTGGGCGCCGCAAGCCAGCAGCAGGGCCGGGCGCGTGGGGTGGAAGGCCACGGGGCCGGGCGCGCCGCCCCTGAGCTTGCGGAAGGGCGCCTGTGAGGCGCCTGCCGAAAGCCGGTGGACCGAGACCGTCCTCGCGCCCCCCGGCGCCGCGGTGGAGGCGACGAGGTAGTCCCCGGCGCCGTGCCAGGCGAGGTGCTTGACGCGGAAGCCCAGGTCGATGGCGATGGAGGAGCAGGAGGAGAAGGAGGCGGAAGAAGCATGGTAGCGGGACCACGTGCCGACGGGCGTCGCCTCCGACGCCGAGGAAGCACCGCCGCCCTCCTTCCTGGCCCTCGTCGCCGCCTCGAGCCCCGACCTCAGGGCCTCTTCGGCGCCCTCCCTCTGCGCCGGGGTGCAAACGGCCTCGGGGGGGGCCAGCAGCACGATACAGTCCCCGACGGCGGCGGCGAGCAGCGGCGCGCGGCTCCCCGCGGGGCCCGGGCGCCAAGACAGGCCGTCGACGCGCGCCGGGAGGGGCTCGCTTCCGCCGCCGACCCCGCCGCCGCTCCCGGACGCTTTCTTCCTCGCGCCGCGCGCGGCCAGGTCCACCCTGCCGGCCAGCCTGCCGGTCCTCGCGTCCCAGAAGGCCACGACCCCGGCGTCTCCCGCGGCCGCGACCCACTGCCCCCGCGGGTCCAGCGCGACGCCGCGGAGGGGGGGCGGAGGGGAGGAGGAGGTGCTCGGCGCCGGGCCCGACGCGTCGCGCAGCCGCGCCGCGAGCCTGCGCGGGAACGGCCGCAGGTCCTGCGGCGACGGCAGGTCGGGGAGCAGCGTCGCGGCGTCGTCGACGTGCGGCGTCCGCTTCTTCGCGCGCGGGCAGAGGTAGAGATCGAGGCAGCGCTCGAAGCGCTCTCGGACAAAGTCGGCGTAGGCCGGCACGGCGCGCAGCGAGTCAAAAAACGTCTTCTTCTTCTCGCCCTCCTCCGGCCCGTCGGCGTCTGCGGCTTCCTCCTCCTCCTTCGCCCCCTGCGCCGCGGCTGCCCGCTCCCTCTCCTCCTCGATCGCCAGGTACTCCGCCGGCGGGTTGTACGAGGCCCCGTGCCCCGGGAGCGGCACCTTGGGCGCGGGGAGCGGGGCGATCCCGGCGCTGCCCGGCAGGTCGCTCCCGACCAGCGACCCGTCGTCGCCCCACATCAGGAAGTCGCGCGGGGGCCCCCCAAACATCTCGGCCTCGGGGTCCCGCAGCCTGGCGTCCTTGTCCCGGGGCTTGATCCACCCCTTGCGAAGCGCGCGCACCAGCTTCACCACGGCGCGCTCCTCCCATTTCGAGGGCATGAACCGCCTCTTGGGCTCGGGCGCGGCATTGATGGGGGTGACGAGCCGGTGCCGCGTGTAGTAATCGTCCTCGTCCTCGAAGGGGTTTATGCCTCCCCCCGCCTCGGCAGACAGCCCGACGTGAGGGAATGCGCCCCTTCGGATATTGGTCACCATGCGGATCTCGTCGTGAGAGAGCACGATGTCCTCGTCGTTGCGCTCGTCGTAGATCGTCCGCAAAGCGGCGCCGCCGTCGGCGCGCTCGAGCAAAGCGTCCAGCGCGTCCTTGCGCGGCCGCCGGCCGAGGCGCCGCCCGTCGACGTCGTAGCCGACGTGGTCCTCCGCGCGGTACCATTCCAGAGGGACGTCTCCCGCCGTGTTGCGCTGCGGTCGGCCCCCGTCGGAGGAGTCGGAGTCGGAGTTGTCGTTGTTGTTGTTGTTTTGGTTTTCGAGCTCCTCTCCGTTGTCGAAGGCGGCGGCAGCGACGGCGGGCTCTCCGCCAGCGGCCTCCGGCTTTCCTTCCTCGCCGCCGCCGCCGCCGTCGTCGCGCCAGGCGCCTTCGATCTCAGAATCATCGGATCCCGAGGGCGTCGAGTCCGATCCGAGCTCCGGGGCGAAGTCAGACTCCTCGTCGCTTTCCTCCTCGTCCTCCTCCTCGCCTCCAGAGCCGCTGCCGCCGTCGCTGCTGGTCTGCGAGACGGCGGCGACGCGGGAGGTCGACTTCTTCCCCACTCCGCCGCCGCCGAGGGTGCGAGTAGCAGGGGCGATCTTGGTGGGAGCCACGGGGGTTTTCTTCCTCGGGGGGAGAGCAGCGGCGACGGGGGGGGCAGCAGCAGCAGAAGCAGAAGCAGCTGACGAGCGGCCCCTGCGGGAAACGGCAGAAGGAGCGCCGGTTCCGGCGGCTGCAGTCGTCGTCGCCTTTGCCGCCACCGCCGCGAGAGGTGCCGCCGCCTTCTTCGACGTCTCTTTCTTCGTCTTGGTCGAATCCTTGTCTGCTCTCTTGCCAATCGACTCTTTTGAGACAGAACCACGCTTCGAGGTCGTCATCGTGGCCGCAAAGCGAGAGGAGAGCGAGCGAAAGCTAGAGGGCGAATGCGCAGTTTTTTCTCGACACAATTGGCTAGTTTTTGCTTTTGCTTTTGGCGTGCACGCCAAAAAGTGCCTCCCGTCTTCTTTTCGAGCTCGGAGCCCCTGTCGTTCAAGGGAGAGAGTGAGAACTCTAAGAGATCGCAATGTCTCCGAAGAGGAGGGAGCAGCTCCGAGAGCGTGACTGCGTGTGTTCTCTCACGAAGGTGAAAAACAAGAGAGAGTGGAGGGCATTGGTTTGTCGACAGCGGTCGAAGGGGGGGAAAAAAAACTAGATTCGACTCCACAGTCTCACTTCATTTTTGAAGACCAAAACGAGCTCCGAAAAATGACGCACTCGCGCGTCGCTCAAGGCATCTTCAGTGCTTTCTGTCGCCGCAGCAGCGGGAGAGAAGCAGCAACGAGCACCAGCTGCTGCTACAGCAGTGGAAGCATCAGCAGCAACTGCAGGAGCAGCGGGAGAGCAAGCCTCGAACGTCGATGCACGTCGACTGTGTCGACGGCAATGCCTTCGTCGACATCTTCATCTTCTTCGCGGCTCGAACGCGTCCCAGGGAGACCTGTCTTCAGTTCTTTTGCTTCGATGAGTACTCTATCAACCTATCACTCTGCTAGTCGAAAACAAATGACAACATTGAGAACGGAAAAGTCGATTTGCGCGACAAGCGACCGAGGCTTCTTCTCTTCCTCCTCGTCGCCGTCGACCTCTTCCTCGACCTCTTCGACCGGCGCCGAAGAAGAAACCGCCGACCACCACCTCGACGAGGCCTCGTTCCACGCCGCCGCCGACGACACGCTGCACGACCTCGTCGACGCCCTGGAGAGCTGGGTCGACTGCGAGGTAGAGGGCGACGAGGCAGACGTCGAGTACAGCGTGCGTCTTTTTTTGATATTTCGTTTTTTTTTTCTTTTTCATCGTCATCCTCTCCCTCCCTCTGCCCCTTTTTAGCTCACCCGTTCGTCTCCACTCTCGGAAAACCCCTCGCGCCGGATTCGCAGTCGGGAGTCCTGACCCTCCGGCTCGGGGAAGGGAAGGGGACCTACGTCATCAACAAGCAGGCCCCAAACCGCCAGCTGTGGCTGTCGTCGCCCGTCGGCGGCCCCGTGCGGTACGACCTGGTTCCTTCCTCTTCGAGCAGCGCTCCTGCTTCTTCGTCCGGTTCGGTTCCATCCCCTTCCAGGTGGATTTATCACCGCGACGGGCACGAGATGAGAGACAGGCTGCGGGAGGAGCTCGCGGGTCTCTTTGGAAAGGCGCCGAAGGGACTTTAGAGAAAGAAGAAGATGAGGAGAGAGGTGATAAAAAAACTGTAGCAAAAAAAACCCAACTCTCATTTTCTTTGTCCTGTCTTCTTCAAAGCACGCCATGCCCCGCTTCAAGGCTCCCTCCTCGAGCGACGGCAGCAGCAGCTCCGGATGCAGCTGCAGCAGTGAGAGCGAGCCTGAAGCATCAGCGGCGGCAGCGGCGGTGGAGAAGAAGCCGGCTTCCCCTCCTCGGCGGGAGAGGCCGAAGCAGGCAGCAGCAGCAACGGCGGCGGCGGCGGCGGCGGCGGCAGGTCCCGCCCGACCTCCTGCGGCGACGCCGCCGAAGCACCCTCCCGCCCCTCCCCCTCCCTCTCCCCCTCCCCCTCCGGCCTCCTCCTCGCATGAGCGCGGCATGAGCGCGAACGAGTTTCGAGACGCTCTCCACGCGCGCGTTATCCGTTCCGGGATGCTCGACGACGTCAAGGTACAAGAGGGAGAAAGAGAAAAAGAGAGGGGGAGAAGGATGAGAGACGAGGGGAGTTACGAAAACAAAACGGCGGCGGAAGGGGAAGACTGATCACCCCGCCTCTTTTTTTTCGCTTCTTCCTCGTCTTCCTCGTCCACTCCTCTCTTCTCCACCCAGGCCCGGATGCGCGCGGCCCTGATCTACCACCTCGCCTCCGACGCTTCCTCCGGAGGGAGGGGGTCGACGGTCTCGGCGGCGCTGCTGGCGGGCAGAGGCAGCGCTCCCTCGACCTCCTCTTCCTCCACCTCCTCTTTCCCGTCGTCGTCGTCTCTTTACTCCCGCGCCGCGGACGCCATGGTCGCTCAGCACCTCCGCGCCACGGGCAGGCAGCTATCCCTGTCCGTCTTCGTGCCCGAGGCGGGGATGAGCTCGCGAGAGGGGACGGAGGGCATGTTCCTCTTCTCCTCGGAGCCCGGAGGAGGAGGAGAGGGAGCGGCGGCGGCGTTTGACGAGCTCGCCGCGCTATGCCGGCTCGGCTCGATTCCTTCCTCTGTCTCCTCTTCTTCTTCTTCTCCTACTTCGGCTTGGCCGAAGCTCTCGAGGGCGATCGCGAGAAGCAGGAGGGGCAACGACGGCAGCGGCAGCAGCATCAGCAGCAGCAGCTTCGCCCGAGAGCTCCTGGAGGCACTCGCCTCGACCTCCGAGGGGGGGGCGGAAGAGAGGGAGAGAGACGCACCTCCTCGGGCGAGGGCGACGGCCGCTGCCGCCGACAACGAGAGCGGCGGAGACGGAGACTCGCTCCCGTCCGCGCTCCTCCTCCGGCAGCTCGAGGAGGCCCGGGAGTTTTCGGCGCAGTCCCGGTTCCGCGAGCTGCGCTGGAAGGAGGCCGCTCTCGCCGCGGAGGTGGCGCTCGACGAGGCGCTGGAGGCGGCGGCGGCGGCCGCGGGGGGGGCGAGGGCGTCGGCGAGAGGGGGGGGAGGCCGGGAGGAGCGAGAGTGAGAGAGAGAACAGCGAAACAAAAAAAAGCACGCATGCGAAAGGTGAAACTTCGCCGCGAGGGAAAGACGGTGCCCCTCCCAGCCGTTCGAGTCGACGAAGCTTGAGAAGGAGGGAGGAAGAGGACGGAGCCAACGAGAAACGAAGAAAGAAGAAAGAGAGAGCAAAGGCGACACGGCCCTTCCCCACAACTATTCTATCGCCTTCTTCCTCAAACCCTCTTCCTCTCTTCCTCTTCTTCAAGGTGAGTTCAACGCTTTCTCTTTTCCTGTTATCCGATTGACTTTTTTTTCATCTTTTAGGGTGTGGCTTTCGTGCCTGAAGTCGTTCACGGAGGGTGCGGCGGGGCGGGGCCGCGAGCGGCGGCGGGCTTTGAGGGTTTTTTTTTCCGCGTTCCGGAATCAGCACCATTGAACGTTCGGCTGGCGGCTGCGAGAAAGCAGAAGGAGGCCCCTTTTGTTTTCCATGAAGAACCCGCACTCCCCCTCTTTTTTCTCCGCACAGATGCCGGTGGACTGTGATGAAATATCTAAAGGCGCGAATTAGAGAGAGTTGGGCGAGGGTGCGAGCGGCGAGGTCGGGACGAATTCGGAGGCCGATCTTCTCTTCGCCTAGATCGATGCGATGAAGCGCTCACCTTCCCATTCCCTTCGCGTCCCCCCCCTCTCTTGACGCGCTTCCAGCTCCTTCAATTCCAGCACAATGAAGTTCTTCGCGCTCATCGTCCTCGTCCTCGCCATGTTCGCGGCCTTGGCACAGGTAAGGAAGGGGCGTTTGGGAGGTTTTTTTTAGTTATCTTTCTCTCTGAAGTGACGCGCGGGCTCCTAGCGGGCGTCGGCAGGGAGGTTACGCGAGCAGCGGCTCTCGAGTATCTGGCCTCGTCGGCTCTCTTCGTCCCCCTGGGCCTCTCTCTCCCTCTTTCTCGAAGCTTTTTTTTTCAACTTTGAAAAACCCGAAGGTTCTCTCTCTTTCCCTCTCCTCTTTCTTACCTCTACCTCTCAAACTTCAACAACCAAAAACAGAACGTCGCCGCCGGCAAGGGCCATGGTGCCGCCGGCGAGGCCGCGACCACCTATGTCGCTGCCCCGGTCACCTACGTCGCTGCACCGGTTAAGCCGCCCAAGGTGCACAAGGCCCCGAAGCAGGTCGTCTACGGTGAGTTTTTGACTTTTTTTTCTGTCGGCTAGTTTTTTTCATCGGAAGGAGCTCTGCCCGCTCACTTGCTCTCTTCCTCTCTCTCCTTTCTGCAAAAACAAACACTGAACAGCCTCCGAGGCCGGCGAGGCCGGCGCCTTCTACGGCAAGGCCGCGAAGGGCCCCAAGTTCGCCAACTGAGCCCAGGTTCCGTCGGAAAGAACGCGCAGCTTTTAACTTTATTTCCTTTTGATTTTCTTCCCAAAGATGATTTTAGCAGATAAGACGCTCGCTGCAAGGTCCGCGCAAACTTTTGCGGGTTGCCGGCGCGAAGTGCAAAACAAAACGCGATTCGAGAGAAGAGCACGCAAGGAAAGACTGAGAATGAGGGAGGAAGGAACGAGAACAGACGAGACAAGAGGTCGAACTCTCACTTCCCCACCTGCTCTTTCTTTCCTTCTCCCACTTATTTCCACGTCGTTCTTTTAAAAAAATTTAACGAGGGTGGTGCCGTTGGTTGGCAAGAGAGAGGGAGCGAGAGAGAGAGAGCGAAAATTGTGTTTTTCCCTTTTTTCTTTCGTTTTTTTTTCTTTGCAAACTAAAAAGCTCGCAAGAGAAAGGCTCCTAACCCCCCTCTCTTTCTTTCTTAACACGAAAAAGGCTCCCTCGCCTCTCTCTCTCTCTCTTAAACGCCCCGCACGTGCGCCCTCAGCGCTCTTTCGAGCCTCGCCGCGAGCAGGGAGCGCTGCGCCGCGAGCTCCCGCTGCGATTCGAGGCAGGCTCGCAGCTCGCGGGCTGCGGAGGGAAGAGGGAAGAGGTTCTCTTTTGCGGGTGCCGGGGCCGGCGCCGGACTTGGAGCAGCGGCGCGCGGCTCTTTGGTCTCTTTCTCTTTGGCCGCGCGAGCGGCCGCTTTGTACCGCTCGGCGCGGGCCCTCTGGCGCGCGGCCTCCTGAGAGCAGCCGCAGCAGCAAGAGCTGGTGCTGCATCCCGAGGGAGAAGGAGCAGGAGAAAGAGTGTGAGTGAGGGAGCTTGGAGAAGGAGAAGAAGAAGAAGAGGAAGAAGAGGAAGAAGAGGAGGAAGAAGAAGAAGATGAAGAAGATGAAGAAGAAGAGGGAGGAGCGGCGGCAGCTGCGGCGGAGAGGGCAGCCGCGGCCGCGGCGGCGTTTGCGTTTGCGCTCGCGCCCGCTTTTGCGCTCGCTGCTGTCGCTCCCTCGACCCTCTTCGCTTCCTCCGCCGCGGCTGCCCTCTCCGCCGCGGCTGCCCTCTCCGCCGCCGCCCTCTCCCTCTCCAGTGCCCTCTCCGCCGACCGCCTCCCCTCCTCGGCCGCCTCGGCCGCGGCGGCGGCCCGGCGGAACCGCGCCCGCCAGCGCGCGGCCCCTGCCTCGGCGAGGGCCGCCCGCGCGGAGGCCCTCGCCGCCGCGGCGGACGCCGCTGCGGCCTGTGCGCAGCGGACGCGAAGCAGGTCGTGGATGCTGGTGCCGTCGACGGTCTCGTTGGCACCGGAGAGCGGGGAGGAGGAGGAGGAGGAAGGTGACGACCCGAGGCCGTCGTCGCTGGTGTCGCCGCCGCTGCTGCCGCCGCCGCCGGCGTCGCGGGCTTCGACGGAAGACGCGTCGTCGCCTCCGCCGCGGCTCCGAGAGGAAAAGGAAGGGGAGCGAGCCCCCCTGCCTCGACCGAGCCAGGCCAGAGAGGGAGAAGACGCAGAGGAGGAAGACGACACAGAAGCGTCGTTGCTGCTGCGGCGGCGGAAGCCGCGGCGGGTGCCGCCGCCGCCGCCGCGGCGGTCAACGAGCCGCGATGGACTGCCGAGGTCGCTTCTTTTGGGGTTCGCGGTGGTTTCTTCAGCGCTGCCTTCTCCAGCAGCAGCAGCAGCTCCCGCTGCTCCTGCTCCAGAGGTCTTGCTGCTCTCTTTCGAAAGTTTCATCTTTAGTAAGATGCGCGAAGGGGGTTGGACAAAGCCAGGGAGGGGAACGAAAAGAAAAAGAGAAACGAGAAAGGTTTTTCGAGGTGTGGAAGATGAAGCATTTCTCGTTCGATTTTTTGTTTTACATTTTTTCCTTCTCTCTTTCTCTCTTTCCTTCCTCACACCTCGTCCCACACGCTCCCGCTCCATCCCGCGCCCACCAGCACGCCGATCGCCTGCCCCAGAACGCTCACGGGAGCATTAGAGGCCGCGCAGGCCTCCATGTCCCCGGAGAAGGCCGCTGCGTAGCTGTCGGTGCGGCGGGCGACCAGGGCTGCCCTCGCCGACGCCGCTGCCGACGTCGCCGCTGCCGCTGCCGCCGCAACTTCAGCGGCAGCGGCAGCGGCGGCAACTTCTTCTTCTTCTTCTTCAGCAGCAGGGGGCTCTTCTTCCGGCTCCTCCTTCTGAGCCCTCGTGCCAGGAGATGAGGCGGCGCCCTTTTTCTTCCGAGCAGCAGTCTGAGGCCTCTCTTCTTCGGGAGGCTCGAAGACGGGCGGCGGAGGGAGAGGAAGGGTTCGCAGCTGCCGAGGCGACGTCGGCCTTTTGCGAGCAGAAGCTAGCCGTTCCGATTTCGCATCGTTGGCTCCTCCTCTTCCTGCTGCTGCTCCGCTCGAGCCTTCCGCCTGCTGCTGCTGCCTCTGCTCCTCTCGAAGCCTGCGAGAGAGCTCGGCGAGCGAGTTGGCTTCGCGGTTCTTTTCAAAGGGCATTGAGGAGACAGAGAGACCGTGCCTTGGTTTTTGAAAGGAAAAACGCAAGTGAGATTCCAGACATTTTTTCGCCGAAAGTTTCGGCCCGAAACGTTCGAGGCATTCGATAAAGACCGACGATGAGGCTATCTCTCACCCCGCGTCGCCCTCTCCCCTCCCCTTCCCCGCTCGTGTCTAGCCGATATCGCCCCCCGAGGCCTCTGCCAACCGCTCCTAGGAGCGAGGGGGGACCGAGAGAAGGCCAGGAGAGGCCAGAGCGAGGAGGAGGAGGAGGAGGAGCAGACGGAGGCGATGAACTTCGAGAAAACGGCCGAGACGACCCCCGCACCTGGACCACCGCGCAGGCCGCTGACGCCGCCTTCGGCTGGTCCGACGAGGCCAGCAGGGCGCTCCTGGCTTCCACGCCGCCCAGCGCGAGAATCGTCGACCTTCCGCTGGCAGCCATCAGGAGGCCGCTGGCCGGCTCGCGCGCCGACGACGAGCTCAAGGTCGAGGCCCTCGCTTCCTCCATTTCGGAGCACGGGCTTCGCGAGCCCATTGATGTCTTGGAGTGCCCTCCGGGCTCCGGAAGGTACTTTGGGTTCTCGGGCTGCCACAGGTTCGCTGCCACGAGGAAGCTGGGCGAGGAGACGATTCGGTGCCGGGTTCGAGGGGTCAGCGAGGCGACGCTGCGGATGCACCTGGCGTGACGTCGAGGCGCTCGGGAGGTGCGCGGAGAAGACGACGGCCTTCCTCTGCCTCGCTCGCGTGCTCCCGAGCAGCACGACCTGCCGGGCGACGAATATCTTTGATCTTTCTCCTTCGTTTCCCTCCCTCCCTCCCTCCCTCCGCTCGCCCTCTCTTCAGAGAGCGGCGGCGCACGTTGTAATCATAAAAGGACCAAGTAGTTGCGGGGGACATCATCGAAGAAACTCTACAAACAAAAAAAACAGAAAGAAAGAAAAAAGTTTCTCTCTCTCTTCCAAAAATCAAAATTTAAAACAAAAGAAGGGGAAAACCTTGACGATCTTTTTCTACCCTGACTTTGACTTCGACCCGAGCTTCATGTTCCACCCGTCTCCCTCGCTCCCTCGCTCGATGTTTCCCTGAGAGTAGTTTTTGTTTTGAATAGTGAGAAGAAAGAGAGTGAGAGTTTCAAACCTCGACCTCGAGAAAAAACCCGAAACTTGTTTTTTTTTTTTTAACTCCGCACCAGGTCCAAAGTTGCGCTCGTCTGTTTCAGCCCAGCCCCTCCCGCCATGCCGCTCCCGCCCGTCGCGTCGTCGAGCCCGCCCTCCCCCTTGGGCCCGCCCTGCGCGCATGCGGGCCCCAGCTGCCCGTCGCGCCACTCGTACAAGACCATCCCCACGGGACCCTCGAGGCACCCCTCCTTGGTCAGGTCCTCGAGGAACGCGACGATGTCCTCGCGCGTGTTGTGCCTGCCGAGGGAAACGTTCGAGTCGTACCGCTCCCAGAAGTGGAAGACGTTGGGCTCGTAGGAGTCCCTGCCGTAGGAGAACTCGATGACGCCGAGCCTGGTGGCCGCCGCGGCGGTCGCGGGCGTGGCCTGAGGGCCCGAGAGGCCGACTGCGGCGACGAGCCGGGCGCACGCCTCGTCAACGAGCGACTCCTTGCCCGGCGTCGCGATCAGCGTCTTGGAGCACACGATGTGCTTCTCGTTCTTGCGCTTCACTGCGTGAGTCACGATCGAAACGTTGCGTGTGCTCACGTGCTTGGCGGATCGCAGGTGGGGCAGGGAGGAGCGGGGCGGGGAGGGGCCGATCTGCGACGACGTCGACGATGCCGACGTCGAAGGCGTGGAAGCGGCGATGAAAGCATCGGCTCCCCGAGGAGGAGCTCCTCTGCTGCTGCAGCGACGCGTTCTCGACGCTGCTGCGGCAGCAGCACGCGATGCGCCACAGCTTCCCTGAACTCCGCTGACTGCGCGCATTTGAAAGTTCAATAATGCAAGAAGAGAGAAAAAGAGAGAGAGGGAGAGAGGTGTGAATCGAAGAGATAAGCCGCCGACGCCCGCCGGCGTCAAAAACAAGCCGCGACCTCTTTCAGCTCTCTTGACGAGAAGAAACAAGAGAGAGCGGGAAACCATGCCGAGCCGAGCAGCGAGCGCGCCGTCCCCCCCTCCGAGAGAGGCGGCGGCTCAGCCGAGGAGCTCAGCAGCATCTTTAACCGCGAAGCCGCCGCCTCAGCAGCAAGGGACAGACGGCACTGCGGGGTGAGAGAGCGCCTTTTTCCCCCCTCCGCCTTCTCTCCCCCCCTTTCGTTGCTAAAAAAAGAGGGGAGAAAAGAGGGACACCA
>Ga0315283_10005052_pt1 | contig 11598 bp, 10 predicted proteins | sample YL17G09_0_MG_FD_204541 | JGI IMG/M metagenome (GOLD analysis project Ga0315283, IMG submission 204541) | Sediment microbial communities from Yellowstone Lake, YNP, Wyoming, USA - YL17G09_0 | ecosystem: Environmental > Aquatic > Freshwater > Lake > Sediment | place: USA: Wyoming | collected...
TCTCCGGCGGTGATGGGCACGGTCGCATCCCGAATTGAATAGGGGGTGTCATGCCCAACCCATCCCATCCCGACTGTAATTGCGGCTTCCTGAATGCTGGTAAGCCGGTAACCGATGACAAGATGGCCGTTTACCTTACCCGATAAACTGGCTCCGCTCGGCGGGTCTGCTGAAATGATCCAGGCGTGGTCATCCTCCTTATGGCCAAGCGGCAGGTTGCTCATCCAGGGCCGCACTTCGATCCCCTCCGGGAACGATTGGAAGAAACCTTCCGGCAAATCCGACCAGGCGAGCGTCTTTCGTTCATCCAGGCGGATGCGGTAGTGCAGCTTTCCACCCCAGAAATCCTCTATCTCGAGTAAATCGAAGGTGGTCGTATCGAATTTCAAAGTCTGGTAATCCTGCTCTCCTACCCCAGCCAGCTTCAAGCGTACTTCATAGACCTCGCGCCCATCCTCCAACCGGTCTATTCCCGCCACATTCGCCTCGACGATAAGGTCTTTATCTCCAAAAACCGGGCCGAGGTTCAGCGTGCAACGCTTTTCGGAACATTCCCAACCCTGCCCGAGGGAGCTCAGCACGCAAAATAAGCCAGCACAATCGGTGCGCCCGGCGCCTGCCATCTGGTCAATATGGATCCAGAAGTTCGCCAGATCGCGAAACAAGAGTTGTGCTACCAGCTGCCTGTCTTCCAGGGATTTGGATCCAGGCACATAGGGCGCCTGGTAGACGAAGTTGACCACCACTCCTTCCACCGGGCGGACGAAGCTCGAACGCCACAGGCTCTGGCTATCATGTTGCTCAAAGTACAACAGACTTTGGCGGTCGTACATTTGGTAACGCAGGCGCGAGCCGTCTGCCGAGCGCCACAGCTCGCCGACTACCCCGCTTCGCTTCCAATCGCCTCCTTGATCCCAGTCCAGGATCAAGCGATCGTAGATCACATCGCCCGCCGCCGAGCGCGCAGAAAGACGACGGCTGGCTTTTTCTAGAACCTCGGCAGCGCTAACCACCGGTACGCTCCCAGATAAGCGTTGCAGTCCGGCAAAGGTAAGCACGATAACAACCAGCAATGCCAGAGCCCAGGCGACACGCGAACGAAGTCCGCGCCATCCCCTGGTGGAAGGGCGTCTCACCTCGGGTCCCCTGGCATATTGGTCTAACAAATGAGCGCGCAAGTTAGCCTGGAAGGTCGCAGAAGGCCCTTCTGGGGCTGGATAGAGCTCCTGGATGCGGGCCGCCAGGTCGAGCAGGCCATCCGAACGATTGCCCGAGTCGAGCCGGCGGCCAGAGTTGCGGGAGCAATCTCCGGCTTCGAAATCGAACTGTTTATCGTGTGTCATTAATCTCTTCTCCGTGGAACTCCCCAATTGCTTCAAGCTCGTGCCGGAGCCGTTCAAGCGCTCGATAGAGTCGCACATACACATTCTCAGGAGAGCAGCCCAAGAAATCGGCGGTTTCCGCGCTGGATAGTCGTTCAATAAGCCGCAGGGCGAGCACTTCCTGGTCGTCTCTGGAAAGGTTCTGAGAGGCTTGAACGATCGCCCGCCACTGCAAGCTGGATTGGGCTTGTTGCTCAACATCGACGTCGGCAGGCTGGTCGGGTAGCAGGGCGACGAAACGATAGTTGCGGCGATGATGGTGGATCATCTGTTGGTAGGCGATACGGTACAGCCAGGCCAGGTAACTTCTGCCTTTCCACCCGTATTGGCGCAGATGGCGCAGTGCCTTCTCGAAGGTGGCGCTGGTTATATCCTCGGCTAAAACGCGATCACCTGTACGCCGCAGGGCGAACAGGAAGACCGGCCCTACGAAACGGTCGTAAAGGGCGGCAAAGGCTTGAGGATCATGCCGGGCCTGTTCGACCAGTGACTGCTCGTCAGAAGTAGTTATCACGTAAAATCTCTGCAAATGTGCATTACAAGGAAAACATTGCATTTATAGTTATAAACGCGGATAGAAGTAAAATCTATCAGCCACATCACAGCCAAAAGCAGCTGGCTTTTAAACACGCTCTTTTGTCAACCTAGAAACCCGAATATTGATACACCGCGGAGATCGTTTGCGCCAGGTTATCCCGCACAGCGCCATCTGGAGATAGCCCGGCCTGCTCCATCCCCAACAGCACCGCCCCTGCTACTGGAGGAACGGCCAGGCGCACCAGGCGCGCTCCCGGGGCAATGGTATGAATGGAACGGCCCATGGTTTTGGCGAGCAAAGGGTTGCCATCATACATGCTGCCCACCAGCACAACATCAAAAGCTAACTTTTGGAATTCGAGCTGGCGGATCACGCCTTTCGCCAGCTCGCCCAGCTTGCGCCCGGCCCAGCGAACCAGGCCCATGGCAACCCGGTCCCCCTCGGCGGCCACCTGGAACACCAGGGGTGCATCGGCCGCGCACAATTCAATGCGATCCATCACCAGGCCCTCGATCAGGTCGGCCAGGTCCCTGGCGCCGGTATGCTGGACCAGGGCCGGTGAAAGCCTGGTCGCCGGGCCCCGCTGCGTCCATTCATGCGCGATGGCTTCCACGGCCCTGGCAACCAGCTCGGACGCGCCGGCGCCTTCGCCCACCATCTGGCCGGCGCCGATGGCTTGCCCCACGCGCCGGCGGGTGCGATCCCAACCGTGGCAGTTGCAGCCTGTCCCTGAGACGACTGCCACTCCCCAACCTTCCGGTGACCCCGCCAACAGGCCGATGAGCGCATCGTTGACGGCCTCAATCGGCGCTTCCACGCCTAAGGAACGGATCGCTTCCAGGGTAGGCTGGCGTTCCGAAGGCCAGTCGTATCCGGCCACCCCAAAACCCGCCCCGGCGATCATTTTCCATGACAGGCCAGCCGACGCCAGCGCCTGCCCGGCGGCCTCTCCGATGACGCGCGCCAGACCATCATAGCCGACTATTTCGTGGTTGCCCGGCCCGCTTTCTCCAAAGCCGGCTACCCGCCCGTCCTTATCGCTGATCAAGACATGTGTCTTCGTCCCACCAATATCTGCGCCCAGAAAATAGGCACACATTCAGTTTCTCCAATGAACCGTATTGCTTTTTCCGATCCTGGTGGGCTTTAAGCCACCTGATGATGATGAGAGAAGAACTGAGGCAAAAAGCCCCGGTTGGTTTCGAGCAGGTCGTCTAAAACTGCCTGGATCTGGTCCGCCTGGGGGCCTAATGGATGCGCCAACAAGGCCTGGTAAGCCGCGTTGCGGTCGCCATGCACGGCCGCTTCTACGGCGAGCAGCTCGTAGGCCTTCACATGCGCCAGCAGGCCAAAACAGGCGGCTGGCAACGGCTCGGCGGGCAGAGGCTGGATCCCTGCTCTGTCCACGCGGCACGGCATCTCCAGCACCCACTCAGGCGGCCAACCTGGCACCATCCCCTGGTGGCTTGTATTCACGATATGTACCTCGCCCAGGTTATTAAAGTGGGCATTGAGCAGCTGTGCAGCCGCCGTGGAATAGTAGGCGCCGCCGCGTTTCATCAGGTCGGCGGGCAGCTCGGTCAGGCTTGGGTCGGCGTATTGCCGTAAAAGCGCTTTTTCGATCTCGATTACTTCTTCGGCGCGCGAGGGCGGCCAATTCTGCTGGGCTGCTACAGCCCTGTCTGTATAATAATAGTAGTTTAAATAATAATTGGGGATCATCCTTAACGTTTCGAGGGTCCTCACATCCCACTCCGCGTCCGGGTCGTCTTTCAACTCAGCCATATACTGTTTCAGAATGGTCGGCCAGAGGTCTTCTCCATCCAGAGTAAATCCATAATGCCAGGTGAGGTGGTTCAATCCCAGGGTTTTTAGCAGCCCTCTTTCAGGGGCAATCGGCGTGCCCATAGATTTCTCCAGGGTTTTCAGCATCTCGTTTTTCATACCGATGGCTACATTACATAAACCCACCGAGGGCACATCCGGTGCATAGCGCTGGAGCGCCTCGGTTATCAGTCCGGATGGGTTGGTGAAGTTCACCAGCAACGCTCCAGGGGCAAGCCCGCGCATATCCTCCGCAATCTTGAGCAGTACCGGGATCGTGCGCAGGGCTTTAGCCATGCCGCCCACGCCGGTGGTCTCTTGCCCGACCAATCCATGCCGCCGTCCCAGGTATTCATCGGCGCGGCGAGCCTCCATCTGGCCCACGCGCAATTGGGTAATGACGTAAGAGGCCCCACGAACCGCCTCGCGCTGATCATTGGTGAGCACCACCTTAAAGGGCGCCCCTTTAGCCGCTGCCATCCGTTGGGCAAAGCCGCCTACGATCTCTAGCCGCTGCCGGTCGATGTCCATCAGCCAGAGTTCGGCGAGGGGAAAGCTGCCGGCGCGGACCAGGAAGCCATTGATCAGTTCGGGTGTATAGGTGGATCCGCCCCCTATGACTGCTACTTTCATACGACCTCCTTTATTAATCCGACGGAGTCTGAAGTCGGTCGTAAAGAGCACGACTCCTGACTTCGGCCGACGACCGCCCTGAAGTACACGGCTGTTGTCGTACTCGGTTTGCACGGCCTACGAATTGCGAGCGGTTTAAACGCTAGTTTATTGCCTTGTAGCCCTCTCTTCTGGTTGAGGCGCGCACAGTGGTCAGCGGCGGTGTGAGGAAAGAGGAGAGCCGCTGGTCATCATAGCCTTAATAAGGTTTCATGTCAAGAAATCTTTATATCGCCCCACAAATCGTCCCCTAAAGAATACGATATATTGGACGCCAGAGCCTGGCCAAGAATGGGAAAATTATGCCGAAGCGGAGAAGCAATAGAAACCGGCAATGGATTTCAGAAACCCTGGTTCGTAAGCCATTCCTGCATGAATTGAGGCGGGCGACCGTCAGGTTAGTTTTGGAGCAATCAGTGGAAATGTCAATAGATTCTTCCGATTCGTGCTAAAATATGTGCGTTATGAATCAATTCAAGCCGCCCAAGCTTCCACGCAACCCGGTCACGCACGCTGCTCACCGCCACCAGGTGCTGTTGCAGGTGTTCATGCCGCTGGCTATCGGCATCACCGTCATCCTGACCCTGTCCCTGGGTGCTGCGATCGGTTCGTTCCTGGACGTCAGCCGTTGGGCAGATATTTCACTGGTCTGGCTGATCCTGATTTACCTGGCTTTTGCCCTGGTCTTCCTCGTAGTATTGGTAGCGATGATCTTCGGCGTCGCCTGGCTGCTGCGCAATCTGCCGATTTACGCCCGCCAAGCTCACGATCTGTTCGTCATGATCCGGGTGCAGGTAGGCCGGGTGAGTGACAAAGCGGTTGAGCCGGTGCTCCGTATCCAAAGTTTTACCGCCGGTATAAAAGGGTTCCGGCGTAAATAACGGCGCAAATTACGCCCGCAATTTTTGCGATCATTATGTACGAAAGGCTGCTATGCAGCCCACTCATTGCCTGGAAGGGTGAAAGATGGATGCAAACGAGAATGCCATAGAAAAAGTGGATAACTGGAAACCCAAAGTTTTAATTATCGGCGCGGTGTTGGGCGCTTTGGTTGGGTTGGGTGCGGCTTTCCTGCTGGCCCAGAACGCTGAAAAAGAGGGCAAGGCCCCGCAGATTTCCACTGGCGATGGTGTGAAGCTGGGTGTATTGGTAATGAGTTTGCTGCGCACGGTCTCCACCTTAGGCGAAGGCAATTGACCATCCGGTTGGCCGTCTTATAGTTGGATTTTAAAAAGTTGCTTTCGGCCGATCACAATTGAAACGACAAGATAGTTTTTTATTAATGGTAGAGGCTTGAGATGAGCAATTTGCATGCGATGAAGTGCGTGCCTTGCCGTGGCGGCCAGCCGCCATTGAGTGAGTCGGAAATCGTCCTCTTCCAGCCGCAAGTACCCGATTGGAATATCCTCGAGGTGAATGGCGAAAAGCGCCTGTCAAAAATCTTTAAGTTCAAAGATTTTGCCCAGGCGCTGGCATTTACAGACCAGGTCGGTGCGCTGGCGGAGGCTGAAGATCACCATCCGGCGTTGCTAACCGAGTGGGGCAAGGTTAGTGTAGACTGGTGGACGCACATCATCAAGGGCTTGCATCAAAATGATTTCATCATGGCTTCAAAAACCGACCATTTATATTCTGGCTAATCTTCTTGTTTCCTGATTTAAGAGCCTGGCGGAAAACCTGCCGGGCTTTTTTTATTGCCGAATGGGGGCTAATGGGGCCCGAAGTCTCCTGACTTCGAGGAATTCATTGACTATTAGCGAAATCAGGAGATTTCGCATTCCAATTTAAGCATGGCGCTTGACAAAGTGGTTGATTCGCTCTAAAATATGAACGAACGTTCGTACATAACCCTGGCAAGAAGCTTTCAATGACAGAAGATGATCTTGGCCGAAGAGGCCACACTCGCACAGAGATTATCGCCTCCGCCTACCAGCTTTTCATCCAGCGCGGCTATCACGGCGCGTCCATGCGCCAGATTGCCCAAAATGCCGGGATTGCCTTGGGCGGAATTTACAACCATTTCGCCAGTAAAGAAGCCATCTTCATCGCGGTCATGATAGACCACTACCCGCTTATGGCAATCGCGCCAGCGTTACAGGTTGCCCAGGGGCAGACCATCGAAGAGTTGTTCCGTAACGCTGCCTTGCTGATAGACCAGGCGTTAGGCCAAAGTCCTGACTTCCTCAACTTGATGTTCATCGAGCTGGTAGAGTTCCACGGCCAGCACGTCCCCCAATTATTCGAAACCGTCTACCCTAAAGTCCTGTTGTTTGCCCAGCAATTTGAAAAGTGGCAAAATGAGTTGAGGCCGGTGCCCATTCCGATCTTGATGCGCGGCTTCATTGGCCTGTTTTTTTCCTATTTCATGACCGATAAGCTGATCGGCAGCTTGCTTCCGGTTGAAATGAAGCAAGACGCCTTCGACTGCTTTGTGGATATTTACCTGCACGGCATCCTGGTCAAAGGGGAAGCCGTCACGGAGTAAACATGTTTAATTCTCGGCTGTCGTCCATCATCCGCAAGGAGTTTATCCAGATCCGGCGCGACCCGCGCACGCTGGTGCTGATTTTGATCATCCCGGTGATGCAATTGTTCCTGCTGGGATACGCCGCCACCAACGATGTGCGCAACGTGCCCTTGGCGGTATTCGACCAGGACCGGGGCCCGGCCGCCCGGCAGCTCCTGGATGCCTACCGCGCCGCCGATTACTTCCGGGTGGCTTATGAGGTCGGTTCGGAGGCCGAGCTGCGCAGGTTGATCGATTACGGCAGTGCCAGGGCTGGGCTGGTCATCCCTCCCGATTACAGCTCCAGGCAGCAGGGCAATGGGTCTGCCCAGGTGGCGTTCATCCTGGATGGCAGTGACCCAACCGTAGCCTCCACAGCTCTTGCGGCTGCGCAGTTGATCGGTCAATCGCTCTCCACTCAGGTGCTGGCTGAACGCCTGGCCAGCCGCGGCCAGGCCGCCGCCTTCCAATCGCCTTTGGAGGTGCGTACCCAGGTCTGGTATAACCCCGACCTGGTCAGCGCGTATTTCATGATCCCTGGAGTGATCGGTATGATCCTTTACGCGCTGACTTCAATCCTGACCTCCACGGCGATCGTGCGTGAGCGCGAGCGCGGCACGATCGAACAGCTCATCGTTTCCCCTATCCGCCCCTGGGAGCTGATGGTAGGCAAGCTCTTGCCTTACGCTATCCTGGCCTTCCTGAATGTCATCGAGGTGTTGGCTATCGGGCACTGGTGGTTTAAGGTGCCCATCCATGGCAGCCTGGCATTGATCTTTCTCCTGTCCGGGTTATTCCTGCTCAGCAGCCTGGGGATCGGCTTGCTGGCCTCGACCTTTGCCAACACTCAGCAAGAGGCCATGCTGGTGGTATGGATGTTACTTCTGCCAAGCCTCTTCCTGGCTGGCTTCTTTTTCCCGCTGGAAGCGATGCCCAAGATCTTGCAATTGATTTCGCACCTGTTTCCACTCAGGTACTACCTGGCGATTATCCGCTCCTTGATGCTCAAGGGTGTGGCATTCCAGGCGCTGAGGAGCGATATCCTGGCCCTGGCGATCTTCGGAATCGTGATCATGACCGCAGCCGCCCTGCGTTTCCGCAAACGGCTGGACTGAACTAAAAAAACAAGGAGGTCCCTATGCATCCAAATCCTCGCAGAATTGCCCCGTTTGTCCTGCTGGTGCTGCTGGCTGCAGCAGCAGCCTGGTGGTATTTCGGGAGCAACCGCGCCTCGGCTCAAACCGGGGCCCTGACCGCGTCTGGCACGATCGAAGCGACTCAGGTGAAAGTCGCCCCTGAGTTGAGTGGGCAGGTGGTCGAGGTCCTGGTCAAGGAGGGCGACCCCGTCCAGGCCGGGCAGAGGCTGGTGCGCTTTAACGATGCCGTGCTGCAGACGCAGCTTAGCCAGGCCAGGGCCTTGCTGGCGCAGGCCCAGGCGAATTATGACCTGGTGGCGGCCGGCCTGAGCGCGGAACAGCGTCAGGCGGCCATCACTGCGGCTGAGTTGGAGGTGACCACGGCGCAGCAGAGCCTGGACACGCTGCAGGATAATGCCAGCCTGGCGGATGCGCGTACCCAGAAAACCAAGGCAGCCGCAGAAAAAGCCCTGGACCAGGCTACTCAAAGACTGGATAGCATCAACAGCGCGGCTGAGCAGGTGGATATCGACGCTGCCCAGGCCGCGGTAGTGTTAGCTAAGAAGCAGTTAGACACCGCCCAGAAGAATTTTGACCCGTATGAAAACAAGGCCAAGGATAATGCCGTACGAGCTATGTTCCAGGCCAAGCTGGCCGACGCCCAGAAAAAGTATGACGCGCTGGTTGACCGCCTGAACAACCTGTTGGGCACCTCGAATTCCTATGACCTGGCTGTGGCCGAGGCCGATAAGGCCCTGGCCCAGGCCCAGGTGGATGATGCCCACCGCCTGTTCGACAAGCTGCAGGATGGCCTCGATCCGGATGCAGTCAAGCTGGCTGAGCAACGCCTGGCCGCCGCGCAAGCTCACCTGGCCGTCGCTAAAGCCGAGCCAAGCGCTCAACAACTGGCCCTGGCTAAGTCCCAGGTGGAGGCTACCAGCGCTTCGGTAAATGTGCTCCAGGCTCAGTTCGATAAGCTGGTGATCAAGTCTCCAATAGATGGGGTCGTGCTTTCGCGCACGATCGAGCCGGGCGAAGTCGCCTTGCCCAGCACGCCTTTGTTGACCTTAGCCCGGCTGGATGACCTGACTATCACCGTTTATATCCCTGAAGACCGTTACGGCGCGATCAGTCTGGGTGAAGACGCCCAGGTGACGGTAGATTCCTTCCCTGGGGTGACCTTCCCCGCCACAGTCGTGCACATTGCCGACCAGGCCGAGTTCACCCCGCGCAATGTGCAGACTGCCGAAGGACGCCGCACGACGGTCTTCTCGGTTAAGCTGGCAGTGACGGATCCAGACGGCAGGCTGAAAGCAGGCATGCCTTCGGACGTGACTTTTGGGAAATAGCCGATCGTAGGGCGCTGAAGTACAGCGCGGAACACGATTCAGATGATCTTGATTGAAGCCTCCCACCTTTCCAAATCCTTTGGGCCGACCCAGGCAGTGGTCGACTTGAGCCTGCACGTCGAAGCCGGCGAGATCTACGGCCTGGTGGGGCCGGATGGGGCCGGCAAGACGACCTTTATGCGCCTGCTGTGCGGGGCTATGCGGTGTACTGCGCTTGAAGTTCGGAGATTGCCGAGATTGCCACGTTCGTACCCGAACGTCCGCAACTCTCGCCCACCGCGGCTCCCAGACCTGGGCCGGTCGGAGGCGGGGGAGCGCGGATTAGTAAATCCGACCGGATTAGTAAATCCGACCGGTACCACGATCAAGGTGGGCGGGTACGACGTTCTCAAACAGACGGAGCAGGCGCGGGCGATGCTCGGGTATCTGCCGCAGCGTTTCTCCTTGTATGAAGACTTGACCGTTTTAGAGAACATCCGCTTCTTTGCCGAGGTGCGCGGGCTTTCTGCCGCGGAATGGCGGCCGCGCTGCATGGACATCCTGAAGTTTGTTGGCCTGGCTGAATTCGTCGACCGCCGCGCCGGGCAGCTCTCGGGCGGCATGAAGCAGAAACTGGGTCTGGCGGCGGCCCTGGTGCACCAGCCGCAGATCTTGCTGCTGGATGAGCCTACCACCGGGGTGGACCCGGTCACGCGCCAGGATTTCTGGCAGTTGATCATCCGCCTGGTCGGCGGTCCTTCGACAAGCTCAGGATGGAATGGCCAGCGCCCGGCGGTTTTGATGAGCACTCCTTATATGGACGAGGCTGCGCGCTGCACGCGGGTGGGCTTCATGCAGCACGGGCGGCTGATCGTGGAAGGCACGCCGGCTGAGCTGCGCGCTGCCTTGAATGGCCAGGTGGTGGAGCTGGCTGGGCGGCCTCAGCTGCTGCTGCGCCGCCTGGCGGAAGCTGATGAAGGCGTGCAGTACGTGCAGAGATTTGGCGACCGGCTGCACCTGCGCATCCGCCAGGGACAGACAGAGGCGGTGCTGGCCCGCCTCCAGGAGGTCATCCCCCAGCAGGGGGGGCAGGTCGAGCGCCTGCGCCCGATTGCTCCGCAACTGGAAGATGTGTTCATGAGCCTTTTGGAGCGGGATTTATGAGCGAGCGCGGATTAGTAAATCCGAGCGGATTAGTAAATCCGAAGGGAGAGCAGCAGGCGGTGATCCAGACCGAGGGGCTTACGCGGCGCTTTGGCGACTTCCTGGCAGTAGACCACATCACGTTCAGGGTGGAGGCGGGTGAGGTGGTCGGTTACCTAGGCCCCAACGGATCAGGCAAAACCACTACGATACGGATGTTGTTGGGCCTGCTGCGTCCTTCTGAGGGGAGCGCCCGGGTGCTGGGGTATGACGTGGTGCGGCAGTCCGAACAGGTGCGGGCGGGGTGTGGCTACATGTCCCAGAAGTTCGGGCTGTACCACGATCTGACGGTGGGCGAGAACCTGGCCTTTTACGCCGGGGTGTATGGGATCCGCGAGCGGGCCCGGCTGGCTGAGGTGCTGGAGCTGGTCGAGTTAAGCGGCCAGGAGCGCCAGCGGGTCAGCGATCTTTCGGTGGGTTGGCGGCAGCGGCTGGCCCTGGCCACGGCGATAGTCCACCGCCCCCAGCTGCTCTTCCTGGATGAACCGACCAGTGGGGTGGACCCGGCCGCCCGCCGGGCGTTCTGGGATCTGATCTACACGCTGGTGGCGGGCGGTGTGACGGCGCTGGTCACCACCCATTACATGGACGAAGCCGAGTATTGCGGGCGGGTGGGCGTGATGCGCGATGGCCGTTTGCTGGCTTTAGATACCCCCTCGGCCCTAAAGCAGCATGCTATGCCCGGCCTGGCCTGGGATGTGTTTACGATCGTAAAGGACACGATTCCCGTAAAGGACACGATTCCCGTAAAGGACACGATTCCCGTAAAGGACACGATTCATGAGTTCGCCAGCGGGGACATGCAAGCGGACGCCTCCACGCATAGTGATATGTCGCCCTTGCTGGTGGTGCTGAACGCCCTGCAACAGTGCCCCTGTGTGCTGCGCGCCGGCCTGGTCAGCGACCACCTGCGGGCGATCACACCCCTGGACGTTGATGAGGGGATTTTGAGGCAGCGCCTGGCGGAAGCCGGCATTACCGATGTCCGGTTGGAGCAGGTGGAGCCTAC
>Ga0315283_10005054_pt1 | contig 11595 bp, 7 predicted proteins | sample YL17G09_0_MG_FD_204541 | JGI IMG/M metagenome (GOLD analysis project Ga0315283, IMG submission 204541) | Sediment microbial communities from Yellowstone Lake, YNP, Wyoming, USA - YL17G09_0 | ecosystem: Environmental > Aquatic > Freshwater > Lake > Sediment | place: USA: Wyoming | collected...
GTAGTCGTGCTTCTCGACCTTCGGGCGCATCTTCACTTCCTTCAACTGCATCTGGTGCTGCTTCTTCTTGGCCTTCCGTGCACGCCGGTTCTGCTCGTACTTGAACTTCCCGTAATCCATGATGCGGCAGACGGGCGGCCGCGACGTGGCAGCGACTTCCACCAGGTCGAGGGCTTTGGACTGCGCGAGCGCGAGCGCTTCGCGGGTGGCGAGCACGCCGATCTGGGAACCGTCCTCGCCGATTACGCGGACCTGCGGAACCCGGATGCGCTCATTGACGCGGACTTCAGGTTGTTTCACAGCAGAAATGGCGGTCACCTCCGTTCCGGATGGGCAGTGGTCCACCTCCCGCCAACGCTGCCCCGGAACGAAAACGCCGGACGGGTCCTCCGTTCGGGAAGACCCGCCCGGCGTCGAGCTGCAGGTGCCCTGCCGGACCCGCGCGTTGCGCGGATGCCCCGGCCGGGGCGACGCCATGGACCCTTGAGCAAGGCCACCTGGGCCTACGGGGGTGAGAAGCGCGGGGCTTCTGCTTGGAGGCTATGTTGGTGGCAGTCTACAGGGCCCCCGGGTGGGACGCAAGCCGCTGCGGCAGGCCGTTTGACGCGGCGCGGGACCATCTCTAGTTTCGCGGGCGGGTCCGGCCATGGGGGCGCGGACCGTATTCTGGGAGACCCTCCATGAAACTCGCAGCCATCCTTGTGGCGCTGGGGCTCGCCGCCGCGTGCGTCGCGCTTCCCTCCCGCTCGCTCGCCGCCTCGCTCGAGCAGGGCACCCTTGAACTCGAGACCAGCGTGGGCCTGGACCACACCTCGTATTCGACCACGGGCACGATCACACGATTTGATGGCACGGTCGGGGCGGGCTACAGCGTGACCCGCCTGCTGCAGGTTGGTGGCGGACTGATGTTCTCGCACTACTCGTCAGACGTGCCCGGCGAGGATCCGTTCAGCGCATCCTCATATGGTGCGTCCGCCGACGTGACGCTGAACTTCCCGACCCCGAACATCCTGGTGCCGTACCTGCGCCTGGGTCTCGGGGCCGAGACGTTTTCGGGCGACGGATCCGAGAACAGCAAGGTGGCGCTGTGGGCGCCGATGGTGCGCGCGGGCGTACGGGTGCTGGTGGGCGAATCGGGCTCGGTGAACTTGAGCCTGGCCTACCGCCACGAGAGCAATTCGACCGGCGTGGACGGCGAGGTCGCTAACCGAGTCGCCTTCGCGGTCGGACTCTCCCTATTCCCCGTGCGGGGGAAGTGAGTCTCACCGTCTCCGGCCGGCCCCGGTGGTGAAAGAACGGCCCCGCCAGTCCAATGGCAGGGCCGTCGCATTTGCAGCTTTCCGACCGGTTACGTCCGCTCCCGCGTCTCGCGCTGCACGCGCTCGAGGAACGCCTCGCGGCTCATCGGCTCGAGCTGCCCCTGGCCCTTGCGGCGGGGTGCCACGAGGCCGGCCTCGGCCTCGCGCGGTCCGACCACCACCATGTAGGGGATCTTCACCAGCTCGGCGTCGCGGATCTTAGCGCCCATCTTTTCGTCGCGCAGGTCGACCTCGGCCCGTACGCCGCCCTCCTTGAGCATCCGCAGGGTGTCCGCCGCGTAGTCGAAGGCCTTCGGGTTCGCCGGGATGACGATGGCCTGCACCGGCGCCAGCCAGACCGGGAACTCGCCGCCGGTGTGCTCGATGAGGATGCCGACGAAACGCTCCATCGAGCCCAGCAGGGCGCGGTGCAGCATCACCACCTCGTGTTCCTTGCCGTCGGACGCGGTGTAGTAGACGCCGAAGCGCTTGGGCAGGTTCAAGTCCACCTGGATGGTCGGGCACTGCCACTCACGCCCCAGCGCGTCGCGCAGCTTGACGTCGATCTTGGGCGCGTAGAACGCGCCGCCGCCCTCGTCCACCTCGTAGGGCAGCCCGCGCCGGTCGAGCGCCTGGCGCAGCGCATCGGTGGCGAAGGCCCACTCCTCGTCGCTGCCCAGGTACTTGTCCTTGGGGCGGGTGGCGAGGTAGCAGACGTACTCGTAGCCGAACGCCTTGAGCAGGAAGTCCATCAGGTCGAGGATGCCCAGCACCTCGTCCAGGAGCTGCTCGCGGGTGCAGAAGATGTGCGAGTCGTCCTGCGTGAAGCCGCGCACGCGCTCCATGCCGTGCAGCACGCCCGAGCGCTCGTAGCGGTAGACCGTGCCCAGCTCGGCGTAGCGCAGCGGCAGGTCGCGATAGGAGTGCCTGCGGGTCTGGTAGATCATGATGTGGCCCGGGCAGTTCATCGGCTTCACGCGGTACGGCTGCCCGTCGATGTCCATCGGCGAGTACATGATGTCGCCGTAGTTCTCGAGGTGCCCGGAGAGCTGGAAGAGCTTCTCGCTCGCCAGGTGCGGCGTGTAGACGAACTGGTAGCCACGGCGCAGGTGTTCTTCCTTCCAGAAGCCCTCGATCAGGTGGCGGATCATCCCGCCCTTGGGGTGCCAGTGGACCAGCCCGGGCCCGACCTCCTCGTGGATCGAGAACAGGTCCAGCTCCCGCCCCAGCCGCCGATGATCGCGCTTGAGCGCATCCTCGACGCGCTTCAGATAGTCATCGAGGTCCTGCTGCGCCGGGAAGGCGGTGCCGTAGATGCGCTGGAGCATCTCGTTGCGCTCGCTCCCGAGCCAGTACGCGCCGGCCACGTGGGTGACCTTGAAGGCCTTGATTCCCCCGGTGCCCGGCAGGTGCGGCCCTCGGCACAGATCGAGGAACGGGCCGCTGCGGTAGTAGCTGACCCTGCCGCCCTCGGGGACCTGGGTGAGGAAGTGCAGCTTGTACTTCTCGCCCGCCGCCGCGAAGCGGGCGCGGGCCTCGTCCTTGGTGGTCTCGACGTGCTCGAAGGGCCGGTCTTCGGCGATGATCTCGCGCATGCGGAGCTCGATGCGCTCGAGGTCCTCGGGCGTGAATGGCGTGGGCCGGGCGAAGTCGTAGTAGAAGCCGTTCTCGACCGGCGGCCCGCCGGCCACCTTGGTCTCGGGGAACAGCTCGGTCACGGCGCTGGCCAGCACGTGCGCGGCCGAGTGCCGCAGCCGGTAGAGTTCTTCGCCTCCAGAGTAGCCGGAGACGTCGGGGCGATCCTCGGGAGCCTGGGTGCTGGACATGATTGGAGTTCCTCGAGCCAGCACGGGCATACGGGGCCCGGGCCTGGCGAAGGGCCGCCTTCGGGGACTTCACCGGGCGGGAGTCCGGTCGGGCAGCCGCAGATGGAGATGGTGGGCGATACTGGACTTGAACCAGTGACCCCTTGCTTGTCGAGCAAGTGCTCTAGCCAACTGAGCTAATCGCCCACGGAGCGTGGGATTACAGCGGAAGGGGCGGAAGCTGTCAAGGCGAGCGCCGCCCGAGCTGGGCCCGGAGTGCGTGTCAAGCCATTTGAGAATGTAACCCGGAGTGTTGACCACCCCATGCCAGCTGTCTATTCTTGATACGTGTTTGCAGGGTCCTCGCGGCTCGCGCATCCCCTCGGCGGGCTGGCGGACTGACATCGAGGAGCATCCGGTTCGCTTCTCGCTTTCGCACCTCGGAGGATGCACCCATGAACCTCGTTACGCGTTGCTTGTTGATGGCCGCGCTGCTGGTCGTTCCCGTGACCGCAGTCGCAGCGCTCTCCACCAGTCACCTCGCCACCGACGCAGAGCTGTTCGCCCTCCTGCCCACCTTCGACTTCGTGGCGGAAGGCCGCATCGGCGATCTGGGCGGGGCCGCCACGTTCGAGCTCGACCTCGGCGCCACGACGAGCGCACCTGCCGTCATGGCCCAGTACGCCTGGCAGAACGCTGTGGTGGAGCCCTTCACGCTGGTCTATGACGCGGGTGCGGCCGAGGCGCGCTTCACCCTCGGTGGCCATACTTTGATCTATTCGACCCTGCTCGGGGCCGATGAACTGTTCGTTCGCACCCGGGCGATCCCGGCCGGGTCCTCCGTGGTGGTGCAGGATCTGGTCCTCGACGGCGATCCCGTGGGGGACCTCTCGCAGGCCAGCGGCGATGGCCTGGACATCCTGCGCATCGAGGGTGGGACCCTGATGGATGGCTTCGTGCTCACCGGGAACGCGGTCCTGGCCTGGACCGGCACGCCGCCTTCGCAGTCCAGGCTGGCGTTCCAGATCAAGGTGGGCAAGTCGGACGTGGTGGGCGTGACGCCGGCGACCTGGGGCAGGATCAAGTCGCTGTACCACTGAGATCGAGCGATCCGGCCGGCGGCGATGCGCGCGAGCGCATCGCCGCTTCGGCTAGAGGGTGCGCCCGACCACTCCGGCGATGGCGCGGATCTGCTGCACCAGCTCTTGGAACTGCGCCGGGTGGAGCGACTGCGGTCCGTCCGAGAGCGCGAGGTCCGGGTCGTGGTGGACCTCGACCAGCAGTCCGTCCGCCCCGGCGGCAATGGCGGCGCGCGCCATGGGCGCGACCTTGTCGCGCATGCCGGTGCCATGCGAGGGGTCCACGATGACGGGTAGGTGCGAGAGTTCCTTGACCACCGGGATGGCGTTCAGGTCGAGCGTGTTGCGGGTATAGCTCTCGAAGGTGCGGATGCCGCGCTCGCACAGGATGACCTGGTGGTTGCCGTTCGAAAGCAGGTGCTCGGCGCTCATCAGCCACTCCTCGATGGTCGCCGCCATGCCGCGCTTGAGCAGCACCGGCTTCTGCGCCCGCGCGACCTCGCGCAGCAGCGAGAGGTTCTGCATGTTGCGCGCGCCGACCTGCACGATGTCGGCGTAGCGGGCGACCTGCTCGACCTGCTTGGGATCCATCACCTCGCTGACCACCGCCAGGCCGTGCGCGTCCGCCGCGCGCCGCAGGATTTTCAGGCCCTCCTCCCCCAATCCCTGGAACGAGTAGGGCGAGGTGCGCGGCTTGTAGGCTCCGCCGCGCAACACAGTGGCGCCCGCCTTCGCAACCGCCGCGGCGATGGTGAAAGCCTGCTCCTCCCCCTCGACGGAGCAGGGGCCCGCCATCAGGACGAGTTGCCCGCTGCCGATCGCGCAGCGCCCGACCGAGAACACCGTGTCGGCCGGATGGAACGCGCGCGAGGCGAGTTCAAAGGACACCTCGATCGGCTTGACGCTCTCCACCGCGGGCCAGCTCTTCACCTTGTTCCAGTCCACCGCCGAGTCATCGCCCACCGCCGCGAGCCGCACCTGGCCATCGTGGTCGGTGCGGTGCACCGCGAGCCCGGCCAGGCGCAGGCGCTCCGCGACCTCGCTCATGGCTGGCTCGCCTGTGCCCCGGCGGATCCTGAGCAGCATCGGTCCCTAGCGCTCGCGCCCGCGCACCGCGCGCTGGCGCAGCCACGCATCCATCAGCGTCACTGCGAGCATCGCCTCGGCCACCGGCACGACACGGGGGCAGATGCAGGGATCGTGGCGGCCCTCGATGGTGAGTGGCGTGGACCCGCCTTCCTTCGTGGCGGCGACCTGCTCGAGGCCGATCGAGCTGGTGGGACGCACCGCCACGCGCACCACGACGTCGGCGCCGTTGGAGATGCCGCCCGAGATGCCACCGGCGTGGTTCGAGAGGTAGCGGCCGCCGTCGAGAACGTCGTTGGTCTCCGAGCCCCGGCGCGCGGCCAGCGCGAAACCGTCGCCGATCTCCACGCCCTTCGCGGAGGGGATCGAGAGCATGGCGGCGCCGAGCAGGGCGTCGAGCCGGTCCATGGTGGGATCGCCCCAACCGGCGGGCACGCCGCGGGCGACGACTTCGACCACGCCGCCCACGGAGTCCTGCGCGTCGCGAGCGATCAGGATGAGCCGGGCCATCTCCTCCGCCGCCGCGGGGTCGGGGCAGCGCACCGGGTTGCGCTCGGCCTCGTCCCAGTCGCGCCACGCCGCCACCACGTCGCCGACCTGGACGGTGCCCCCGACGATGCTCACCCCGATGGTGGCCAGCGCAAGCTTCGCCAGCGCCCCGGCGGCCACGCGGCCCACGGTCTCGCGGCCGGACGAGCGTCCGCCGCCGCGGTGGTCGCGCACGCCGTACTTCTGCTGCCAGGCAAAGTCCGCGTGTCCCGGACGGAACACGTCGCGCAGGGCCTCGTAGTCCTGCGCGCGGGCGTCGGTGTTGCGCACCATCATCGCGATCGGCGTGCCGAGCGTGACCCCCTCGAAGAGCCCCGAGAGGACCTCGACGCGGTCTGCCTCGTCGCGCTGCGAGGTGAGCGCGCTCTGTCCCGGCCGGCGGCGGTCCAATTCGCGCTGCAGGTCCGCGACGTCCACGCGGATGGCGGGCGGCATGCCGTCCACCACAACGCCCACGGCCGGGCCTTGGGATTCGCCGAAGGTGACGACGCGGAAGAGCGTGCCGAAGGAGGATGACATGCTCAGCGTCCGATCCTGCGGGGCCGAATCGTCGCCGGCGTGGCTGCCCGGCTCGATGCGCGGCGCAGTTCCGGCGCGCGTCGCCTCACATAGGACCGGAGTGGCAGTTCGGCGTCGGCGGGCGCAGGTCTTCGCATCGGCTCTCCGGGTGAGGGTCCGTACGGTCAGTCAATGTCTGGACGCTAGCAGGGCGGAGCCCAGTTAGGGAAGCCGGGATCCGGTGCGTCGGGCGTAGGCGTCGGGGCCGCGGGCCAGCGTCAGGTGCGAGTGCGGTGCGTGTCTCGAGCGGGGTCCACAGCGGGGATGGCTTTCGAGCGCTTTCCTCGCAGGCCGGTCGCTTATCGCCTTCCTGGTTCACCCCGTGACGAGCGAGTAGGATACCGGTTCGCAGCCGAGGGCTGGCCCATCGGTACCTGCTGGCCAGTTCCGGTGGTCGGAACCCGGTTCATGCGGGCTTTCTCCTCCCCCGTTCCGCGAGGCCGATGAAGCACGTGGGCGAACACCGGGAACTCTGGGCGGAGTCACCGACTCTCACCCTGGGCCAGGTTTGCCACCTCGACCTGCCGGACGGTTTCCAGGCCGTGCATGGCGGGCAACTCGACGCGATCCAGATCAGCTACGAATGCTGGGGAGAGTTGAACACGGCCCGGGACAACGCCGTGTTGATCTCGCACACTCTCACCAGCGACTGTCACGCGACCTGGGATTTCCGCGACGAGCCGGTCGGCTGGTGGGAAGGGCTCATCGGGCCGGGCCGGGCGATCGACACCGATCGCTGGTTCGTGGTCTGCCCGAATCTCCTGGGCAGCTGCCATGGCTCGACCGGGCCACGCTTCCCCGCTCCCGACGGCGAGCCCTACCTCAAGCGCTTCCCGCTCCTGACGCCGCTGGATCTCATGCGAGTGCAGCGGCGGTTCGTGCGCCAGCTCGGCATCGAGCGGTTGCAGATGGTCATCGGCCCGAGCCTGGGCGGGATGATCGCCTGGGAATGGGCGATCGAGGGTGGCGACTTCGCCCGGCAGGTCGTGGTGGTCGCCGCTCCGCTGCGCACCACGCCCTACCAGATCGGTCTGAACTGGCTGCAGCGCCGCGGCGTCGAACTGGATCTCACCGGCAGCGAGCCCGGCGCGGCCTGGGGACAGATGATTGCGCGTGGAGTGGGAATGCTGAGCTACCGCTCGCCGGTGGGGTTGGACGAACGCTTCGGCCGCGAGTGGGCGAATCCGCCGGGCGCCACCCTGGGCGAGCGCGGGATGTTCAACGTCGAATCCTGGTTGCGCCACCAGGGGAAGAAGATGGCCCGGCGCTTCGACCCGTACTCCTACATCCTGCTGAGCCGTGCCATGGACCTGTTCGACGCCAGCGAAGGTCGCGGCAGCCTCGTCACTGCGCTCGAACGCGTCCGCTGCCGCACGCTGGTCGTGGGCATCAGCTCCGACCGCCTCTATCCGGCGGCGGAGGTGCATCTCGGGGCCGACATTCTCAACCACCTGGGCAAGCCGGTCGAGTACGCCGAGATCCGCTCGCCGCACGGGCACGACGCCTTCCTGCTGGAGACCGCACAGCTCGCCGCCATCCTGCAGGACGCGGACCGGCGCGCGCTCCGGGCGGTGCCCAGTCCTGCGCAGCAGGAGTTGCGCACGGTGCGACTCGGGATGCTGGGCGCCGGTCGGGTAGCGCGGTTGTTCGTGGAACTGCTGGCGGAACGCCGGGGTCAGCTGGCGCGCGACTACGGCCTGCGCTTCGAGGTGAAGGCCGTCGCTGACCTGGACCCGGAGAAACTGCGGGATCCGGCCTTCGAGTCGGCCGACACGGCGACCAATCCGGAGCTCGTCGTGGCCCGCGACGATGTGGACGTGGTCGTCGAAGTCACACGCGGCGGCGACACGCACGCGCTGGTGGAGACCGCGCTGCGCCGCCGCCGGCCGGTGGTCACGGTGAACAAGGCACTGGTCGAGCGCCACGGTCCGGAGCTGGAGCGGCTGGCCCTCGCGAACGGCGTGCGACTGGCCTACCACAACGCGATCGCCGCGGGCTGGCCGCTGCTCTACGCCGTCGAGCGCCCGCTGGTGCGGGAGCAGTTCCAGGGAATCGAGTCGGTGCTCTCCTCGACCTGCAACGTGGTGCTCGAGCGCATGGAGGCCGGCGACCCGTTCGACGTCGCCCTCGCGCGCGCCGCCGAGCTCGAACTGACCGAGCCCGACCCGCGGCTGGACGTCAGTGGCTGGGACACGGCGCAGAAGCTCCTGATCCTGGTCACACGAACACTCGGAGCGCGCTTCGGAATCGAGCAGCTCGCGGTCCACGGCATCGCCGACGTGGATCCCGTGCTGGTGCGCGAGGCGCCGCGGTTGGGGCTGCGGGTCAAGCTCGTGGGACTCTTCCAGCGCGCCGGGAATGGAACGCCGGTGGCGGCTGTGTTGCCGGCGGCGGTCGCAGCGGAGGGCCACCTGGGCGGGGTGCGGGGCGCGGACAACGTCATCGTGCTCGCCGGCGAGGAGACCGGCGAACTCGTGCATCTCGGTCGGGGTGGCGGGCAGCTTCCGGTGGCCACGGCGCTGCTCAACGATCTGATCGGACTGTTCCACCCGAGCCACAGCTGGACGGGCCGGTTCCCACCCGCCGGGTTCGCGCCCGTGGCGCCGGAGTTCGCGCGGTTCCTGGTGTGCGAGGGCGGGGTGGCGGTCTCCGGGCAGCCCACGCCGGGGGCGATCCCGCTGCTCGATTCGATGCGGAAGCGCTAGCGGCCCTGGCCCGGCGACCTGGACGTTCGCAGCGGCTAGAATGGCAGCCGCCTGCCTGACGCAGGGACCGGCTCACCTGGGACGCGTGCCGGATGGCCCCAGCGGGATCACGGGAGAGCACCTAGAGGGGGACGACCGTGGTGGCGTACCGTTCGTCGCACTCGCGCGTTGCACCAGCGCTGTTCGCGCTGCTGTCCATCCTGGCCACGGCGTTCCCCTCGTCGCGGGTGCCGCGTGGCCAGCGCCGGGCGCGCGCACCCTCTTCGCCCCCGCTCGCCCGGTCCTCCAGCCCGCCGGGCTCGCCGAGTCGATCGGCGATGGGATCGTGCGTTTCTGGGCCGACTCGGCCGCGCAGGCCGAGGCCCTGCCCTCGCTGGCACTGGCCGTCCCGGCTCGCGTTCTCGGTCCCGCCCCCGCCGCGTTCCCGCTGCGGCCCGAGTTCTCCTCGCAGCAGGGCCTGCGCACCGTGCGGCTCAAGGTCGTGCGCGGCACCTCGCTCTACGGCACGGGCGAGGTCATGGGCTCCCTGCTGCGCAACGGCCGCGTGACCACCTGCTGGAACACCGACGCCTACGGCTACGACGAGGCGACGCCCTCGCTCTACCAGTCGCATCCGTGGGTGCTCGCCGTGCGCGCGAACGGCACGGCCTACGGCGTGCTCGGCGACACGCCGGGGCGGACGACCGTGGATCTGACCGACGGCATCACCTTCCGCGCGCAGGGACCACCCTTCGACGTCATCGTGATCGAACGCGAGAGCCCGCAAGCGGTGCTCAAGGCACTCGCCGACCTCACCGGCTACATGCCGTTGCCGCCCAAGTGGGCGCTGGGCTATCACCAGTGTCGCTATTCCTACTACCCGGCCGCGCAAGTGCTCGAGGTCGCGCGGGAGTTCCGCCGGCGGGACCTCCCCTGCGACGTGGTGTGGATGGACATCGACTACATGGACGGCTACCGCCTGTTCACGTTCAGCCCGCAGGGCTTCCCGGACCCGCGCGCGCTGAACGATACGCTGCACGCCATGGGCTTCCGCTCCGTATGGATCGTGGACCCCGGCGTGAAACGCGACCCCGGCTACGCCGTGTACCAGCAAGGCAACGCCGGCGACCACTGGGTCAAGGCCGCCAGCGGCGAGGACTACGTCGGCAAGGTGTGGCCCGGCCAGTGCGTGTTCCCCGACTTCACCCGTGCCGCCACGCGCGCCTGGTGGGGCTCGCTCATCGGTGGCTTTGCCGCCACCGGCGCCGACGGCATCTGGAACGACATGAACGAGCCCGCCATCTTCGATGTGGAGTCGAAGACCATGCCCGCGACCAGCCGCCACCGCGCCGACGCCGAACTCGGTGGCCCCGGACTGCACTTGCGCTACCACAACGTCTACGGTTCGCTGATGGCACGAGCGACCCGCGAAGGGCTCGAGGCCGCGCGGCCGGAGCGGCGGCCCTTCGTGCTCACGCGCGCGGGCTTCATCGGCACCCAGCGCTACGCCACCTGCTGGACCGGCGACGACCGCGCCACCTGGAAGCACCTCGCCGCCTCCGTGCCGATGGCGCTGAATCTCGGGCTCTCGGGGCAGCCCATGTGCGGTCCCGACATCGGCGGCTTCGGCGGCGCCCCCGACGCGCACCTCTTCGCGCGCTGGATGGGCGTGGGGGCGCTGTTGCCCTTCGCGCGGGCGCACAGCGAGAAGGGCTCGCCGCGGCGCGAGCCGTGGTCGTTCGGCCCCGCGATCGAGGCCACCTGCCGCCGCGCGCTCGAGACCCGCTACCGGCTGATGCCCTACCTCTATTCATTGTTCCGCGAGGCCTCGGTGGACGGCTTGCCCGTCGTGCGCCCGATGTTCTTCGCCGATCCAAGAGACGACCGGCTGCGCGCCGAGGACCACGCCTTCCTGCTGGGCGCCGATCTGCTGGTGGTGCCCGACCTCACCGACGATCTGTCGCACGTGCCGATGCTGCCGAAGGGCATCTGGCGCCCGGTGGAGATCGCGGGCGAAGGCGAGCGCGACCCCGACCTGCCGCGCCTGCTGGTGCGCGGCGGCGGCATCGTCCCGCTCGGCCCCGTCATGCAATACGTGGACGAGCACCCGCTCGACGAGGTCGAGTTACTGGTGTGCCTCGACGAGCGCGGCCACGCCGAGGGCACGCTCTACGAGGACGCCGGCGATGGCTACGGCTACCGCGACGGCGAGTACCGCCTCACGCGTTTCGTCGCGCAACTCGCCGGGGACAGGCTCCAGGTGAAGATCGCCTCGAGCGAGGGCGCCTGGCCCGTGCCGGCCGGACGCCGGTACATGGTCAAGGTGCTGGCCGAGGCGAAGGTGCTCGGGGGGCTGAAGGTCAAGGGGCCGTAGCCGGCGTCGGCAATGCCGTGCCGGGCGCGGCGTGTGGACGGGTGGTGTCAAGCCTTTTGTGTAATTGCCGGGAGCGGGTCTTCCCGCCAGCCCTCATTGAGACGGGTGAAGATGGCGAACAGGATCCGGTCGGAGCTGCCCGGGGTCGAGAACAGGGTCATC
>Ga0315283_10005055_pt1 | contig 11594 bp, 8 predicted proteins | sample YL17G09_0_MG_FD_204541 | JGI IMG/M metagenome (GOLD analysis project Ga0315283, IMG submission 204541) | Sediment microbial communities from Yellowstone Lake, YNP, Wyoming, USA - YL17G09_0 | ecosystem: Environmental > Aquatic > Freshwater > Lake > Sediment | place: USA: Wyoming | collected...
GCCACACCGGATGCCTGACATAGTGGCCTGATCCGAGCTTGCCCTCTTCCTCGCCGGTCCAGAACGCGAAGAACACCGTGCGCCTCGGCGCGTGCCCGCTGGTCGCGAAGGCCCTCGCGATGTCCAGTAGCGCCGCCACGCCCGACCCGTTGTCGTCGGCGCCAGGATAGACCGTCTCGCCGGAGCGCCCGAGGTGGTCCATGTGTGCGCCGATGACAATCGCTTCGTCCCGTACCGCCGGGTCGGCACCGCGGATCATGCCGATGACGTTGCGGCTCATCACCAGGCGCTCGTCGCCGCCGATTCTCACCGTGGACGTGACGCCAGCGAGGGCGCGCGGCTGCGCGGTTCGCGCCGACGCGCTGGTCAGGCCAACCACGGAGAGGAGGGCATCACCGACACGGGCGGACACCCGGACGACCGGCGGTGCCTCGGGTCCGCCGTCGTCGGCGGACACGAAGAAGACGGGCGCCGTCGCGCCTGCGCCCGACGACAAGATCGACGGAAAGGCCGGGCCTTCGATGGCGAGGACCGCGCGTGCCCCAAGGGCGTCGGCGATCTGCAGCCTGGCCGCGAAGCGCTGACGAGCGCCGTCGGAGCCGTAGCGGGCCACCAACTCCGGCCGCTGCCACTCCCGGCCGGGCGGCAGGCCGGCGATGAGTACGACGACCTTGCCTTTCACGTCGAGGTCACGGTAGTCGTCTCGCGCCGGGCTCGCCTCGCGAATGCCGTATCCCGCGAACACTACCGGCGCCGAGAAGCCCTCGGGAGGAAGCTCGGGGAACAGCACATCGACGCCGCCGAGGAACGTGCGGGTGTCCACGGTGTCGCCGCGCCGCGCCTCGATGATGATCTGGCCCGACGGCCCGCTGATCTCGCGCAGCGGCACTGGATGGAAGTAGGGCAGAGACAGATTTCCTGTCCCCGGCGAGGAGACGGGGGAGACACCCGCGAGTGCCAGCTGGGCCGCCACGTACTCAGCCGCCCCGTCGAGGCCGCGACCGCCGAGGCCGCGTCCCTCCAGGCTGGGCGATGCCAGGAAGGCGATGTGGGCGGACAGCGACACTGCCCGAAGGCCGCCAATCGCCGCCATGAGCGGTGCGGTCAGCGGCACGGCCGGGCCAGGCGCCACGAAGTCCGCCGACGCGGGACGCGCCGGGGCCTGGGTCTGCGCAAACGGGACGACGGCACGGGTGACGACCAGGAGCAAGGACAGGGCGGCGAGTCTCTTCATGATGGCATCAGCGGTGGAAAATGAGCCTGCGCTACTCCCAGTGGAAGAACAGCACGGGGGGCACCAGCAGCAGGAAACTCAGCACCACGAGGATCACCATCAGCGGCAGGAACCACCGTGCCCACCGCTCCCAGGGGATCTTGCCAGCGCCGAGCACGCCCATCGTGACGGCGCTTGTCGGCAGGATCGGGTTGATGAACTCGCAGAGCTGATAGGCGTAGACGGCTGTCTGCCGCGTGATGCCGACGAGATCGGCGAGCGGCGACATGATGGGCATCGTCAGAGCCGCCTGGGCGGTGCCGGAGTGGATGAAGAAATTGATGACGCACTGGATGAGGAACATCACCTGGGCGATGACGCCGCGGGGCAGTCCCGACAACGTGCTCGACGCGCCATAGAGCATCGTGTCGAGGATCTTCGCCTCCTGGGCGATCACCAGCAGCGCCCGGGCGCAGGCGACGATGAAGACGACGCCCACCATGTCCTTGGCGCCCGTCACGAAGGTGCGGGCGACGCGGCTGGGGCCAAGCCCGCCCGCGAAGCCGAGCACGATGCCCATCCCCAGGAACAGCACGGCGATCTGGTCGATGTACCACTTCCACTTCAACACGCCGACCACGAGCAGCACCATCGAGGCCACGAACAGCGTGAGCGTTGCGACATGACGCGCGTCCCACGGAGCCGTGCCGGCCTCGGCCGGAGCGAGTGCCTCGCGCTCGAGGTCGATGTCGCGGACCAGGCTGATCTCGGGGTTGCGTCGCACGCGCCGCGCGTACCACATCACGTAGCCGACCATCACGGCCGTGCCGATCACCCACGTGACGAGGCGATAGCCCAGGCCAGAATAGAGCGGAATCCCCGCGATGCTCTGGGCAATGCCCACCGTGAAGGGGTTGAAGAACGCCGCGGCGAATCCCGCCGCCGCCCCGAGGAACGGAATGGCGACGCCGACAATCGAGTCGTAGCCGAGGCGCCTGGCCAGCGGGATGAAGATGATGACGAAGGGGATCACTTCCTCGGACATGCCGAAGATCGATCCGGCGAGCGAGAAGACCACCATCAATACCGGGACGAGGAATCCCTCGAGGTACGGGCGCCGCGCGATCGTGTCAACCAGTCGCCGGATTCCGAACTCGACGGCGCCGGTTTCCTGGAAGATCGCGAAACTGCCGCCAATCATGAGCAGGAAACAGATGAGCAGCGCGCCGTCGAGGAAGCCCTTGATTGGCGACTCGAGCACCATCTGCGGTCCCAATCGGACCTTGGGCACCTCGTGAAACGTCCCCGCGACCGTGACGTTTCGAGCGCCCTCGCTCGTCTCCACCTTCACGCGCTGGTACTCGCCGGACGGTATCACCCACGACATCGCCAGCACGAGGATGACCAGGATCATCACCACCACGAGCGTGTGTGGCATCGCCAGGCGCTTGAAGAACGGTGGCTTCTCTTGGGTCATGTGGTGAGACCTCGAACGCAGTGTCCGAGAAAAGGGGCCAGGCCCCTTTTCTCTCATGACGCTTCGAAGGTTCCCCGGACGAGCGGTTCCCGGCCCTTCATCAGCCAGCGACCCTTCGCGATGACGCCATCAATCTCGAACGTCTTCCCATCCAGGAGGACGATGTCCGCGTCGGCGCCGGCGGTCAGGCTGCCCTTGCCGCGCAGTTTCAGGATGCGCGCCGGGTTCGCGGTGATCGCCTGAAGCGCAGTGGCCAGCGGGATGTGTTCGTTCCTGACGGCATCGCGCACCTCGGCGAACAGGCTCGTCACGCGGCCGACATCGAGCCGTCTCATCCGGCCCTGCGCGTCGAAGTCCGGCAGGCTGCCCTGCCCGTCCGATGTGAAGGTGATGTTGGCCGAGTCCACGCCGGCCTCGAGCATGGTCCGGAGACCGGTGCTGCTCTTCATCTCGCCCTCTTCCAGGAACGCGGGGACGGTGGACGTCGTGAAGTCCACGAGGCCGCCGGCTTTCGCGTACGCGATCCCTTCCTCGAACAGCGTCGGGTTCCGGTTGATGTGCGTCGGCAGGAATTGCGTGACGGGGATCTCCGTCTCTTCCACGATGCGGCGCAGCAGCGACAGACCGCGCCGGCCGTCGCCCATGTGCACGTTTACGACGCCCGCCTTGCCGGACAGAATGCCCCCGCGCCGGGCTTCGGCGGCGACGCGTGCGAACTCGTCGAAGGTCGGCTGGCTGGAGCGGTGATCCGAGAGCGCCACCTCACCGACGCCGATGATCTTGTCGATGAAGAGCAGGTCCCGCTCGATGCTCCCGGTGAGCGTCTGCACGGGCACGGCGTAGTGGCCCGTGTAGATGAAGGTGCTCAGGCCCTCTTCGTCCAGGCCACGCGCCTTCGCCAGCAGCCCGGCCAGGCTGCGCGTGACGCCGTCGGTGCCCAGGCATCCGACCACCGTGGTGACGCCCCCGCGAATGGCGTCCGCGATCGCGAGCTCCGGGGTGCGTGTGGCGTAGCCGCCTTCGCCGCCCCCGCCCATCATGTGCACGTGGCCGTCGATGAAGCCAGGCACCGCGGCGAGCCCGCTCGCGTCCACCTGTTCGCAGTACGAGGCGGGGATCTGGATGTGAGGCTCGACGCGCAGGATTCGCCCGCCGGCCACGAGAATATCGGTCCGGCCGATCGCCGCCGGTGTGTAGATGTCGGCGTTCTTCAGCAGCAGCACGTGCAGCCCTACCGGACGTACCGCCAGACGATCAGCAGCACGACCGCGCCGACAATCGACATGACGAAGCCAGCCGGGTGGAACTTCGCGCCGTCCGCGGGTTTCTTGATGAGACCCCCGATGAGCCCGCCCACCACCGACCCCAGTACGCCCACCACGGTAGTCGCAATGAAGCCCATCGAGTCCGCCCCCGGGACCACGGCCCTGGCGAGCAGGCCCACGAAGAAGCCGACGATGATCGACCAGAGAATGTGAAACATGAGCGATGCCTCCTTGAAACTGCGCTAGTCTACCTCGGAGCCCCCGGCAGGACTGAAAAAACACGCGGGCGGCGAGCGGGTCGGGATGCCGGGCCCCCGTCCGGTATCCGTTCCCTCCCACCGCCCGGGAGTCCTCGCCGGGTTGCCCATCAATGGCCCGCGCGTTTCCGCATCGCGGCCTTCTCGGCCTTCGCGCGCTTCCGGGTGGCCAGATACGCCTCTCCCGGCGCCCACTGCGGGCTCACGGCCACGGCGATGTGCATGACGGTATCCGTCGCCAGGGCCTTGACGGCGCGGAGGGCATGCCCGGCGACCAGCGCGAAGCCGGCGAAAGGCAGGAACACGACGTAGAGGGCACCCATCACGGGAGCCATCAGCAGGAACAGGAAGGTCGGGATGCGCGTGTAGTGCTGGTCCGACCCGCCCGGCAGGAGCCCGCCCTCCGTGGGGACCATCGCCATGTCCCACGCCTTGGCGCTCCAATAGAACCCGTAGTTGACCTTCGTGCCGCCTTCGTGCCGTGCCATGATGCCCTGCCTTCCTTGAATCACACCGTGTCCGGTGTTGGTCTCAACCTCAGTCGTAACGTCTACAGGTAATGTACGGCCCCGGCGGGGTTTCTACCATCGGGTCGATACCGGGTTCGGCAGGGAGAAAGTCCCGAGACGCCTCAGGAAAACACCCGAGACGCCTTTGTGACACACGTTCTGGCGGTCGTTCTGATAAGCTCACCGCCGACACGTCGCCTGGAGTGGGTGTGGCATACGACTGGCGTCAGGGATTACCCGTCCTGCATGGGCCATCGGTCATTCTGCGAGAACCCAGACTGACCGACGCCGTCGCGCTGTTCACACAGCTGACGCCCCCCCTCGTCGCCCGCTACATCTCGACCCCGCCCTCGTCACCCGAGGGCTTCGAGCGGTTCATCTCCTGGGTCCAGCACGAGCGCCACGTGGGCCGCCACGCATGCTTCGGGGTCGTTCCGGATGGCATGCACGAACCCGTCGGCCTCCTGCAGATCCGCGAGGTTGAAGCGAGCTTTGGCACGGCGGAATGGGGCTTCGCCCTCGGCGACGCCTACTGGGGAACAGGTCTCTTCATGGCCTCCGCTCCCCTCGTGCTGGATTTTGCGTTCCGCGACGCGCGCCTCCACCGGCTCGAAGCACGCGCGTCGGTCGACAACGACCGCGGGAACAGGGTCCTGCAGAAACTCGGTGCCGTCCACGAAGGCATCCTGCGCCAGTCGTTCGCGAACGATGCGGTGCGTACCGACCAGGTGCTGTGGGCCATCGTCGCGGACGACTGGCTTGCCGCGCACCCCGAGCCGTGCCAGCTGGTCGACGCCCCGATTCTCCAGCCGCCGGAGACTGATTGGGTCGACAGGCAGACGACGGTTGCACCCTGGCGCGCGGGCCTCCCGGAGCTGCGGGGCGAGGGCGTTACCCTTCGCGAGCTGTGCCCGGCAGACGCCGAGAGCCTCGCATTCCTGTTCGCCGATCCTGAAGTAGGGCGGTTTATCCCGCCGCCGCCCGCCAGTACCAGAGACTTCCTTCGCTTCATCCAGTGGGCGCACGAGCAGCGCGAGTCCGGCACGATCCTCTGTTTCGCCATGGTCCCCGATGGCCGCGACACGGCCGTCGGGATCCTCCAACTCCACGAACTCGATCCGCCCTTCCGCATTGCCGAGTGGGGATTCGTGCTTGGACGGCCCTACTGGGGCACCGGTCTGTTCCGGCGCAGCGCCGCCCTCCTGCTGAAGTTTGCCTTCGAGACGGTGGGCGTGCAGCGGCTCGAGGCGCGCGCGATGGCCGCAAACCCCCGGGCGAACGCCGTACTGCGTCAATTGGGCGCGACGGAGGAGGGTCACCTTCGCCGGTCGTTCCTGCTGGGCGGCCAGTATCACGACGACGTGCTGTGGGCCGTGCTGGCTGCCGACTGGCAGCGGCTGTGTGCCGGCAGGCACGAGTAGCAACCCGGGGTCTGCCTTCGACTTCGCTCAGGCCAGGGAAGACCCCGGGCTCCATCAAGAGAGACCGCTGATCGGCGAGACGCAAGGGCCTGGCGAACGCCAGGGGCAACCCACACGTGCTCAAATGTGCGGCGGGCGGGCACATACGGCCCGCCCGCCTGCGACGCCTCGCGCCGAACTCAGAACCCGCCAGAGTCGGGGGGATCCATCCAGACGACGTTGTTGCCCCACACGACGTTGTTGCCCCACACGATGTTGTCGCCCCACACGATGTTCTGGGCCCAGGGCTCGGCCACGGCGCCAAACGACGTGTAAGTCACGAGGCTGTTCGTCAGCCAGGGTGACCCGAGGGGCGCGTGTGTATTGATCCTGGAGGCCAGGTCCACCGCTCCAGCCGGGTTCAGCCCGCCGGCACCCTGGGTCAGCACATCGTAAGGCGCTCCCGTGTCGTCGCGAAGCACGGTGGCCGTGTACTGCAGAATCGCTTTGACGGCATTGGGCGTGATCGCCGGTCCCCTTGGGTTGGCCAGGCGGCTCGCCTCGATCACCAGCGCGGCGGCCCCGGTGGTGACGGCGGCGGCCATGCTGGTGCCGCTCAGCTTGAGGAACTTGTCCTTGTTGACCGAGGTCACGTCGGTCGGATAGGCGGTCATCAGCGCGCTTCTGGAGCCCTGATTCGAGATCATCGCATGTCCCGGAGCCACGAGATCAGGTTTGACGTATCCGTCGTACCACGTCGGGCCCCTCGAACTGTAGGACGCCATGCGGTCGTCGGTGCGTGCCGCGGTGTCGAACGAGTCGAACGCACCGACCGTGATGGCGGACGGCGCATTGCCCGGCGAGGTGACCCCGGCGTACCCTGCCACCTTGGTTTCGGGGTTGACGCCGTAGTTCCCTGCCGACACCACGACGACGATGCCGGCCCGCACGGCCGCCTCGACGGCCTGCACGAGTGGATCGGTTGCGGCCGGTTCGAAGATCGGGTGCCCGAGCGACAGGTTGATGACGTCAATCCCGAGCTTGGTGCGGTTCTCGACCGCAAATTGAAGCGCGCGCACGACATCGCTGGTCACGCCGGACCCGGTGCCATCCAGCACGCGCAGGCCAAACAGGTCCGCTCCTGGCGCCAGGCCCTGATAGAACTTTTCGTTGCCCTGCTTGCTGACGCTCCCAATCAGCCCCGCGATGTGGGTGCCATGCCCGTACGGGTCGAGCGATTCCGATTTGTTCCCACTCTGGCCAAGGGTAAAGTCGTAGACCGCATGCATGCGGGTGTCGAAGTCAGGCAGATCCACAATGCCTGAATCGACGACGGCCACGCCGACGCCCTTGCCCGAGGTAACAAGGTCTACTTCCGCAGCATCAAGGTGCGCCCCGTGTAATCCGCCAGTGGGGTGTGGGGTGTGACGAGCGCCGCAGCTGTGAGGCGACATCAAGTGTCTCAGGCTGCGGCATCTGTCTGTAATTGAGGCAATGCCCCGCGGCCGCGCGAAGAACCCCGAGTTTTCCGGGTCCGTTCGCCTCAGAACGGGCCCGTCGCGCCCTCATCGGTCCCTGCCGCCTTCGAACACATGCCTCGGAGCGACGCACGCCCGCTGGGGCGCCACCGCCGGCTCATCACACTAACTCTCCTGTTCAGAATCGCTTACACGATACCGGCCGGCGTGGCGCATGTCTTGCTTCTCATCGGGGCGCGGGGCCGTGTTCCCGCAACCGTAGGGAGATGCACATGATCAGGCTCTTCAGCATACGTCAGCACCGGGGTTCACGGATCGCCGTGGCCGCCCTCGTCCTGGCGTTCCTCAGTCTCGCGGCCGGTGCCGCCCAGGCCCAACCGGTGCGTGACAAACTCGACAAGGTGGTGCGCGAAGGCATCGCGGCGGCCCCCGACGACGGGCGCCTTCGCGTGATCATCACCGTGGCGCCGGATGCCCGCCAGGGGATTTTCGCCAAACTGCGCGCCCTCGGCGTACTGGTGAGCCACGACTTCACGATCATCCCCGCGATAGCCGCGCAACTGCCGGCGGGCCTGATCCGGATCCTGGAAAAGGACAAAGACATCGTCGCCATTTCGTACGACGGCGACATGGCAGCCTCCGGCATCACCGCCACGGGCACGGCGCTGGGCAGCCCGTACTCACTCCGAGCGACCGTCGGCCTCGAGACGACGACCGCGGCCGCCACGATCGCGGCGGCGGCAACGACCAGCAACAAGGGGTCGAAGACGTCCAAACTCACCTGGGCGCACACCGTCCCCTCCGGGACCAATCGGATCCTCGTCGTGACGACGGCCCACCGGGACAACACCAAGCGCGTGACGGGGATCACCTGCGGGGGCCTCCCTCTGTCCATCAGGGTGTCCGCGGGGGCCTCGCTGACCAGCGCGGGGCTTTGGTATCTGGTGAACCCGCCGGTCGGCTCGGCGTCCGTCGTGGTGACCATGAGCGGGGCCGTCGATGTGGCGGCCTCAGCGACGACCTTCACCGGCGTCGACCAGGTCACGCCCTTCGCCCCCGGCACGGCCTCCGCGGGGGTGAGCGCCACGGCGTCGGTCTCGCTCCCCAGCGCGGTGGGACAAGTAATCCTTAGCGCAGTCGCCGCCACCGGCGACGCGAAGACGCTGACGGTGAGCGGGACCGGGAGCAATCTGTGGACCGACGCGACGGGCACCGCGAGCAGCAACATCCGCGGGGCGGCGGCGACCCGGCCCGGCGTGGGGACGGTGACCGTGGGCTGGACCCTGGGGGCCAGCAAGGCGTGGGGCATCCTCGCAACCTGTCTGCGACCGGCATCCGTCACCGTCTCGGCATCGACCACGACGCTGACGGGCGCGGGCGTGACGGTCGCGGTGATTGATTCCGGCCTGCTGCAGGACGGCGGCGGCACCACCCGCATCCTGACGACGCGCGACTTCACGGGCGGCAGCAGCGCCCCCGCGACCGTCGCGGCCCTCGACCCCTACGGGCACGGCACGCACGTGGCCGGCCTGATCGGCGGGGACCAGGCGGAGGTCAAGGGCGTGGCGCCTGGTGTAAAGTTCGTCAGCCTGCGCGTGCTGGACAACCTCGGCCAGGGCCAGACGAGCCACGCGATCGCTGCGACCCAGTGGGCGGTCAACAACCGGGCCGCCTACGGCATCGATGTCCTCAACCTGTCGCTTGGCCATCCGATCTACGAGTCGGTCGCCACCGACCCGCTCGTCCAGGCCGTCGAGGCGGCGGTGCGCGCGGGAATCGTCGTGGTGGTGTCCGCCGGCAACGTCGGCACGAATCCCACCACGGGGTTCGTCGGCTACGGCGGTATCACGTCGCCCGGCAACGCGCCGTCGGCCATCACCGTCGGCGCCGTCAAGACCCAGGACACGACCACCCGCACCGACGACCTGATCGCGGACTACAGCTCGCGCGGGCCCACCTGGTACGACGGCCTCGCGAAGCCAGACGTGGTGGCGCCGGGCCACCGGCTCGTGTCCGCGGCGACCACCGCACAGTATCTCTACACGACGTATCCCGATCTGCGCGCCACGCCCATCTCGGGACGGCAGTACCTGAAGCTCTCCGGCACCAGTATGGCCGCCGGCACCGTGAGCGCCACCGTGGCGCTGATGATCGAGGCGGCGGAAGCGACCTTCGGCGTGAAGCCGCCGCCCAACGCGATCAAGGCCATGCTCATGCAGACGGCCTTCCCGATGAGCGACGCGGCCGGGCAGCCGTATCACGTGCTGGAACAGGGCGCCGGCGCGCTCAACACCGCGGGCGCCATCCAGTTCGCGCGGGCCGTGAACCCCACCGTGCCGGTGGGCGGCACCTGGCTGGTCGGGCCCGTGGACGGCTTCAGCAAGGTCGACGGCCAGAACATCGTCTGGGGCGACAATATCGTCTGGGGCGACAACATCGTCTGGGGCGATGCCATGCTCCTCAATCGCACCGCCTGGGCGCAGAACATCGTGTGGGGCGACAACATTGTCTGGGGCAACAATATTGTCTGGGGCAACAACATCGTCTGGGGCGACAACATCGTCTGGGGCAACAACATCGTCTGGGGCAACAACATCGTCTGGGGTGACAACATCGTCTGGGGCGACAGCTACAGCGCCCTCAAGATACCAGGGCTGAATATCGTCTGGGGCGACCTCTCGTTGAGCAATGCGTTCAGCGCCTCGCTGACCGTGTTGACGACGACCAAGTAGGCGTGCGGGAACCAGGAAGAAAGGAGATCATCATGATGACCGCAAACTTTGCAGCCACGGGACGCCGCGATCGCCAGGCCGGCACGCCCACCCGAGTCGACCGCCTGATTTGGGGCTGAGCCCGCGCGGCTGGCCCACTCGTCGAGACCGGCACGGGCCGGGCGCTGGCTGCCAGCGCCCGGCCTCGTCGTGTACGCCGCCGCCCGTGGCCGGAACATCTGCACAGGCCGCGCTCGCGCTATCCTTCCTGGGACATGCACGGCACCGTGGCCGGCAGCCATCGGCTACCGCCGCTTCTACCAGGGCATTCTCGTCCGCCACCGCCAGACGCGACGCGTGGCGTACGGCACGGCGATCCGGCTGGCGTCGATGTCCGTGACGGCTGGCATGCTCGCGCTCACGACCTCGTTGCATGGCCCCAGCATCGGCGCGATCGCGCTGGCCGCAGGTGTGCTGATCACCGATTTTCGCGGAGCCCCAACCGTCATCGTCATATAAGAATCCGGGCCGGATTGGTCACAGGAATCGAAGGCTGAGTTCGGCGTCGGCGGGCAGAGGGATCCGCTTGGGCAGGGTGTCCCAGTCGACGTTGCGGAGGATGGGATTGTGCGCACGTCGGGGACAGGTGACCTCGACCCGCGATCCGCGAATTTCGATCCGGCCCTTGCCGTCGACGACGTGACGAAAAAGCTTCGGGGCGTCACAGTCTTCAAAGCCGCGCAGTCGGCGCGCGAGCATCGTGTAGAGAGTATCGGCGATCATCGTCAGGGCCACGTCGAAGTGGACCTTGGTGAGGATCGGCGACGACACGGCGTTGAGATGGAAGAACTTCACCGCCTCCGCGATGCCGTTTTCGACACGCCAGCGTCGTGCGTAGTTGCCGACGAGCAGTTCGACCGGCGACTCGAAGTCGTTGCTGATGAGAAACGCCGGCTTCTCATGGCCGTTGGCGCGGACGATGACTTGCCGCACCGCGCCCTCGTAGTGCGGGAGCGTGATCGTGGACTCGTGGACTTCAGGGTTCGGGAACTTCCTCCTGTCGTGCGGGATGTGAATACGCGTCCACCCGTCGAGCTGATCGACGCGCTGGAGCAAGCTGTGGCCGCGGCGCCTGAGGGTGATGAATCGGACGTGCGCCCGATTCAGCGCGGAGAGCTTCGGATAAGTGGTGAACCGGGAGTCGAACACGAGGGTCGGGGCCACGCCCCGACGGACGTGTCGCCAGAACGTGAGAAACTCGGTGACCTGGTCATCAGCCTCGGA
>Ga0315283_10005056_pt1 | contig 11594 bp, 9 predicted proteins | sample YL17G09_0_MG_FD_204541 | JGI IMG/M metagenome (GOLD analysis project Ga0315283, IMG submission 204541) | Sediment microbial communities from Yellowstone Lake, YNP, Wyoming, USA - YL17G09_0 | ecosystem: Environmental > Aquatic > Freshwater > Lake > Sediment | place: USA: Wyoming | collected...
TGCTACTCCGGATCCAAAGGTCGGAGGTTCGAATCCTCTCAGGCACGCCACGTTTTCCCCTGATTTTCTCGATTTTCCTTTAAGCACCATTAAGCCAGATTAAGCGGGTTTAAGCACTTCTTGTGACGTATTTGTGACATGGTGGGGGAGTCTGCCTGCTGATCAGGGCCGTTTAGATGGCCCTAATCGGGCCCGGTCCGCTACTGACCCGTTGCCCCCTATTTAAGGATGAAGCCAGAGATAGTCCGCTCGGAAATATGCGATACCGAAATTGGGCATATGAACCAACCTTGTTATTATAGGACACGTCCGCCGGAAAAGACCAGTTCTCAAGGAAGCGAAAGGGCGGACGTGGCGTGATGACGGTCCGACCGGATCAGCGGATCCCGGTCACTCTCCGCCGATCTGCATGTCCCTGACGCGGAAGGTCGGGGCCGTCATGCCGAAGATCCCCCGGTCGATGTCGAGATCGTCGGCGACGATATCGATCCCGGCAAGCATCTCGTCGGCCGTCGCCGCGATGGTCAGCCCCTTGACAGGGAAGGCGATCTTCCCGTCCTCGATCCAGAACCCCTTGGCGCCGCCGCTGAAGTTCCCGTTGACGGGGTTGATGCCGTACCCGGTGACCTCGGTGAGCAGGAGCCCGCGCGGCGTGGCCTTGATGACGTCCTCGCGCTTCGCCGCCCCGGCCACCATGTAGAAATTGTGAGCGCCGATCCCGGGGAGGGCCGTGAAGCCGTTGCGGGACGCGTTCCCCGTGCTGCGTGCGCCCGCCCGCTTGGCGACGATGGTGTTGTACATGAATCCTGCGAGAATACCCTTGTCCACGATGAGCCTCTTTTCCGTGGGGACTCCTTCCCCGTCGAACGGCTCGCTGGCCGGGCCCTTCGGATACGTGCCGTCGTCGATGAGGGTCACAAGGTCCGCCGCGATCTTTTGACCGAGGCGCTTGCCCAGGTAGCTCGCCCCCTGGAGCACGGATTCCCCGTTGACGGCTCCCAGGATCCCGCCGAGGACGGCGTAAGCCGCGTCCGCGTCGAAGATCACGGCTGCCCTCTGGGTCTTTATGGGCCGCGGATCGAGCATCTCTATGGCCCTCCGGGCGGCCACGGCGGCGATCTCTTCGGCCGGCTTGAGGTCGGCGAAGAACCGGCGGCCGCACGACTCGCCGCCCGAGGACTTCTGCTCCCCCTTCTCCGCGACGACGGAAACGCCGAAGGAACAGGACGACGACCTGGCGCTCTTGATGAGGCCGTGCGAGTTGGCCAGGATGATCTCCCTCTCCCCTTCCCCGTAGCGGGCGCCGTCGCTCTTCGTAACCCGGGAGTCCCCGAGGGCAAGCTTCTCGACCTTCTTGGCAAGCTCGATCTTAACATCCATCGTCATCCCGGCAATCGACGGGTCGTAGAGCCCTTCCACCGTGGTCATTGCCTTGTCCTCGGGGAGGGCGTTCGCCGCGTCAGCCGTTGCGATCCGGGCGTAGTCGACCGCCCGGGCGACGGCGTCGTCCAGGGCCTTCTCCCCGAGGTCGTTCGAGCTCGAAAAGGCCATGCGGCCCTTGACGAAGACCCGGATGCCGGCCCCGGCGCCGGAGGCCTCCTGGATGGTCTCGATCTCGCCGTTGCGCACCTCGATGCTCAGGTTCCGGCCGGTCTCCAGGTAGACCTCGGCCGCGTCGGCGCCCTTTTTCAGGCATGTTCTTACGAGATGTTCCGCCAGCGCTCGACATTCTGTCATGATCGTCTCCTTGGTCCTCTTCCGCCTCAACCCCTCGCCCTCGTCCCGCCGACGTTGATGCCGCGGATGCGGACGGTCGGCTGCCCTGCATCCACCTCGGCCGCCTGGCCCTTGCCGCAGATGCCCGGGCCGAAAGCCAGGTTGTCGCCGACCGCGTCGATCCCCCGGATGACGTCCAGACAGTTGCCGATCAGGGTCGCCCCCTTGATCGGCTCCGTCTTCTTCCCATCCTCGATGAGGTAGGCTTCGCGGCAGGTGAAATTGAAGACTCCAGTCGTCGGATTGACGCTCCCCCCGCTCAAGCTCTGGACGTAGATCCCGCTCTTTGTCGAGGCCAGGATGTCGGCCGGGTTGTCGCGCCCCCTCTCGATGAACGTGTTGGTCATCCGCGGGATGGGGATGTAACGGAAGCTCTCCCGCCGTCCGTTCCCCGTCCGTTCCATCTTGATTTGCTTCGCGGACAGAATATCCGTCATGTACTTGAGGAGGACGCCGTCCTGGATGAGGACGTTCCTCTTCATGGGCGTGCCCTCGTCGTCGAAATTCGTCGTCCCGCGGTGGTTCGGGAGGGAGCCGTCGTCGACCATCGTGAAGACGTCGCTCGCGACCTTCTGGCCCAGCTTGTCGACGAAGACGCCCGTCTTGCGGGAAATGTTGTCGGCCTCGAGAGGGTGCCCGACGGCCTCGTGGACGAGGACGCCGCCCCAGCCGTTCTCCATGACGACGTCCATCTTCCCCGCGGGGGCGTCCTTGGCGTCGAGCATGGCGACGGCCTCGCGCGCCGCCGTCCGGGCGACATCCTCCGGCCTGACCTCGTCGAAGAGCTCCAACCCGGCATGCCGACTGAGCCGTTCACGGCTCATGTGGGACGTCCCGTTCCCGACGCCGAGAGTCTGGACGATGAAGAAGATCAAGGGGAGTTCGTCCTCGAGGAGGAGTCCTTCGCTGTTGGCGATGGTCCGTCCGCGGACCTCGTCGGAATAATCGATCGACGCCATCTTGATCTTCGGGTCGTAGGCGAGGGCAGCGTCGTGGGCGCGGCGGATGATCGCGACGCGCTTCTCGTCGGCCACGGTCTGGAGGGGGACCTTGACGGTGATGAAGGAAGGCCTCGTCCCGGGCCGGACGTCGACGGGCACCGCCGCTTTCGTACCGCGGGCGATATAGGAGGCGACCTCGGCGGCGCGCAGCAGGGCGGGCTCGGAGATCTCGTCCGTGTACGCGTATCCGGTTTTGTCGCCGGACATGACCCTGACCCCCGCGCCGCGGCTGACGCCGAAGACGGCGTTCTTGAACCTGGATTCCTCCATCAGGATGTTCCGCGAGGTCCTGTGCTCGATGTAGACCTCGGCGAACTCCCCGCCCCGGGCCAGGGCTTTGCGGATGACCCTGTCCAGGAGCCCCGGGTCGTATGCCGCCGCAGAAGGCCTCGGCAAGGGGGATCCGGAGAGGAGCCCGTCGAGGAGCGACGGCGCCGCCACGACGGCGACCCCGCCCTTCAGGCCGAGTTCCAGGAACTTGCGCCTGGGGATGTCCGTGACGAAAGAGCGTGGCAAGGTCATGTTTCACCCCGTTTCTTTAAGGATTCATCGGACAAGAACAAGATGCAGTATAACTTTATTGACCCCCCGGAGTCCATAGCTCTTTGACCGGCGGGCGCGTCGCCCCGGGGCCTATTGCCGGAATCCCGGAATCGGCTAGAATAGCAGTGGAGATGTTGATGCGCTTTATCGACCGAAGCCCCGCCCTGATCCTGGCTCTGGCGTTGTCCGTCGAGCCGGCCGCGGGGGCCGTCCGCCGGGACCTCAACGTCCTTCTGATCACCATCGATACCGTGAGGGCGGACCGCCTCGGCTGCTACGGGTATGCCGGGGCCCGAACCCCCAACCTGGACCGGCTCGCCGCCGAAGGGGTCCGGTTCGCCAACGTCTATGCCCAGGTCCCCCTGACGCTGCCTTCGCACTGCTCGATCATGACGGGAACGTACCCTCCGGACCACCGTGTCCGCAACAACGGGTCCTATTCTCTTGGCCCGGACCTGCCGACGCTCGCAGGCCTGCTCAGGGCAAAGGGCTACCGGACCGCAGCGTTCGTCGCGTCCTTCACGCTGGATTCCAGGTTCGGGCTCGCCCGGGGCTTCGACCTGTACGACGACAACGTCCAGGGAGAGGAGGCGCTGAAGAGCTTCCGGTCGGAGCGCGATGCCGGGGCCGTTCTCGCGGCCCTCGCGCCCTGGCTCCAAGGGAACCGGGGCGAACGGTTTTTCGGATGGGCCCATTTCTACGATCCCCATCTCCCCTACGCCCCTCCCCCGCCGTTCGACGTCGAATACCGGGGCCGGAAATACGACGGCGAGATCGCCTATGTCGATCATGTCATCGGCAGGCTCCTGGAACTGCTGAAGGAGAAGGGCCTTCTGGACAGGACGCTCATCGTCGTCGCCGGGGACCATGGGGAGGCCCTGGGGGAAAAGAAGGAGATCGACCACGGTCTCTTCCTTTACGACGGAACGCTCAAAGTGCCCCTGATCGTCCGTCTCGGAAAGGACCTGCCGGCCGGAATCGTCGTGCCTTCGCGGGTCCGCCTTATCGACATCATGCCGACCGTTCTGGATATCCTGGGGATGCCCGTCCCCCCCGGGGTCCGGGGGATATCGCTCCTTCCCCAGATCCGGGGAAAGAAAAAGGACGACCTCCCCTCCTATATCGAAACAAACTATCCCCGGGAAAATTACGGCTGGTCGGAATTGAGGGGTCTCGTCGACGGCCCTTGGAAGTACATCCTGGCCCCGACGCCCGAATTGTATGACTTGGCGAAGGACCCCGGGGAAGAGAAAAATGTCGCTTCGACGGAACCGGCCGTCCTCCGGACCGAAGCCGGAAAGCTCGACGAGCTCATCGACAGGTCCGGCGCGCGGAAGGGCGCGGCGCGAAGGACCATGACCGCGGCCGAGGCGGAACGGTTGAGGTCGTTGGGGTATCTCGGGGGCGGGCGCGCGGACGATGCGATGAAGAAGGGGCTTCCCGACCCGAAGGACAAGATCGGCGACTATCTCCTCATCTTTCGCGGCAACCTCCTGGAGAACGAAGGGAAGCTCCCCCTGGCCTTCGAATGCTACCGCAAGGTCCTCGAAGCGAATCCCGACGTCCCGTCGAACTACGTGAACCTGGCCCTGCTGGACATGAAAATGGACCGGGCGGAGGAGGCCACGCGGCTCCTGGAACAGGCGAAGTCGAAATTCCCCGATTCGGAGCTCGTCCTGTCGCGTCTGATGGGCCTCTATCTCAAGGCCGAGCGCTGGCAGGACGCGCTATCGATCGGTCAGGTCCTGCTTCAGAACGACCCCTCGTATTTCGACGCCCTCTTCCTGTCGGGAAGCGCCTCTGCCCGTCTCGGGAAATGGGAGAACGCCGCGGACTGCTATCGGAAGGCCCTGGCGATCGAGCCGGAAAACGCCGTCCTTCGACGAAGGTACCCCGATTCCGTATATGCCTATGCCGTGCTCCTCGGAAAGAACAGGGACCTCAAGGGCGCGATCCTTTGGATGAAGAGGTATCTCGAGGCCGCGTCACGGGACGATGGGCCGCGGTTGGACGAGGCGCGGCGGCTCCTCGAAGAGTGGGAGCGCGCTTTGAAGCCCTTATGACCGTGACAGCGCGTCATAGACGACGTGCCCGCCGACGACGGTCATCGTGACCCGGGCGTCCTTGATCCGCTCGGGCTCCAGTGAGAGGATGTCCCGGTCCAGGGCGACGAGATCGGCTAGTTTCCCCGGCTCGATCGATCCCTTGGCGTTCTCCATGAACTCCGCGCGGGCGCCGTTCCTTGTGAACGCCAGGAGAGCTTCTTCCAGCGGAATCCTCTGGTCCGGGTGCCAGCCCAGGGGGTTTGCGCCGTCGGCGGTCTGTCGGGTGACGGCCGCGTGGATCCCGACCAGGGGGTCGAGCGGCGCGACCGGCCAATCGGAACCGAAAGCCAGCCGTCCCCCCCCTTCGAGGAGGGAGCGAAAAACGTATGTCGTTCTGGCCCGGTCCTTCCCCACCCTTTTTTCAACCCATCGGGCCTCGGCGACGGCATGATAGGGCTGGACCGACGGGATCGCGCCGAGCACGCCGATACGCGCGATCTCCGCGGGCCTCAAGTGCTGGGCGTGTTCGATCCGCCACCGGCGGTCCCGAGCTCCGTTCCGGGCGAGGACCCTCCCGTAGATGTCGAGCACGAGGGCGTTGGCCTTGTCGCCGATGGCGTGGACAGCCACCTGGAGCCCTGCGGCATCGGCCTTCAGGATCCGTTCTTCCATGATGCCTTCCGGGAACATCTCGGACGACAGGTATCCGCGAGTGTCAGGGTCGTCGGCGTAGGGTTCGAAGAAATAGGCGCTGTGCGAGCCCAACCCGCCGTCGGCGAAGCCCTTCATTCCCGCGATCCGGACCATGTCGCCATCGACGGGCGCCCGGATCGTCGACGGATCGAAGGCGTCCATCTCCGCGATGGGGAGATAGACGGAGACTCGGGCCGTGAGCCGGCCGGCCTCGAGGAGGTCCCGGTACACGGCGAAGCTCGACGCGTCCGACATGTCGTGGACGGACGTGACCCCGAGCCCGGCGGCGTGGCGGAGCGCAGCTGCGGCTGCGTCCAGGTCGGCCTTTCGGGAGGGTTTCGGGATATGGCGTGTCACGAGCTCCACCGCGGCGTCCTGAAGGATCCCGGTCGGCTCGCCCGTCCTCGGGTCCTTCCGGATCTCCCCTCCCTCCGGGGAGAATGTGTCCTTCGTGATCCCGCCGATCCGGAGCGCCAGGCTGTTGACCAGGACGGTGTGAAGGTCGTAGCGATGCACGCAGACGGGGTTTTCGGGAGAGGCCCCATCGATCCACGTCCTGTCGGGAAGCCCCGGGGGGGAGAATTGTTCGTGGTCCCAGTGCCCGTCGAGGATCCACTCCCCTTTTTTAAGCTCCGCTGCCTTGGCCGCGACCCGTTCGGCGAAGGACTCCCGGCCGGTGACGTCCCGGAGCCGGATGCGGGACAGGGCGTAGCCGCCCTTGAGGAAATGGGTGTGGCAATCGATGAATCCCGGGAGGATGAGGGCGCCGCCGAGATCGATGGTCCGGGTATCCGCCGTCGCGAGCCCTTCGAGATCGGCTTCGCGGCCCACCCGCAGGATGCGATCGCCTTCTGTCAGGAGGGCCTCGGCCCGGGGGCATGACGGGTCGGCCGTCCACACGGACCCGTGCTTGAACAGCAATCTACTCATGCCCGTTACCTTTCATGAGGCTCACCGGCCGCTCCGCCTAACGGACGCCTCCCGTCGGCCGGCGGTACACGATCCTGCCGCCGGCGAGCGTCATCGTCACCTTGACGTCTTTGATTTTTTCAGGCGCGATCTCGAACAGGTTCTGTTCGAGGACGACGAGGTCGGCCATCTTGCCCGCTTCGATGGAGCCCTTTTCCTTCTCCGAGAACTCGGCGTAAGCGGCGTCGAGGGTATAGCCCCGTATGGCTTGCTCAAGGGATATCCGCTGTTCCGGGATCCAGCCTCCCGGGTTCTTCCCGTCGAGGGTTGCCCGGGTGACGGCCGCCCAGATCCCCTGGAGCGGATCGAGCGGGGCGACCATCCAATCCGAGCCCAGGGCCAGCTTGGCGCCGCCCGCGAGGAGGGATTTGAAGGCGTAAGTCGTCCGGCAGCGTTCCGGGCCGATCCGCTTTTCGGCCCAGCGGCCGTCGTCGATCGCGTGATAGGGTTGGACCGAGGCGATGACCCCGAGCTTGCCGAAGCGCGGGATGTCCTCCGGGCGCAGGTGCTGGGCGTGTTCGATCCTCCAGCGGCGTTCCCCGGGGCCGTTGACGGCGACGGCCTTCTCGAAGATGTCCAGGATGAGGTCATTGGCCTTATCTCCGATGGCGTGGACGGCCACCTGGATCCCGTTGCGGTCGGCTTTCAGGATGCGCTCCTCCATCAAGCCCTCGGGGGACATCTGGGGATGGAGGATCCCCGTGTTGCCGGGGTCATCCACATAGGGCTCGAAGAAGACGGCCGTCCGGGCCCCGAGGCCCCCGTCGCAGAAGGCCTTCAGGCCCGCGATACGGAGGAAATCGTTGCCGAACGGCGAATGCATCTTCAGGCCCTCGAGGAGGTCGATCCTGGTGATAGGGATGTATAAGTAAATGCGGCTCGTCAGCTTGCCGGACCGGTACAGGTCCTGGTAGGCCTCAAAGGCGGGGGTGAATTCGTCGGGGAAGGCCATCTCGTGGACCGACGTCACGCCGCACTCGGCGGCATGAGCGAGGGCGGCCTCGATCGCCCGGATGTTGTCCTCGAGCGACGGGGGCGGGATCAGCCCGGTCACCAGGTTCATGGCCGTTTCCTTGAGGATCCCCGTGGGCTCCCCGGTCACCGGGTCCTTGAGGATCGCGCCGCCCGCCGGGGACGGCGTGTCCTTCATGATGCCGGCGATTTTCAGGGCCAGGCTGTTGGCCAGCCCCATATGGAGGTCGTAGCGCCTGACGAACACGGGGTTGTCGGGCGTTTGGCGGTCGATCCACTCTTTGGCCGGCAGGGCCGGCGGGTCGAAGCGCTCCTCGTCCCAGGTCCCATTGAGGATCCAGGCACCCTTCTCGATCTCCGCAACCTTGGCGTCGAATCGGGCCGCAAATTCCTCCCGGGACCGGGCGTCCTTCAATTGGATGCTCGACAGCGCGTATCCCCCTTGCAGGAAGTGCGTGTGGCAGTCGATGAATCCCGGCAGGACGAAAGCGCCGTTGAGGTCGATCACGGCGGCTCCCTTAGGCGCGCCCGCGGAGACCTCGGCGTTCGTGCCCACGCGGGCGATCCTGCCCTGGCTGATCAGGATCGCTTCGGCCCAGGGCCGGGCCGGGTCCATGGTCCGGATCCGGCCTCCGACGAGGACGAGGTCCGTCGGCGCGGCCGCGGGGGCGGCGGGTGTGTTTGTCGCGAGGACGGCCAGGCCCAGAAATATGGCAAGGGATCTTTTAGTCATTGGCGAACTCCTCTTGAAATGTCCGGCCTGCGGGCTCCGGCCGGGGAACGGTGTCCTGGTGGTCATTTCGCGTCGCGGTCGAAGTGAGGCATGTCCTCGGGGATATCAAGCGTGAGGTCCAGATATCCCGCATATTCGCCGTCGATGAACCAGGGCGCCTGGAAGACGAGCTTCTTCCGGCCGTTCTTCGTGAACGTGTAGACGTTCGGCCGGCGGCCGTCCATCAGGGCTTTCAGCTTGATCTTGGCCGCCTCGGGATGGCAGTCATAGACCGGGGCCCCGACGAGGTCGGGATTTCCGCCCTCGGCGAACGCCTTGGCGGCCCGGTCGGTCATATCGATGACGATGCCGTTCTTGTCGCAGACCGTGAGCGTGCCCGGAAATTCCTTCACCCAGGGGTGCGGGTCAGTCCCCATTCCCCCGGCCGGGCGGCCGGTGTTTGATGGGCTCATGAAGTTCTATCCTTTCTTTTCGATCTCGATGACCACGCCTCCGATGATGACCGTTTCCGGTCCGGTCGCGGAGACGAAGGGGTCCGCCGGGAAGATGGCGATATCCGCCGACCTCCCCGCTTGCAAGGACCCGACGACGTCGCCCGCTCCGAGGATCGCTGCGGCGTCCGCGGTCAGGGCGCGCAAGGCGTCTTCCGGCGTCAGCCCGTGGCGCATTGCGGCCCGGACGCCGTCGAGCAGGTCCTTGCCACGACCATTTCTGCCACATCCGCCCCTTCCAGCCGGATGAGGGCGCTCCGGCCGGAAAGAACGTTCCCCCTCCCGGGGGCGATGAGGGCCGACGTGATGCCCCGGCGCGCCGCCGCCGCGACAAAACGGTTCCCCGGATCGAAGGCGTCGGTGACATTGAGCTGGGGGGTCAACGGCTGGGAGGCTTCGTCGTCGTCCCGTTCAACGCTTCCGGGCTCGAAGGTCCCAAGGTCCGTTCCTGCGTCGATGAACCCGGGGAACACGTATTTCCCGGAGGCGTCGATGATCCTCGCGTCAGCGGGAATCGGCAGGTCCTTCCCGATCGCCTGGATCTTTCCGTCCCGGATGATGATGACCCCGTTCGCGATGGTTCCGTGGGTCACGGTAAAGATCGTCCCGCCCCGGATGGCAAAGGGCCGGGCGTCGCGGCCTGCCCCGACGGTCTGCGACAAGCAAAACGAGATCACCGCCGAAATTAAGAATATCATAATATTATTACGAAATTAATAATAATGAATCCAAACTTATGTTGTCAAGGCAATTCTTGGCGGACTCCGAGGGCACACCTCCGGATGAAGAAAAGCGACCCCTGACTTCGGATCCGGTACATGTGACCGGTTGCCCTTAAGCCGTCGTCCTCGTGGGCGGCAGCATTCGGAGGCGCCAACGGCTCAGGGCTCAGCGGGCGCAGGCTCCGGCCATTTTCTTTTTCGAAAGCCGGTCCCTGACGGCTTTGGAGAACCGGTCCCTCAGCCGGGTCTGGCGCCTCTCGACCGGGATGATCCTGCCGCTGATGATCAGCTTTTCGACCCGGGAGCTCATCTGGACCGGGCTTCCGTTCCAAAGGACGATGTTGGCCGTCTTTCCGACCTCAAGCGAGCCGATCTGCGCGTCCACCCCGAGTTACCTCTGCTGCGAACAAACGCTCGTGCCCGTACTTTCCTAGATATCTTCGCATGAGACTCGGGATCTCCTTCCGTCTTCGATCTCCCGGACCCTCCACGGCTCGCCGGCCGCTTAAAAATAGTTCCATTGCCCGGGCCAAATGAATTAGAATAGCCCTTTCGGGAGACACGATGCCCAGGAAATTCACGATCGAGGTCCTCGCCCCGCGGACGATCGGCAGGGCCTCGGACGGAGACCTCCTCGCCGACGCCCTTCGGGCGGCGGGCGTCCCGATGAGCCTCTATTGCGGGGGGCGGGGGATCTGCGGCAAGTGCCTCGTCGAGATCGTCAGCGGCGACGTTTCCACTCCATCGGAAAGGGAGGCCGAATTCCTTCGCGGGAAAAGGCACGGCCGCGGGGCCCGGCTGGCCTGTCTTACGCGTGTTCGCGGAGACCTCGCCGTCAAGGTTCCCGGATCGTCCCTCCTCATGGACGTGGCGGTCCTGGAAACCGGCCTCGAGGCCAAGCTCCGCCCCGATCCCGCCGTCCACAAGCTTTCCTTCGACGTCCCCGCGCCCGGCTTGTCCGACCCGGTTTCGGCGGTCGAGGCCATCGAAAGGAGGCTCGGGAAGCGCCTGCGCTGCTCGGCCGGTGCCGCCGCCCGGGCTGCCGCCACGGTCGGCCGTGACGGAGGACGCATCACCGTGACGCTCCTCGACGGCGACGAGCTCCTGGACGTCGAGCCCGGGAACACGTCGAGCCGTTGTTTCGGCGTGGCCGTCGACGTGGGCACGAGCACGATCGCGGTCGAACTCGTCGACCTGGTCTCGGGGAGGAGACTCGGGCGGATGGCCGCCGTTAACGCCCAGACGTCTTACGGCGCGGATGTTGTTTCCAGGATCACGTTCGCCGGCAGCGAGGCCGGGAACCTCGGGCGGCTTGCAGACACCGTCCGCTGTCAGATCGACGGCATGATCGCCGGACTTGCGCGCGCCCGGGGCATCGCCCTCGACCATATCTACGAGATCGTCGCGGCCGGGAACACGGCCATGAACCATATCCTTCTCGGCGTCCCTGTGGCGACGCTCGCCACGGCCCCCTATCACGCGGCCTTCGCGAAGGCGCCGTCGGTCCGGGCGGCGGACCTCGGGTTTTCTGTGAATCCCCGGTGCCGGGTCCACGTCGCGCCCAACATCAAGAGCTTTGTCGGGGGGGACATCGCGGCCGGGACCTCCGCCCTGGACCTGGCGTCCCGGCCGGGCAACGTCCTGTTCAT
>Ga0315283_10005057_pt1 | contig 11589 bp, 8 predicted proteins | sample YL17G09_0_MG_FD_204541 | JGI IMG/M metagenome (GOLD analysis project Ga0315283, IMG submission 204541) | Sediment microbial communities from Yellowstone Lake, YNP, Wyoming, USA - YL17G09_0 | ecosystem: Environmental > Aquatic > Freshwater > Lake > Sediment | place: USA: Wyoming | collected...
ACTTCTTCGAGCCGGGTTCCAGCATCAAGCCGTTCGTCGTCGCGACGGCCATGGAGACCGGGCGCTTCCACGGCGACACGCTGATCGACACGTCGCCCGGGATGATGCGCGTCGGCATCAAGACGGTGAAGGATCACCGTAACCTGGGCACCATCGACGTCACCACGGTGCTCGCGAAGTCGAGCAACGTCGGCGTCGTCAAGATCGCGCTGACGCTGAAGCCCGAGCAGATGTGGCGACAGTTCGACTTGTTCGGCTTTGGCCGCGTGTCGGGGTCGGGCTTTCCGGGCGAATCGGCCGGCATCCTGACGGGTTACGAACACTGGCGGCCGATCGGGCAGGCCACGATGGCCTACGGTTACGGACTGTCGGTCACGCCACTGCAACTCGCCCAGGCGTACGCCGTGCTCGGCGCCGGCGGAATCCGTCGTCCGGTCAGCCTGCGCAAGGTGGACGCGCCGCCCGCGGGCGAACGAGTGATCGATGCGCCCGTGGCGCAGGAACTCGTGCACATGCTGGAAAGCGTCGTCAGCGACGACGGCACGGCGCAACGCGCCGCGGTCATGGGCTATCGCGTAGCGGGCAAGACGGGCACGGCCTGGAAGGCGTCGGACAGCGGTGGCTACTCCACCGACAAGTACATGGCGATCTTCGGCGGCGTCGTGCCCGCGAGCCATCCCCGCCTGGCGTGCGTGGTCGTGATCGACGAACCGAGCGCCGGCACCTACTACGGCGGAGAGGTGTCCGCCCCGGTGTTTTCAGCCGTGATGTCGGGCGCGCTGCGCCTGCTCGCGATCCCGCCCGACGACCTGCAGCGCGTGCCCGCAACCACGCTGGTCCAGGCGCGTGACCCATGGTGATGCAGGCATGAGCGCGACGCTGAACGACACCTCGGGGCCGGCGTATCGCATGACCCTCGCCAGGTTGCTGGAAGGATTCGGCGTCGAGGTGCCCGACCTGCAGGTGACCGACCTCACGCTCGACAGTCGCGCCGTCACGCCCGGCGCGGCATTCCTGGCTTGCCAGGGGCGGACCGTGCACGGGCTCGCTCACGTGGGTGTCGCGCTCGAGCGCGGCGCCAGCGCCGTCATCTGGGAGGCTGCGCCGGGTGTCGAGGCGCCGACGCTGCCGGAGCGCGTGGCGTCGATCGGCATCGCGAATCTTGGCCGCCGTGCCGGCGAGTTGGCCGATCGTTTCTTCTGCCGTCCGTCGGTCGACGTGAAAGTGACCGGCATCACCGGTACCAACGGCAAGACGACCAGCGCCTACCTGCTGGCGCAGGCATCCGACCTGGTCGGCCGGCGCGGTTTCTACCTTGGAACGCTCGGCTTCGGTCGGATCGGAAAGCTGGTGGACCCGGGCCTGACGACGCCGGACGCGGTGAGCGTGCAGCGCCGGATCGCCCAGGCGCGGGACGCGGGCGCAGTCGCGCTGAGCATGGAAGTGTCCTCTCACGCGCTCGACCAGGACCGTGTCGCCGGCGTGCAATTCGACTCAGCGGTGTTCACCAACCTCACTCGCGATCACCTCGACTACCACGGCACGCTCGAAGCGTACGGCGTGGCGAAGGCCCGCCTGTTCCACAGCGCCGGCCTGCGCTGCGCCGTGATCAACGTGCGCGACCCGTTCGGTCGCGCCCTCGCGGAGCGACTCGATCCGACGGTCGAGAAGGTGCTGTTCTCGACCGCGAGCGAGATCTGGGCGGAGCGCGGCGCCGGCTGGATCCGCGTGTCGGAACTGCGGGCCACGCCGACCGGGCTGACGCTGCAGATCGAGAGCCGCTGGGGCGTCGGCACGCTGCGCTCCCGGCTCATCGGCGAATTCAACGCCGAGAACCTGCTCGCCGTCCTGGGCGTGCTGCTCGGCTGGGACGTTCCGCTGCAACGGGCGCTCGTTGCCCTGGCCGAGTGCGCTGCACCCCCGGGTCGGATGGAGACGTTCGGCGGCGGCGCGCAGCCGCTCGTGCTCGTCGACTACGCGCATACGCCGGATGCCTTGTCGAAAGTCCTCGAGGCAGCCCGGGCACACGCGCGCGGCCGGCTGATCTGCGTATTCGGGTGCGGCGGCGATCGGGACCCCGGCAAGCGCCCGCTGATGGGTGCGGTCGCGGAGGAACTTGCGGACGTCGCGATCGTGACCGACGACAACCCGCGGACGGAGGCGTCGCGCGACATCCTCGAGCAGATCCTGGGCGGCATGTCCCGCGCCGATGCGGCGCAGGTCGTCAGCGACCGGACCGAGGCTATCCAGGCGGCGATTGCCGAGGCCGATGCCGGGGACGTGGTCGTGATCGCGGGCAAGGGTCACGAGGAATACCAGATCGTGGGTGACGACGTCCGCCCGTTCAGTGACCGTGTCGTGGTGCAGGCAGCGCTCGGGGAGACACCCTGATGCAGCGCGACCTGATCAACCTGACTCGCGTCGCCGCCGGGGTGCTGCAGGGGAACAACGCGGTCTTCGGGCCGGTGATCACCGACAGTCGCGCTCTGGAGCACGGGTCGCTGTTCGTCGCGCTGCGGGGCGAACGATTCGACGGACACGACTTCGTCGCCGAGGCGGCGGCTCGCGGAGCGGCCGCTGCGCTCGTCAGCCGTCCGCTGGACGTGCAGCTGCCGCAGGTGATCGTCTCCGACACGCTGGTCGCGCTATCAGCCCTTGCCCGTGCGTGGCGACGCAACAGCCAGAGCGTCGTCGTCGGCGTCACGGGCAGCAACGGCAAGACGACCGTCAAGGAAATGCTCGGCGCGATCCTCTCGCGCATGGGGCCCTGCCTGGTCACTCAGGGCAACCTCAACAATCACATCGGCGTGCCGCTGACGCTCTGTCGGCTCGAGACTGCGCACCGCTACGCTGTCATCGAGATGGGAGCGAACCACCCGGGCGAGATCGCCCACCTTGCGGCGATTGCCGAGCCGAGCGTCGGTCTCGTCATCAATGCCGGGCCTGCGCATCTCGAGGGGTTCGGCGGGATCGAAGGTGTGGCGCGGGGCAAGGGCGAGATGTTCGAGGCACTCGGCCTGGACGGCACCGCCGTGATCAACGCCGATGACCGGTTCGCCGCGTACTGGCACACGCTGGTGCGCACGACCGGTCGAGTGGTGACGTTCGGAATGCGCGAGCGCGCCGACGTGGCCGCGACCCACGTAGCCGCCCGCCTCGGCGATTCGGGCTTCGTTTCGGAGTTCGAGCTCGTCACGAGTGCAGGCCAGCGGCCGGTCGCACTGCAACTGGCCGGCGAGCACAACGTCATGAATGCGCTCGCGGCCGCGGCCACGGCGTTGGCGGCGGGGGCCAGCCTGGATGCGGTCCAGCAGGGTTTGCAGGCGATGCGCCCGGTCGCCGGGCGGTTCGAGGTCAAGTCGGCGCTGCAAGGCGCGCGCCTGATCGACGATTCCTACAACGCCAACCCGGGCTCGCTGCGCGCCGGCCTGCGTGCGCTGGCGGACGTGCCCGGCGAGCGCTGGCTGGTGTTGGGTGAAATGGCGGAACTCGGTGCCGGTGCCACGCAACTGCACGCGGAGCTCGGCGAATTCGCCCGCCAGTGCGGCATTTCACGGCTGTTCGCGATCGGGGGGGAGGCGCGGCACGCGGTTGAGGCGTTCGGGCCCGGCGCAACGTGGTTCGCCAGCACCGATGAACTGGTGGCCGCCGTGAAACCGGGACTCAAGCCGGACCTGACGGTGCTGGTCAAGGGATCGCGGGTCAACCGGCTCGAGCGCGTCACGAGCGCCCTGGTTCAGCCGGGCCAGGCGACTGCGGCGGCGGGTCACTGACATGCTGCGCCACCTTGCCGAATGGCTTGCGCAGTTCTACTCGGGCTTCCGGGTCTTCAACTACCTGACGCTGCGTGCGATCTTCGCGGCGCTCACGGCGTTGTCGATCTCGCTGCTCGTCGGGCCTGTGATGATCCGCAAGCTGGCCGAGCACCAGGTCGGACAGCTGGTCCGCTCGGACGGCCCGCAGTCGCACCTCACCAAGGCGGGTACGCCGACCATGGGCGGGCTGCTGATCCTGGTGGCGATCGTGGCATCGGCGTTGCTGTGGGCGGACCTTGCCAACCGGCTGGTGTGGATCGTGCTGGGCGTGACCATCGCGTTTGGTCTCATCGGCTTCTGGGACGACTACCTGAAGCTCGTCGTCGGCAATTCGCGCGGCCTGATCGCCCGCTACAAGTATTTCTGGCAGTCGGTCGCGGGCATGGGCGCTGCGGTCGCTCTCTACGCGACCGCACACTCGGCGGCCGAAACCACCTTGTACGTGCCGTTCTTCAAGCACGTGCTGGTGCCGCTCGGCGTGCTGTTCATTCCACTCACCTACCTGGTGATCGTCGGTTCCAGCAACGCGGTGAACCTCACCGACGGCCTCGACGGACTGGCGATCATGCCTGCCGTGCTGGTGGCCGGAGCGCTCGGAGTGTTCGCCTACGCCTCCGGCAACGTGGTCTTCTCGAACTATCTCGGGATTCCCAACATCGCCGGCGCCGGCGAAGTGCTGGTGATCTGCTCGGCGATTTTCGGCGCAGGCCTCGGCTTCCTGTGGTTCAACACGTATCCCGCGCAAGTGTTCATGGGCGACATCGGCGCCCTCGCGCTCGGTGCGGCGCTCGGCGTCATCGCCGTCATCGTCCGCCAGGAGATCGTGCTGTTCATCATGGGCGGCGTCTTCGTCATGGAGACGGTGTCGGTGATCCTGCAGGTGGCGTCCTTCAAGCTCCGCGGCAAGCGGATCTTCAAGATGGCGCCGATCCACCATCACTTCGAACTGAAGGGCTGGGCCGAGCCCAAGGTGATCGTCCGCTTCTGGATCATCACCGTGATCCTCGTGCTGCTCGGCCTCGCCACGTTGAAGCTGCGATGAACCCGGCCGCACCCAACCTCGCCCCGCTCGAAGCCGGCACCCGCGCCCTGGTGCTGGGTCTCGGCCGCACGGGACTGTCGTGCGCGCGTTACCTGCGTCGCAAGGGACTCAGTGTGCGGGTCGCCGACACGCGCGGCGATCCGCCGGGTGCGGACGCGTTGCGGGCGAACGTACCGGACGCCGAGTTGCGCGCGGGTCCGTTCGATCCGCGACTCCTCGAGGATGTCGCCCAGGTCGTGATATCACCGGGCCTTTCGCTGCGCGAGCCGGTCGCCGTGGAAGCCACGCGCCGCGGACTGCCCGTCGTCGGCGATATCGAACTGTTCGCGCGCGACGCGCAGGCGCCGATCGCGGCGGTTACCGGCACCAATGGCAAGAGCACAGTGACGACGTTGGTGGCCGACCTGGCCAATGCCGCCGGACGAACGGCACTCGCGGGCGGCAACCTCGGCGAGCCGGCGCTCGACCTGCTCGAGCGTCCGGTCCCCGGGTTGTACGTGCTCGAGTTGTCGAGCTTCCAGCTCGAGACGACGCATTCCCTGCGCACGGCGACGGCGACGGTGCTGAACGTCACGCCGGACCACATGGATCGCTACGACACACTGGCCGGCTACGCAGCCGCCAAGGCGCGCATCTTCGACGGCTGCGACGTGGCGGTCGTCAACGCGGACGATGCGGCCGTGCGTGACATGCCCCGCGCCGGCCAGCGCGTGCTGTCGTTCAGTCTCGCATCGCGCGATGCCGACTACTCGCTCGAGCAGGAGCCGCAGCCGATGATCGTGCGGCGCGGAGAGCCGCTGTTGCCGCTGTCGGCGTTGCGCATCCAGGGGCTGCACAACGCGGCGAACGCCATGGCGGCGCTCGCGATGTGCGAGGCGCTCGGCATTGCGCGCGGCGCGGCGCTCGACGCGCTGGTGGCGTTTCCAGGGCTCCCGCACCGATCCCAGTGGATTGCCGACGTGGCCGGCGTGCACTTCATCAACGACTCCAAGGGCACCAACGTGGGCGCGACCCTCGCGGCGGTCTCGGGTATGAACGGCCCGCTGGTCCTCATTGCGGGTGGCGATGGCAAGAACCAGGATTTCAACGAGCTGCGCGACGCATTCCGCGGCAAGGTCGTGCACGTCGTGTTGATCGGACGCGACGCACCGCGTCTCGAGGCGACCCTGGATGGAATCTGCGCGACCGAGCGCGCCCCGGACATGGCGTCGGCCGTGAGTGCCGCGCGGGCGGCGGCTCAGCCCGGCTACACCGTCCTGCTCTCGCCGGCCTGCGCGAGCCTGGACATGTTCCGCGACTACACCCATCGCGGTGACGAGTTTGCGTCGGCCGTCAGGAGCCTCGCGGCATGAGCACGACGGCGGCCACGATGTCCTACGCGCGCTCCACGGGCCAGCCGCGACGCCTGGCGCTCGATCCGTGGGTGATCGGCGCCGTGGCTGCATTGCTGCTGATCGGCCTGGTGATGGTGGCGTCCGCCTCGATCGGCATTGCCGAGAAGGAGACCGGGCAGGCGTTCTACTACTTCCGTCGCCAGGTGATCTACGTGCTGGCCGGGCTCGTCGCCGCGCTCGTCGGCGTGGCGGTGCCGACCCGCCTCTGGGACAAGTACTCGATCTACCTGCTCATCGGCGCGTTCGCCATGCTGGTTCTGGTGCTGATTCCGGGCATCGGCGCCTCCGTGAACGGCGCCCGCCGCTGGGTGCGACTCGGGATCATGAACTTCCAGGTTTCCGAGGCCGCGCGCGCGATGCTGCTCACCTACATCGCGAGCTACGCGGTGCGCCGGGCCGACGAGATGCGCGCGGACTTCCGCGGTTTTATGAAGCCGATCGGCGTGCTCGTCGCGGCCGCCGCCCTGCTGCTGTGGGAGCCCGATTTCGGCGCCGCAACCGTGCTGATGGCGACGGGGTTCGCGGTGCTCTTCCTGGCCGGCGTGCGACTGAAGCACCTGCTGGTCCCGGTCGTGCTAGCCGCAAGCGCGATGGGTGCGCTCGCCATCTCCTCGCCCTACCGGCTGCGCCGCCTCATCGCATTCCTGAACCCCTGGGACGATCCGTTCGACAGCGGGTTCCAGCTCGTGCAATCCCTGATCGCCATCGGCCGCGGCGAGTGGTTCGGTGTGGGCCTCGGCTCGAGCGTGCAGAAGCTTTTCTATCTGCCCGAATCGCACACGGATTTCGTCTTCGCAGTGCTCGCCGAGGAATTCGGCTTCGTCGGCGTGGCAGTGGTCATCGGCCTGTTCGCGCTGCTGGTCGGCCGCGCGCTGAAGATCTCGCGCGGCGCTGCTGCAGCGGGCCTGGCGTTCCAGTCCTACCTCGCGGCAACGATCGGCATCTGGCTGGGCCTGCAGGCCTTCGTGAATATCGGCGTGAACATGGGGCTGCTGCCGACCAAGGGCCTCACGCTGCCGCTGCTGAGCTACGGCGGCAGCAGCATGCTGATCACGCTCGGCTGGCTCGGCGTGCTGCTGCGGATCAATCACGAAACGCAGGCGAATGCGCGCCCGGCGGGCAACGCACGCGAGGCGCGCCGGGCATGAGCGGCAAGATCGCACTGATCATGGCGGGAGGCACGGGCGGCCACGTGTTCCCGGCATTGGCTACGGCCCGCGTACTGCGCAGCCGCGGCTTCGACATCGTGTGGCTCGGTACGCAGCGCGGCATCGAGGCGCGGCTGGTGCCAGCCGAGGGTATCCCGGTCGAATGGCTCAGCGTGAGCGGCTTGCGCGGCAAGGGCATTGCGGCCCTGGTGGCCGCTCCGTTTCGCCTCACGATTGCACTCGTGCAGGCAGTGCGCGCCGTGCGCAAGCACGCGCCGCAGGTCGTACTCGGTGCGGGCGGGTTCGTGTCGGGTCCGGGCGGCGTGGCGGCGTGGCTGTTGCGCCGGCCGCTGGTCGTGCACGAGCAGAACGCGGTGGCGGGCCTGACCAACCGGCTGCTCGCGCGACTCGCCACCCGGGTGCTCGAGGGATTTCCCGGCAGCTTCGACGCGGGCGTCAAGGCCGAGCATGTCGGCAACCCGGTGCGCCCGGAGATCAGCGCGGTGGCGCCTCCCGAGCGCCGCTATGCCGGGCGGGAGGGCCGGGCGCGCCTGCTCGTGTTCGGCGGCAGCCAGGGCGCGCAGCGATTGAACGCCGTGGTGCCTGCCGGTCTCGCCGAACTGCCGGTGGAATTGCGTCCCGAGGTCCTGCACCAGACCGGGACACGCGGTCTCGAGGACACGATCAAGGCGTATCGCTCGCGTGGCATCGAGGCCGACGTGCGTCCCTTCATCGATGACATGGCGAGCGCGTACGGGTGGGCCGATCTGACCGTCTGCCGATCCGGCGCGCTGACGGTTGCGGAACTCGCAGCGGCGGGCGTCCCCGCGATCCTGGTGCCGTTTCCCGCCGCCGTCGACGATCACCAGACGCGCAATGCCCGATACGCAGTCGAGAGCGGAGCCGCGGTGCTGCTCCCGGAGAGCGTGCTCACGCCGGTGTCGTTCGCGGCGGTCCTGCGCGAGTTGCTCGAGGCCGGCCGGCCGCGCCTGCTGCGCATGGCGCAGGCGGCGCGTCGCGCCGCGATCACGGATGCGGACCAGCGCCTTGCCGACGCGTGCGTCGCAGCGGCTGGAGGTGCGGCATGAAAGACCGGATGCGGCGGATTCACTCGATCCATTTCGTCGGCATCGGCGGCAGCGGCATGAGCGGCATCGCCGAGGTGCTGCTCAACCTCGGCTACGCGGTGCAGGGATCCGACCTGCGCGAGAGCGGCGCGTCGGCGCGCCTCCAGCAGCTCGGGGCACGCATCATGATCGGGCACTGCGCCGCGAACGTGGCCGGCGCGGACGTCGTGGTCGTCTCGAGCGCGATCAACGCCGACAACCCCGAGGTCGCGCAGGCGCTCGCGCAGCGCACGCCGGTCGTGAAGCGAGCCGAGATGCTCGGTGAACTGATGCGCTTCCGCTATTCGATCGCGGTCGCCGGCACTCACGGCAAGACCACGACGACCAGTCTCGTCGCGAGCGTGCTGGCCGAGGGCGGCGCCGACCCGACGTTCGTGATCGGCGGCCGCTTGAAGAGTGCCGCGAGCAATGCGCGTCTCGGCGCGGGCGAGTACCTGGTCGCCGAGGCCGACGAAAGCGACGCTTCGTTCATGCACCTGCAACCGATGATCGCGATCGTCACTAACGTGGATGCAGACCACCTCGGCACGCACGGTGGGGACTTCGGCAAGCTGAAGCAGTCCTTCGTCGAGTTCCTGCACAACCTGCCGTTCTACGGCCTCGCCGTGGTCTGCGGCGACGACGCCGTGGCGAAGAGTCTGATCCCGCAGATCGCGCGACCCTACCTGACCTACGGCTTCGATGCGGACGTGGATGTGCGGGCCGTGAACGTCCAGCGGCACGGGCCGCAGTCGGTCTTCGACGTGCTGCGCCCGCAGACGCAGACGCCACTGCGCGTGACGTTGAACCTGCCGGGACGCCACAACGTGCTGAACGCGCTCGCGGCAATTACCGTCGCGACCGAGCTGGAGATCGACGACTCGGCCATTCAGCGCGCGCTTGCCGGGTTCCAGGGTATCGAGCGCCGCCTGCAGTTCCTCGGTGACGTCGCGATCGGCACGGGCAGCGTGGCCCTCGTCGACGACTACGGCCATCACCCCACCGAAATCGCGGCGACCGTCGAGGCTGTCCGGCAGGGTTGGCCGGGACGGCGAGTGGTGCTCGTGTTCCAGCCGCACCGCTATACGCGCACGCGTGACCTGCTCGATGAATTCGCACAGGTGCTCTCCGATACCGACGCACTCGTCGTCGCGGAAGTCTATCCCGCCGGCGAGGCACCGATCGCCGGCGCGGACGGCAAGGCGTTGTGCCGCGCGATTCGTTCCCGCGGGCACGTCGAACCCGTGCTGCTGAAAGGACTCGACGAATTGCCGCAGGTGCTCGCCGGAATCGTCCAGGACGGCGACGTCGTGCTCACGATGGGTGCCGGCAGCATCGGCGCCGCCTCACACGAACTGCCGCGGCTGCTGCTCATGGCGGGCGCTGCGCGAGGAGCCAACGCATGACCCGCCCGCATGCGATCACCGCTCCCGCGCAGTTCGGCCGCGTAGCCGTGTTGCTCGGCGGAACGTCTTCCGAGCGCGAGGTCTCGCTCGACTCCGGACGCAACGTCCTCGAGGCGCTGCGTCGGCGCGGTGTCGATGCGACCCCCGTGGACGGTGTTCCGGAACTGCTGCGTTCGCTGACGGCACCGGCCGGCCGTCGCTACGACCGCGTCTTCAACATCCTCCACGGCAGCCACGGCGGCGGTGAGGATGGCGTGCTGCAAGGCATGCTCGAGGCGATCGGGGTGCCCTACACCGGCTCCGGAGTGCTCGGATCGTCGCTGTCGATGGACAAGATCCGGACCAAGCAGGTCTGGCTTGCGGTCGGCCTGCCGACGCCTGCCTTCGTCAGCCTGCAGCGCGGCGAGGACGTCGTCGCTGCGGCTCACAAGATCGGGCTGCCGGTGATCATCAAGCCGGCCTGCGAAGGTTCGAGCGTCGGCGTGAGTCGCTGCTTCAAGGACTCCGACCTCCCCGCTGCAGTCGAACTGGCGACGCGATACGAAGGCTCCCTGCTCATGGAGCAACTCATCCAGGGTGAGGAATACACGGTGGCCGTACTGGGGGCCGAGGCGCTGCCGTCGATCCGCATCGTGCCCGCCGGCGAGTACTACGACTATCACGCCAAGTACGTCGCCGAGGACACGCAGTACCTCTGCCCGGGACTCGCTGGCGCAGCGGAGCAGGAACTCGCCAGCCTGACGCTCGCCGCCTTCTTCGCCGTCGGCTGCAGCGGCTGGGGGCGCGTCGACTTCATGCGCGACCGCGCCGGCAAGCCATGGTTGCTCGAGGTCAACACTGCGCCGGGCATGACGAGTCACTCGCTGGTGCCGAAGGCCGCACGGCAGCGCGGCGTCGAATTCGACGAGTTGGTGTGGCGCGTGCTCGAAACCAGCTTTACCCGGCGAGAGCCCTGATGGAGGGAAGCGATTTGCTGTCGTGGCGCAAGCGCAATCGCAATCGCACCCGGCCTGCGGGTGAGGAACCCGGCTGGGTCGATGCGCTCAACTGGCGCGCGATCCTGGTCGTGACCGGCGTCGCTGCCGCATGCGCGGTCGTCGTGCTGTCACTCGGCCTGGCGCTCGATCGCCCGGTGCGCCGCGTGCTGGTGCAGGGCGCCTTCCAGCGGGTCTCGCCGCCCGAGATCGAGAGCGCCGTCGCCGAGATCGCCCGGGGCGGGGTGGCATCCGTCGACCTCGAGAAGATCCGCGCCCGCGTCGAGATGATCGCGTGGGTGGACAGCGTCGTCGTGAACCGGCAGTGGCCGGATGCGCTGCGCGTCCTCGTCGTGGAGCAGGTGGCGGCGGCCCGCTGGAACGATACCGGCCTGCTGAATGCGCGCGGAGAACTGTTCATCCGCAGCGCGCGCTTCGTGCCGCCGGAGCTGCCGCTGCTCGAGGGCCCCGACGGCAGCGAGTCGGTCGTGGCCCAGCTCTATCTCGACGCCCAGGGGCGCCTGCTCGAAGCGGGCCTGCGCCTCACCGGCGTGCGTCTCGACGAGCGCGGCGCCTGGGAACTGCAGCTCGACAACGGGCTCGCCGTGCGGCTCGGACGGCAGGCCGTCACCGACCGCCTCGATCGCTTCATCCGACTCGCGAGCCCCATGGTGGCGAAGCGGATCGCGGAGATCAGTTACGTG
>Ga0315283_10005059_pt1 | contig 11588 bp, 8 predicted proteins | sample YL17G09_0_MG_FD_204541 | JGI IMG/M metagenome (GOLD analysis project Ga0315283, IMG submission 204541) | Sediment microbial communities from Yellowstone Lake, YNP, Wyoming, USA - YL17G09_0 | ecosystem: Environmental > Aquatic > Freshwater > Lake > Sediment | place: USA: Wyoming | collected...
GGGGGGGGGGGTGTTGCTTTTTGGTGGGGGGGGGGGGGGGGGGGGGTGTGGTGGGGGGGGGGTGGGGGGGGGGGCGGGGGGGTGCACCGTGTGTGTGTGTGTGCCCCCGACGCACACACCTGCGCGCGCGCGCAACGGGCGGGGGCCTGGCCCCTCCATCCCGTTTTCAACCTTGAAGCCTTTTTTACCCCCCCCCCCCTCCCCATGGGTCCCCCTCTCCACTCACAGCTCCGCCGCCTCGCCCTCCGCCTGGACGTCGACCCCACCCCCAAAGCCGCTCCTCCCGCCACCTCGGACGACCTGTCCCCCGTCGCGGCCGCCGCCGCCGCCTCCCCGCGCCTGGCCGACTTTGAGCTCGACCTGCGGGGCGCGCGCCTCGTGGCCTGGCCGGCCGGGGAGGCGGACTTGGGCCGCCTCACGGCGCTGACCGCGCTGCGCCTGGACGGCGGGGATGGAGGGGCCCGGGACCGGGTGGGGGCGCCGCCCCTGCCGGCCGGGCTGACCGCGTTGGCCAGGTGAGGGGGAGGGGGGAGGGGAAGGGCGGAGGAAGGGAGAGAGGGGGGGGGGGGGGACAAAAAAAAAACAGAGAGCCCTAAACCCAACACACACGCCCTCTCCCCCCTCTCTCTTCATGAAAACAGCCTCCGCCACCTCTCCGCCACCCGCCTGGGCTTCGCCGCGCTGCCCCCCGTCGTCCCGGCCCTCACCACCCTGGCCCACCTGGACCTGTCGGGCAATGGCGGCATGGCGTGCGGGCCGGCCGCCGGCGGGGGCGGGCTGGGCCGGCTGACCCGGCTGACGGCGCTCCTGCTGGCCGGCGTCGCGCCGGGCGGCCCGCCCGCGGACGCGCTGGCGGCCCTGCCCTGGCTCCAGGTCCTGGACCTGGGCGCGGACGCCCTGGGGTCGTCTGCGGCCCTCCCCCTGCCGGGCCCGGGGGACGGGGCGGCCGCGCCGATGGAGGAGGGCGGCGGCGGCGGCGGGCCGCCAGACTTTTTCATCCCGCCCCTCCCCCCCGGCGGCCTCCCCTCCCTCACCGCCCTCGACCTGTCCGGCCGGCCCCTCGGCCCGCCGTCCCTGGCCGCCCTGGCCTCCGCCCTCTCCGCCACGACGGCCCTGGCCCGCCTGTCCCTGGCCGGGTGCGGGCCGGGCGTGGGGCCGGCCCTGCCGCCCGGCCTGGGCCGCCACGCGCCCACCCTGGCCGCGCTCGACCTCTCCCACTGCGGCCTGGTCACCCTGCCGGACTGGCTGGGGGCGGCGGGCCGCCTGGCGGCCCTGGACGTGCGGGCCAACCCCGGGCTGGTGTTGCGGGCGGGCGCCGCCGCCGCCGCCGGGGGGGAGGCGGCGGCGGCGGAGGAGGAGGGCGATGCCCTCCTGGGGGGCGGGCGCCGCCAGCCTGCTGCGCCGGCCGCGCCAGCTGTCTCGCTGTTTGGCCCGCCCCCCACCCCCGCCGGCCCCGTCGACGACGTGGCGGCCCTGGCCGCCATCGCGGCCCGCCCCGGTGGGAGCCTGGCCCTCGCCAAGGCGGGCGATTCGGGGTGGGGCGCTGGCGGGCCCCCAGCGTCAGCGGGGGGCGGGCAGCCGCCGTCGCCGCCGCCGTCGCCTTCAAACCCTTCCACGTGGCCCGCACTCCTCGCGCTCGCCGTGGCGGCCCCGCACCTACCGGCGTCGGCCCTTGTGGCGACGGCGCGGGGGCGGGCGGCGGTGGCGGCGGCGCGGGAGGCGGCGGCGGCGGCTGGTGGTGGTGGCAGGGGCGGGGTTTAAAGAGGGGCCGGGGGTGTGGGATGGAGCGCAGGGAGGAGAGGGGGGTGGGTATTCAGCCGCCGCGCCATGCGCAGTCTCATTTCATTGTTGCATCACAGTTTTCTAGGGATTCATCCAAGGCGCTGCCACCTCCCACGTCGAGAAGAAAAGACGTACGCCTCACAAGGCGCCGCCCCTTTTGGGAAACAGAAGCGTGCACGTGAAAGTCCACACCAGCTTTCCAATCTCCATCACCGTCCCACCGCTCCGCCCGCCCGCCCCCCCCCCGGCGGCAGCAAGCGGTCCAGGATCTGCTGGAAGATGGTCTCCTCAAACTGCGTGTGTTTGTGTGTGTGCGTGTGTGTATGTGAGCGGGGAGAGAGACCTGAGGCGCGTGCAAATGATTGGGGGGGCAAGGGAGGGCGGGGGCGGGTCGGGAGCGCCGTCCCCCACCTTCTTTTTCTCTATTCTCACCTCCAGGTTGCGGATGCGGGCCCGCATGTCGGCCGCCAGTTTTTGGAGCTCCTCCGCCTCGGCGGTCAGGGCGTCCAGGAGGGGCTGTATTCGATCACCGGTGTGTGTGCGTGAGAGTGCGGGAGAAGGTGCGTGCACTTGGGGGGTGGCGGGCGGTCGAGTGCGTTTTCTCTTCTCTCTCTCTCTCTCTCGCTCAACAAACGCACCTTGCTCTTGGCTTTGGACGGCATGGCTGGAGGGGAGACAGGCCTGCCGGTGGGTGCTCCCCTGTGTGTGACAGCGAGAATGGGCGGTGCAAGGTGCCACGGCCCCGCCTGAAGCGGCGCGAAAGAGAACAGCAGTTTGGCCAGCGTTGCCCCTCGGCTGCACCCCTTTCACTCCTCTCTGCGTCCCCGTCTCTCTCAGTTCTTTCTGCCGTGCCGCCGGGGTCACACGGCCCGCGCTTTTTCTCGCCAGCGAGTGCAAGGCCTGTTCTCTTCGCCGTCTCCTTCACCGACTCGCCACTGGCCTCCCTGACCACCGTGCGCAGGCCCACTTTTTCTGGCATCATCTCTTCTTGTCGCATCGCTTGCGCAAAAAAAAAAAAGACACCTCTCTCTCTCTCTCTCTCTCACCCAACCATGGTCGACACCCGGTGCGCCAACCGGGTCATGACGGGCGCGTCCGTGGGCGGGGCCCTGGGAGCGTCCATCGGTGAGTGTGGACAGAGCGAGCGGCAATGGGAGGCGGGGCCGTGCCCTTCGCTCTCCACTCCTCGCTCCCTCACCTCTCTCGCCTCCCCCGCCCGTGTCCACAAGGCGCGCTCTACGGCACCTACGAGGCCTTCCGCTACAAGGTGCCGGGCATCTACAAGATCCGGTATGTGGGCCAGACCACGCTCTCCTCGGCGGCGGTTTTCGGCCTGTTCTTAGGGGCCGGGTCCCTGCTGCACTGCGGGAGAGGGGGGAACTGAAGAAGCCGCAAGGGGGAGTGCCCGGAATGATGACAGGGAAGGTGTGTGTGGGGGGATTGGGGCAGGGGAGAGAGTGCCGTGTGCGTGCCGCGTGTGTGTGGGGGGGACTTGTTGACCTGTGTTTGACCCAACTCTGCCTCTGTGTGTTCGTCCCTTGCGCGCGCGCGTGTGTGTGTGCGTCCCGGGAGAGAGCAGGGGAGGTTCAGAGAGAGAGAAGCAAACTGTTTCTCCCACACCCTTCTTCGGCTCTGCGATTTTTGAGCCTCGCACTTTTCCACCCGACACACGCTACACCACCATGGGCAAGACCACGCCACGGTAAGGGACGGCAGCAGAGCCGACCTGGCCCCCACATCAAGGCGGGAGGTGGGGTGTGCCGAGCCTCCAGGGCGCCCCGGGCGACGAGCACACAACCAAAGCCACGCAGCCGCGCTGCCCCCCGATCAGCGAGCCCGGGGAGGGGGTGGGTGGGGTGGGGGTCGCCCGCCTGGGGATCGGCCTGGCGCCGCCGCCCCTGGGGAGGACTGTCCAGCCATCCGTGTACGCGACGGGCGAGGTCGGATGGGAAGCGGGTCCGAATCCCCTTAGCTGGGCGGCCCTTCGAGAGGGGGGGCCGGCGGCCCGTGTCTAGAGAGAGGGGGGGGATCGGCGCGCCCTCTGCTTCCCCCTGCTCGCCGCGCCGCGTACTCACTGACGCTCTCCCATCCCCTCCCGCTCACAGCCTCCACGTCCAGGCCACCGTCCTGGGGTACCGCCGGTGAGTTGAAACTGAAGCAAAGGCTCCAGGCAAGGGGAGTCGGCGGAAGAGAGAAAGCCGGGCGCCCCGCCCCCTGATGCAAGCCGCGAGCTGCGCCCCGCCGGGCGGGCCGCGCCCGCCTTGGTGGCTGGGCAACGTCACGCCTCGCCTGCTGCCCCCCCGCAGGTCAGGTGGCAGCCCCAGACCTCCAGGCGGGCGCAGTGCGGGCGGCTTGCGAGCGCAACACCCAAGCCAAGCGCGGAACGGAGGCGCCCCGCTCCCCCGATTGCCCCCTCTCCCCCAGCCACCGCTCCTCGTCTCACCTCCCTGTCCACCCCCCCCCCTCCCTCTCCCCCCGCACCCCCCACGCACACAGCGGCAAGCGCACGCAGTACTCTCACACCGCCCTCGTCCGCATCGACGGCGTCGCCTCCGCCCCCGAGACCGAGTTCTACCACGGCAAGCGCCTGGCGTACGTGTACAAGGCCAAGACCCTCAAACAGGGCTCCAAATTCCGGGTGGTGTGGGGGCGGGTCACGCGCGCGCACGGGTCGACGGGCGCGGTGCGGGCCAAGTTCCGGAAGCCGCTGCCGCCGACCGCTCTGGGCGCGGGGGTGCGGGTCATGCTGTATCCGAGCCGCATCTGAGGACGGGGAGGAGAGGGGGGCGGACAGACAACGAGCGGGCGTCCGCTTGTTTTGTGTCTGTTTGCCGACGCCGCTTGGGAGAGGTGTGGGGGGAGCGGAGGAGAGAGAGAAACGTTTCCTGATTTGTTGTGAAAAGAAAGAGCGGGCCTAGGGGCCTCCCCTTTTCAAATGAGGCGGCGGCGAGCGAGTGGCGCCCACACACACACACGCACACGCACGCACGCAGGCAGGCAGCGCGTGGGGGCGTGGAGAGGAGGAAGGCCCCGCGGCGGGCGTGGGAGAGAAGAAGCCACGCCTGGGAGACGAGGAGAGGTTGTGTCTTTCTCGCGTCTCTCTCTTCACCTCTCCCGCCGCCGCGGCTGAATGCCATTGCTAACCGTAGATGATGATGAATATGAAAGAGGAGCGGATCCGGTCACACGGAAAACCACCCCTCTCCCTGGTGTGCATCATTCCCACATTCCATCCCCCCCCCCCCACCCCCACCCCCATTCTTTTTTTCCAGCACGCACACACACCGCTCCAACGCTCTCCCGTCCGTTTGTCTCCGTCACGCCGTCGAACTCTTCAGGTAGGCGATCAGGTCGGTCCGGTCCTGCGGCTTCTTCAGCCCCGCAAAAACCATCTTGGTGCCCGGAATGTACTTTTTGGGGTTGAGCAAGTAATCGTAAATCTCGCCCTCCGTCCAGGTGACGGCTTTTTCCTTGTTGGCCTTGGAGTAGGCAAAGCCCTCGGTCGTGCCCGACACCCGCCCGAACAGGCCGCCCAGGTTGGGGCCCTGCTTGTGGCCGCCCCCCTTCTCGGCGACGTGGCACTGGGCGCACTTGGTCTTGAAGATTTTTTCTCCGCGGGCGAGGTCTGAAAAACATGTATGGAGCAGGGAAAGTGAGGAGGGGGGGGAAGGGGCCGGCCGTCTTTATTGCCCTCCCTCTCCCTCCTGCGGCGGTCGCGCCGCGGCCCGCGCAATCGAGGGGGGGGGGGGCCGTTTTCGCTCGCCTCCTCAAAGGAGTGCGCCCGGCCATGCCCACTTTCTCCCTCCCAGGACATGGCCCGTTCGCTTGACCATGGCCCTGGCCGACAGGGCGGGTCACAGGGAGGCGCGCGCCCACAGAGTTGCGTGTGCAAAAAAGGAGAACGAGAATGAGGAGAGGACAGCGGCACGCGACCACGTCTCCGCTCCCCTTTCTTCCTCTCTCCCGCACGTCTACGCCCGATGTAAGGCCAGCGTTACTCACCGCTGATCAAGTGCTCAGAGAGAGATTGCGTCTCGCGCCTCTATCTCAGAGGGTGAGAGAGGGAGCAGTCCCCCCCAGACCCGTCGCTGGGCGGCGGAGAGTGGGGGGGCACGAGCGCAACACGAAAAAACGTGGCGTCGCGACTTTTCCTCCCTGCCCCGCGCTGTGGTCGAAGGGGGGCAGCCCCTGCATCTGCAGCTCTATCCCGCCCACACGTACCGCCTGCTGGAGCCTCCGTGAAGGACGCCATGGTTTGAAGTGTTGGTGTTGTGAGAGGAGAGTGTGGCACCCGCGACGAAAAAAAAGGAAGAAGTGAGGAGGGGGGGGTCCCGGAACGAAATTCAGTGCCTCACTCCCCTCTTTTCCCCGCCCTCCCCCCCCCCTAGCCCTGACCAAACACCATGAACGCGGGCGGCCTCGTCAAGACGCACATCCTCAAGAATGATGACCTGTCGTCTCTGCTGATCCCGGACGCTGCGGAGGCGTTGACGGCGACGAAAGGTGAGGGTGGGAGGAGGGCACATGGGAGCGGCGCGGCGCTGCTGCCGCCCTTGTGCTCGTCGCCCTTGTGTGCCCCGACGGCGGGGCGCATCCTGGCCGGCCCAGGCGCCTCCGTTCCAGTGCACCCCCAGCTTGAGGCAGGACGTGGCCTGGGGCAGGCTTGGCGGGGCGATCGCGCATCGGGGAGGCGGAAGGCTCCCTCTCACGGGGCGGGGCGGAGGGGAGAGCGCTTGAGAGAGAGGGCGCCGCGCGCCTGCCTCCCTTTCTTCCGACCGCTCTCTCTTTTGCCTTTCCTCTTCCATACACACCCGTTCCCATCACCACCCCTCTCCTCCCGCTTCCCCAGTCGTCATCACCATCGGCCCCGCCTGCCAGGACGTGGAGACCCTTTGCGAGCTGCTGGACGCGGGCGCCACCTGCGCCCGGTGCGACCTGACGGTGAGAGAATGGAGAGGCGGGAGGGGTGGGGTGCGGGGGTGGGGGGTGGGGGGTGGGCGACATACAGCACGCGCGCGCGCGCGCCCGCTCCTCGCTCTCCATTTCCCCCGTCCCGTCCACCCCCACCCCGTCCTCACACACCTCCTCTCCTCGCTCTCCCTCCTCTTTTCTCCTCCCAACAACCGCAGTGGGGCCCCATCGCCTACCACCGCCGCTCCCTGGCCAACCTGGCGGCCGCTCAGGCCCGCACGCGCAGGCTGTGCGCGGTGATGCTCGACACGACGGGGCGGGAGATCGTGGTGGTCAGGGGCGCCGGCGCCGTGGCCGCCGCCCCCGACGGCGACCCGGCGGGCTGGCCCGTCCACACGGCCGGGCCCATCGAGGTGGCGGGCGGGGACGACGTGGTCCTGGTGTGCGGCGGCGGCGGCGGCGGCGGCGGCGGCGCGGCCGCGGCCAGCGCGGCCGGCGCAGCCGGCGCGGCCGGCGGGCTGGTCGAGCTCGCCGTCTCGTACGACGGCCTGGCGGCCATGGTCCAGCCCGGCGACTCCATTTTTGTCGGCCGGTACCTGGCCACGGGCGCGGAGGAGACGACGCTCTACCTGGCCGTCACCGCCGTGGACGGCCGCGGCGGGCGCATCACGACCACCGCCTGCAATGACGCGTCCCTGGACGGCCTGCTGACGATCTTCCACACGGAGCGGTCGGCGGACGGGGTGGCCAACCTGCAGAATGACCTGCCCGTGCTGTGCCCGGCGGACAAGGAGGCCCTGGCCGCCCTGGCAGCCGAATTCGAGGTCGACTTTGTCTCCCTGTCCTTCACCCGGTCGGGCGAGGACGTCGCAGCCGCCCGGGAGTGGATGGACAGCGTGCCGGGCTTCGCGGCCACCCGCCTCCTGGCCAAGCTGGAGACCCGCCAGTCCCTGTTCGCCTTCGCGGACATCGCGAGGGAGGCGGACGGCATCATCCTGTCCCGGGGCAACCTGGGCCTGGACGTGCTGCCCGAGAAGATGGCGCTCGTCCAAAAGGCGGTGGTCGCCGCGTGCGCGCGCGCGGGCAAGCCCGTCCTGCTGACCCGCGTCCTCGACACCATGGTCACCTCCCCGCGCCCCACGCGGGCGGAGGCGACGGACGTGGCCAACGCGGTGCTGGACGGGGTGGACGCAATCCTCCTGGGCGCCGAAACCCTGCGCGGGCGGCGCCCGGCGTCCACGGTGGGGACGGTGCTGGCCATCGCGCGCCAGGCGGAGAGCGTGTTCGACTCCAACGCCCACTTTGAGCGCCTGATGGTGGCGTCCGTGGCGGCGGAGGACGATGCGGCGGCCCGGGCGGCGGCGTCCTGCTCGACCGTCGCCCTGGACCGGGCGGGCAGCGTGGACGACGTCCACCTGCTCGCCTCCCAGGCCCGCCTTGGAGGGGGCGGGGGCGGCGGCGGTGGCGCCGCCCTCAATGGGAGCAAAGGCCTGCCGCCCGCGGGCGCCGACCTGCCCGGCACCCTGTCCGCCATGTCCCTGGGCCGGTCCATGGTGTCGGGCGGCGGGGCGGGGCCGGCGGGCGCGCCCGTGCTGTCCAAGCTGGAGTCGATGGCCTCGTCCGCGGTGCGCGCGGCCGAAAAGGTGGGCGCGGCCCTCATCGTCGTCTACACCCAGTCCGGCGCGGCCGCCTCCCTGGTGTCCAAGTACCGGCCGCCCATCCCCATCGTCGCCCTGGTCATCCCGCGCCTGGCCTCGGACGGCATGGCCTGGCGGCTGGAGGGGCGGGGCGTCGCCCGCCAGGCCCTCATCCAGCGGGGGCTGCTGCCCGTCCTGGCCGCGCCCGCGCCGTCGGGGGAGGCCCTCCTGGAGGAGGCCGTCTCCATGGCGGCCGCCCACCGCCTGGTCGGGCCGGGCGACCACGTCGTCATCCTGCAAATGATGCGGGACTCGTTCGCCATCAAGATCGTCACCCTGGACGACACGGGCCGGGCGATCGCGCGCATCCGGCCCAAGTCGCTGATGGACATCATCCGCCACACCGCGGGCGGGTTTGGCGGCGGGACGGAGGACGGCGAGGTGGCCCTGGGCGACGACGGGTGCGGGTACGCGGGCGCGGCGGCGGCGGGCGGCGGAGGGCACCCGCACCTGGCGTTCGGGGCGGTGCCGAACATGGCGGTCCGGGCGGCGCGCGGGGGCGAGCTGGTGCATTGCTTGAGCAGCAAGTCTTGAGTTGGAGGGGGGTGGAGGGCGGGAGGGAGAGGGGGATTGAGAGATGGATTCAATTCAATAAGAGAGAGGTGGGGTGACGTGTTGCATGACGAAAAGCGTCCTTGTGTCGATTTTCCTTTGTCTCTCCTCCTCTCTACCACCACGGCTCCTCCTCGGGCTCCGGGTCGACCAGCCAGTCGTCATCGTCATCTTCACCAGCGTCGTCGTCGCCGTCCGCGCCCCGGCCGCCACGCCCCTCGCCTCCACCTCCCCCCAACCGCGGCGGCGGCACTGCCGGCCCCTCCCCTCTCTCCCCCCACGCCCCCTCCCAGGCCGCCACCGCGGCCTGTTCTACGCCCGGGCAGGGCCCACCCGTCCAGCCGGTTAGGGCCAGGGGAGGGGGTGGTGGCGGGGCGCCGGGGCCTTGAGGAGGTGGGGGTGCGTCCATGCCCTCCTCCTCCTCCTCTCCAGCCGCCGCAGCGGCCGCCGCCGCCGTGGCTTCTGCCGCCAGCGCCGCCTCCTCCGCCGCCGCCGCCGCCAGAGCCCCCGCCCCGCCCATCCCACCCTGGCGGGCGGCGGCGGCCAGGACCAGGGCCAGCGCGCCATTGCGGGCGGCGTCCAGGCACCACGGCCGGGGGTCGCCGCCGCCGCCCTCGCGCACCACCGCCGCCACCGCCGCAGGCAGCAGCAGGCCACAGCGCGCTGCTGCGGCCGCCAGGGCCGAGCCGGCGGGGGCGCGGACGGCCATGTCCGCCAGGGCCCGGGCAAACAGGGGAGCGGCCGCCAGGAAGGCGCGGGCCGGGCGGGGGAGGAGGGCCGAGGCGGGCAGGGCTGCCGCGGCGGACGCCAAGGCGGCGCTGCCTGCGGCCTGTGCCAGTGCGCGCTGCGCGCGAGGCCCGGGCCCCACCCCGCGCCCGCTGCGCGCGCCCGCCCGCACCGCCCGCCCGGACGCGGTGCAGTGCATGGCGACCGCGACCAGCGTGGCGCCGGGCAGGGCGTGGGCGGGCGCGTCCAGCGACAGGCAGCCCAACCCCGTGGACGGGTCAAGGGCCGCCCGCCGCACGCACAGGCCGGCCGCTGCCCAGGGGGGCCCGCCCCGGAGCGCCGCGGCCCACGCGCCCCCGCCCGCCAGCCCGCCATCCCCGCCCTCCCCGCCCTCCCCGCCAGCGCTGCTGCTGCTGGCCACCGCCACCCCGGGCCCCCAGTTGAGGGAGAGGAGGGCCAGGGCGTCGCCGGGAGCGGCGAGCGGGGGCGGGCCGGCCAGGGCGGGGAGCAGGGAGGGCGGGCGCGGGGGCGGGGGCAGGGCTGCGCCGGGCGGGGCAAACAGGAGGGCGAGGCTGAGGGTGTGGTCGGCCCCGACGGACGCGGGTGTCCTGCGGCGGCGGCGGGCGCCCTCACGCCCTTCCCCCTCATCGCTCGAGGCCGAGGCGGCGCCGCCGCCCCCACCGCCGCCGCCCGCCGTGCCCCACGCCAGCAGCCAGGGCGTGCCGCCCCGCCCGCCCCCACCCCGCCCGCGCCAATCGCACACAATGTCCGCAAACCGGGCGGCCGCGGCCGGCGGCTGGGCCGGGCCGGGCGCGGGCAGCCAGGCGGGGCGGTGTTGAGGGGGAGGGGGGGGGGGCCCTTCTCCTCCCCCCTCCCCGCCACCGCCCTCCAACACGAACCGCCCGCTGGCGCCGGGCAGGGCGGCCTCCAACGCCAAGCCCGGCGGTCCCGTCAGGCTCAAGCCCACCATGGCCGCCCGGGCCAGGGCCGCCACGGCGCCCGGGTCGGCATCGGGGGCCAGGCGCACCGACGCGACCGTCCCCTGGGCCAGGGGGCAGGCGACGGCCGCCTTTGGCCTCGCCAAGCCCCGGCTCGCGCCCACCCGCCCGCCGCCCGCGCCCGGGGCCACGCTGTAGACGCGCCAGGCCGAAGCATCTGCGGACGTGGTGGCAATGTCGAGGGCGCGGGGCTCGAAGCCGGCCGTCCCGGCGGCCAGGGCCGGGCGGAAGGTCGAGGCCAGGGCCTTGTTGGGGGAGAGGGTTGGTGGTGGTGGTGGTGGCGTGGGTGTGGGTGGAGGGATGAGGTGAGGAGGAGCGCGCACGCACCTCTTTTCTCTCTCTCTCTCTCTCTCGCCCTCAGCTTTCCTACCTGCAGGCGGTCGTCGAGCGGGACGCCCGTGTCCGAGACTGAGAGAGAGAGAGAGAGAGAGAGATGAAGTGCGGTGAGAGCGTGCACGCAAATGAAAGCAGTGGGTTGCCCCCTTTTTTTTCTTCTCTCACCGCTCAACCGCCAGCCGCCACCCTCTTCCTGCTCCAGCCCCACCCGCACGCACGCCACGCCCGGCGGCACCAACCCCGCCTCCCCATCCAGGGGCGCGACAGCCGCCGCCGCCCGGCGCAGGGCCGTGCCCAGGAACGCCTGGAGGGAGGTGAGGGCTGCTGGGGTGGTGGACGGGAATGGTGGTGGTGGTGGTGGTGGTGGGGCGGTGGCGGCCGTTGGCGCCTCGGGCGCCACCTCGGGTGCCAGCGGGGCGGGCGGGGAGGCCATGGCGGTTAGAGGCCGCGACCGACGAGGGGACGGGCGCGCGCGTGTGAGAAGAGATAGATAGATAGAGAGGCGACAAAACAAAATGACGTCGAGGTCTTCTCCCAGAAACACATCGCGCGCGCGGTGTTTTTCTTTGTTGTCCCTGCTCGGGTC
>Ga0315283_10005060_pt1 | contig 11587 bp, 9 predicted proteins | sample YL17G09_0_MG_FD_204541 | JGI IMG/M metagenome (GOLD analysis project Ga0315283, IMG submission 204541) | Sediment microbial communities from Yellowstone Lake, YNP, Wyoming, USA - YL17G09_0 | ecosystem: Environmental > Aquatic > Freshwater > Lake > Sediment | place: USA: Wyoming | collected...
ACCCTGAAGCATCGGCAAACCGTCTGAAAGAATTTAAACTCCCCGGCGTTATTTTCAGACCGATGTTTTTCCTGCCGACATTTCAGAAACACGCAGGCAAGCTCTGTGGAGGAGCACAGATTCATATCGTCAACAGAGAGAAATTCAAGCCGTTCAAAACAGGCGTTGCAGTTCTGAAAGCAATGCATGACATTTATCCTGAAGATTTCAGATGGAAACAACCTCCATATGAGTATGAAACAGAGAAGATGCCGATCGATATCCTTGCGGGAACAGACAGGCTAAGATTAGATATTGAAAGAGGCGAGAAGCTTGACCGGATGGAAGAATGGTGGCAGGAGGAATGCGGAAAGTTCAACAGGGAATTCAGGAAAAAATATTTAATGTATGCATAATACGATCAATGCCTTCATCCTTGCAGCCGGTCTTGGCGAGAGGCTGAGGCCGATCACCGACCATATCCCCAAACCTTTGCTCCCAATTCTTGGGAACCCTGTTATACAATCAGTCCTCGAAAAAATCTCCGGGCTGACTCTAAATAAAATCGGGATCAATCTTCATTATAAAAAAGAACTGATCGAAGCATGGTTAAAACAATCTTCCTTCAATAATTCTATTACCCTCTTCCCTGAAGATCCCATCCTCGGCACAGGCGGATCATTAAAAAATGCCGAACCCCTTTTGAGAGACAATACTTTTATCGTCCATAATGCCGACATTTTCTCGGATATTGATTTAGAAAATCTTGTCGATTTCCATCTGTCATCAGGGAACCTTGCCACCCTTGCCGTACATAATTATCCTGAATTCAATAACCTTGTTATAGACGACAACGGGAATCTATCTGAAATCGGAACAATGTGTTCCCTGTTTTGTCCTCCATCATCAAGACTCCTCGCCTTCACCGGAATAGCTGTCTATTCGCCCGAATTCCTTGATTTCCTGCCTGATGGCACATCAAGCGTTGTTCATACATGGCTTAATGCAGTATCTGCCGGGCACAGAATAGGAACTATGGATGTTACCGGATGTTACTGGAGCGACATCGGGGCGCCGCTTTCCTATGCGAGGACCGTAATCAATGAATTGAGAAAGAACGGAGAGACGGTTTATATTCATCCTTCCATTAACTGGTGCAACCGGATAAGAATGGATGGATATATTGTTATAGAAAGGCAAGAACAACCCCCCCAGCCCTCCCTTATAAAAGGGGGGATTCGCTTAAGGAATTGTATTGTCCTGTCGGGAGCAAACTTTACTGCCTTTTCTCCCCCTCTTGATAAGGTTAACCACTCTAATCCCACCCTTGATAAGGGGGGGCTGGGGGGGTTGTCTTTCGAAAACTGTATTCTCGGTCCGGGTTTTAAAATAGACCTGAAAGAGTCCGAAATGCTTGGGGGAGATACCAGTGGTGACGCCATTCTGATCGGGACCGGCGGTTCTGACAGACAATATTACCGCGTCAGGAAAAATGGGAGTTCAGTTGTCCTTATGCAGTGCAGGGAAGATGACCCTGATTTTCAGAGACAACTGGAATACACGCAATTTTTCAGAAAGCATTCTATTCCCGTGCCTGACTTAATCGACGTCGATCCGGAAAAGATGAGCGCATCATTTGAAGACCTCGGCGACCTCTCCCTCTACAGTTGGCTGAAATGTCCGCGCAATCTGGACAACATTGAAGAAATATACAAAAAGATTTTTGATATACTTGTCCTGATACACACGACTGCTACCGGACATGTTTCGGAATGTCCTTTGCTGCAGCAAAGAGTTTTTGATTATGACCACCTCAGATGGGAGACAAAGTATTTCATTGAGAGGTTTGTCAGGGGAGTCAAGAATATTCATGTTAAGAATCTGCCGGCTCTTGAAGACGAATTGCACGGACTTGCATCACAGGTTGACGCATTCCCGAAAACAATCGTTCACCGCGACTACCAGTCCCAAAATATTATGATTATGAACGTTGGAACCCCGCGCATTATAGATTATCAGGGAGCAAGGATCGGCCCCCCGGCATACGACGTTGTATCGATATTATGGGACCCGTATTACAGGCTTGAAGATGAAGTTAGAGACAGATTGGTGGAGTATTACATTAATAAAGTAATCCCCCCTTGCCCCCCTTTACAAAAGTGGGGGAATAATAAAACAGGCCCTGATGTAAATATTCCCCTCTTTAGCAAAGAGGGGTTAGGGGAGATTTTTATAGATAATTTCTGGGCGACTCTTCTCCCCTGCCGCCTGCAGCGCCACATGCAGGCCCTCGGCGCTTATGGATATTTGTCAATGGGAAAGGGGAAAAAATATTTCCTTAAGCATATACCGGAAGCCCTGAGGCTGCTGAAAGAAGAATCCGCTCTCACAAAGGACGAATATCCGGAATTGTACCGTCTTGTTTCAGCTCTTTAACATCAATGCAAGACAAAGGGGTACAAGCTCTTCCCCTTTAAATTCTTCCGGTAATCTTCGGGACACAATATCTCTCTATTCTCCTATAATCTTCACCAGTACCCGCTTCTTCCGCCTGCCGTCGAATTCGCCGTAAAAAATTCGCTCCCAAGTGCCGAAATCCAGTCTCCCGTCGGTCACGGCGACCACAACCTCCCGCCCCATAATCTGCCTCTTCATGTGGGCATCGGCATTGTCTTCTCCGACATTATGACGGTATTGCGAGACCGGCGCATGAGGGGCGAGTTTCTCAAGCCAGACGTCATAGTCATGATGCAGCCCTGATTCATCATCATTGATAAATACGGAGGCGGTTATATGCATCGCATTCACCAAAACAAGACCTTCCTTAATCCCGCTTTCCTTAAGGCATTTCTCGACCTCGCCGGTAATATTGATAAAGGCCCGCCGCTCCGGCACATTAAACCATAGTTCTTTACGATAACTTTTCATGCAATGTTCTCCCGCTCATAATAGTTTTTTATTTTAGCATCATTCTGTTTCGTATATCTTGTGGTTATGAGGGTGGAATACGGCGATTAACAGCTTACCGCTTTTGGCTTTATGACATGCTCAAACCGGACGTACAGGTTTCCAAAATATTTTCTCGAAAGAATCCCCCGGAGTTGCTTGCGTGTTAGAGTAGAGTAGAGAACTGGCGTAGTGGCCGGTCGGCTCTATCTCCAGTTCCCCCTCGTCAAACCGTACGTTCGGTTTTCCCGAATACGGCTTTCCAATCATCTTCTTCCAGAGGCTTTCACTCCCGCTTGGCCTTCTGGTATAGTTTCCTCTGGAGATCCTGGAATTACTGGAGTTTATAGCGTTACCGCAATCTCCTCTCCTTCTCTCCTTCGGAAACATGATGAAGGCATTGCCCCTTCCCTCTCTCAAAGTTATGTTGTCTTTGAGAGAGGGAAGGTACTATGAGCAACTCCGACTCCCGCACCGACCCGGTGAAATTTCGTTGCCTTATATCCACTGGTTGCCATCTGAAGGCATCGGTACGGGCCTCCCGTGTTCATTGTCGTATGGCTTCTCCTGCGTGTCTCCCCTGTTACCCCGGAAGTCCATCTATCGGTTGCGGTAGTTATGGTTAGGATAGATGCTTCGGTCTTCCCCTTTGTAGGACAAGGTCGACAACTCCGGCTTGTTTTTTCGAGGCTACTTCTGGGTTCGCTTGCGCTGCGACCCGCAGGTTTGCTCAGTTCCCTTTCGGAACCTTTGTCAGAGAACTTAGTGCTTCAGATTACCCTTAACACCTTCCTCAAGCTACATGGGCGTACTACCGAACTCCCATAGTCGGACTTTAACCGACAAGTCATACGTTTTACACGGCATACCCTACTAACAAACGTTTTCAGAGGTTCTAAAGTTTTATTGAATGCTTTATCAAATCCGCACATTGGAGCATCTATTAGTCGTGTGAATTACCATATAAAATTCTATCTATATGAATTGAGTTTATTAACGAGTTAGCAAGGAAATTTTGAATTTTGCTTTTATTAAAAGTGGCTTAGATTTTCTTTTAGCTATGGAGTAAAGCTTTTTCCCCTTTCACTCTCAAAAATTCTTCAAACCCCTGAACATTTAAAGGTGGACAAACTAAATAACCTTGTATAGCATCGCATCCATGTTGTTTAAGGAAAGATAACTGCTGTCTCTTTTCAACACCTTCAGCAATAATTTGCATATCTAAACTTTTAGCAAGGGCAATGATTGCTTTAATTATGGATTCATTATTATGATCAGTAGCAAGATCATTTACAAATGATCGGTCAATTTTTAAAGTACTTATAGGAAAGCGGCTTAAATAATTCAGAGAAGAGTATCCCGTACCAAAATCATCTATTGAGATTTTTATCCCAGCCTTTTTTAAACTTTCCATTTTCCCAATAGTGTCTTCAATATTCTGCATAATGGTCCCCTCAGTAAGTTCTAATTTCAGATATTGAGGCTCTAACTTTGTATCATTTAGCACTTTGATGACCTTTTCAGTGAAATCTTTTTGTTGAAACTGCACGCTTGATATGTTCACGGTTACACAGATTGATTGAAGGCCTTTCTCTTGCCATGTCTTATTTTGTGCACACGCAGTCTGCAGAATCCATTCTCCAATAGGGTTGATAAGTCCTGTTTCTTCAGCGAGGGGAATAAAATCTCCTGGTTTTACTATAACTAAACCGGGCTGCATCCATCTTATTAAAGCCTCGCTTCCAATTGTTTTTGAAGTATTGATGTCAACTTGTGGCTGGTAGAATAAACAAAACTCATTTTGATGTAATGCTCTCCAGAGCTTATTCTCTATCGAAAATCGTTTGAGAATAGCAGCATGTAAGTGGCTTTTGAAAAATTGATAATTATTCTTGCCATGTTTTTTGGCATGATACATTGCTATTTCTGCATTTTTTATGAGGACATCAATGTCCTCACTGTCTTCTGGATAGACAGATATCCCTATACTGACACTGACATATATTTCATGGTTCTCTATATAAAAAGGTTCCTTTAAGATATCTGAAATACGCTCTGCGAATTTTGCTATGTCCTGAACATCATTAATATCAGAAAGAAGAAGTGTAAACTCATCTCCACCGAGGCGTGCCACAGTGTTGTGGACTTCATAGATACCCAAGCGGGCTACTGTATCGATTTTACGCACATAATTTGTGATTCTATCTGCAGCGCTTTGTAATAATTTATCACCTACTTGGTGGCTGAGAGTATTATTTATGTACTTGAAATTATCGATATCGAGAAAAAGTATCGCTAATAACTTCTTTTTCCTTTTAGCATTGGCAATTGCCTGTTTCAATCGATCTGTAAATAAAAAACGATTTGACAAACCTGTTAAGGGATCATTATATGATAGATCAAGAATTCGGGACATAATGGAACTGTATTCTGTAATATCCCTGAAGATACCGCATGCTATATCTTCCCCACACACAAGCAAAATTCCCTCAAAAAGACGACCTTCTCCTTCAACCAACAGCTTGAGTGTAATTTGCTGAACGCTTCCGGTTTTAAGTGCCCTATTGACAGCATTCATTATTGTTTCGGCTGTCTCAGTTGGCATAACGTCATGTATGTCCTTCCCCTTAATTTCTCCAGGGAAGATACTCTGAATTATTTTTTTATGTTTTATAAATTCAATGAATATGCCGGTTTTATTGATTTGAAAAATTAAGTCAGGCAGCATGTTTAAACTGGTGAACTTTCTGAGAGCTTCCCTGAATGTATTCAAAGGATCATCCTTTCTCATAAATCAATAACCTAAATAACATTCTTTATTTATTGTTGTCATATCGCCAGCCAATGAAAAAATTATCAGACCAACCTTATTGTATTCATTGTTTGAATTATTTCTAAACGATATGCAAGGAGCTTTCCAGGTATTTTTTGTCTTTTCCTGTCATATTGAGCTCATCGAGGCTTAAAGAGAGATATTCTCGTTTTTCGCCTCCCTTTTGTCTCAATTCTATAAATTTCATAAATTCCCGCATTTCATTCGCAGAAACTGTAAGTTTCATGCCCGCACTATAAATGGGGACGGTATCTCCTTTGTTATTCCTCTCTATCTGCTTCAATTTTGACCATGCAATAGAGCCTTTGAGAGGCCATGTCTTTCCTTCGTATTCCACATGCAAGATATATTCTTTGCCAATATTCAATGTCTTGTCGGTCTCAATCGATAAGCCTTCGAGACTCACGTCTATTATTTTTATGTAATTGGCAAGTACCATCTTGCCGCGCATATTGATGTTCTTAATATTGAGTCTTTTATACCGCCTTTTACAATTTATATTCAAGAAAGATCGATCTTCAGTAAATTCCAGACCTGTTTTGTAAAACATATCATCATATTTTTCACTCCATCTCACAATAGCAACTTTTTCAGACGAAAATGACTTGTCTTCAATAATTATTCTCTGACGATCCTTGAGCTGGGATGTCGTTAAAAGACATACTCCAGAATCACTTATGTCCATAATGAGCCCATCGAAAGTTTTTCCTATTATCGATGGAACTAATAAATAATCGATAGGTTTCATTATGAGCTTTCTATTACTCCTTCTCTTTTCTCTATCCATAGCAATAGATTCCTCTTGTTGTTATTCTATGGCAAAAAAGTAAAGGGGTAAATCCTACCTGAGTAGGGGGTCATTATTATTTGTAATCTTGTATGAAGTTGAACCATTCAGGAGCCCGTGGCTTTCAGAGAAGTATGAAAATGTATTTTCAGAGGGAATCCTAAGGTTTTTCAGATAACTGTAACATGGCTGTTTTAAAAGATTAACCCCACCTTATAATGTCGTTTATCTGCTTTTTCGATCCATAGTACAGTTGCTGTTTTTGATGAACCATAAATATCAAAATCCTTTAACGTTATCTCCTGACCTATACTAAGATGGTTAGACGTGAGAAAGCATACCCCGGTATCACTAATATTGAGGACAAAACCTTCAAAGGTTTCGGGATCAAAAGCACCTGCGGCATATTCTATCTTCTTCGTTTCAAGAATCTCATGACGGAAATACTCTCTTCTTTCAAAGGAAGTTGACATGATATTAACTCCTTTCGCAAAGCCTCATGGCATAATAAATCCCCCTTAGCTTATATCTTAAGCAACCTGTATTCTTTTTATTTCATCCTATTTTGCTAAATCAAGTGATTGATTTTAAATATTTTATCGGCATATCCGATTATTTCGCACATTTTAAGACCGTGAACCTTGAAACGTGAACTATTATAAAATTAATAAAAAATCCATGCGTCTTTTCTAAGATTACTTTTTTAAATTAAAAAATCAATCCTACCTTGGTAGGGGATGACTATTTTAAAAATATTTTATTGATTAGCATTTGAAATACTAAATGGAGTGATGGCATATCAATATCACTCTTTAAGGAAGTAGGTTTGCCTCTCTATACTCTCTGGAAGGCTTCGTTTTTTTGTCCCGGAAGAAACACCAGGTTTTTCTCACTGCCACCTCCTACTAACAAACGACTGAGGACAAATAAAACGTGCGAGCAATATCAGTTGAAATAGGCAACGCGAGTGGTAAGTCCTCGCCCTCGCGGTGTCTTTCCTGAAAAATATCTTAACTTTCTGTCCTTCGCCGTCTCCTCAGATAATAAACAGATCCAATCCCTGCAATTACCATGAAGATAATCATTCCCCATTCGGTTATGGTGGGGATGCTGGCAGCAGACTGTAACTCGTATGCACCCATGTCTACTATGCCATTTGAAATCCTCATATATCCTGCTCCTCTCTGATCGTATAATGCTACACCCACATTGTTGCCAGCATTTACAGCAGGACTGTTTGCAGGAAGGGCATGTGTAAGAGTCGGACCTCCATTGTTTTGCAAAGGCCCAAGAAGAGGATTTGAATTTATGAGATTGCCGGTTCCAAAAGGCAGAGTGCAACCGCTGATACTGCCTATAAGACTATAATCAAAGGCAGTTATGCTTCCGCTGCAGTCTGGAGCCGTTGAATTGGTGTTTCCGTATATGATGGAATTCCTAATATTAACTATGCCGGCTGCACCGAGTCCGCCGCCTGCCCCATTGGTTGATGTGTTGTTTGTGATCGTAACGTTGACGGCATTAAATGTGCCCTCGTTGACGAAACCCCCTCCTGATGTATTGGCAGTATTCCCTGAAATAGTACTATTATCTATATTAATTGTTGTCGGCTGCGCGCCGTTTTGACCATTCAACAGGGCACCTCCCCCCGCTCCCTGAGCCTGATTATCCAATAAAGCACAACGGTGAATATTAAAAGTGCTTTCGAGGGTGTTATATATACCACCTCCAGCGTCACCGGCGGAGTTATTAGATAATGAACTCTCTGTAATAGTTGCTACAGCTCGTGCAGAATTGTAAATGCCACCACCATCGGTGAAAGCCGTATTTTCATAGATTGTGGTGTTCATGATACTTAATGTGCCGCCAGCGTTGTAGATACCGCCGCCGGTAGCACTCGAAGCATGATTCCCGGCCATGAAAGAGTTAGTTATTGTTGCAGCACCCATAGCATTTGAGATTCCGCCGCCTGAATCAGATGTATTGTTTATGATGCTACAAATAGTTACGCTCAAAGTGCCCTGATTATTATGGATTCCGCCGCCAAGAAAACCGGTGCTTGCGCTTCCATTGTCAATGGTCAGATTATTTAATGAAAGCGTTCCAGTTGGAGCAATGTGAAATATCCGGAACAGAGGAGCTCCTACTCCTCTGGTAATCAGAGTAGAAGGACCACTAACAGAACCATTAATGGTAATGTCGCTTGTAATATCCGGCAGGCCGTTATCACCCTGCGTTGTGTTATCCGCTGCAGACAATGTATATGTGCCTCCCGGCATGCTTATGATATCTGCTCCTGACCCTGCTGCGCAACCGTCAACAGCAGAATCTGTATTTGCTGCCTGAATCGACTCGCCGAGTGTACAGTCACCTCCACCTCCCGGGCTTTGCGCTGATGAGTTTACGGTTATAACAGCTGCATTGCCGATGGATAGCGCCATAAGAAGTATAGCTACAAGAAGAACGATAATATAAAATGATTTGTTCTTAAACATAATGCATTCCTCCTCATTCTGGATTTCAAAGTTTAGCAGAAGAAATCTAACATTGTTTTCCCCTCAAGAGTAATATCTACTACAAGGGAATATAGTTCATGCCTAATGAAAAAGCAATATATTTTTTTGCGACTGTAATTCAATGTGAGACCCCAGGTTCAACGAATGAAAGAAAAGACGGGTAAAGCTCAAGGCCGTAATTTCTGTACTGTACAGCATCTGCACTGTGGTTAAATAAAATAAGACGCAAAAACCCCTTGATCATAAATGGATTGGCGGAAGGTAAGAATCGAATAGAATCAATAAGGCCAGATTTATACCAATGCGTTTTCTGTCCATATTATAGGGAAGTCTTTTTGTGTTGATTATCAGTTGCTATACGTAATTATATCAATTCTGGATTCCGTTTGTGACAGGAAGGATGCTTGCCTGTCAGGTCTCTCTATGTTCAATCTGAGTGCAGGCTGAAAATTGCTGATCCTGGTTGAATGTTATCAGTACATTTCCAGAGGCGGTGAGGTCTGTTAAGTTAGGGTTGCTAAGAAATTATGGAATGTCTCATCTTTTTCTGTGAGTTTAATTCCTACACCTGTTAGCCAACTTGACCCAAGTATTCCCATATTTCTTGTTATAGTGCCCTTTAGAAGAGAAGTCTTATTGTCTGGCAATGACAGTTCGATGTTAATAGCCATATTTTTGGAAAAATCTCTACTGCTCATCACAAACATGCCATTTTCAGAAACATCCCTCATTATGCCACTACGCCGTAAACTTTCAGAATTGATTCTCACTGTAAGTTTCTTAGAGTACCTTTTATCCTTCCTGTTGTCGATTGGTTCATTACGGTCAGTTATAATTATAGTTTCAGCCATATGATCTTTAGCTGATACCCTTATTGCTTCTGCTTTCTCTAAGGCTTTGTCTATCCTACCCATTGAATTGACCTCCGTTAAAGAGATTGTTTTAAGGATATAAAGGAGGCAGGATACATATTCTTCGGCGGAAGATTTCTCTGCTTCCTAAGATATTATAGTTAAAAAAGAAATTTATTTGTCCTTTTTCGCTCTTTTACTATATTTTTGTCTTTTAGGGACTTCCCAATAATCTTCTCTTGTGCCCCTTATCGGATCGACACCAATAGTAACCCATTTACCAGAGCGGTGAAACTTTTTTATTTTTTTGGAATGAATAAAACCATCGAGTTCGTAGCTTTCTATCTCTCCAGTTTTTCCATCTTGATACATTACTTTTATGAGCATACTTATTTTTCTTTCATAATTGTTCAATACTTACAGTTGCTATGCACAATTATATCAGGTTTAAAAGGGGAGTGTTACAGGAAAAAATTGTGTCATTAGGTCCATTTAGAAGTTTGCGCTTTTACCGCTGAGAAAATCCATAATTTCTCGCCACCACGGTTTGTCAACTATCATTGGCCAATCGTTGTGCCCGGCCCCTTTAACTAACCACATGGCTTTTCTTCCGGGTAATGATTGATATAATGCAAATGCGTGTCTCATCGGTATTATCTCATCCTTTTCCGCTCCGACTATAGCAATTCTTCCCTGATAGCCTTTGAGATTACTCATGCTGTCATATTTGTCTTTCATAAAGAACCGTAACGGAAGCCGGGGGAATTTTGATTTAGCAATGGACAGGAGCGTGTCCCAGGGGGTAATGAGAAGTATTCCGTCGATGGCAACAGGCGGTTCCTTCGCCACCGCCGCTGCAACGCCACAACCTAAAGATTCTCCTAAAAGAAAAAGAGGACCCCCATAATGTTTGTAGGCATCGTGTACTGTTTCCTTCGCATCGCTTACAAATGACTTCTCTCCCAATTTTCCTCCCCTTGCTCCATACCCTGGATATTCGGCAAGGATGACCCGATACCCCAATGGGACCAAAGCTTTTATATAATAGGTCCTGTCTGCTGCCGTGCCCGCATTTCCATGAAAAACTATAATTGTGCCCATTACGTGATTGCTCTCAGCGGTGCTAACAAAACCTTTATAATTGCCTGCATTTGACGGCCAGCATTGAATGTTGTCGGCAGTAAGTGCTTCCTTAGAGGGCATAAAAGTACTTGTGTAATAAAGAAGATTGTGTTGAAGATCACAGCCCGGAAGAGCTATTAGTATGATCATAATAATGGACGCATATTGCGTAATGTTCGTAATCATTCACTGAGCACTTATACGAATAATTTGCAAGCTGCCGAGTACCATTTATAATCCGGAAACAGCGACCACTCCCTTCCCAAGGAGTAATCTGATAACCGGACATTAAGCTACTGCCAACAGAATTCTATTAATTTACTTTTGGGACCACATGTTAGATCCTGAAGAGCTTTTTTCTTTCTTTGCTTGTCTTTTTTCTTTCAGGCTATGCTGTGGTTTTTTCTTTGCATTCGGTTTTTGCTTGTTTTTTTCTTTGCTCATGCGATACCTCCTTGATAAGACTTACTCTCATTTTACTATATTCTCCGGAATAAGCAACACAAATTCCTGCTGCGGCTAAAAACATTAATGACAATTTAATCGCTGTCAC